>Ga0209381_1000237_pt1 | contig 151326 bp, 94 predicted proteins | sample DewCreD2012metaG_FD_184111 | JGI IMG/M metagenome (GOLD analysis project Ga0209381, IMG submission 184111) | Hot spring sediment bacterial and archeal communities from British Columbia, Canada, to study Microbial Dark Matter (Phase II) - Dewar... ...
GACCAGTTGCCGGAGAAGGTGACGTTGGTCAGCGTTGGGCTACTACTCTGACTGTTGTACATCCCGCCGCCGCGATATAATGCCCAGTTGCCGGAGAAAGTGACGTTGGTCAGCGTCGGGCTGCCAGTGTAGTTATACATCCCGCCGCCTCGACTATTCGGCGTGCTGCCATTCGCCTGCCCGGCGGTGATGATAAAACCGTCCAGCACGGCGGTATTGTCCGTGCCGCTGCCGGTGACGACGTGATAGGCGTTGTTGCCAACGATGTTGGCGGTGGTGGTCACCACGCCGCCGTCGGTAATGTCGTTCTGGTCAATGTCGCCGCTCAGGATGGTCTTGTTCGCCGTCCAGTTGCGCTGGCTGCGCTGCGTCTCCGTGCCGGCAAAGCCGCCGTAGAGGGCTACGCCGTTCTTCAGCGTAAAGGTGTCGGTACGGGCGCCGCCGGGATAATGCACGCCCATCTTGACCCAGATCTCATCGCCGCTGACGGCCACGGCCAGGGCGCGCTGCAGGGTGCAGGCGTTGGCCCAACTCCCATCGCAATCCCCCGTGGTCAACCCATTGGGCGCAGCGTAGCGCACCGTGCCCTCCGCGCGGACAGACCACGGCGTCGCCAGGATCAGCGCCAGGGCCACGGGCAACCCGATCAGCAGGGCCGTCCCCGCCGTAAGATAACGAGTCATTTTGTTCATTCCAGGCCTCCTTTCATAGGCTACAGGATTTTGCCAATGCCAATTGAGAGGCAATTATATTCAATGCACCGGAATCGGGCAAAATTCCAGGGGTGCATTTCAATGGGGGGCAAAAGCCAGATAAACGTCTGATTTAACCGCAGAGTTCGCAGAGAACGCGGAGAAATTTCTGGCAACTCTGCGGACGCTGCGTGCTCTGCGGTGCAATTTAAGAAAAGTCGCCCCCATTCTGAAATGCACCCAATTCCACCCGGGGCAAAATAGCACGGGTGGGCAAGGGCATTGCCCTTGCCCACCCCAATGCCCCCCAGGCTGAGATCAGCGATTTCTCACCACCAGAGGCAGAAAGACCTGCGTGATCTGCGCCTCGTAAGCGCCCATATCCACGGTCTCCACCCCGTCTTCGTTCCCATCGGTGATACGCGGCCGTCCGTCCAGGTCGGTGGTGACGCCAGAGGGGACGGCGCTGTTGTTTCCGGCGTCAATTGCCGGTGAAGTCGGTCGCAGGCGCAGGTTGCCGCCAGCGGCGTTCACAAAGCGCGGGTCGGCGTCTATGTTGCCGCCGCCGTCTGCGCCGCAAGCGGAGTTCCAACTGCCGCCGGAGCCGCCGCAGCCCTGAATGTCGCTGTGGGCGATGGTCGCGGTGCTGTTGTCGTTGGCGATTTCCGGTCCCGTCGGGGCGCTGTTGCCCCACAGGATGGCGTTGGTCAGGGCGAGGGTCGCCCAGGAGTTGTACACCCCGCCGCCGGCGGTGCCGGCGCTGTTGCCGTTGAAGGTGACATTGACCAGCGCCGGGTCGCCGAAATTCGCTATCCCGCCGCCGTAGGTGCCGGCGCTGTTGGCGCTGAACACCACGTTGCTGAGCGTTGCACTGCCATTGTTGACCATTCCACCGCCGTTGTCGTTCGCCCGGTTATTGCTGAAAACGACGTTGACCAGCGTCGCGGTGCCCTCAAATCCTTTGTACATCCCGCCGCCCATCCCGGCCAGGTTGCCGCGGAAGGTCACATCGTTCAGGACGGGATGACCGCCGTAAGTGCGCAGTCCGCCTCCCTCGGAGGTGGCCAGGTTGCCGCTGAAGGTCAGGTGGGCCAGCGTGGGGTTGCTGTTGTAGAGGTACATCCCGCCGCCGTAAATGTGCGAATAGCCGGTGTCGTTCGCCTGCCCGGCGGTGACGATGAAGCCATCCACCACAGTGTTGGCGCCCAGGTTTTCGCCGCGCAGCACGTGATAGGCATTCGCACCCACGATGTTCGCCGCATCGGTGACGACGCCGTTGGCAGCGATGTCATTCCCGTCAATGTCGCCGCTGAGGATGGTGGGATTGGCCCGCCAGTTACGCTGGTCACGCTCGGTCTCCGTGCCGGCAAAGCCGCCGTAGAGCCGCGCGCCGTCCTTCAAGGTGAAGGTATCGGTGCGGGCTGGGCCGGGGTAGTGCACCCCCGATTGCACCCAGATTTCGCTCCCGTAGCCGGCGGCGCTCAAGGCGCTCTGCAGGGTGCAGGCGTCCGCCCACGAGGAGCAGTCGCCGGCCCCGCGCGCCGTCGGCGCGGCGTAAAGGATCGCGCCGACCGTCGCCGCCGTCGCTGTATTGTCCGAGGGGTCGCTATCCTTGCCGTCGGCGCTCACTTCGGCGCGGTTCACGAACGGCGCGCCTGTCCAGGTGTCGGTGATGCGCGCCGTCAGCGTCACCGTCAGGCGTTCGTTCCAGCCGATGGTCGGCGCCGGCCAGAGGCAGACCAGTTCGCCGCTCCCGCTGCACTCCGGCGGCGCGGAGACCAGCGTCACTGCGGCGGGCAGGGTGTCGGTCAGGCGCAGGTTCGTCACCAGGCCATTACCCAGTTCGGTGCGGTTGAGGATCACCAGCGTGTAGGTGATCAGGTCGCCGGCCCTCACGCCCGTCGTCGGCGTCACCGTCTTGCTCAGGGAGAGGTCATAGACGGGCTTGACCAGCAGGTTGAACGGCCCGGCCACCGTCCAGTTGTGCGCTATGTCCACCGCCCGCACGGTGATGGTGTGCACGCCCGGCACGGAAAAGTCCAGTTGTGGCACGCCGTGCCAGCGGCCGTCGGGGAAGCGCACCAGATAGGTCGTCCACAGCCCGCCGTTGGGCTGCTCAATGCGCAGATCGGCCCAGGCCAGCGCCGCCTCGGTCAGCGTACCGGTCAGGATGGGCACGGCGTCGGTGATCGGATTCATCAGCCCGCCCCAGCCCAGGTTGACATAGTCGTTGTGCCACACTTCGGTCAGCGTCTGCGTGACGGTCAGGCGCGGGGCCAGCGTGTCCACGCGCAGGGTGCGGGTGAGCGGCTGCGAGCGGTTGCCCGCGCCGTCCACGCCGTAGAAGCGCACCGTCTCGGTCACGCCCTCGCCCCAGGCGGCGATGGTGTAGGGCAGCGACCAGGTGCGCGAGGTGGCCGGCCAGGGCAGGAGCGCGCCGTCGCTCTGGCAGGTCTCCACGCTGCCGTCCACGCGGCAGGCCAGCACGCCGGCCACGCTCAGATTGTCGGTCATCACGCCGCCCAGGTTGATCGTCGGCCAGTTCAGTCCGCCGAAGGTGTTGTAGGCCAGAATCGCTTCGCTGTTGACATCCAGCGCGACCTGCGGCGGCGTGGTGTCCACGGCGACGGTGATCGGCTCGCTCCAGGCGCTCCAGTTGTCCGCCGCGTCCTGGGCGCGCGCCCGCAGGCGGTACTGCGCGTTGCTCGTTCCGGCATCCCAGGCGCACGTCCAGTAGGGGCGAAATATATTTCGCCCGTACCCTGGGCAATCAAAAGTGTGCGAGGTGCCCCCCGACAACGGCTGTGCCTCCAGTTGCAGCCGGGCCACGTCCTCATCATAGACCCAGCCGCTCACGGTGTTGGTCAGAGGTTGGATGAATGCCCATTCCAGTTGCGAACTGGCCGGCAGCGGTTCGACGATGCGCGGGGCCTGTGGTGGGGTGCCGTCTACGACGTGATGCACCCAGAACCATTCAAAGGGCTGATGGGTGGCGTCGTCCAGCGCCAGCAGCAACTCGGCAGCGTTGGTGTTGAGCGTGGTGCTCACCTCCGCGGTAAAGGTCGCCGTCACGACGCTGCCTGGCGGAATCGTGCCCAGCGCCACGCTGGCCGGGCCGGTCAGTTGCAGCGCGCCGCGCGCCGTGGCGGTGATGACCACGCCGGGCATTGCGCCGTCGCCGCTGTTGCGCACGGCGACGGTGTAGGTCACCGTCTGCCCGTTCCCCACCGCGCCCGAGGTCACGTTCAACGGGTGGTCAATCACGCCGTCCAGGTCGGCGTCAATCGGCTGGCCGGGCGTGAGCACGTCGTAGCGGTCGCTCTGCAGGTAGCCGACGGTGGCGCCGCGCGGCTGAACCTGCACGTCCACGGCGGGCACCGCGCCGCTGTAGCGCCCGGCGTTGGGCAGCGCGCCATCGGGCAGGCTTTCAAAGGTCAGGAATTGCGTTAGCGTGAGCGCGTGAATGTCGCCCGTGCGCGCCAGCGGGTGCAAGTCGGCGGTGCAGTTGAGCGGGTTGAGGTCGGGCGCGCCGACGACCAGGCAGGGCAGCGAGCCGCTGCTGTACGCCTCGTTGGCGACAAAGGCCGCCAGGCGCAGCGGGTTGGCCGCGCTGGCGCCGAGGGAACCCAACGGGATGTACAGGTCGGTGCGGCGCGGCATCTGGTCACCCACCAGGCGGTAGACCGGCGGGCCGGACGGCGTGGGGCGCGCGGTCGTGCTCATCAGCGTGCTGGTGATCCACGCGCTGCCGTTCCACTGCCTGATGACGGCCGTGTCTCCGTCGCGCACGTGGATGGCGTAATCGGCGGCGAAGGGCAGGGTCACGGCCACCGCATTCTGCCAGCCCTGCGGCGGATAGGGTTGATCGGCGGTCGTCGTGCCGCCGGGTTGCGTGTCAAAGTAGACCCACAGGTCGCCGTGTACGTCCCAATCGCCGTCTTCGGCGATCCAGGTGAGTTGCAGCGCGTCGGCGTTCCAGGAGCCGTAGAGGCGGTGCGATCCCTGGCTGCTGCGCTCGCGGCTGAGCAGCGACGCGCCGCTCTCCAGCCAGTGACTGTACCAAACGCCGTCGGGCGAGGCGCCGATCAGATCGGGCGTGAGCGGCGAATCCACGATGTACGGGCCAAAGGTCTGCACGCGCGCGTTGCCCAGCCCGTCGCGGATGACCAGGTGCGCGTAGACGGTCTGCGCCTCGCCGACGGTCTGCGCGTGGTGGCGCGGGTCGGCCGGCGCGTAGCGGTGTAGGAGCGCAAGTCCTTGCGCATCTACCGTAACCGTCGGGTTGGTCGTCCAGCCGACGTAATAGCCCTCAATGCCGCTGCCGTCGGTGGCCTCATCCCATTCGATGATGAGCGGCGCGTTCTCGCGGATGACGGGGTTGGCCCACCCAAGCGGCACGCGCTGCCCCAGGCTGTCGGTGTAGGCCAGGGTGACGGTGACCGGTTCGGGCGGGAGCAGGTCCACGACGAGCGTGGGGGTGATGACGGTGACGCGGCCGGCCAGGTCGGTCGCCTGCACGGTGAGAGTGAACGGCTCCACGCCGCCCGGCGCGGTCATCGCCAGGCGCCAGCCGCACGCCGGGCAGGGATCGGCGTCCAGTTCGGCGGGGATGACCGGAGCATCCGGGGCGACCGCAAGGGTCGCCCCTACGCGGGCGATGCCGCTGTCGTCGCCGGCGCTGCCGCTCAGGGTAAAGGTGCTCAGGCCGGGCAGGGCGTGCGTGGAGGTGTAAATCAGCGTGGTCAGCGTGACCGTCGGCGGGGTCGCGTCCACGATGACGCGCGCTGGCGCGCTTTCGCCGACGTTGCCGTTGCGGTCCTGGGCCTGCGCGGCCAGGGTATACAGCCCCGCCGTCGGCGTCCAGGGTTGCGTTTCGGTCGCCTCCAGCAGGCCGGGGCCATAGGTCCAGGTCTGCACGGGCGCGCCGTTCACGGTGAGGGTGATGGCTTGCAGTGCATTCAGCGCATAGCCGCTCACGGTGATGGGCGTCGCGCCGGGCACGACCACGGCGTTATCCGCCGGTGAAGCGATGGTTGCATAGACCGGGTTGGCGGGCCAGACGCGCAGGATGACCTCGCCCACCGCGCCCGCGCCGCGGTTGTCTTCCACGCGGTAGGTGAAGCGGTCCTGCCCGACAAAGCCGACGGCAGGCGTGTAGGTCACGACATACCCCGTCGCAACCGGGCTGCTCCAGGTCGGCGTGACCGGCAGTCCGCTCAACACGCCGTTTTCCGGCGCGCTCAGCAGCGTAAAGCGCAGCGGGTTGCCGTTGGGGTCGCCTGCGTCCAGCGTAAAGGTGACCGGCGTGTTGTGCGCCACCTGCACGATCTGCGTCGTTGCCGTGGGCGGATGGTTGATGTCCAGGTCCAGGCTCAGCGTCCAGGGGTGATGGTCGGCGGCGGTGTAGACGACCTCCGGGTCGCTGCCGTCCAGGTTGACGCGGCGGACGGTGGCGGTGTACGGGCCGCTGCCGGTCAGCGTGCCGAAGTAGAGTTTGTCGCCGCCGGCATCCACTGCCAGGCCGGAGAGTCCCAGATAGAGGCTGGACGGGACCACGACGGTCGCTTCGGTGTAGGTGTGGGCGCCGCTCCAGGAGGGCGGATAGGGAATGCGCAGGATGCCCCTGCCGCCATCGGTGCGCTCGCCGGCCACATAGAGCATCCGCGCCTGCGGGTCAACGGCCATTCCGTTATCCAGCAAGACCTGCACGATCGGCTGGGGCGGGCTGCCTTCCAGCGCGGGGTCCATCGTGCCACTGCCGCCGCTTTCGGCGTAGAAGCGGATGCGCCCCAGGTTTTCGGCGACGAACACCACCCCGGCGAAGGGGTCGGCGGTCAGCCCGACCGGGCTGCTCAGCGCTGCGGTCAGGGTGATGACATTCTTGCCGTCCAGGTCGGCGCGGAGGAGCGCACCGCTATCGCCGCTGCGCTCTATCCAGTAGAGATAGTCGCGGGTGAGCGCCACCGCCTGGATGTCGCCGGGGATGGTGCGGGTGATGATCCATTCTGGGGTGCTGCCGTCCAGGTTCAACCGCCAGATGCGGTCGTCGCTGGCGGTGGACAGGGCCGCGTACAGCCGCCCGCTGTGCGGATGCACCTTGAGGTTCTGGTAGCCGTACAGTTGGTTGTCCCCCAACGTTATCAGGTCAATCAACTTCGTGTTCGCCGCCGTGTTCAGGTCCAGCCGGTGCAGCGCGCCGTCGGGGGTGGGGCTATAGTCCCAGTAGAGCGCGCGGGTATTGGGCGCTTCGGGCGGCGTGGCCGTGAGCGTGGTGGCGCGGCCGTAGCGGTCGTAGGCGGTCACGGTCGGCGGCGTGGTCACATAGCCGGGGACGCTGCACTCGCCGTACAACTGGTAGAGGCGTTGTGTTTCGCCGAACAATTCGCGCCACCAGGCGGTGTCATAATAGTAGGGGCGCAGCGCCGCTGCGCCTCCACAGGGCGAGACCAGCCCCTCTTCCACCAGGTTGAAATCGCTGACCCACACGCGGTAGTGGGTCTGCGCAGTGCTGCCGATGCCGGTGTAGGTCACGTCCAGGGCGACGCGCGGCGCGGCGGTGTCAATCTCGCCGCGCCAGGCCGCGCCGGTCAGGGCGTTGCCCAGCACATCGGCGGCGCGCGCGTCCAGCCGGTAGAGGCCCTCCATTCCGTCCGGCGGGGTGTACTGCCAGGTGGTGCTTGTCACGCCGGCGCCGCTCTGCGCCAGGGTCGCCGCGTTCCAGTCGGCCTCGGCCAGTTCGGCCGTCAGGCGCACGCGCGCCTCGCCGGTCGCTTCGTTGTAGCGCAGGCGCAGGGGATGGAGGCCCGCATCCAGGGCCAGGGCGAGCACGGCGCTCGTCTGCCCCGCCGGCGCGCTCAGGCGCAGGTCGCCGTCTATCCACAGCGCGGCGGTGGCATCGGCGTCTTTGGTCACGGTGAAGGTGTAGACGCCCGGCACACGGAAGAGCGCCTCCTGCTGCCATTCGGCGATGAAATCGTCGGCGTTGATGCCCGGCGCGGGCGAGCCGCTGCCCCAGTCGGCGTTGATTTGGGGCGTGGTCGTGTACACCGTCGTCTGCGATCCATCCAGGTTGTAGAAGCGGCCGCGCCACAGTCCCGGCGCCACGCCCAAATCGGCGGGCGTCAGGCGCACGTCCAGCGCTTGCACGCCGCTGCGCACTGTTTCGGTCTCATAGACCGTGCCGGTGAAGGGGGTCGTGCCGGTGATGGGCAGCGGCGGCGGATAGAGCACGATCGTATCCGAGATGACGGTCATTTCGCTGCGCGGCGGATGCTGCATCAGCACGCACGGGGCCGTGCCGTCCACCTGATAGGCAAAGGCAAAGGGCGCGGAGACGTTGCCGACGGTGTCGGCGGCGCGCACCTGTGCGGTGTAGACGCCGTTCGGTTCGCTCAGCGGCAGGCCGTCGGCGCCGACCGTCGGCAGGGTGTAGGTGATGACCCACTCACCGCCGATCAAGGTGGCCGCCTGCCAGCCGGCGCTGTGCGGCGCAAGGTCCATTTCCACCTGCGCCACGCCGCTGCCGGGCACAGAGCCGGGCAGATTCGGATCGCTGGCGGTGAAGCGCAGGGCCAGTTGACGCCGGCCGTCCTCCTCCACGATGGGAGCCAGCACGGTCAGCGGCGCGATGACGGCGTTCACCGTGGGCGGCGTGCCGTCGGCGTAGACGGCGATGCTGTTGGCTGGCGATTGCACGTTGCCAACTGCGTCGGTGGCGCGCACCCAGAGGGTATGACTGCCCTCGGCGGCGGGGATGGGCACGGCGGCGCTCCACATCTCGCGGCCGTTGGCCGTTTGCCAGGCGTCGTTGTCGGCGCGGGCTTCTACACTTCCGATGTAGGATGTGGTATCCGTAGCGACGCCGCCGATGATGACCGTCTGCCCGGCGAGCAGGTAGGCGTGTGCGCCGGGCCAGGTGATACTCGCTTCGGGCAGGTCGGCGTCCACGGTGACGGCGAGTGCTGCGGAAGCGGTCAGGTCGCCGGCCAGCCGGCTGCCGTCGGAGAAGACGCCGGTGGCGCGCACGTTGGCCTGGAAGGTCTCCACGTGGGACCCCGCCGAGGACTCGACTGTGGCGCCGGCCCCGAAACTCTGGCTGTGACCCGGCGCGAGGGCGGGATTGTTGCCGAACGTCCAGGTCGTCGCGCTGCCGCCCAGGTCGGCCGGGCGGGTGAGGGTCAGCCCGCCCTGCGACGCCGAAATCTGGGCCATCTGGTTGCGCACGGTGGTGGTGATGACGATCTGTTGCCCGCGACTGAGGTAGCCGTCGGCGTCGCTGGTGGCGAGCGTCAGCGCCAGGCCGAAGGGATTGGGCACGCTCGGATGGAAGGGATACTGCGCCGGGTCGCTCCCGTGCAGGTTGCGCTCCAGCAGGTCGCTCATCCCGTCGCCGTCGGTGTCGGCGGACAGCGGGTCGGAGGTGACGGTGGTGGTGCGTGTTGGGTCGGTGTTGTAAGTGAACGTCCAGCCCTGCGTCTCCTGCCGGTCGGTCAGGCCGTCGCCGTCGGTGTCGGCGCGGGTGGGGTCGGTTCCCAGGCGCAATTCTTCGGCATCGCTCAGGCCGTCGCCGTCGGTGTCGGCGGCGTTGGGGTTCAACAGCGCGCCTTGCTCGCGCCAGCGCAATTCAACCAGGTCGGAGACACCGTCGCCGTCGGTGTCCCATTTTGTGTCGTCGGGGTCGTTGCCGCCGCGCGCCGCCGCGAGCAGTCCGTCGCCATCGCGGTCGCGCAGGGGCGGCAGGTTGGGATCCCAGGTCCAGGCCACAAATGCGTCCAGCGTGGACGGGAAGACATCCAGCACCAGGTTGATGGGGAAATCTTGATTGGCCTGGAGCTGGTTGATGCTGCAATTGGCTTTCGTCTCGGTGGACAGATAGCACTCGGCGGCGGGCAGGGCAAAGGCGGTCGAAAGCCACAGGCTGTGCGGGCGGTTGATGCCGGTGGTCAGAAGGATGGCCTGCGTGCTGCTGATGACGCGGTCGGCGCTCACCGCGTAGAGGCCGTAGGTCGTGGTAAGCCAATCGTTATAGCGCACCTCGCGGGTGAACTGCGCCGAGCCGAACTGATGCCAGTTGCCCCACGCGCCGTACATCTCGTTCAACTGCGCCTGCCCGACATTTTGGATGAAGGGACCTAAGGCGTAGCGCAGGGCTGTGCCGCGCTGGGTGCTTTCTTTGGGCGCGGTTGCCAGGTATTCGATGAAGAGGATTTCCTCGACATCTTCATAGCGCGGCGTCTTGGCGTAGTGGCGCAGGCGCAACATCGGCATCAGCATACTGCCGCCGGTGAACATCGGTTGCGCGCCGCTTCCCGCCGGCAAGAGATCAATGCCGCGAATCTGCAACAGGTCGTTGCCGGTTTCGGTCACCACGCCGACACGGTAAAAGGCTCTGCGCAGGAAAGAGTTGATGGAACCGGCGATGCTAAAGTTGCAGGCTGCCGCCCAGAGGCCGGTCTGGCACAGCGCGGTGGCCACCAGGTCTATTGCCGACAACACTGCTATCGCCAGGCCGATGGCCATCACGATGAAGCCGAAAACCAGGTTGCCGGTGGCAAAGCCGAGAATCATCAACGCCAGAATCAGCCCCTCGACGGCGAGATTCACCACAATATCGGCAATCGTTTCGGCGAGCAGAATGTGGCCAGCCACACTGCTGAACGCCACTGTGCCGCTCAGGTAGACGTAAAGCAGGAAAGCGATGCGCGCCGCTACTTGCAGGATGACACCGACCACTTCCAGCACGATCATCGCTTTGGTGATGGCAAAGACCGCCGTGAAAAAATTGCTCGCCGCCCTGATAATCCCTGATATCGCGAAGCCGGCTTCGTAGGCGGCGTAGATCATTTTGCCGAACTGAATCAGCAGCGAGACGGTCTTGATCAGCATATAGACGGCCGAGACGATCAGGGCGAGGCTCACACCGGCGACGGCTTTGGTCCACGCCGGGGCGCCGAGTTGCGTGGCAATGAAGGAGACGATGAACGGCGTGACCACCGCAAGCAACGCCACCACGATGATCACTGCGACGATGATTATCCCCAGCCCCTTAGCCAGCGATAGCGCCTTGAGTTTTTCGGTCAGTGTGCTCCACGCCCCCCTGATTTTATCGGTAATTCCGCGTATCAGATCGCGTATCGAGCCGAGCGCCGCATTCTTCAGCACTGTCTTCAGGTCGCCGAGCAGGCCGAATATCCCGCCCGCCTGTTCAAAGCCCGGCCTGAAGTTGGCCGGCAAGTTCATCAGTGGCAGAATCTCGTTGACGAACAGTTTGCCGATCTTGGTGGCCACACTGATCGCCCCACTGCTAATCGTACCGCTGAGTTTGATGATCTTGGCGACGATGCCGGTGTCGGCGGTGAAGGTGTACGAAACGATGCGATCGCCGACCTGTACCAGTTGCATCACGCCCTTGTAGAGCGCCAGGTAGTACAACTGATAGGCAAACTGTTTGCCCTCGGCCTGGCGCAGGGTTTCGTCGGCGCCGATGAGCGTTGCGGCCGGATAGCGCCGCTCGATCTCCTGCCAGTAATCCTCCACCGACACCGTTTCCCAGGCGCTGCGGGCGCTGTTGTAGCGATAGGGCATCCATTTGAGGCCGACGTGGACGCGCACGGCGTTGCTCGGCGGACTGGCAAAGTCCATCGTCACCTGCGCGCCGTTCCAGGTCACCGCTTGCGTCTCGGTCACTGCCGCGCTCGTTTGCAGGTTGATGAGGCGGAAACGCTCCTCGGTGGCAATCAACAAGGTGGGGGTGATGGGCGTGTATGGCTGAAAAGCGTCCAGCGCCGCCGTCACGTCTGCCCCGGCCATACCGATCAGCGCCGCGTCCTGGTGGGCGTAGGCGTGCGTTTCCACCTGGAGCGTGTTGGTGATGCCCCAATGTTCATTTTCATCGTAAGGCAGGTAGGTGTTGTAAAAGTTGTCGCGGTCGAAACGACGGGCGATTTCGCCCACGTTGATGTCGCGCTGTCCGTCGGTGGAGCACGTGCCGGTGGGCGTCTCCTTACAATCGCGCCCGGAGAGGAAGGCGTCTTCCAGCCCCATCGTCAACAGCACCAGTTCGCGGTCGTCGTTGCGGTCGGGGTCCACCACCGGGTCTTCGTAGATGATGGCGGCATCCAGGCCGTGATCCTCGCGCACGTTCAAGCCGGTCAGTTGCCAGTCGTCTGGGTAGACCAACAGCAGGTCCGATTCGTTGTAAGTGCAGCCGGCGTCGGCGCAACGGTCGTTCAAAGCGATCACGCCCCATACCAGACGCACCTGATGCGGTGCGCCCCAGGCGCTGCCCTGCGGACGATAGATCATCCGTCCCTGGAAGGCGTACTGCGCGCCGGTGGTGGGGTCGGTGATGAGTTGCAGCGGCAGATAGACGGCGCGTCCCCGTCCCGGCCCCAGACCGTTGACGGCGATGCTGTACTCTTGATAAAAGTCCAGGTCGGCCATCTGCGCCGGCGACGCTTCAAAGGGCAAAAGGGCCGGGATGTCGGCGCAGGCATAGTTGGCGTTGAGGTAGTGGGGATTGAAATTGTTCCAAAAATCTTCGTAGAACAGGATCGCGTGGGGTTCGTTGAACAGGGCATCGAACGTGACGCTGAGCGCGCTGCTCGTCTGTGTGGTCTCTACCAACTGGCGCGCCAGGAACTGGGTAGGTTGCTCGCACGTGCCTTTATAGATGGCCAGATAGTGCGCGATGCGCTCACCCCATCCCGCGCGGGACAGCGTTGCATTGAACTGCACTGTGCCCCCTCCGCCACGGCTCAACGTCACCGTGCCGGTGAAGGGTGTCCCGACGCGGAAGCGCGGGTCGGTGTACTCGCGCAGCGTCAGGTCCATAGACGGGTTGGCAGTAACCAGTTGGCTGGGAGTATCAGGGATCTGAATCTCCAGCATCGGCACCAGGCGCACGTCGCCGTAGGCATCCTGCGGGCGCTCCGAATTGGGGTTCACATCCAGGAACGTCTTGCCGTCCCGATCCTGCATCTGACCATCCTCATCGCGCGGCCAGTCGCGCGTGGTGAGGGCGTACCACAGGTGGTCGGGGTTGGTCGGGCGCAGTTGATACTCCACGTAGAGGTACTTGCCGGCGTTGAAGTTGTTCACGCTGAATTGCAGCGGGTCGCTCTGCGAAAAGACCGTCGTCTGGCGCACAAACGGCGAAAGGTCGTAGCGGTCGGGGACGCCATCGCCGTCGTTATCGTCATCGTAGAGATCGGGCGTGCCGTTGCCGTCGGTATCCTGGTTCCACTCCAGACCATCGGCAATGCCATCATTGTTCGTATCGGTTGTGAGCGGGTCGCCATACCACATCCGGCCGTTGTAGAAAAAGCCGGTCACTTCGGCATCATCGGAGACGCCGTCGGCGTCGGAATCGCGCCCGTCGGGGATGCCGTCGTTGTCCCGGTCCGCGATGATGGAAAGCGTGCCCAGGCGTTCCTCCTCGGCGTTGGTCAGGCCGTCGCCGTCGTCGTCGCCGTTGGGGTTATCTTGCGTCCTCACCTCATCCCCGGTGGCTACTCCGCTACCCCTTCCTCTCTCCCCAATTTTGGAGAAGGGAAGGGGATCGATGGGTAGGGGTGAGGGTAACGCGCCATCCCGCGCCGCCTCCAATGGCGAGATGCCCGCTACGGCCAACTTGCCGGCGGCGGAGGGTTCGGCCAGCGCCTTTTGCAATTCGGTGAAGGCTTCGGCGCGGGCTTGTTGCGCCTCCTGTTTGGCCTGCGCGGCCTGGCGACGTTCGGCGGCAGCCAACACCCGGTCGGATTGCAGCAGCGGGGTGAAAAGCGTGCTCAGAATGACCATCAGGTTCACCGCGAAGCGGACGCGGCGCGAGCGCCCGCCGCGCGCTACGATCACCATCCCCAAGCCGACCAGCACAGCCGACACCGCCGATGTCCCCACCTGCGGCAGTGTGGGCAGTCGGGAGGTGCCCAGCGCCCGCGCCAGGGGCGAATCGGCCAGGCGCACATCGCTGAAATCCACCTGCGCGGTCAGGCGCACCTGTTCGTTCGGGCCGGGTAGCGTGAGGTTGAGCACGTTGCGCGTCGGCAATCCCTGCTCGTCAACCCACAGTTCGCCGTCGCCGCTCATCGCGCGCAATTCGGCGGGCAGTTGCACCTCCGCGCCGGGGGGCAATTCGCCGCGCGCGGTCATTGCGGCGACGGTCCATTCTTGCATCGCGCGGGCCAGACGCGGGCCGTCCAGGCGGTATGTGTAGAGACGTAGCATTGCTACGTCTCTACCACCATCCGTTTCAATCGCGTCCTGCGCGGCATCCAGGAAGGCCAACCAGTCGCCGTTGGGGGCAAAGGTGGCGCTAAAATCGTTCATCTCCTGCCACTCGTCGCCGACGCGCACCCAGGTGCGACCGTTTTCCATCCGCAGGTCTATCTTGCCCTGACCGGTCAGCACATCGCCGCCCTGCGCCCAGATGCTGGCCTCCATCCGTTGCTCGGCGGGCCAGGCCTGGCCTGAGAAATAGAACCGTTGCCGGTTGCTGCTCTGTCCCACCGTGGTTACGCTGGGCGTGGGAAAGCGTTCCTGGTCCAGCGTGGCAGAGAAGCGGTAAAAGACCACGTTGTCCCATTGGCGTTGCGCGTCCGTCACCGCCTGCTGGGCCGGCGTGGAGGCCGTCGCGCGCAGCCACGGCGCGGCCAGGAGCGCGGCGGCGAGCAAAATGAGCAGGGATAATTTCTTGAGCATTGGCACCTCCAAAAATAAAGCGTAAAACGTAATGCGTAATGCGTAAAACGTAATGCGTAATTTTACGTTTTACTTTTTACGTTTTACTTTTCACGTTTTACGTCCGATTCCTCACTCTCCACCATCTGGGCCTCCAGGAAGGCGAGCAGGTCGGACATATTGTCAAAGCCCCAGCGCTGGCCGGTGGCGATGGCCTCCAGGAGCGCGCGGCAAGCCGTCCGCTCCCGCTCCTGGACACGCCACACGCGCAGCAGGTAAGACGTGTAGGGTTGAACCGGATCGGCTGGCATTGGGCCTCCTTTTGTAGCACAGGTAGCACAGGATTAATCCTGTGCTACTCTAGCATACCCGATGGGCGTCAGGAAAACGTCAGGAGTTTTGACGGTGGTCGCAAAAAGGGGTATAATGTAGTTACCCAGGTGTCCACATCCGAAAGGAGGTATTGGATGGAAGAGATCGGCATCCGTGAACTCAAGGCCCGTGCCTCGGAACTGGTACGCGCGGTCAAGGAGCGCCGCGCCCGTTACCTGATCACCCAGCGCGGCAAGCCGGTGGCCGTCCTGTTGCCGGCGGACGCCGTCCCGCCCCGGCCCGACCCGGACGAGGTCTGGGCACGGCTGGAGCAGATCCGCGAGGAACTGGGCAAGGGCTGGCAGAGCGAGAAAAGCGCCGTGGAAATCCTCTCGGAGATGCGGCGATGAGCGAAGCGTTTACCGTTGACGCCAGTGTCTTTGTCAATGCCTTCAGCCCCACCGAAGCCGGCAGCGAACAGAGTTGGCGCTTTCTGGCCACGCTCTTTGATGCAGACGCCCCCATTTTTGTCCCTACATTGGTGTTGGTCGAAGTGGTTGCTGCTCTGGCGCGCAAGCAGAACAACACCGGGTTGGCGCTGAACTGGATGGAGGAGATTCAACGCCTGAGCGGCCTCACATTCATTGCTTTGGACGACGCCCTGGCGCAAGACGCCGCCGAACTCGCCGCCCGCCATCGCTTGCGCGGCAGCGACGCGGTGTACGTCGCCGTGGCGCGGCGCTTTGGGGCCACGCTGGTCACGCTGGACGCCGAGCAGGGGGAACGCGCCGGCGCGGTGGTGAAGGTGCGAAGGCTGTAACACAGGATTTATCCTGTGCTACTTCACAGGATAAATCCTGTGCTACAATAGAATGCGAGGTGACCATGATCCAATCCAATCCATCTTTTCTGCTCCAGGCCAACGATGTGGTGGAAGCTCCGCGCTGGCCCGAACCGCTCAAGGTGGACCTGGTCGAGCCGGTAGGGGATGCTTATGTGCGCCTGGTCGGGGCGCTGCTCCGCAGTCACACTCACGTTGACCAGGTCTTGCCGCTATCCGAAGCGGCGCAATTGCGCCCCTTGCGCCTGCAACAGGCCTTTGGCGCCGCGCCGCGCGAGGCTTTTCTGGCCCTCGAAGCCCGGCGTTATCGTTACGCTTCGCTCTACGACCCGCTGCTGGCGATGAACATCTCCAAAGTGGACCCGCTGCCGCATCAGATCGAGGCCGTCTATGGATACATCCTTCATCAGCCGCGCGTGCGTTTTCTGATTGCCGATGACCCCGGCGCCGGTAAGACGATCATGGCCGGGCTGGTCATCAAGGAGATGAAGTTGCGCGGCCTGGTACGGCGCATTTTGATCGTGGCTCCTGGCCATCTCCGGGACCAGTGGCAACGGGAGTTGAAGGAACGCTTTGACGAGCGCTTCACGCCGATTGACCGCCAGACGATGCGCAACCGCTTCGGCGAAAATGTCTGGGAGGACGAGTTTCAGGTCATTACCTCGCTCGATTTTGCCCGCCAGGACGATGTGATGCAGGCCCTGGCCGGCGTGCATTGGGACCTGACCATCGTGGATGAGGCGCACAAGATGGCCGCCTACCGCTACGGCGACAAGACGGAAAAGACCAGACGCTACCGCCTGGGCGAACTCCTTTCGCGCACCAGCACGCAACTGCTGTTTCTGACCGCTACCCCCCATCGCGGCGACCCGGAGAACTTTCGCCTGTTCCTGGACCTGCTTCAGCCGGGCGCTTTTGCCACCGTGGAGATGCTGGATGCTTCCATCCGCGCCGGCGATAACCCCCTCTTCATCCGCCGCCTGAAAGAAGACCTGAGGGATTTCGAGGGGCGACCGCTTTTCCTGCCGCGCCGGGTCAAAACGGTGACCTTTGACCTGGGCGTCGAGTCGCCCGCCGAAAAGGAGCTGTACAACGCCCTGTCACGCTATGTCGAGGAGCAGTACAACAAAGCCCTCGCCAGCGATAAACGGCGCAATGTCGCTTTCGCGATGGTCATCCTGCAGCGCCGGTTGGCCTCCAGCACGTATGCGTTGTATCGCTCGTTGGAACGGCGCAAGAAACGCCTGGAGGAGATGCGCCAGCAGGCCGATGCCTTCCGGGATGGGCGGCTCGCGGCCCCTGCCGCCGCTTTTTCTCTGGATGAGGTGGAAGAGTTCAGCGAAAGTGAACGCTGGGAGCAGGAAGCCCTGTGGGAAACGCTGAGCAGCGCCGAAAACCGCGCCGAACTGGAGGCGGAGCTCTGCACGCTGGAGCAGTTGCTCCAAAAGGCGCGCGCCATCATCGAAAAAGAGGATGAGGTCAAACTGCGCCATTTTCGCGCTGCATTGGATGAGTTGATGAATAGGACACGGATAAACACGGATGAGACGGATGAATACGGATTTTCGCAAAATATCCGTGAAAACCCGTCGCATCCGCGCCAATCCGTGTCTGATTGGACACGGATGGAAACGGATGCAACGGATACACACGGATTGGAAAATAGTATCCGTGAAAACCCGTCGCATCCGCGAAAATCCGTGTCCGATTCCCCCAAAGTGCTGGTTTTCACCGAATCGCGCGATACGCTGGAGTACCTGGAGCGGCGGTTGCGCGATTGGGGCTATACCGTCTGCACCATTCACGGCGCGATGCCGCTGGAGGCCCGCATCGCCGCCGAAAAGACCTTCAAGAACGAGGCGCAGGTGATGGTGGCGACTGAGGCCGCCGGCGAAGGCATCAACCTGCAGTTCTGTCACCTGATGATCAACTATGACATCCCCTGGAACCCCAATCGCCTGGAACAGCGTATGGGGCGCATCCACCGCTACGGCCAGACCCGCGAGGTGACCATCTTTAACCTGGTGGCGCGAGACACGCGCGAGGGCCGCGTCCTCAGCCGTTTGTTCGAGAAACTGGAGGAAATCCGCGCCGCGCTGGGCAGCGATAAGGTCTTTGACGTGATTGATGAACTCTTCCCCGGCCGCGACCTGGCGCAACTGCTCACCGAGGCCGCCGCCAATGCCCGCACGCTGGAGGAGATCCTGCGCGAGATCGAAATCCAGGTGGATGAAGATTATGTGCAGCGGGTGCGCGACAGCCTGGGCGAGAGCCTGGCCACCCGTTACATTGACTACACCCGCATTCAGGAGATGAACGCCCGCGCCCGCGAGCGCCGCCTCATCCCCGAATACACGCAGGCCTTTTTCCAGAAGGCCTGGGAGCACCTGGGCGGGGAGATGCGCCCGCGCGAGGGCCGTCCGGGTTTCTTCAGCCTGGACCGGGTCCCGGCCCCCCTGCGCACGCTGGCCGAAGGGGACGCCTTCAAGAAACGCTTTGGCACGCTGCAAAGGCGCTATCCGCTGGTGACCTTTGACAAAGCCCTGGCGATGAAGGACGCTCAGGCCGAGTTCGTTTCCTTCGGCCATCCGCTCTTTGAGGCCGTCTTGCAGTGGGCCGAGGCGCATCTCGCCGTTGCCCTGCAACAGGGCGCGACCTTCCTCGATCCCGACGGTCGCCTGGACGGGGTGCTGCTCTTCTACGAGGGCCAGATAACCGATGGCCTGGGCGAAGTGGCCGGGAAGCGGCTCTTTTCGCTCTTTATCCCCCGTGCGGGCAGCAAGCCCCAGGCCCTGGACCCGTCCATCCTGTGGGACCTGGCCCCGGCGCCGGCCCCTGCGCCTGCCGATGGCCTCGATCTGGAGGCGTTGAAGCGGCAGGGCGTCGCCTGGCTCATCCCGCACCTGGAAGCCTATCAGGAGGAGTTGCGCGCCGCTCGCGAGCGCGAGGCTGCCATCAAGCGCCGCTACGGCGTGGAGTCGCTGCGTTATCTGATCCTCGACCTGGACAACGACCTGATCCGTCTACAGGAACGCGCCGCCAACGGCGAGGACGTTGCGCTGGTGATGCGCAACAAGGAGCAGCAGAAGGAAGGCTACCGCCAGGCCCTCAGCGATCTGGAGAACCGGCTGGAACGCGAGCGCCAGTTGACGTTGGGGACGCCGGGCTTCCTTGCCGCCGTGCGGGTGGCGCCGATGGTGCTCCCGCCAGATCAGGCGGAAGCCGGGCTGCACCGCGATGTCGAGGTGGAGCGGGTGGGTATGGAGGTGACCCTGCGCTACGAGCGCGAGCAGGGCCGGCAGCCGCAGGACGTAGCCGCCGACAACCTGGGCTACGACGTGCGCTCCACCGACCCCGGCAGCGGCGCGACGCGCTACATTGAGGTCAAGGCGCGTGCCGGCGTCGGGCGCGTGGCGCTCACGCAAAACGAATGGTTTACGGCGCAACGTCTGGGCGACGATTACTATCTCTATGCGGTGATGAACGCCGCCGGCGACCAGCCCGACCTGTACATCGTGCAAAATCCCGCGGCCCGCCTGCACCCCGAAGAGCAGCACGAGGTGCGCTATTGGGTGGATGTAGTAGCACAGGCTTAAGCCTGTGCTACAATAAGCGCCATTGGGTGTAGCACAGGCTTAAGCCTGTGCTACAATAAGGAGCATAACCTATGCCATCATCAGATCGCCGTTTTATCGAAGAGAGTTTTCCGGTCAAGGATGTGAGCCAGCATTCGGCGAAGGAGAAAAACATTCGCCACGGCCACATCAGCACGCTGCACATCTGGTGGGCGCGCCGACCGCTGGCCGCCAGCCGCGCCACCGCTTACGCCGCGCTGACTCCCGCTGTCGAGGACATCCTGGAATGGCAGAAACAGCGCAACCTGATCGTAGACCTGTGCCGGTGGGAGAATTCGCTCAACGCCCCGCTGCTGGAACGTGCCCGCCGCGCCATCTATGCCGCTCACGCCGAGCGCCTGAGCGCCGAGCTGGGCCATCCCGTGACGGTGGAGGACATCGAGGCCGGCCGCGTGCCGCCGCCGCGCGTGCTCGATCCCTTTTCCGGCGGCGGCTCCTACCCGCTGGAGGCGCTGCGCCTGGGCTGTGAGGCCTACGCCAACGATTACAACCCGGTCGCCGTGCTCATCCTCAAGGCCACACTGGAGTACCCGCAACAGTACGGCCGCCCCTTTGCCGGTATGCCGGAACATCTGTGGCGCAAGGGCAAAGCCCGCTCCTCGGCCCCGGTTGGGCAGATGTCCCTGGGTCTGAGTACGCCCGCGCCGACCGACGCCCCGCCGCCGGATTTCAACCCGCTGCTGGAAGCGGTGAAGTACTGGGGTGAGTGGGTGTTGGCGGAGGCGCGACAAGAGTTGGAGAGGTTCTACACGGCGGCTTTGTACGCCCAATCTGAAGCAGCGGAGAAAGTTCCCCCCTCTCCCCCTGTGGGAGAGGGGGGTCAGGGGGGTGAGGGGACCGTCGGCTACATCTGGGCGCGGACCCTGCCCTGCCAGAACCCCGCCTGCGGCGTCGAAATCCCGCTGATGCGCCAGTTCTGGCTGGCCAAGAAGGACAAGAAGAGGGTAGCGCTGTGGATAGATAGGACACGGAGTGAAACGGATGCGACAGATGCACACGGATCGGCAAAAAACCGTGAACATCCGTCCCATCCGTGTGCATCCGTGTCCTTTACGATTGTCGGCGATGGCTACACCCCCTGGCCGGAGGGCTTTGACCCCGAAGCCGGCACCGTCTCCCGCGCCGTGGTCACCTGCCCGGCCTGCGGCGCGGTGATGGACGACAAAACCACCCGCCGCCTGTTCCGCGAGGGCCGCGCCGGCCAACGGATGGTCGCCGTGGTTTACACCCCCTCCCCATCCCTCCCCCATCAAGGGGGTGGGGGCAAATCCTACCGCCTGCCCACCCCCGCCGACCTGCAGGCCTACGCCGCCGCCGAACAGGCCCTGGCCGAAAAACGGCAACGTCTGCTGGAAGCATGGGGCATGGACCCCGTGCCGAACGAGCCGTTGCCGCCGCAAGGTACATTGGGCTTTCGCGTCCAGGGCTACGGTCTGAACACCTGGGGCGACCTGTTCAACCCGCGCCAGCAGTTGGCCCTCATCACCTTCGCCGACGCCGTCCGCCGCGCCCACGCACGGATGCTCGCCCAGGGCTACCCCGACGATTTCGCCAGAGCGGTGGCGACGTATTTGGGAATAGGTGTAGATGAGTTAGCTCGATTTAGCAGTGTTCTCAATCCTTGGAAAGTGGATGCGGAAGCCATAGTTCACGTATTCGGCAGACAAGCGTTACCTATGCTTTGGGATTATAACGAGAATAATCCGTTAGGTTCTCATGGCGGTACGTGGACTAATCGCATGTTGGAGATGATGGTTGTTGTCGAGAATATCTGCAACTTTCATTCACAGACGAAAAGCACACGGATCAGCGCGGATGCGACGGGTGGAGTCCCCCACCCCTCGCCCCTCCCCCAAGTTGGGGGAGGGGATGGGGAGCGCGACCTCCCCTCCCCCTTTATGGGGGAGGGGTTGGGGGTGGGCGACCTCCCCTCCCCCTTTATGGGGGAGGGGTTGGGGGTGGGGGTCACCCATGCCTCCGCCACGCGCCTGCCCTACCCGGACGGCTTTTTCGACGCCGTGCTCACCGACCCGCCCTATTACGACAACGTGCCCTATTCCTACCTTTCGGACTTTTTCTACGTCTGGCTCAAGCGCAGCGTCGGCCAGCTCTACCCCGATCTCTTTTCCACGCCGCTCACGCCCAAGGCGGGCGAGATCGTGGCCTACTCCCAGGGCGAGGGCGGCTTCGAGGCCGGCAAACGCTTCTTCGAGGAGCAACTGGCCGCCGCCTTCCGCGAGTGCGCCCGCGTGCTCAAGCCGGGCGGCGTGGCCGTGGTGGTCTATGCCCACAAGTCCACCGCCGGCTGGGAGACGGTCATCAACGCCCTGCTCGATTCGGGGCTGGTGGTCAGCGCCGCCTGGCCGCTCAACACCGAGATGGAGTCGCGCCTGCGCGCCAACGAATCCGCTGCGCTGGCCTCGTCCATCTACATCGTCGCCCGCAAGGCCCCGCGGCAGGGCCTGGGCTTCTACGGCGAGGTGCGCGCCGAACTGCGCCGGCACCTGCAGGCCCGTCTGCAACGCCTGTGGGAGGAGGGCGTCGGCGGCGCCGATTTCTTTATCGCCGCCATCGGCTCGGCCATCGAGGTCTTTGGCCGCTACGAGCAGGTGATGGACGTGGAGGGCAACGTCATCCGCGGCGATGTCTTGCTCGACGAAGTGCGCACCCTGGCCACCGACTTTGCCGTGCGCCAGATCCTGCACAACGGCTTTGCCGCCGAGGTGAGCGACCGCACGCGCTTTTACGTCCTGTGGCGCTGGAACTATGGCGAAGCGCGCGTCCCCTTTGACGAGGCGCGCAAACTGGCGCAATCCTGCGGGCTGGACCTGGCCGAAGAGTGGTCGCGGCGCGGAGGCGTGGTCAAGAAGGAAAAAGAGTTCATCCGCCTGCTGGGGCCGCATCAGCGCGAGATGGAGCACCTGGCCGCCGGGCGCGAATTGATTGACGTGCTGCATCACGCCCTGCGGCTGTGGGAAAAGAGCGAGCGCGCGCTGCTCATCGCCCGCCTGTCGGAAAGCGGCTACGGTCAGAGCGAAGCCTTCTACCGCGTCGCCCAGGCCATCTCCGAATGCCTGCCCATCGAGAGCAAGGAGAAGAAACTGCTCGACGGCCTGCTCACCGGCCGCGCCCGGCTGCAGGACGAGGTGCGGCAGGGGAGGTTACTGTAGCACAAACGGAAGGAGAACAAACATGAATCAACCACATGGTTCGGGCGCTCGTTGGATGCGGGTAGATTTTCATTTGCATTCGCCAGGTGCTCACGGGTTCTGTTTCCCGTCCGGCCTCTCTCAACAGGACCGCGATGAACTGGTTCGCCGCTACGTGATGCAATTGCAAGCCCAGGGGATTGAAATCGCCGCCATCACCGACTACCAGCAGATCCGGGCCGAGTGGTTTGTCCCGATCCGGGACGCGGCGAAAGAGATGGGGATTTACGTCTACCCGGGGGTGGAGCTCTCGTTTGGCGGCGGCGTGGCGGGAAAACACGGCCTGCACATTCTGGCCATCTTCCCCTATGACTCCGATCCAGAGGCCATCAACCGCGCCATTGACAAACTCCTGGATGATGACTCGACCGAACAGCTCCTGACCGATGGCGAACATCGCGACCTGAAACCGAAAACCGCGCCGGCGGAATGTCTGAAAAGCTTGCGCCAGGAGCAGGGCTGTCTGTTCATCTTTGCCCATCCCAACGACAGCAACGGCCTTTTCAAAACCTACACGGCGGGCGAAGCGGCGGAGCTGATCGGCGCCATGTCGCCGGAAGCCATCGAGTCATTCACGGAGAACGACCGCCAGCGCCTGCAAAGCACCGGCAAGGTCTCGCCGGAGTTTCTGTCCAGGATCGCCGGGGTCGAGAACAGCGACAATCACAGCATCGAGGAGATCGGCACAAAAGCGTGCAACGGACGGGCGCGCTGTACGTACCTCAAACTCAGCGCCCCGGACGATCTGCGCGCCATCCGCCTGGCGCTGCGCGACAACGCCCTGCTGGTGCGGGTGGGCGAACCGCCGCGTCCGGCCTACACACACGTGCTGCGTCTGGCCATCGATGGGACCGGCTTCCTGGGCGGGATGGAGCTGGCTTTCAGCCCTGAACTCAACGTGCTGGTCGGCGGCCGCGGGGTAGGCAAATCGGCCGTCCTGGAGACGCTGCGCTTCTTGTTCGATCTGGAGTCCTTTTCGCCCACCGAATACCGGGAAGGGCTGGTGCAATATGCACTGGGCAGCGGCGGCAAGGCCATCCTGATCCTGCGGCAGGTCGTCGGCGCCGATGTCGAACGGACCTATCGCATCGAGCGCGTCTGGGGCGAGGCGCCGCGCGTCTTCGAGGGCGAACGGCCGGTGCAACTGTCGCCGCGCGAAGTTCTGGGCGAGCGGGAAATGCCGCTCTTCTTCGGCCAGCGTGAGATGTACGAGGTCACCCAGTCTGCCAAGCTGCGTCGCCGCTTGTTGGACGAGATCATCGGCCGCAACGCCGAGAAGCAACAACGCCAGGTCAGAAAACTCGAAGAGGAATTGCAGCGCAACGCCCGCGCCATCCTGGAACGTCAGGAACGGCTGGCGCAACGGGAAGACCTGGAAAAACGCTTGCAAGAGATTGAGCATCAGATGGCGCTGTACCGGCAATACGGCATCGCGCAAAAGCTACACCAGGCCACGGCGCTGGCGCGCGACGAGGAGCGTCTCAAGCAGGCCCGTGAGCAACTCGACCAGGCACAGGCCGATTGGCGCGAATTCCAGCAACACCTGGCCGAACGTTGGACGAATGCTCTGTCGGGGCTGGGGCAGGCCGAGAGCGCGCAGGCCGCCCTGCTTCAAGAAGCCGCCGACGTGGTGCGTCGCCTGCAAACGGCGCTCGACGGCTACCGGCAGCAGGGTGAAGAGAGCCTTCAACAGGCGCTGGCCCAATTCGACGGACTGTTACAGCGTTGGGAACGCGAACGGCAACCGCTGGATGAGGAAATCCAACGGATCAAGCAGCAACTGGGCCCGCAATCGCTTGACCCCGACGCCCTCATCCGCCTGACGCAGGAGCAGGCGATGCTTAGCCCTCAATTGGAGTTGCTCAAGCGCGAGGAGGCGGCCATCGTCGCCTTGCAACAAGAGCGGCAACAGAAACTGGCCGACCTGCGCGAGCAGCGCCGGCAGGTCTTCCGCTTACGTCAGCAACAGGCCGAAGCCATCTCGCAGGCGCTGAAGGGCCGGGTGTCCGTGCAGGTGGAATATCGTGGCCAACGCAAAGAGTTCGGCGAAACGCTGATCGCCTTCTTCGGCGGCTCCGGGCTGGATAAGAACACCTTGCGTCAGGTGGTCGAGAAGGCGACGGATGGCATCGAGCTGATCGAATGGATCCAGCAAGATGAAACGGTCTTGCGTGAAAAAGCCGGTCTGACCCCTCCCCGCGCCCAGCAAATGCTGCGCTTCCTTGACCAGAATGCCCAAAGGCGTTACGACCTGGAACTGCTGGCGCCGGAAGATGAGGTAGAGGTCAAACTCAAAGTGAACGATGTGTGGCTCCCCCTGGAGAAACTCTCGGCCGGGCAGCGCGCCACCGCCATGTTGCTCATCCTGCTCACCCAGCATGAACGCCTCCTGCTGATCGACCAGCCGGAGGATGACCTGGACAACCGCTTCATCTTTGATGACGTGGTGCCTCTGCTGCGTGACCAAAAAGGCCAACGTCAGCTCATCGTCGCCACCCACAACCCGAACATCCCCGTCCTGGGTCACGCCGAGTTGATCGTGGCTCTGGAGGCGCGTGAAGGCAAGGCATTGCCAGTAGTGCAGGGCGCCATTGATCGTCGCGCCGTCCAGGATTTCGTCCGCAACGTCATGGAAGGCGGCGACGAAGCATTCCGACGGCGGGCCGAAAAGTACGGTTTGGATTTCGGAATCGGGAGGACATAAAATGGATCTGTGGGAACTGCAACAGCGCATTGCGCGCTGGGAAGATTTACACACCGAGTTCAAAGCGTTGGACGCCCATACGGACGACATCGCCGCTGCGTTGGTAGCCTTTGCCAATACCGATGGCGGGCAGTTGATTTTCGGCGTGGACAACAATCGCGCCATTATCGGCGTAGATGATCCCGACCGTCTGATGCAGCGGGTGGACCAGATCGCCTACCAAAACTGCGAGCCGCCTCTCACCATCCTGCAAGAAACCATCCGCACCGACAATGACCGCGTGGTAGTGGTCGTCAATATCCCCAAGGGCGACCAGCGCCCCTATCGCACCCATAGAGGCGACTACTTTATCCGTACCACGACGGGGCGCCGGCGTGCCTCGCGCCAGGAACTCCTCCGCTTGTTCCAATCGTCAGAAAGCCTCTATTACGATGAGACGGTGGTTTGGCGGGCCACGCTGCGCGATCTGGATGAGGGACGCTTTGCCGACTTTTTCCGGCGCTTTTATCAGCGCCAGATCGGTTCGGTGCAGGAAATGGCAAGCCTGATGAAAAACATGCGCCTGCTGGAAGAGCGTGAGGGGGAATTGCGTCCCACCCTGGCCGGCCTGCTCTGCTTTGGCCGTGACCCTCAGCGCTTTTTCCCGTATGCGCAGATCAACGCCGCCCGCATCCCTGGCGAGACTTTAGCAGCGGCGCCCTCGGATATCAAGTTGATCGGCGGCACGCTGTTCGACATGCTGGAAGACACCGCTCGCTTTTTGCGCATCCATCTGCGCCGACCGCATATCATTCGTAAATTTGAGCCGGAAGAACGACCGGAAATTCCTGAGGAGGCCCTGCGTGAACTGATCGTCAACGCCCTGGTCCATCGCGATTATACGGTGGCTTCTCCGATCCGGGTCTTGATCTTTGATGATCGGCTAGAGATTCGCACGCCGGGCGGCCTGCCCAACACCGTCACCATTGAGGCGATCCTTTTGGGCGCTGCCCACGTTCTGCGTAATCCTACGCTCTACACCATGTTCAGCCGCGCCGGGTTGGTCACCCAGCTTGGCAGCGGTGTCCTGCGGGCCAAACAACTGATTGAACAAGAAGCCCATGCAGCACTGCGCCTGGAGGTCGTGCAGAACGAATTTGTCGTTTCTGTTTCCCGTTCCGCAGCACAGGCTTAAGCCTGTGCTACAAGGAGGTCAAAATGAAACCCTTTCACACTATCGCCATTCCGCATGACGACATCCTCCAGGGCCGGCTGACCCTGGACGTGTTCGCCGCCGACCTGTGGGAGGTCTATCACGGCCGCGGGCCGGAAGAATACCGCGATCCCGACCTGTTCTTCCAAAAGACCTACCTGACCGACGGCCTGCAGAACCTCCTGGCCGTGGTTGAAAAGCGCCTGCAAGGCCAAGGCGGCGACCCGGTCATCCAGATGCAGACGCCCTTTGGCGGCGGCAAGACGCACTCGCTGATTGCCCTCTACCACAAGGCGCGCGAATGGGGCGTCAGGACGGCGGTCATCGTTGGCACGCCGCTCGCCGCCGACGAGACGCTGTGGGGACTGCTGGCCGAACAATTGACCGGTTCGCGCGCCGGTTTCGAGGGCCGCAGCGCGCCGGGCCGCGAGGCGCTCCGGCTTTTGCTCGGCACGCACCAGCCCCTGCTGATCCTGATGGACGAGGTGCTGGAATACGTGGTCAAGGCCGCCGCGGTGCCGGTTGGCGAGTCCACCCTGGCGGCGCAGACCCTGGCCTTTATGCAGGAGCTGACCGAGGCCGCCGCCATCCAGGAGCGCGTCGCCCTGGTTGTCACCCTGCCCTCCAGCACGCTGGAACACTATGACGAGCGGGCCACGCGGCTGTTCGAGCAGCTCAAGAAGATCAGCGGGCGGGTGGAAAAGATCTTTACCCCGGTGAAAGACGAAGAGATCGGCGCCATCATCCGCCGCCGCCTCTTTGCCCAGGTAGATGACCGCGCCGCGGCGCAGGTGATCAACGCTTACGTTGAACAGGCCGAGCAGGAGGCCCTGCTGGCCCGCGGCGAGGAGAGCGCCGCCTATCGCGCCCGCTTCAAACAGACCTATCCCTTCCTGCCTGAAGTGGTGGATGTGCTCTATCACCGCTGGGGCAGTTTCCCCACCTTCCAGCGCACGCGCGGCACCCTGCGCCTGCTGGCGCTGGTGGTGCACGCCCTCAAGGCCTCGGCGCTGCCCTACATCACCCTGGCCGATTTTCCCCTGGCGCAGGACGAAATCCGCCGCGAGTTGCTCAAGCACATCGGCAACGAATACGATAGCGTGCTGGCGGCGGACCTGCTCAGCGCGGAGGCGGGCGCCCGCAAGGCCAACCTGGAAATCGGCAAGGCCTATCAGGGGCTGGGATTGGGCGAGCGCATCGCCACGACTATCTTCCTGTACTCCTTCCTGGGCGGCGGGGGCGAGTCCGGCGCGACGCCTAACGAAATCAAGCGCCACGCGCTCACCGCCGGCGTGCCGGCCAGCCTCATCGCCGAAGTCCTGGGCAAACTCAGCAGCCGCCTGCTCTTTTACCTGCACGAAGAAGGCGGGCGCTATTACTTTTCGACCACCGCCAACCTCAACCGTGCCCTGACCGTGCGTATGGAAAACGTCACCGCCGGGGAACTGCGTGAGGCCGAACGGGAAACGTTGCGCCAGCGCGTGCGCAGCCAGATCCTGAGGACCTTCCTCTGGCCGGAGCGGCCTGCCGACATCGCCGACGACCCGGCCCCGAAACTGATCATCCTGCCGGAAGCCAACGTCGCCCTGATGCGGCAATTCCTTTCTGAAAAGGGACAGGCCCCGCGCGTCCACCGCAACACGCTTTTCTTCCTTGTCCCCTCGGCCACCGAGCGACCGCAGTTTGAAAGCCTGCTGCGCCGCCACCTTGCGCTCAAGGGGCTGCTGAGCGTCAAGACCCTCTCGCTCACCGCCGGCCAGCGGCAGGAGTTGCAACAACAGGAAAAGCAGGCCGCCAAGGACGTGCAGGAGCAAATCGGCAGCCTCTATCGCCTGCTCTACCTGCCGGACAAAGACGGTCTGACCGCGCTCGATCTGGGACTGCCCACCTACGGCGGCGGACAATACCTCGAAGAACGGGTCTATGACCGCCTGCGCAGCGAGGGCCGCCTGGTGGAAAAACTGGCTCCGCTGGTCATCAAGCAGCGTTACCTGGCCGCTCGCGATTACGTCGAGACCCAGCAACTGGCCGAGAGCGGCTCGCGCACGCCGGGCGAAATTCTGGTGGTGGGGCGGCAGGTGTGGGAGACCTGCATCGCCGAGGGCGTGCGCCAGGGCCTCTTTGGCCTGGGCGAACTGGACGCCGACGGTCAGCCCAAATGCCTCTACTTCAAAGAGGAAGTCACGCCGGGCTTGCAAAACGGCGAGGTGCTCATCCGTCAAGAGATCTGCGCCCAACAGAAGGCTGATGCGACCGTCGGATACGCGCCCGCCGGCGCGGCTCCGGCCTCAGCGAGCGTTGCCGAACCGCTGGCAGCCGTCGCCACCGCCCCGGCGACAGTCCAAACCACCCGGCCGGTTGCATCAGGCGCTGCGCCGGGCCCACGTGCCATGCGCCGTGAGCTGCGCCTCCGTTTCACCCTGCCGTTCGGCAAGGCCTCCGGCCTGCTCGGCCTGTTCAACCTGCTTCAGTCGCGCTTTCACAGACTGGAGATCACCATCGAAGCCGGCGACGGCGCCATCGGCGAAGACGAAATCGAGGACAAGGTGTGCGAGACCTTCCGTCAATTGGGGATAGACGTGGCACAGGATTAATCCTGTGCTACTTTGGCTCCCTCGCCATCACCCTGGATGGCCGCCCGGTCACCCGCCTGGAATCCGACAAAGTGCGCGGCCTGCTGGCGCGGCTGGCGCTGGAGCCGGAACGCGCCTTTCGCCGTGAGACGCTGAGCGCGCTCTTTTGGCCGGATGCGCCCGCCTCGCGCGCCGCCCAGAATCTGCGTCAGGCCCTCTACGCTCTGCGCCAGGCCATCGGCGACGTTTACCTGCTGGTGACGCCGCAGACCGTCCAGTTCAACGCCGCCGCCGATGTGCGGGTGGATGTGCTGACCTGGCGCGCGTTGCTGCGCGAGACGCAGACGCACCACCACCGCCGCCGCGAGACCTGCCGCCCCTGCCTGGCGCGACTGGCGCAGGCGCTGGACCTCTACCGCGGCGATCTGCTGGCCGGCTTTGTGCTCAAGGATTGCCCGGAATTTGAGGACTGGCTGACCATTGAGCGCGAGCGGCTGCACGTCCAGGCGCTGGAGAGCCTGACCCTGCTGGCCGATGACGCCGAACGGCGCGGCGACTATCCGACGGCGCAGGCCTACCTCCGGCGGCAACTGGCTCTGGAACCCTGGCAGGAAGAGGCCCACCGTCAATTGATGCGCCTGCTGGCGCTGGAAGGCCGGCGCGCGGCGGCCCTGGAGCAATACGAACTCTGCCGGACGACGCTGTCCGACGAATTGGGCCTGGCCCCGACGGAGGAGACCCGCGCCCTGGAAACGCGGATCCGCGCCGGGGTCACGCTGCCCGCCGTTCTGCATCTCCCCCCGGATTTGCCCGCGCAACTCACCTCCTTCGTGGGCCGGGCGCGCGAACTGGCCCTGCTGGAGGAGCACCTGACGAACCCCACCACGCGCCTGATCACCCTCACCGGGCCGGGCGGGGTGGGCAAAACCCGCCTGGCGTTGCAGATCGCCGCGGCGCTGGCCGATCAATTCGCCGACGGCGTCGCCTGGGCGCCGCTGAGCGAGGCCCGCGACGAAACCGACCTGGCGCTGGCCGTCGCCCAGGCGCTGCGCCTCAGCCTGGCCGGCGCGCAGGCCCTCCGCGCGCAACTGCTCCACGCCCTGCGCCGCGACCGGCGCGAGGTGCTGCTGGTGCTGGACAATTTCGAGCAACTGCTGCCCGCCGGCGCCGGCCTGGTCCTGGACATCCTGCGCGCGGCCCCGCATCTAACACTGCTGGTCACCTCGCGCGAGCGGCTGAACTTGCAGGCCGAAGCGGTGCTTCCGCTGGACGGCCTGGCGCTGACGGCGGAGGCCGGGGAGGTGTCCGAGGCCGCGCGCCTCTTCGCCGAGCGCGCCGGACACGCCCGGCTGGGCTTCACGGTGGCCGCGGACCAGCAGGCCGCCGTCGCCGACATCTGCCGGATGCTCGCCGGGTCGCCCCTGGGGATTGAACTGGCCGCCGCCTGGGCGGGGGACCTCGCGCCCGAACGCATCGCCGCCGAGATCCGGGGCACGCTGGATTTTCTCGCCTCCGCCCAGCCCGACCTCCCCGAACGCCATCGCAGCCTGCGCGCGGTCTTTGCCGGCTCCTGGAAGTTGCTCACGGAAGCCGAGCAGGCCGCGCTGATGCAGGTGGCGGCCTTCCGCGGCGGCTTTCGACCGGAGGCGGCGCAGGCGGTGGCCGGCGTGTCCGCGCCGACGCTGCGCGCGCTGGCGCACAAATCGCTGCTGGTCTGGGATGAGGCGCACGGCCGCTATGCCGTGCACAACGACATCCGCTACTACGCGCTGGAGAAACTGGAGGCGCAGCCGTCCCTGGCGCAGCAGGTGCGCGCCCGTCACGCCGCCTTCTTTGCCGATTTCCTCTGTCGGCGCGAGGGCGCCCTGCGCGGGCCGCAGCAGGCGCCGGTCCAGGCCGAAATCGAACCCGACCTGCCCAATCTGCTGGCCGCGTGGGAGTGGGCGCTGGCCCGGCGCGACACGGCGCTGCTCGCCCGCCTGGTGCACGGGCTGTTTGCTTTCTACGAATCCAAAGCCTGGTTCAGGGAAGGGGTCCGCATCCTGCAACCGGCGCTGGACTGGGCCGGGGAAGCCGGTGGCGCCGACCCCGACGCGGCGCGCCTCCTGCGGCGTTTGCTGGGACGGCAGGCCGCGCTCCATCGGCAAATGGGACAGTACGAGCAGGCGCTTGCTCTGATCGAAGCGGGCCTGGCCCTGCCGGGGCTGCCATCCGATGAAGAACACGCCTTTTTGCTGCTGCAACGGGCCTGGGTGGCCTTTTTGCAGGCGCAGTACGTCCAGGCGCGGACGTGGGCCGAGGAGGGCCTGGCGCGTTATCGGGCGCTGGGGCAGCCGGCGGGCAGCGGCGATGGCCTGGCGCTGCTGGGCTGGACGGCCTACGAGTTGGGCGACTATGCGGCGGCGGAGGCCCTGTGCCGCGAGGCGCAGGCGGCGTGCGAGCAGACGGGCTACGCCTGGGGCGTGCAATACGCAGTCTATGGGCTGGGGCTGGTCAAACGGGCGCAAGGGGATTATGCGACGGCGCAACAGTGCTTCCGGAAAAACCTGGCGTTCTGTGAACAGATCGGCTATCTCTGGGGCGTGGCCCAGGCGCACATCAACCTGGGGCTGACGGCCCTGGCCCAGGGCGAGGCGCCGGCGGCGGAGGGATTCTTTCGCCAGAGCCTCAGCCTCAGCGAATCCATCGAACACCGCTGGGGCATCGCCCAGAGTTACAAGGGATTGGGCGAGGTGGCCCTGGCCGGCGGGGATTGCGACGCGGCCCGGGCCTGGGCGCAGCGCAGCCTGGCGCTGTATCAGCAGATGCAGGACCGCGACGGCCAGGCGGATTGTCTGCTCATTTTGAGCGCGGCGGCGCAGGGCTGCGGCGATCGGGCTGCTGCCTGGCAGGCCCTGGAGCAGGCCGAGGCGCTCATCCGCGCTTCGGAAAACGGCTTTCGCGCCGCGCGGGCGCTGTGTCGGCGGGCCGAACTCCTGCTGTGGGAAGGGGCAACCGCGCAGGCCGAGGCCCTCTTCGCCGAAACGCGGCGCCATCCGGCCTGCGAGGCGCACATCCGCCAACGCGCCGGGCGGCGTTGACCTCGCCCCATCCCCCAACCCCCTTTCCCTCTCCGTGAGGGCGCTGAAAAACCCCTCCTTTCACCGCCGAGCGCAGAGAAAACCCGGCGTTCACCACAAAGGACACGAAGGACACCAAGAGAAAAGCCGGGTGTCCTTCGTGGTAAAGAAAGGGCATCGTCCTCGCTCCCCCAGGCTGAGGTCAGCGATTTCTAACCACAAGGGGCAGAAAGACCCTCATGATCTGCACCTCATACACGCCCATATCCACGGTCTCCACCCCGTCGTCGTTCCCATCGGCGATGCGCGGCCGTCCGTCCAGATCGGTGGTGACGCTGCCTGGCACGGCGGCGTTGTTGCCGGCGTCAATGGCCGGGGAATCGGCTTGCAGGCGCAGGTTGCCGTTCACGGCGTCCACAAAGCGGGGGTCGGCGTTCAGATTGCCGGCGCCGGCGTAACCGCCCATCACGATGCTGTAGGTAACGTTGGGCGTGCTGCCGTTGTTATGGATTTCCGCATCAAACTGCGCGCCGTTGCCCCACAGGATGGCATTGACGATGGTGGGGTTGCTGGCGACGACGTTGGCCATCCCGCCGCCGGCAGAGCTGGCCGAGTTGCGGGAGAAGCTGACATTCGTCAGTGTGGGGCTGCTGCCGGTGTTATAGATGCCGCCGCCGGCAGAGCTGGCCGAGTTGCCGCTGAACGCGGCATTGGTCATGCGGGGATTGCTGCTCTCGTTGGACATCCCGCCGCCGAGGGTGGCCGAGTTGCTCTGGAAAATCACGCGGTTCAAGGTTGGGGCGCTGGAGAAGTTGTAGCAGCCGCCGCCCTGGCTTCCCGCCGTATTGTTGCTGAACGTGACCGAGTTCAACACCGGGTTGCTGTTATCGTTGTACATCCCGCCGCCGTGGTTGTTGGCTGTGTTGCCGCTGAAGGTCACATCGGTCAGCGCCGGGCTGCTGTTATCGTTGTACATCCCGCCGCCACCGTAGTTCGTGCCGGAGACGGTATTGCTGATAAAGGTCACATGCGTCAACGTCGGGCTGCTGCTGCTGTTGATCATCCCGCCGCCAGCCGCGCCGGCCGAGTTGCCTGCAAAGGTCACGTTCGTCAACAGCGGGCTGCTGCTGTCCATGTTGCCCATCCCGCCGCCCCCGCCGTTGGTTGCCACATTGCCGGAGAAGGTGACGTCGGTCAGCGTTGGGTTGCTGTTGCTGTTGAACATCCCGCCGCCAGCCGCGCTGGCCGAGTTGCCTGCAAAGGTCACGTCCGTCAACAGCGGACTGCTGCCCGTGTTGCTCATCCCGCCGCCCCCGCCGTTGGTCGCCACATTGCCGGAGAAGGTGACGTCGGTCAGCGTTGGGTTGCTGTTGCCGTTGAACATCCCGCCGCCGTTCTCTGCCGCGTTGCCGGAGAAGGTGATGTGCGTCAGGCTGGGGGAGCTAGCGAGGTAGTTGAACATCCCGCCGCCGCTCTCTGCCGCGTTGCCGGAGAAGGTGATGTTGGTCAGCGTGGGGTTGCCGCCAGAAAGGTTGAGCAGGCCCCCGCCAAAGTTGTGGGGCAAGCTTCCGGTGGCCTGGCCGGCGGTGATGATGAAGCCATCCAGCACGGCGGTGTTGCCCGTCCCGCCGCCGGTGACGACGTGGTAGGCGTTGTTGCCCTGAATATCCGCAACGGTTTCGGCGATAAAGTTGCCGTCGGTGTTGGTGTCGTTGTGATCAATGTCGCCGCTGAGGACGGTGACGTGCGTTTGCCAGTCACGTTCGTCGCGGGATGTCTCCGTCCCGGCAAAGCCGCCGTAGATGGCGACGTTATTGCGCAAGGTGAACGTGTCGGTGCGGTTCACGCCCGGATAATGCACGCCGGCCTTGACCCAGATCTCGTCGCCGCTCGCCGCGCCGGTGAGGGCGGTCTGCAAGGTGCAGGCGTTCGCCCAACTGGAACAGTTGCCGCTGCCCACGGCGCTCGGCGCGGCGTAGCGGATGCTGCTTGACTGTGGAGCCGCCGGGCTATACCAAAAGCCGCCGCCGAGTGTGTATGTGCCGCTGCTGAAGGTGTATCCGCCGGCATCGAAGGTGTTCCATTCCAGGTGATAGCCGCCCGCTTGCGCCGGGGCATGGAGGGTCAGCGACAGCATCGTTGTCAGGGTGATCAGTACGATAAAGAGTTTGTTTTTCATCGTATCGCCTCAGTATTGAACTCCCTGCAGCCGCACGCTGAACAGTTGTTGCTCCGGCGTGAGCGGGCAGGCCGAAATCGGCTGATCCGTCGGGCAATTGGCGTCGGCGTGCGGCTCCCAGGAGGCCATCACCAGCAGCAGCGCCCTATCCCGCGTGAACGCCGTCGCCGTCGCCGTGGGACCATCGGCGGCGTAGGATGGGTTTTCCTGCCAGCCGACCAACACGTTGCGCACCTTGCCCATCGCTTCCGGCAGTGTGCCGAAATCGGCGCCGGTGCCGTTGGCCTCCAGGGTGCAGGCCATGCCGCTCGCGCCGCTGAGCGGATCGGTGAACGGCGTGTCAATGAGGGTAAAACGCATGCCAAAGGCGCGCGTCAGGTCCGCCTGGAGCGCCTGGCAGTCCTCGATCGCGAGCGGCTGATACTCCGGCATGGCCGTGTGGGCCGAGAGCGTGTAAGAGGCGTTGCCGCCTGTCGAGCCGACCACGATGCTGTGTGTGCCGCCGGCAGGCAGGATGACCGTCCAGCGGGTCACGTCCTGTCCCTCTTCGGTGCCCGGCAGCGGCGCGCCGTCGGGGCCGAGGATGCTCAACACGGCGTTGCCTTCCGGGGACATGAGCCACACATCCAGCATCTCGCCCGGCACGACCTGTAGTTCGTAACGGTCGCGCTGGCCGCTCAACACCGCGCCCTCGGCCTTGAAGTCGAGCGGCCCGCTGTCGAAGCGAATCACTTGCTCGTGGGCATAGGCGGAGGCCGATGTTGGTTCCGGCGTTGCCGTCGGCAAGGGGGCGGTCGTTGCGGTCGGGGGAAGCGTTGCCGTCGGCGTGGCAACCGGCGTCGGCTGCTGTCCGCAGGCCGAGAGCACCCCAATCATCAGGATGATCAACCCATATACTCTGTAGGCCGATTTCATCTTTCCCTCCGTTGTTCATTAACAGGAATAGAACACGGATGGGACGGACATTTACGGGATCAACCTGTGTTGATCCGTTTCATCCGCGCGCATCTGTGTACTTTTGATGATCTTACACGATGGGCGTCAGGAAAACGTCAGGAGTTTTGACCACGCTCGCGGAGAGGGATATAATGTAGTTACCCAGGCGTCCACATCCGAAAGGGGCTGATGAATCTAGTCGCCCAGGGCCTATTGCAACTACAGGGAAAAGGCAGAGCAACCCTCTCAGGCTGTGGCTCGGTCGGAGACCGGCCACAGCCTGGGCAGTTACTCGACTACAAGACGAATGACTGCAAGACTAAAAGGAGACTGCAATGCCACAGATCGGCTCCATCGTCCAGGTCCGCAACCGCTACTGGGTGCTGTTGCCCCACGATGACCCCAACCTCTATCTCCTGCGCCCGCTGACCGGGGTGACCGACGAGGCGGTGGCGCTCCACAAGGAGCTGACCGACGCCCGCTCCGATCTGGAGCGCCGCTTCCTGGAGGCGCTGGCGGCGGGCGGCTATCGCTTGCCGGATGACGCGCAACACGCCATCCCAGAGCCGCGCTGCAATGCCGATTTCTTCTACGCGCCCAACGTCTGCGTCTTTTGCGACGGCGCGGCCCACGACGAGCCGGAGCAACGTCGCCGCGACGCCGTGCTGCGGGAAGAACTGCGGGCGCGCGGCTACCGCGTCGTCGTCATCCGCTACGACCGCGACCTGGCGGAGCAGATCCACTCCCTGGCCGATCTCTTCGGCGGCCCATAGACCGGTACCTTACCTTTCCCTGTCCCTCCTTGCTGGCCCTCAGCATCGAGGCGGCGCCGTTAGGGGCCGCCGTCTGGCAGGGCAAGGGGAACGCGCATCTGGCCCTGGAGCAAGCCGAGGCCCTCTTCGCCGAAACGCGGCGCCATCCGGCTTGCGAGGCGCACATCCGCGCGCGCGCCGGGGCAGGAATGGCATAACGAGGCTCTTTTATTGGCGTTTGTCTTTTCTCCACTGCCTATTATAATCGCCCCTATGAAATTGCTACTGGCCCGCCACGGACAATCGGAATGGCAAGTCAAGGTCGAAGATGGTGACCTCGATCCGCCGTTGACGGCGTTGGGTGAAACGCAGGCGCACCGGCTTGGCGAGTACCTCGCTGCGGGCGAAGACTCCATCGCAGCCATTGTCGCCAGTCCGCTCCAGCGCGCGCGGCGCACGGCGGAGATTGTGGCGAGCTATCTCAACTTGCCTGTGGCTACCGAGCCGGATTTCCGCGAGTTCGATGAGTGGGCGGCAGGCTGGGCGCCCCTTCCCGTGTCGATGTGGAATATGGCGCCGGCGACCCCTGAACTCAATCCAGGGTATAGCCGTTTTCGGACGCGCGTTGCGGCCGGCCTGCGGCGAGTGGTCGAAGCGCACCACGACGCAGAGCAACTCCTGCTCGTCACCCACGCCGGGACGATTGGTGCGCAGGTGCGCATCCTGCTCGGCTCCGATACACCGCGCCTGTGGTTGAACAACACCGGATTATGCCTTTTCGAGTGGGGACATCCAGAGCGGGGGGGCAGTTGGGTCGTTCACTATCTCAATCGTGTGGAACACCTTCCGCCGCCAATGAGGACTGCCTGATGGATAGTTCCGCACCGAACACACGCCGCGCTAATTTTCCCCGCTTCTGGGTGTGGAGCGGCCTTGTGCTGGCGTTGGTGGGTGCGGTGCTCTTCGTTGTTTTGACACCCGCCGGGGTGTTGCCCAAGGCCGATGTCATCGCGGCGGCTGTGTGCCACCGTCTCCCCTCACACTCATTTTTCATCGATGAACACCAGTTGCCCCTGTGCCAGCGCTGTACCGGCACATTTCCAGGTGCGTTGACGGGGCTGCTGGTCCAGTGGGGGGTATGGCGGCGGCGGCGCGCGCAGCGTTTTCCCCGTTGGCAGATACTGGTCGTGCTGGTTGGCTTCGCCGGGATTTGGGCGCTGGATGGCTTTAACTCCTACACCACGATGCTGACCGGCAGAGCGGAGGGCTTATTGGGATACGCCCCGCAGCCCTGGTTGCGCCTGTTTTCCGGTGTGCTGATGGGGATGGGGATGAGCGCAATCCTTGCCCCCGCCTTCAATCAGATCATGTGGGCCGACGGTGAAGCTGTGGCGACACTGCGTTCCTGGTCCGAGTTGGCGTTCCTGGTCGTCGTGGAACTGGCGATGGCGGGTGTGATCTATCTGCTCGAACCGGTTCTGCTCTACCCGGTGGCGCTCTACAGCATTGCCGGCGTGGTGGCGATGTTTGTGTGCCTCGGCGCGATGTTGTTCGTGATGGCGATAGGACGCGCCAACGTGCTCACCGGCTGGCGTCAGGCATGGCTTCCGCTTGTTTGGGGGCTGGTGTTTGCCCTCGTCATCATCGGCGTGATGAACTTCCTGCGTTTGAAAATCACGGGAACCATCGAGGGGGTGCCTGGTTTTTCGTGATGGAAGATTTGAGGAGAGGGGGAAAGGGAGGAGAGAAGATTGCGAGAGTGGGGATTTGTTGCTGAGGGGGATTTGTAATTCGTAATTAACTCATTATTTGCTAACGGAGGTGAATGTATGTACAAAAAGTTGTTTATTCCGGGGCCGACCCATGTGCGGGACGAAATTCTGGCCGCGCAGACTGCGCCGATGATCGGCCATCGCGCCAAGGATTACTCCGATCTGCAGGCTGCCGTCACGCCCAAACTGCAAAAGCTGCTCTACACGCAGCAGCCGGTCTTCATCTATGCCTGCTCCGGCACAGGTCTGATGGAAGGCTCGCTGCGCCAGGCCGTGCTCAAGCGTGCGCTGATCACAGTCTGCGGCGCGTTTTCCAAGCGTTGGCTTGAAGTGGCGCAGGGGAACGGCGTGCCCGCCGACAGTGTGGAAGTCGAAATGGGCCAGGGCTTCACACCGGAGATGATCGATGCGGCGTTGAGCAAAGGCGACTATGACGTGTTGACTCTCACCTTCAACGAGACCTCCACCGGGGTGATGAACCCGTTGCAGGAGATTGCGGCGTTGGTGCGTGAGAAGTACCCCGACGTGTTGCTGCTGGTGGATGCGGTTTCCGCGATGGCCGGCGCCAAGATCGAGTTCGACGCCTGGGGCGTGGATGTGGTCTTTGCCAGCTCGCAGAAGTGTTTCGCGCTGCCGCCGGGCCTCACCATCGCTGCCGTCAGCGAACGGGCGTTCGCACGGGCGCGGCAGGTTCCCCACCGGGGCTACTATTTCGATTTTATTGATATGCTCAAGTATTACGAGCGCAATCAGACTCCCGCGACGCCGGCCATCAGCCTCATCTATGCTTTGAACAAGCAGATGGACGACATCCTCGCCGAGGGGCTGGACAATCGCTGGGCGCGGCATATCGAAATGGCGGAAATCGTCCGCGCGTGGGCGCGCCAGCACTGGGCGTTGTTCCCCGATCCGCGCTTCCTCTCCAACACGGTCACGACGGTGACGAACACACGCGGCATCAGCGTTGGCGACCTGAACAAGGCGCTGGCCGAGCGCGGCGCGATGATCTCCAACGGCTACGGGACGCTCAAAGAGAAAACCTTCCGCATCGCCCACATGGGCGACCTTACCGTGGCCGACATCCGCTGGCTGCTCGCCCAGATTGACGACATTCTGGGATTAGCATAAAGAATCCTTACCGCAGAGTGCGCTGAGTGCGCAGAGATTTTTTACTTATTCTGCGTCCTCCGCGATCTCTGCGGTAAAAAATCCGTTTCATCCGTTTAATCCGTTGACATTCGAGGAGGATGCTATGGCAAAAGTGCTGATTTGCGATTCGGTGGATGCGCAGGCCGTCGACGCGATGCGGGCGGCCGGCGTCGAAGTGGATGTACGCGATACCATCACCCTGGACGAATTGGGCCAGGTCATCGGCGACTACGACGGCATCGTGGTGCGCAGCCGGACGAAGGTGCGCGCGCCGCTGCTGCAAAATCCCGGCAACCTCAAGCTCATCATCCGGGGTGGGGTGGGTGTGGATAGCATTGATGTGGATGTGGCAGAAAGCAAGGGCATCAAGGTCATCAACACGCCCAATGCCAGTTCGAACGCGGTGGCCGAGCTGGCCCTGGCGATGATGTTCTCCCTGGCGCGCAGCCTTGCCTGGGCCGATGCGACGATGAAGGCCGGGAAATGGGAGAAGAAGAAACTCGAAGGCGTCGAACTGGCCGGTAAAACGCTCGGCATCATCGGCTACGGGCGCATTGGACGCTTGCTCGGTGAAAAGGCCCGCGCGCTGGGGATGACCGTCGTGGCTTACGATCCCTACATCCAGAACGCCGACCTTGTTTCACTCGACGAACTGCTGGCAGTGGCGGACTATGTCAGTCTGCACATCCCGCATACGCCGGAGACCCACAATCTGCTTGGTGGGGAGCAGTTGGCGAAGATGAAGCCGGGCGCGCGGTTGATCAACGTGGCGCGTGGCGGTGTGGTGGACGAGGATGCGCTCTACGCGGCGCTGGTCAGCGGACATCTGGCCGGCGCAGCGTTGGATGTCTTCACCGAGGAACCGCCGCAGAGTGAGGCGCTGCACAAGCTGATCGCGCTGCCGCAGGTCATCGCCACCCCGCACATCGGCGCGGCAACTGTCGAGGCGCAGGAGCGCATCGGTGGCGAGATTGTGAAGCTGGTGCAGGAAAATCTCGTGGCGTAGTGAAAAACAATACGTTTTTTGTCAGCAGATTAAGCGGATTTAGCAGATTACATACAAACTAATCTGAAAATCTGCTTAATCTGCTAAATCTGCTGATAGAAAAATCAGGAGGCTATATGACGAAGATTCGACCGTTTCGAGGGTTGCGCTACAATCCCGACAAGTTTTGCGATCTGTCTGACGTGATTACGATGCCCTACGACCGCATCCATGCAGCGGAGCAGGCGCAGTATTACGAACTCTCGCCCTACAGCTACGCGCACATCATCCAGGGCAAGCATACGCCCGACGACAACGACGAAAACAACGTTTACACCCGTGCGCGCGGCTACATGCTCAACTGGCTGGCGGAAGAGGTCTTCATCCGCGACCCGGCCCCCGCGCTTTACGTGTTGGAGCAGACGTTCACCACGCCCGATGGGGTCGAGCACACGCGGCGCGGCCTGATGGCGGCCCTCGAACTGACTCGTTTCGACGAAGGCGTGGTGCTGCCCCACGAGCACACGTTGAGTGGCCCGAAGGTGGATCGCCTCAACCTCACCCGCGCCACACAAACGGCCTGGGGCCACATCTTTATGCTCTATCCTGACGAATCCGGCGCGGTCAATGCGCTGCTGCAACCGTTTCTCGATTCGCACATGCCGGCGCTCGTCCGCGACCGGGTGATTGAGCCGGAGGTGGAGCAGGCGTTCTGGGTGGTTAACGATCCGGCGATTATCGAGGCCGTGGTCGCGGAGATGGCGACGAAGCAGCCGCTCATCATCGCCGACGGACATCACCGCTACGAGACGGCGCTCAACTACCGCGACGAGATGCGGGCGCAGCATCCCGACGCTCCACCGAATGCCGCCTTCAACTACGTGATGGTGACGTTCGTGAGCATGAGCGATCCGGGCCTGGTCATCTTGCCGACGCACCGGCTGATCCACTCCTACACGAAGATGGACGGTAAAGCCCTCCTGAAGGCGTTGGAGCCTTATTTCGTAATCGAGGCCGTTCCCGATCGGACGACGTTGGAAGCCGGGCTGGCGGCGGCAACCGCTGACCGTCCCCGCTTTGGCTTCTATGACGGCGCTTACACACTCCTCACCCTCAAGACGCTGAACGCGATGGCGGCCCTTGTGCCGGACCGCGATCCGCATTGGCGGGCGCTTGACGTGGCAGTGTTGCACGAGTTGGTCATCGAGCACGTAATGGGCCTGAGTAAGGAAAGCGTGCGGCGACTCGAAAACTTGACCTACTTGCGCGATCCCGACCCCGGCTACATTGCCGTGGACAAGGGCGAGGCGAATTTCATATTCCTGCTCAATCCAACCCGTATTGAGCAGGTACAGGCGTGTACCGTCGCCGGTGAACGGATGCCGCAAAAATCTACCGATTTCTTCCCCAAGGTGCCGAGCGGTCTGGTGGCGCTGCCATTGCATGGGACGATTGACTAATAAATAACCTTGCGACGGTGTGGAACTCTGTTCGCCTGCACCTTCGCAAGGGTAGGAAGCCACACTATGAAACTAGAACGACATCAACTGGTGGGTGTATTGCTGACCAGCATGGGATCGCTTGCGCTGGAAGTCGTGCTGACCCGCATCTTCTCGGTCACCATGTGGTACCATTTTGCGTTTCTGGCGATCTCGCTGGCGATGATGGGGAGCGCCTTGGCGGGCGTTGTCCTGTACTTTTTCCCCCGTCTCACCACGCCTGACCATGCCCGGCGTTGGATCGGTTGGGCTGCCCTGGCGCTGGCGGTTTCCGTGCCGATCACCTTCTGGCTCTATCTCAAAATGCCATTTCACATTGCGCTGAATCGCACGGGCGGTTTCACCCTGGCGCAATTCCTCGTCTTTGCCCTGATTTACCTGGATTTGACGATCCCCTTCTTTCTCAACGGGGTGGTGATGGCGTTGGCGCTCTCCGGGTGGGCGGCGCAAGCCGGGCGGATTTACTGGGCCGATCTGACCGGGGCGGCGTTGGGGTGTTTGTTCAGCATCCTCGCCCTGGACACGTTGGGCGGCGCGGGCGCTTTGCTGGGCTTGAGCGTCCTCATGGCGCTCGCGGGCGTCGCCTTTAGCGCCGGGTGGTTCCCGCGCAAGCTCGTGCAGGCCATTCCACTCGCCGGTTTTCTGGTGATGGCTGCCCTGCTGGTGAGCAATGTCGTGCATCCCTGGTTGCAGATCCGTATCAACAAAACCGGCGGGGAGGAAGCCCCGTTGCTCTACGAAAAATGGAACGCCCACTCGCGGGTGACGGTCTATGAACCCATGTATTATCCCTTCTTCTGGTCCGTGGGGCCAAAGTACTGGGACAAAACCGTACAAGAGGGCGGCACGCTTGGGCATGCGTTGTTGCTCATTGACAGCGTTGCCGGGACGCCCATTCAAAACTTCAACGGTGACCTGCAACAGGTGAGTTTTTTACGCTACGATCTCACCTCTTTCGTCTACCATTTGATCGAGCGCCCTGAGACGCTGGTGATCGGGCCTGGCGGCGGGCGGGATGTGCTGGCGGCGCTGGCGACCGACGCGCCACACGTCACCGCCGTGGAGGTGAACCCGGCGGTGATTCAGGCCGTGCGCGGCCCGCTGCGCGACTTCGCGGGTGACCTCTATGGGCGCTCCGACGTGAGCGTCGTCATCGCCGACGCGCGTGGCTATATCGATCGCAGCCCTCAGCGCTACGACGTGATCCAGGCATCGCTGATCGACACCTGGGCGGCGGGCGGTTCCGGCGCGTTTGCGCTTTCCGAAAACAGCCTGTACACCCGCGAGGCGTTCCAGACCTATTACGAACACTTGTCCGACCGGGGCATATTGACCGTCTCCCGCTGGTATCTGCCGGGACGCCCTGCCGAAACGTTGCGGTTGGTTTCGACCGGCATGGCCGGATGGAAAGCCGCTGGCGTGGCGGATCCACGCCAGCATGTTGTGGTGCTCGTGCGTCTTCTGTCCGGTTCGCCGGGTGAGGGGTTGTCGACGACGCTCTTCAAGCGCGAGCCGTTCACCCCTGCCGAAGTCGCGGCGTTGGAGCAGAAAGCTAAAGATCTGGAATTCACGGTGATTTACGCGCCTGGAATGACGCCTACCGAGGAAGTCGGGGCGTTCATCAGCGCGCCCGATCACGCCGCTTTCATCGATGCTTATCCACTCGACATTTCCCCGGCCACCGACGACCGGCCTTTCTTCTTCAACCTCGTGTTGCTAGGGTATTTGCTCGACCCGGCCTTGAGTGGGAGCGGGGTCTACCGCACCAGCATGGAAGCCATTGTGATCCTGTTCGTGGTGATCGGCGTGTCGGTCACGTTTGGCGTCGCGTTCATCGTCGTTCCGTTGCTGGTGGGGGCGCGGAAGCGCGGATTGCCTCGCCCTCCGGCGCGCATCCTGGGCTATTTCGGCGCGTTGGGCATCGCCTTCATGCTCCTGGAAATCCCCACCATCCAGAAACTCACCGTCTACCTGGGACGCCCGGTGTACTCGCTGGCTGTCGTGCTGTTTACCCTGTTGTTGTGCAGCGGGCTGGGGAGCCTCTGGAGCAGCCGCTGGCCTGCCGAAACCATCGCGCGGCGTATGCGGCTGGTTTTTCCGGCCCTCCTGGTGGTCATCGTGGCGTATGTGATGCTGAATACCAGCATTTTGCAGGCGACGTTGGGGCTGTCGTTGGGGCTGCGTCTCGTCGTGGCCGTTTTGCTGCTCGCAGCACTCGGCTTTTTCATGGGAATCCCCTTCCCGGTGGGGATGCGCTGGGCCGGAACGCGCTGGCCCGGTGTGGTGCCGTGGCTGTGGGGGGTGAATGGCGTGATGTCCGTGCTCGGCTCGGCGCTGGCGACGGCGCTGGCGATTCACGTGGGATTTCGGATCACACTGCTGTGTGCTGCGGTGGTGTATGCGCTGGCGGGTGTCTTGCTAACAACGCAGCTTGCTGTCAGCCCAGAATCTCGACTCGCTGATTCTTGATTCGCTGATTCCAAAAATGCGCTACATCCTTTTCGATCTCGACGATACGCTGTATACGAACGATACCGGCCTTTTCAAAGAACTGGGGACGCGCCTCGTTGACTGGGTCTCACAACAGTTGCACATCTCGCTGGAAGAATCGGCGGCGCTGCGCCGTGAATACTTCCAGGCCTACGGCACGATGATGCGCGGCCTGCTGCTGCATCATCCTGAAGTCAGTGTGGATGCGTACCTGGATTACGTCCACGACATCGATGTCAGCCGTTACATTGCGCCCAATCCCGCATTGGAGGGGATGCTCGCGCGTTTGGATGTCCCCAAAGCCGTCTTCACCAACAGTATCGCGGATTGGGCGGAGCGCATCCTGGGACAGTTGGGCGTGCGCCATCATTTCACGCATATCATCGACGTGCGCGCTGTGGATTACCAGAGCAAGCCACATCCGCACGCCTTCGCGCGGGCGTTGGAGATTCTGCAGACGCCGGCCCCTGATTGTGTGATGGTCGACGATCAGGTGAGCTACCTGCGCGGCGCGGTCGCCGCCGGGATGCGGACTGTGCTCGTCAGACCCGGCGCGGAAGCGGTGGATGGCATCGATTGCGCTGTCGAGACGATTCTGGACGTCGAACTGATTCTGCAACAATGGCTCGTTGAACGTTAAGTTGTGGTATACTTTAGATGAGCGTCGATGGCTTGTAGCTGTTGCGGATGAGAGGGAATCATGAGACAGATCACGTTGGAATACCCGGATGACCTGGCGTTGGCCGTATTGACGACAGAAGAAGAACTTCAGGCCCAGATACGGTTGATGGCGGCCCTGAAAATGTTCGAACTGGGCAAACTTTCCTCTGGCAAAGCAGCGGCTTTGGCCGGAATGTCGCGGGTCGCCTTTCTTGAGCAATGCGGGCTGTACGGGGTGTCCATCGTCAACTATGCTCCCGAGGAACTGGAGAACGAGTTGCGGGTTGACATAGAAGCCGCTCGTGTCTTTGCGACGACTTCAGCAAAAACCCACTGAGGACAATATGGGTGTTGTGGTCAGTGATACAGGTCCGCTCATTGCGTTGGCAAAGGTAGATCAACTGCGTTTACTCGATGCTCTGTTTGATAAGGTGTTAATCCCGCCGGCCGTTTACCGTGAACTTTTAGCGAAATCAGGGACTGAAGCCGATTGCCTGGATCGGGCGCTACAGGATTTCATTGAGCTTGCCCCACCGTTACAGATACCGCCCGAAGTCACGATTGCTACGCTAAACCTGGATCGTGGTGAGCGCGAGGCGGTAGCACTGGCGTACACTCATAAGGCGTTGTTGATCGTTGATGAGCGTTTAGGGCGAGTGGCGGCTCGAAAGTTGGGCCTGACCGTAACCGGTGTGGTGGGTATTGTGATTCAGGCAAAGATGTCGGGCTTGTTAAGGGCAGTAACTCCTGTACTCGAAGAAGTGCGCCAGCGTGGGTATTGGCTTTCGGACGATGTTCTGGATGTAGCTGCGCGTTTATCTGGCGAAGTATGACGATTCAGTTCCTACAGAAAACCGCCCGCCGATGATTCGGCGGGCGGTTTATCGTGTATCTCTAATCCGCGGCTTTACTTTGCCTGCATCCAGCTATAGTCCAGCGCGGCTAACTGCTTGTAGTACACCCAGCGCGCGACGGCATCTTGGCGGGCCAGTTCCAGCAGGTTCTTGGCGATCTCCGGCTTTGACTGCGTCAGCGTCTTGAAGCGCACTTCGTTGTACATGTACTCCGCGATGTCCAACTGCGGCTTGTCCTCGCGCTTGTGCGGGCCATAGTCGAGTTGCAGCGGGTTCTTGCCTTCCGCTATCAGGCGCGGGTCGTAGCGGTAGAGGATCCACGCGCCGGAGGCCACGGCCTTCTTCTGCTGCTCGAAGCCGTACTTCATCTGCGGTAGGCCCTGGTTGATGCAGTGGCTGTAGGCGATGACAAGGCTCGCCCCTTCGTAGGCTTCGGCTTCGCGGATGGCCCGCAGGGCTTGCGCGTCATCCGCCCCCATGGCAATCTGCGCAACGTAAATGTTGCCGTAGGTCATGGCAATCAGGCCGAGGTCCTTCTTGGGGAGCGGGCGCCCGGCCGCGGCGAACTTCGCCACCGCACCGCGCGGCGTCGCCTTCGACATCTGACCGCCGGTGTTGGAGTACACCTGCGTGTCGAGCACCAGCACGTTGACCTTGCGGCCCTGTGCCAGGACGTGATCCAGCCCGCCAAAGCCGATGTCGTAGGCCCAGCCGTCACCGCCGAAGATCCACACCGAGCGACGCACCAGCACGTCGGCCAGGCTCAGCAGGTCTTTCGCCTTCGGGCTATCCTCCTCGGCCAGCCGGATGCGCAGTTGCGCTACACGCTCGCGCTGCGCCGCATAATCGGCTTCGGTCTGCTGGGGGGCATTGAGCAGGCCATCGGCCAGTTCGGCGCCGAGTTTATCGCGGAATTGTGCCACCAACTCACGCGCGTATTGCTCTTGTTTGTCCAGCGTCAGCCGGAAGCCAAACCCGAACTCCGCGGCGTCCTCGAACAGGCTGTTGTTCCAGGTGGGACCGCGCCCGTCGGCGTTGAAGGTGTACGGCGTGGTGGGCATGTGCCCGCCGTAGATGGACGAACAACCCGTGGCATTGGCGATGATGGCGCGGTCGCCGAAGAGCTGGCTGATCAGGCGGATATAGGGCGTTTCGCCGCAGCCGCCGCATGCGCCGGAGAACTCGAACAGCGGGCGCAGAAGTTGTGTTTCTTTCACCGTGTTCAGGTTTAGCTCGGTGCGGTCGAAATCGGGCAACTTGTTGAAGAAGAAGTTCCAATACTCCCGCTGTTGGGCGCGGATGGGAGGCTGCGGGGTCATATTGATGGCCTTGCGACCGGGGTTGGCTTTGTCCTGCGCCGGGCAGGTCTCCACGCACAAGCCGCAGCCGGTGCAGTCTTCGGGCGCGGCCTGCACCGTGAACTTCAGCCCCTCGAACTTCTTGCCCTTGGCATCGGCGGACTGGAAGCCTGCGGGCGCGTCTGCCAGCAGCGCCGGATCGTAAACTTTTGTGCGAATAACGGCGTGCGGACAGGCCATCGCGCATTTGCCGCACTGGATGCAGACATCGGGGTTCCACACGGGCATTTCGAGCGCAATGCTGCGCTTCTCGTACTGCGTGGTGCCGGTGGGAACGGTGCCGTCCACCGGCATCGCCGAAACGGGCACGGTATCGCCCGTGAGCGACGCGATCTTGGCGGCGACTTCGTAGACAAATTCCGGCCCGCCCTCGACCATAATCGGCGGCACGACTACCGTGCTCGTCGCCTCGGCAGGTACCTTGATTTCGACGAGATTGGCCAGCGCATTGTCTACGGCGGCGAAGTTCTGCTTGACGACGTTTTCGCCCTTCTTGATGAAGCGCTTGTGGATGGCTTCCTTGATCTTGGCAATCGCTTCATCCTTCGGCAGGACGCCGGAAAGGGCGAAGAAGCAGGTCTGCATAATCGTATTGATGCGCCCAGGCATCCCGGCCTTGATGGCGACATCGTAAGCGTTAATGGCGTAGAACTTGAGCTTCTTGTCGATGATCTGCTGCTGAATGTGGCGCGGCATCTTATCCCACGTTTCGTTGGGGTCGTAGGGCGTGTTGAGCAGGAACGTGCCGCCCTCGGTAGCCGGCCCGAGCACATCCAGTTTTTCCAGGTAGACGAACTGGTGGCAACCGATGAAGCTGGCCGACGAAATCTGGCAGGTCTGGCGGATGGGACGCGGGCCGAAACGCAGGTGCGAGACGGTGTACCCGCCCGACTTCTTGGCGTCGTAGGCGAAGTAACCTTGCGCGTAGTTGGGGGTCTCCGTGCCGATGATCTCGATAGTGTCGTGGTTGGCGCCCACCGTGCCGTCGGACCCCAGCCCGAAGAACATGGCCCGGACGACATCCGCCGGCTCGATGTTGAAGGAGCGGTCGTAGGCGATGCTGGTGTGCGTCACATCGTCGTTGATGCCCACGGTGAAGTGGTTCTTGGGATTGGCCTTCTTCATCTCGTCGAAGATGCCCTTGACCATCGCCGGGGTGAATTCCTTGCTGGAAAGGCCGTAGCGCCCGCCGATGACGGCGATATTTGTGCGTCCGGTCTCGGTCAGCGCGGCGATGCAGTCTTCGTACAGCGGCTCGCCGATGGCGCCGGGTTCCTTGGTGCGATCCAGCACCGCGAGGAGCTTCACACTCTGGGGCAGGGCGGCGGCAAACGCATGCACATCGAACGGGCGGTAGAGGCGTACCTTGAGCAGGCCGACGTTCTCGCCGTGCGCGTTCAGGTACTCGACCGTCTCGTGCGCCACTTCTGCGCCGGACCCCATCATCACAATGACGTGCTCGGCATTGGGCGCGCCGACGTAGTCGAAGAGGTGATACTGGCGTCCCACCAATCCCGCGAACTTGTCCATCGCCGCCTGGACGATGGCGGGGGTCTTGGCGTAGAACGGGTTGACCGTCTCGCGGCCCTGGAAGTAGACATCCGGCCCTTGCGACGTGCCGCGGGTGACGGGCTTATCCGGGTTCATCGCGCGCGCCCGGTGCGCCCGCACCAGGTCGTCGTTAATCATGGCCTTCAGGTCGTCAATCGTCAACTGCTCGATCTTGTTGATTTCGTTGCTGGTGCGGAAGCCGTCGAAGAAGTGGATGAACGGCACGCGCGCTTCCAGCGTCGCCGCTTGCGAGATCAGCGCAAAGTCGTGCGCTTCCTGGACGGAGTTGCTCGCCAGCATCGCAAATCCGGTCGAGCGCACGGCCATCACGTCGCTGTGATCGCCGAAGATGGAGAGCGCCTGGGTTGCCAGGCTGCGCGCCGACACGTGAATGACTGCCGAGGTGAGCTCGCCGGCGATCTTGAACATGCTGGGGATCATCAACATGAGGCCCTGTGACGCGGTGAAGGTGGTGGTTAGCGCGCCGGTTTGCAGTGCGCCGTGGACCGCGGCCGCCGCGCCGCCTTCAGACTGCATCTCGACCACCAGGGGCACCGTGCCCCAGATGTTCGTCTGCCCCGCCGCCGAGAAGGCATCGGCCATCTCGCCCATTGAGGTAGACGGGGTAATCGGGTAAATGGCAATCACTTCGTTGATCTTGTGGGCGACCCACACACACGCGGTATTGCCATCTACCATAACCATTTTACGTTCTGCCATATCCTAAACCTCCTATCAGGTGAAAATTATTAGAGCGGTATCCACTACTCAATTGCGCAAAAATCCATTTTGGGCAGAAAACGGCCAGCTTGCAAGTCTGGTCGTGGGGAGAGACGACTATCAGGCCGCGTTTTCTGTATTCTCGCCATGGTAAAGTATCGCCTCGCTGGGGGAGATTATAGCATACCACCGAGTTTCGTCAATGGTTATTTACCATTTTCAGGATGATTTTTGACAGATTACGTCAGTCCGAGTTTGACCGCTTTAAGGTGGCTCAGCGCGTTGACCACGATTTCGACTGCACCATCGATGTCGAATCGACCGGTGTTGATGGTGAGGTGGTAGAGCAGCGGGTCATTCCAGTCGATGTCGAAGAACTCCCGCAAATAGGTCTCGGCGGCCAGGTCTTTGCTCTTGGTCAGGTCGGTGGCTTCTCCCAGGGTGATGTTGTTGCGCTCTTTGACGCGCATCACCCGTGCTCCAAGTGGCGCGGTGATGCGGACATGGAGCACCCCCGGCTGCTCGCGCAAGATGGCCTGTCCGCCACGCCCCACAATGACGACGTTGCCATGTTGGTATGCTCCCATAATTGTGCTGCGCATCAGGGCTACCCCTTGCTCTTCGTTTAACGACTGCATCGGCGATACCTTCGCGCTGCCCAAGGGGCCGGTCTGAACTTTGATGCGGCGTCCGCCAAACAACCGTTCCATAAAGTTGCGCATCATATACGTGTCTTCGGAGATGTCGACGATTTGCTCTTCTTTGAACGCGCCCACTTCTGCCGCGACTTTGACGATGAGGTTTTTATCGAAGTAGGTGTAGCCGAGAATGTCACAGACGCGCTCGGCGATCTCGTCACCGCCGCTGCCGTATTGCCGGGAAATCGTAATGACTGCCATTGCGTACCTCCTATAAAAATAGTCTCATAGTCGTTAGTCGAATAGTCCGGTGCCTGTTTTCATGATCGGGGCTGTCCTACACGAACGGATGGCAGGCGGCGCGCGGTGCGATGGGAACAAATGCCGTGGGGTGAAGTATAGAGACGCCTGCACTCACCTAAACTATAGCAGAAGTTCATCAGTTTGCCAATGAGCATTTGCAGGGCTTTATCATTCTCGTCACAGTTCCCTATTTTTGCTTCGAGCGGATCGCCAGATCCGCGTCTATCGCCAGATCCGCGTCTTATGAGCGCAAAACGGGGTACTGGCGTTCGTCTCGAAGCAAGCATGATGAGACCCTGGGGCATTTGCCTTTATCGGCAAGCGCCTCTACAATATAGCGTAGATTGCCCATGGCGAAGGTTGGATCTGCCTGGCAGCCTTCAGCAGGGCGACTGAATAGCGTGATCGAACGATGGAGTATAGGGTGGCTCAACGACTTTCACCGGCGCCTGAATCTAAGCAGTTTGTCCGTCCGCCGGCGTTGCGGTTTAACATCACACCGCCGCCGATCGGGTTTGTGGGACGGCAGGCAGAGCTTGCGGACCTGTTAGCGCACTTTGACCGGGGCGTGTTGATTACCAGCGCCGCCGGTGATTTGGGCGAGGGGACAACGGCGTTGGCCCGTAAGTTGGCGGCGGAACTGGCGAAAGATTTCCCCGATGGCTGTCTTGAGATCGATCTGCGGGGGGGAATGCCGGACTTTGTCACCTCACTGGACCCTGGACAGGCGCAACGTCTTCTCCTCCGCCCTTTCTATCCCGATGCGCTGTTGCCGGAAGAGCCGGCGGAGTTGGACCGCCTGTACCGCGACACATTTAGCGACCTCAAGGTGCTGCTGTTGCTGGACAACGCCGCCAGTCCGACGCAGTTGCGCCGTCTGTTGCCCCGCCAGCCCTCCGCGGTGATTGTGACCGCACGGAGTGAGTTCCCCGTCTCGGCGAAGTTGTATTCGCTGCGTTTGCATAAGTTGCGCCCAGAAGATGCGCGTGCGCTGCTTCTGCAAATCGCGCCTGAGTGCGCCAGGATATCGCAGCGGATATTGGGCAAACTCTTGCAATATTTTGGTGATAGTCCTTTGGCATTGCGTCTGGTGGGGGCATTGTTGCGTGATGCGTATGCTGGGACGCCACGCGCTTTGCTAACCCGCTACACCGCGATCAAAAAACGGCTGACGGCGCTGCGTACCTTCGATGCCAACCTGGCAGTAACTATCGCGCTTGAATTGGCGTATGAGGCCATGCCCGCCGAGCAACGCCCATACTTCGAGGCGCTGGCGGTCTTTCCTGCCCCTTTCTCCCGTCTGGCGGCGATGGTGGTGTGGGGCGTCGATATGGAGACTGCTGATGCGCTGTTGGTGAGTTTCGTCCGCAGCAACCTGGTGATGTACACGCCGGAAACCGAGCTGTATGCCTTGCACGATATGGTGTCCTTCTATGCGCAGGAACTGATGCTGGGGCAACCGGAGCGCACCCGCCTGGTGATGGCGCGCTACGCTCACTACGTGCTGGCCGAAGCCGCCCGCGCCGGCGATCTCTACAACGCGCGTGGCCTCTATCGTGACGAAGGCATCTGGCGTTTCAGCGCCATCTGGCCGCATCTGTGGGCGGCATGGTTACGGATGAGCGGCGCGGACACCAGTTGGCCTCATCCGGGGAACGTCGACCGCTGGCTGTGCGACGTGGTGTTGCGTGTCTTCCCCATGCTGAGCCGGGTGCTGCCGATGACAGAGCAGATGGTCATCCTGGAGCGGGTGCTGGAATCCGCGCAGCGTCTGGATCGCCAGGCGGAAGCGACGACGTTGTATTTTATGGGACAAATCTACACAGCGCAGGAAGAGCATGCGCAGGCGCTGCGCTGTTACGAACAATACCTCAAGATCGTGTACGAATTGCACGACCGCCGGGCCGAAGCCGAAGCCCTGATGCACATCGGCGGTGCGTGCGGCGCTCTGGGCGACGCCAGGCGCGCGCAGGAAAGCTGGCGGCACGCCCTGGCTCTCTTCAGGATGCTCGGCGATCCACGCGCCGCGCAATTGCGCGTGTGGTTGGAGGCGCTGGACCGCAAGCTCACGCGTTGAAAAATCTGTGTTAAAATAAAGGTACGGGCCCGGTCAGGTGAACAGAAATGACAATATATACAACAGAAAGAGTGTTAGCATCGCTAGGCTATGCCGATCCGCTGGATGCTGCCCGGCAGCAGGCGCGGATGATTCTCCTTGGGCGCAGAGCGCGTTATGAGGCGCGGATTCGGTCATTGGAGAGCAAGTGGGGCTGTTCTGTCGCGGATATGCGCGCACGTTATATGCTTGAAGGCCAAGAGGATTTCGAATCCGACGACGATTATGTGCAGTGGCAATGGTATATTGATGCACTATCCGCGCTTGATGCGCAAATAGCGGCTATCTCCTAAATCTACGCCATGTTACGGATTTTTGAGCAACATTCTGATCTTTTTGAATCCTGGCATCTCCTTCGTTACGAACAAGAAGGAGATGCCTATTTGTTGCACATCGTTGTGTATTTTCGGGATTCGAGTCGGTTGGACTTGCGGGATTATGTTTTTGCCGATGGTCACCGTAAATATGCCTATCATTGGATGAATGCTGATGGGACGTTGCGCTCTCGTTGGGACAATGCCCCACATTGGCCGAATGTTAGTACTGCGCCACATCACCAACATTTGCCAGGACAAGTTAATCCTGAACCATCACTGATAACAAATTTGGAGGATTTGTTGTCCTTCATTGCTGAGAAATTTGCTTTGGAATCGTAGGACACTTCGTGTATTCTTCATAAGTATAAAACGCGCCCGGTTGACTATCCAACTGGGCGCGTTTCTCGCGTTTGTTCTAATTTCCTTTCAAATACGCAATCATCGGCTCCGTCACCAGCGGCACCACGTCGCCGATCATGTGCGGCATCAGATTGTCCATCACCTTTGGCATTAGTTCCGGCATTTGCTCGGCCATGTAGTCGGGCATCGGGATTTGCGCGGCGACGCGGGCGAGCATCGTGTCCATCACTTTCGGCATCATCAGCGGCAGCAGCTTGGGGAAGAGCACCGGGAACAGCGGCTTCATCAGCCCCAGCGCGCCGGGGATTTTGCCCATCACGCGCATCATCTTGCCCATGCCGAACGGCATCGCGTCGATCAGCTCCGGCCACATCGTCCCCATCAGGTTGGCGAAGCCTTGCGGCGTCATCAGCGCGATCATCGCCTCGAAGACCGCCCACTGTGCTTTAACCTCCGGGTGCGGATCGGGCAGGTCGGTGTAGCCCAGGGCCTCGGCGCAGAAGCGCGCCAGGTCAACGACTTCGACATTCACGTTCTTTTTGTCGCGGGCGACGCGGAACTGGAACTCGCAGCACGGACAGGCCGCCAGCACCTTCTGCGCGCCGGCTTCGATGGCTTCATCCAGCCGGTGCTTGCCCACTTCGGCGGCGACCGGCGGATCTTTGATGAGCGTCAACACGCTGCCGCAGCAGTGCGCTGCGTCACGGTTGTATTCCATTTCCACGTAATTCGCACCGGGGATGGCTTTGATCACCTCGCGCGGCTCCTCGTAGATGTGCGAGACGCGCCCCATGTGGCAAGAGTCGTGCCACGTCACGTTGACCGGTTCGATGCCGCTCTCCGGGAAGGTGAACGAACCGTCGCGCACTTTCTCCGCCACCACTTCGCTGTAGTGCTTGGCGGTGATGCCGTACTCGATCCCCAACTTCTCCGCCCACTCCGGGTAGACGTGCCGCCACATCATATTGCACGCCGGGCATGAGGTGATCACGGTATCCGCCCCGGCAGCCTTGACGGCGGCGATGTTCTTCTTCATCGTCTCGGCGAAGACCTCCCATTTGCCCGCGACGAGCATCGGCGTGCCGCAGCAGTTCTCTTTTTTGCCGACGTAGGTGAAGTCCACACCGGCCTCGTCCAGCAGCCGCACCGTCGCTTGCCCGATGTCGTGTTCAACGTAGCTCACCGTGCATCCGGCAAAGTAGGCCATCCTGGCTTTTTTGTCGGTGTGCTTTTCGCGCAGGTCTTCCGGGAACCAGGCATCGCGGTTGCGACGATACCCGGCCCAGATGTTGCCCTGGTCGGTGAGCGCCGCCGCCATCATCTCGAAAGGCGGGAATGTCATCTTGCCGTCTTCGTGGATCAGCTTGCCGCGCAGTTTCATCCACGAGGATTCGATGGGCAGCGAAGCCGAGCAGCGCAGGTTGCACAGCTCGCAGGTGGTGCAGACCAGGAAGGTATCCACCATAAACTGATCCCACTTCTCGCGGCCTTCCATAAACTCGCGCAGCCAGTACCACTTGCCGCGTGGACTCTGGCTTTCCCACCCGCGCCCGTAATACTGATCGCACTCCTGGACGCAGTAGCCGCACTGCGAGCAGGCGTAGGCGTACCACGCCATGTCTGCCGGAATGCCGCGCACGGGCTTGCTGGGGAACTTTTCGCCCACGTCGGTGCTCACCGCGTTGCCGAAGGGACGCAGCAGCGGCTCGAAGGCGTTGGCGGCGATCAGCGCGTTGCTGATCAGCGCGTTGCCGATGACCTTGCCCGGATTGAGAATCCCGGCGGGGTCGGCCTTGGCCTTGAATTCCTTCATCACTCTGGCGCGCTCTTGCCCCAGCACTTTGGGCGCCATCTTGGCATAGTACAACCCGGTGGCGTAGGGCCGCCCGCCATACTTCTCCGCAATGCGGGCGATGGTCAGCGAGAGTGGGAAGACGAAGTTGTAGCTCAACTTGCGCTGGTCGGCGGGGATGAAACCGAGGATGACGACTTCCGGCTCGCCCGTGAGGTTGCGTCCCTGGCGGATGAGCATCCCTTCCTTCACCACGGGTTGCGCGATTTTCGTCTCGATGTCGGACAGCATCGCGCCCAGGCCGGAGAGCGGCACGACGACTTCCGCCGGGACCAGGCTCGGCCCCAGCCGCTTGACGGTCATAATGCGGAAGCGGTTCTGCCACTCGTGATGGGCGATCTCGTCGCTGAGCAGGGTGGCCTTGCATTTGCCGGTGCTCATCCGCTCGGCCAGTTTTGCGCGCACGAATTCGGCATCGGTTTGGCGGACGGCAATCGTGGTGATGTAGGTTTCGGGCAATTCTACGTGCTTTTCGACCGGGTGGCCCTGGTGCATCATCGGCGGCGCCTGATTCTTCAACGACGCCATGCGCGGGTTGATGAAGTGCATCGACCAGATCGGCAGGTTGCACTCCATAAAGCCTTCCAGCAGGTGCTGCAGCTCGCGCGCGTCCGGGCAGCCGATGGAGAGGACATCCAGCGGGACTTCGGGCATGATCTTGATCGTCATCTCGGTGATGATGCCGGTGATGCCTTCGGCTTCGTAGATCATATCCAGGCCCTCGCCCTCGAAAATACCCACCGAGCCGTCGCCGTGGACCACGCGCGCGCTGACGACGTTATCGCGGAACCAACCCGCCTCGAAGGAGCCGTAGCCCGCGCCGCCCTGCGCCAGCCAGCCGCCCGCCGTCGCCGAGGGGTAGCTGCTGGGGTAGGTGCGCAGCGTCATCCCGTGTTTCTTCAGTTCACGGTCGGCGTTCTCCCAGACGATGCCGGGTTGCAGCGTGACGGTCTGGCCTTCGACGTCCACGCGCAGCACCTTCGCCATGCGGAAGAAGTCGATGACCACGCCGCCCTTCACCGGTAGCACGCCGCCGTAGCCGGAGGTCGCCTTGCCGCGTGGCACCAGCGGGACGCGGTTCGCCGCCGCCCACTTCACCAGCGCGACGATCTCCGCCTCCGATTCCGGCTGCACCACCGCGCCGGCCATCGGCGTCCCGATGAGCGGTTTGATCAGCAGCGGCATCTCGCCGACGTCGTGACTGTAGAGCTTGCGCTCCACGCGCCGGGTCGTCACCCGCTCGCCAAACGTTTTTTCAAGCCAATTCACGTGTTCTGCCGGTAACTGTCCCATAGGTTCCTCCTGTAAAGCGTAAAGAGTAAAGAGTAAAGAGTAAAGAGTAAAGAGTAAAGCGTAAAGAGTAAAGCGTAAAGAGTTAAGAGTGATGCGTGAATTCCTGTCATGGATTCATGCATCTTGCTTCCTGTATCCTGCATCTTGCTTCCTGTATCCTGCCTCTTGCATCATGCATCCTGCCCCTTGCATCATGCTTCTTGTGTCTTGTCGGCCACGAAACTGCGTAAGATGTTCATCGCTTCGAGGATGCGGGGATCGCCCAGGGTGTAGTAGATGGAAGTGCCGTCGCGTTCGGCGTTGACCAGGCCGCGCTCACGCAGGATGCGCAGGTGATGGGAGACGGTGGGCTGCGTCACGTCCAGCAGCTCGGTCAGTTCGGTGACATTGCGCGGCTGCTCGGCGACGAGGTAAAGCAGGCGCAGGCGTTTGACATCACCGATGCCCTCGCAGATGTAGTGGTGCATGAGGGCGACTTCGTCTTCGGAGATCATTTGGTTGATCGTCATCTTGTTTGTATATTGATAGATGTCTATATAGAACAATATCAATATATCATTATGTAGGGAAATGTCAACTGCGTTTCACCACCAAAATGCCAGGGCGGGGATGCCAAGGAAATCGAAATTGACCTTCACTCATTGCGTGTTACACTTAAAGTCAGAGACTTCAAGTTTTTCGGAGGGTCCTATTAGGATAGCGAATCGCAAGGTGTCGCACCTGTAGAAGCAAGGAGGATGGGATGGAAAATGTAGTTGTTGCGTCAGAAACATTGCCCTATTTCGAGTATGTCGAAGGGGAAACTTTTACGCACAAAATACTGGCGCTGATCAATGGCTATTTTGTCCAGCAGCTTCAGGCGTGTGAGCAGGAGATTCGTGAGTATGAGTTGCGTTATGGCGTCACTTTCGCGGAATTCGCCGAGCGTTGGGAAAACGGCGCTATCCCCGATCCCTGGTCACATTCCACCGAACGCGATTATATGGAATGGGAAGGATTGGAAGCTGAACGTAGAAACTGGTTGCTGCAATTGCGTAATCTTCAGCGACAAATGCAACCCTCGTCCCAAGGCGTCTACGGCGAAGGATAGTCGCTGTGGATACGCATACATTTACTGCGTTGCTGACCCAGGCTGTCAGAACAGTGTTTCCAGACGCGCTTGTTGATGTGACGATAGTACGTCATACTCGTCTGAAGGCGCACATAGATCTGGAAAAGGGATGTCACGTGGACATATTTTTCCGCGAAGAAACTCAGCGTATAGATTATGCCCTGATTTGTGGCGGCACACGGCTATTTGGGTTGGATAATTTGAAAGGGTGGCATTATCATCCTTTAGAGGAGCCGTCCCAACATATCCCATGCATTGCGCCAACGCCCGTGCAGGCGCTAGCGCAAATTCGGGATGTTTATATGCAGCACGAGGATGATTCTGTGGATGAAGATTAGACAGAATGCGCCTGTGCTTTGCATATAAACGTTCACCTTGTACTGCCGAATGTCTAGCGATTTTCCACGTTCTCCACACACTCCCGCAGCACATCCGCCAGTTCCGCGTGCTGCCCCCACGCCAACGCGGCCTCGAAGTCGGCGGCGGGGAGGTGCGTCTGGATCTCAACCAGCAGTGCGGACATGTTGTTGGCCGTCTCAGCCTCGTCGGCGGGCAGGGTTTGCGCGAATCCGAGCACTTTCGTTGCTGTCGTGTACTGCGCTATGTCAACCAGGTAGCTTGCCCAACCGTTAAGCGCCATGGCAGCCAGACGCATATTCTGGATAGCGAGGGCGGTTTTCACGCCGCTGTAAAGGTGTCGCCGCGCCGTTTCGTGCTGGTTGTTCTCGAGCATGAGATTGCCCAGGTTGATGTGTCCCAACGTCACGCCAAATTGTTCCCCCAGCGTTTCGAAGATGGTCAGGCTTTCTTCGAACATCGGTTGGGCACGGGCGGTGTCGCTGACTTGCAGAAGTAGTGTGCCCCAGTCGTTTAGGGTGTAGCCCACGATGCGCTGATCGCCGTACTCTTTGCCGATGGCGATGCACTGCGCGAAGTACGGTTCGGCCTCGGTCAGATTGCCGAGCACGCCGGCCAGGTGGTTGGCGGCGAAGGCCAGGTTCATCTGCGCGCCCAGGGTTTTGAAGATTTCGTAACTTTGCCGGAAACACGCCTGCGCGGTGTCACCGTTGCCCGTATCGCGGGCCACAACGCCGAGGTGATCGAACACCAGGGCGATGCTGTGCAGGTTGCCGGTCTGGCGGAACAGGGCCAGGCTGCGCTCGAAATAGTCTTGTGCCTCGGTGTAGTGCCCTAGCGCCCAGGCGTTGGTTCCCAGGTAGTCGAGTGCTCGCGCCTGCCCGTTGAGGTTGCCCCCTGTGGTCTGGAATTCGAGAGCCTGGCGATAATGTGCTTCCGCCAGGGAATACTCACCGCGCAGCCAGGCCAGCCGGCCCAGTTGTGCATGTGTCGCAGCGACCGCGTCAGCTTTTCCCAACTTCTGATTGAGCGCCAACGCGGTGTCTGCCAGCACCTGCGCTCGCTCTACGTCATTGCCGCTTGTGGCCAGGTTCGCGGCGCGCGCCAGCAGCCAGCCTCGCGCGGATTCTGCCTCGGGTGTGGATAGCGGCTCCAGTGCGGTGAGCGCCTCTTGGAAAAGCGCCAGCCCTTCCAGAGGGCGACCCCGCAACGTGAAGAAGAATGTCAAACTGTGCATCGCCTGTTCCAGACATGCTGTACACTTGTTTTGTGTCGCCCATTGCCAGGCCGCGCGCACGTCGTCGAGCACTTCAGCGATGGCGTCCAGGGCGGCGGGTTGCTGGGCGCCCTCCAAATCTGCGTGCTGCCGCTGCACGAAGTCGGCGTAGTAGGCGCAATGGCGCTGCCGCACCTGCGCTTCGAGCATTGGATCGGCGTGCAGCTTCTCGCGGGCGTATTGGTGCAGCAAGGCTTGCATGGCGTACATGCCGTTGGTGCGCCGCTGCAACATAGATTTGTCCACCAACGCCGTCAGCAACGCCAGCACTTCGAGTGCGCTGATGGGCGCATCCGGCGCACGCAGCACGGCGAACGCCGCCTCGCGCCGGAAATTCCTCTGGAAGACGGACAGGACTTGCAGCGCGGTCTTCTCCTCGGCGGTGAGCAACTGCCAGGAATACTCGAAGACGGCTCGCAGGCTGCGATGGCGCTCCGGCCGGTCGCGCATCTGGCTGCTGAGCAGATCGAGGCTGTTTTCCAGCTCGACGACGATCTCCTGACACGAGAGCATCCGCAGCCACGAGGCCGCCAGCTCGATCGCCAACGGCATCCCGTGCACCCGCGCGCAGATACGCGCGATGCAGGCGCGCGTATCCGCATCGAACGAGAACATCGGCGCGGTGCGCTGGGCGTTTTGCAGGAACAGTTGCACCGCCGGATACACTTCGATGTCGGGATCGGATGTCTTGGTCGGATACTGCATCCCGTCGACGGTGAAAATCCACTCGTTTTGCACGTTGAGCCGTTCCCGCGACGTCGCCAGGATTTTGACGCCGGGCGCGTGCGCCAGCAGCTCGGCAACCAGCGTTGCGCCGTCCATCACGTGTTCGAAGTTGTCGAGGATAAGGAGCAGTTGCTTTTCACGCAGATAGGTGAACAGTTGGCGCTGCGGCGACTCGTGCTGGTAGAAGGAAAGGTGCAGCGCCTCGGCGATGGCCGAGACGAGCAGCTCGGCGGACGTCAGCGGGGCGAGCGGGACGAAGTACGCACCCTGGGCAAACGCCTCGACCTGCTCGGCAGCGGCCTGCAACGCCAGCCGCGTCTTCCCAATGCCGCCCGGCCCGACGAGCGTGAGCAGCCGGCAGGCCGGATCCGCCAACTGGGCCGCGAGCTGCGCCAATTCTTCTTCGCGCCCGACAAAGGGCGTGGGTTGCGGTGGCAGGTTGTGGGGCTGCACCGTGAGCGTGCGCAGCGCCGGAAAATTGCGTTGGAGCGTGGGGTGCAGCAGTTGGTAGATGTGCTGCGGTTCGTTCAGGTCTTTGAGCAGGTGATTGCCCAGATCGTAGAGTGCGGCGTCGGGCGGGAGCGTGGCCGCGCGCGCCAGCTCACAGGTGAGCAGGATTTGTCCGCCCCAGCCCGACGACAGCAACCGCGCCGTGCGGCTCACCTCCAGGCCGAAGTAATCGCCCTCACGTTGCCGGGCCTCGCCGGTGTGCAACGCGATGCGCGCCCGCAGCTCACCGATTTCGCCCCAATCCTGCTGCGCCAACAGCCATTGGATTTCGATGGCGCAGGCCAGCGGCTCGCCGCCCTCAAAGACCGCGAAATAGCCGTCGCCCGTATTCTTGACGACTCTCCCACCGCGCCGCACAATGGCCGCCTCGACGAGATCGTTGTGGCGCACCAATGCCTCCTGCATCGCGCGTGGAAACCGCGCCCACTTGTCGGTCGAACCTTCGATATCGGTAAACAGGAAAACGGGCAAGGCGAATTATCCTTTCGTTAAGGTTGTTTCTCTGTCCGAAATTGTACCTGAATTCGGCGTTTTGTCATTTGGCATTCCGGCAATTTTCCAACCCCGCGAACCGTGTATAATATCCCCTCAAGCCAGCAAGGAGGAGAAGGAGGAGAGACGCGATGAAAACCTTAGTGATGAAATTTGGGGGCACGTCGGTTGGCGGCGCGCCGGCGATACTACAAGCCGCTGCGATCGTGCAGGAGCAGGCCCAGGCCTGGGAACATCTGGTGGTGATCGTCTCGGCGATGCGCGGCGTGACGGATGCACTCATTCAGGGGGCGCGCACGGCAGCCTCCGGTGACGGGCAGACGTATCCCGCGCTCGTGACCGACCTGCGGGTGAAACACACGTTGGCGGTCGCCGAGCTGTTGTCCGACACCGACGAGCGCACGGCGCTGCTGAAGGCGCTGGATGCTTATCTGGATGAATTCGCCACGTTCTGCCGCAGCGTGCAGGTGCTCGGCGAGGTGACGCCGCGCGCCATGGACGCGATCAGTTCGCTGGGGGAGCGGATGAACGCGCGCATCGTGGCGGCGAGACTGCGCCAGGAGGGGCTGCGCAGCGAGGCGGTGGACGCCACCGAGCTGATCGTCACCGACCGGCGCTTCCAGCAGGCCGCGCCGTTGATGGATGCCACCCGCGCGCGCACGCAGGCGCGCTTGCTGCCGCTGTTGGAGGCGGGCATCATCCCTGTCGTCACCGGCTTTATCGGTGCGACAGAGGACGGCATTACGACGACGTTGGGACGCGGCGGCAGTGATTACAGTGCCTCCATTCTGGGCGCGGCGCTCGACGCCGACGAGGTGTGGACGTGGACCGACGTCGATGGCGTGCTCACGACCGATCCGCGCATTGTCCCCGACGCGCGGGTGATCCCCGTGCTTTCGTACAGCGAAGTGGGCGAACTGGCCTACTTCGGCGCGAAAGTGCTGCACCCCAAGACCATCAGTCCCGTAGTCGAACGCGGCATTCCGTTGTGGGTCAAGAACACGTTCAATCCCACCTGTCCCGGCACGCGCATCGTGCGCGAACCGGAAAGCACGCCGGGCACCGTCAAGGCGGTCTCGGCCATCAAGGGGCTGAGCATGGTCAACGTGGAAGGGCGCGGGATGATGGGCGTCCCCGGCATTGCCGCGCGGACGTTCGCCGCCGTCGCCAGCCAGGGCGCGAGCGTCTTGATGATCTCGCAGGCGTCGTCGGAGCAGTCGATCTGCTTTGTGATTCCCACCGAGGCCGTAGCGGGCGTGATTGCCGCCATCGAAGAGGAGATGGCGTTGGAGTTGTCACGGCGCGACATCGACCGTGTTTGGGCGATGGATGACGTGGTGATCGTGACCGCTATCGGCGCAGGGATGCGTGGCACGCCGGGCGTGGCGGCGCGGATCTTCGGCGCGCTGGCGCAGAAGCAGATCAACGTCATCGCCATCGCGCAGGGATCGTCGGAGTGCAGTATCTCCCTCGTTGTCGCCGCCGACCAGGCCACCGAAGCCGTGCGGCAACTGCACGCGGAAGTCATCAATGGGGGGAGTAAAGCGTAAAGCGTAAAGCGTAAAGAGTAAAGAGTAAAGAGTAAAGAGTAAAGAGTAAAGAGTAAAGAGTAAAGAGTTAAGAGTTAAGAGTAGGGGCCTCGTTACTCATTACTCATTACTCATTACTCATTACTCATTACTCATTACTCATTACTCATTACTCATTTCTCATTTCTCATTTCTCATTTCTCATTTCTCATTTCTCATTTCTCATTACTCATTTCTCATTACCCTTTACACATTTCTTCAGGGGGAGCTATGGAAACACATGACAAAATTCCGGTTGGGGTTCTGGGCGCGACGGGGGCGGTGGGACAGCGGTTTATTCAGTTGTTGGCGGAGCATCCGTGGTTCGCGGTGACGGCGCTGGCAGCGTCGGAGCGGAGCGCGGGGAAGCGGTACGCCGACGTCTGCAAGTGGGTGATCCCCGGCGATCCGCCCCCCGCCGTGGGCGAGATGGTGGTGCAGCCATTGGAGCCATCGCTGCCCGCGAAGCTGATCTTTTCGGCGTTGCCGGCGGATGTGGCGCGTGAAATCGAGCCACAGTTTGCGCAGGCAGGCTATGCCGTCTGCACGAATGCTTCGGCCTACCGCGCCGTGGCGGATGTGCCGCTGCTCATCCCGGAGGTCAACGCCGACCATGTGGCGCTTATCGAAACGCAGCGCGCCGGACGCGGCTGGCCTGGCCTCATCGTCGCCAGCCCCAATTGCACGATCACGGGCGTGGCGCTGCCGCTCAAGCCGCTGGATGTGGCGTTTGGCGTCCGTAAGGTCTTTATGACCTCGATGCAGGCCATTTCCGGCGCGGGCTATCCCGGTGTGGCCTCGCTCGATATTCTGGATAACGTCATCCCCTACATCGCCGGTGAGGAAGAGAAGTTCGCGCAGGAGCTGCGTAAGATGCTGGGGCGTGTGGTGGATGGCCGTGGCGTGGACGCCGACATCGTGCTCAGCGCGCACGCCAACCGCGTCCCTGTGTTCGATGGGCATACGGTTAGCCTGTCGGTCGGCTTCGCGCGCCCCGCATCGGTGGAGGATGTCATCGCTGCGCTGCGCGATTTCCGCGGGGCGGAGGTCTCGCGCGAGTTACCAGGCGCGCCGGCGCGTCCACTCGTCGTGCGCATGGAGCCGGATCGCCCCCAGCCCCGCCGCGACCGCGACGCCGAGGGTGGCATGGCGATCTCCGTGGGCCGTGTGCGTCCTTGCCCGCTGCTGGACATCCGCATGACGGCGGTGAGCCACAACACCCTGCGCGGTGCCGCCAGCGGCGCCATCCTCAACGCCGAACTGCTCGTGGCGACGGGGTACGTGGAAAGATAGAAAGATGCAAGAAGCAGGATGCAGGATGCAAGAGGCAGGATGCAAGAAGCAGGATGCAAGAAGCAGGGTGCAGGATGCAAGATGCTGGATAGGGGGGCAGTTCTCCCATTCGCTCATTCGTTATTCGTTATTCGTTATTCGTTATTCGTTCATTCGTTATTCGCTCATTCGTTGAGGGACTGTTATGCAGAACTATGGCTTGACGTCGGTTTCTGAATTCGTTGGGGATTGGATTGTGTACCGGAATCTGGATGCGGCAGATGTGCGTCTGCCGCGCCTGGCCGAGATGCGGGCGGAGGTGGGAATTGCCGCGCACGCGATTCCCCGCAAGAGTGAGGCGGATTACGCACGCGCCATTGTTCACCTGTTGCGGTTGGCGCGCGCTTTCGATGCGCCGGGGACGGCGATCTCACGCTTGATCTTCGTGGGGGATACACGCTTGAACGATGGCACGGCCTTCGCCAATCTCTGCCGCGCGGGGAACTGGCCCGGCGTCGCCTTTATCGGCGCGGAGAAGGCTGCGCCCGCCCAGGCCGAGGTCACGGCGCTGGATGGCTACCCGCTCTACCTGGCGAACCGCTGGACGCTGCTGGCGGAATTCGATGCGTTCTGCCGCGAGCGAGGTTTCGTAGTGGACGAGAGCACGGCGGTCGTCCTCGATCTGGACAAGACGACGATCGGTGCGCGTGGGCGCAACGATCGGGTGATCGACGCGGCGCGGGTGGCGGCGGTGCGGCGCACCGTTGGTGACTTGCTGGGCGCGACGTTCGACCCGGAGCGGTTCCAGGCGGCCTACGATCAACTTAACCAGCCCGAATTCCACCCCTTTACCGCCGACAACCAGGACTACCTGGCCTACATCTGCCTGATCATCGGCAGCGGCTTGTACGAACGGGAGGCGCTCGTGGAGGACGTCCGCGCGGGGCGGATGCCGACGTTTGTGCAGTTCATCCACGCCGTCGATAGCCGGGCTGCCGGGTTGCCCGCCGATTTGCGCGCGCTGCACGGCGACATCTACGCGCTGGTGCAGGCCGGCGACCCCACGCCGTTCAAGGCGTTCCGCTACAACGAATACCGCGAGACGATTGGGCGTATGGGGGTATTACCACTGGATGCTGCCCCCGAGGCGCTACTGGAGCGTGAAATCTGCCTCACCCACGAAGTGCGTGAGCTGATGCTCGCGTGGCGCGACCGGGGGGCGTTGATCTTTGCGCTTTCGGACAAGCCCGATGAGGCATCTATGCCGCCTGCAGACCTGCGCGCCGCAGGCTACGCGCCGATTCATCAAACCTTGACGCACGTGGTAGGGGCCTGATGCTGGTCGGTCATCTGGGCGTCTCCGTTTTGGCGCATCGTTATTTGAAGGCCGATTTAGTCCCGGTCGTCGTTGCCGGCGTCATTCCCGATGTGGTGGATAAGGCGCTGTGTCAGGGGCTAAATCTCACGCCGAGCGGGCGAATGTGGGGCCACACCTTGCTCGGGCTGGCCGTTTCGACCGTCATTGTGCGGCTGCTGTGGGGACGGCAAACCGCGTGGAGTTGGGCCGTGGGCTATCTGGGACACCTCGTGGCCGACATCGGGGGGGATGTGCCGTGGTTGTATCCATTCGTGCACTACGACTTCGAGCCATCGCCGGGTTTCTGGGAAATTCTGTGGCGCAAATTGCAAAATCCCGTCGAAATTGCTCTGGAACTGGCACTGCTGGGGTGGGCGGCTTGGACCGTCCGTACACCTCAACGGATTTCAACAAAAACTCCCGTTCCATCCGTTAATGTTGAGATTCACGAAGGTATCTGATGATCTTTGGACATGTCGCAGTTTCTGCTTTAGCCTATCGTTACCTCAAGGCCGATTTTGTGCCGGTGATGGCCGCCGCCGTCGTGCCGGATGTGGTGGATAAGGTGGCGCACTACGTCTTCAGTCAGGGGGAGGGCAGCCGCTGGATGGGGCACACCTTGGTCGTTGTGGCAGGTTCGACGACATTCGTCTACCTGATTTGGGGAAAGCGACCCGCGTGGAGCTGGGCGCTCGGCTATCTGCTGCACCTCTTTGGGGAGTTCGGCGGCGTTGTGCCTTACCTGTACCCATTCGTGCACTATGAATTTCCCTATGACTACGGCTTTGCGGAGACGTTTAGCATGTCGCTGACCAACCTGCCCCGCATGGCGCTGGAGATCGGGCTTTGCCTCTGGGCGGGTATTGCCTTGTTCGATTTGTGGATCATCAAGAAAAAACGATGTGAGATTGTTTATGCCTCGGTTGCCAGATTATTTTCACCGCGAATTGCGCGAATCTTCGCTAATAATAAGAAAATTCGCGCAGATTAGCGAGATTAGCGGTTTTTCTTAAAAGGGAGGGGAAAATGGCATATCATAGCTGGCTCGAATGTGTGCGCGGGTGTGGACGGCGCTATTCGATCTACGACATGGCCTATCGCTGCGAAGACTGCGGCGGCCTGCTGGACGTGGTTCACGACGTCGAGGCGTTGCGCGACCGCAGCGCCGCTGAATGGCAGCAGCTTTTCGAGAAACGGGCGCACACCACCGAATGGCCTTACGGCAGCGGGGTGTGGGGCAAGAAAGAGTGGGTCGCGCCGCAGATCGACAACGATAACGTCGTTTCGATGTACGAGGGTAACACCAATTGCTTCTGGGCAGAGCGGTTGGGCAAGGAGATCGGCGTCTCCGATTTGTGGGTGAAGCTGTGTGGGAACAGCCACACCGGCTCATTCAAGGATTTGGGGATGACGGTCCTCATCTCTGTGGTGAAACAAATGCGGGCCGACGGCAAACCGATCCGGGCGGTCGCCTGTGCCTCCACGGGCGATACATCGGCGGCGCTGGCCGCGTATGCAGCGGCGGCGGACATCCCCGCCGTGGTGCTGCTGCCGAAGGGCAAAGTTTCCACCGCCCAGTTGATTCAGCCCATCGCCAATAATGCGCTTGTGCTGGCGCTCGACACCGACTTCGACGGCTGTATGCGCGTCGTGCAGCAGATTGCCGCCGACCCGACCATCTACCTCGCCAATTCGATGAACCCGCTGCGCATGGAGGGCCAGAAGACGGTCGCTATCGAGATCGTGCAACAGTTCGATTGGCAGGTGCCGGACTGGATCGTAATCCCGGTGGGCAATCTGGGCAACGTCAGCGCGCTCGGCAAGGGGTTCCTGCTGATGAAGGCGCTGGGCCTGATCGACAAGTTACCGCGCATCGCCTGTGCACAGTCGGCACGGGCTAATCCGCTCTACCTGAGCTACCAGACCGGCTTCCGGGAGTATCGCCCGGTGCAGGCGCAGAAGACACTCGCCAGCGCCATCCAGATTGGCGATCCGGTGAGCTACGAACGCGCTGTCAAAACGCTGACCGCTTTCGACGGCATCGTCGAACAGGCCACCGAGGACGAACTGGCCGACGCCGCCGCCCGCGCCGACCGCACGGGGATGTACTGCTGCCCGCACACCGGTGTTGCGCTGGCGGTGTTGTTCAAGCTGATTGACCGCGGCGACATCCAGCCCGCTGACCGCGTCGTTGTCATCTCCACCGCCCACGGCCTCAAATTCACCGATTTCAAGGTCGCCTACCATAACAGCGCCCTGGCAGACGTCATCGCCCGGCACGCGAATCCGCCGGTAGAGCTACCGGCGGATTACGACGCAGTGCAGAAAGCCATAGACGCGCGCTACGCGCAACTCTTAACTCTTAAATCTTAACTCGCATCACGAAATCACGTTCAGCGCCTTCCCCACCTTCGCAAACTTCTCCAACCCAAAGTCCATATCGTCTTTGGAGAGCGCGGCGGAGACCATGACGCGGATGCGGGCGAGGCCCTGCGGGACGGTGGGGAAGCCGATCGCCATGGCGAAGACGCCTTCCTCGAAGAGTTGGCGGCTGAATGCCTGCGCGAGTTTCGCCTCACCGAGCATCACCGGCGTGATGGGTGTCACGCTGTTGCCCACGTCGAAGCCGAGGGCCTTCATCTGCCCCTTGAAATACTTTGTGTTTTCCCACAGCCGGTCAACCAGCTCGGTTGAAGCGGTGAGCATGTGCACGGCGGCCAGACACGCGGCGGTATCCGCAGGGGTGACGGCGCTGGAGAAGAGGAAGGGGCGCGCTTTCTGGCGCAGGAAATCCACGATGAGCTTCTTCCCGGCGATGATGCCGCCCACCACGCCGAATGCTTTGGAGAACGTGCCGATTTCCACATCGAATTTGCCGTGCAGCCCGAAGTGATCCACGATGCCGCGCCCGCCATGGCCGAGCACACCCTCACCGTGCGCGTCATCCACCATCGTCAGCAGTCCGTATTTTTCCGCGACTTCGTAAATCTTGTCCAGCGGCGCGACATCCCCGTCCATCGAGAAGACACCGTCGGTCACCACCAGCCCGCGCCGGTACTGCGGCAGGTTTTCCTTGACCTTTGCCTCTAAATCGGCGGGATCGCAATGCTCGTAGACGATGATCTTGGCGCGGCTCAACCGGGCGCCGTCAATGATGCTGGCGTGGTTCAGCCGGTCCGAGAAGATGACGTCTTCTTTGCCGACTAACGGTGGAATGGCGGCCTGATTGGCGACAAAACCGGCCTGCACGTAGAGCGCGTCCTCCACGCGCTTGAAGTCGGCCATTGTGCGCTCCAACTCTTTGTGGAGGGTGAGCGTTCCGGCGATAGAGCGCACCGCCGTCGGTCCCGCGCCGAAGCGATCAATGGCCGCTTTGGCGGCGTCCTTCAGGCGGGCGTCGTCGGCGAGGCCCAGGTAGTTGTTCGTGCACAGGTTGAGCACGCGCTTGCCGTCCACCGTCATCCACGCGCCGGGCGGGGAATCGATGGTACGCAGGTTGATGAACAGGCCGCTGTCTTTTAACGCGGCGACTTCTTCTTCAATCCAGGCCAGTTTTTGTTCAGTCATCGTTTATTCTCCTAAACGGTCGCGTATCTCCGTAGATCCAAAAATGCCGCAAGGGGGTCGTCAGTTCCCCGTTCCGGTCTGGATCTGGCGATCCAGACCAAGCCACATAGATCTACTGAGTTCTGTAGTCGAATAGCCGTTTTTGTCAGCGTATTCTCTACTGTTTGCCTCTGAGCACTTCGCCAAAAAGGGCTGCGTTAATATGAGGACGTGTCAGTCTTTTTCCCGGCGATTTGTTGCCAGAGGATGCCGCCGAGCGCGCCGAGACCGGCCATGAGCACGATGTCGAGCAGGCCGAAGCACACACCGCCGCCGATCTGACCGAACTTAATCAAGTTGGGATCGTAGTAAGTGCTCGGCAAACCGAACTGTTCCATCATGTTCATGACAGTTTGTGGATCAACCCAAAGGACGTTGAGAATACTGCCGATAAGCTGCCCAAGCAGCGCGCCTGCGCCGCCGATTGCACCCGCAATCGCGCCCACTTTGGCGCTGCCCCCAGACGTGAGTGGCTTTTCCAAGACACCCGCCAGGTAGCCGGCCCCGATGCCTGCCAGCACTGCCAGGCATGGCACACACAGCGGCGAGATCAGACTGCCCCCAATGCCCAATACCAGCATCACTGCGCCAAGAATCAATCCTGCTTTGATCATCTTGCCCTCCTTATGAAAATAGTTGATTGAAAGTTACAAGTTGAAATGTGGAGAATCCATCCGGCACTGTATGTAATCTGTTGACAGTCTAAGTATAGCACCAGAGCTGAGAATCGCCACTGGGTATAGGACAAATGATTGGGAATCGCTCGGGCCGCTCTCGGACCGCGCCCGCTCAAGAGTAACGAGAACGATAAAGCCCTTTCGCCCGCTCAAGTTGCTTTCCCTTGAACTGCCCTTCGTGGTATACTATAGACAAGGCGACCTATTCAAACCACAACGGACAGGAGGCATAATACGATGAGACACTTCTTGACATTGGCCGACCTCACGCCAGAGCAAATGCAGGGGCTGCTTGATCTGGCCGTGCGCATCAAAAGCGCGTGGAAGGCAGGCAAAGAGACCCCTTACCTCAAAGGCAAAGTGCTGGGGATGATTTTCCAGAAACCGAGTCTGCGCACCCGCGTATCCTTCGACGTGGCGATGCTGCAACTTGGCGGCAACGCGCTCTACCTTTCCCCGGACGAAATTCAGTTAGGCAAGCGCGAAAGCGTGGCCGACGTGGCGCGCGTCATCTCGCGGTATGTCAACGTCGTGATGGCCCGTGTCTTTGGCCATGCGGACGTCGTCGCGCTGGCGCAGTATGCGACCGTGCCGGTGATCAACGGCCTGTCGGACTATTCGCATCCGTGCCAGGGTATGGCGGATTTTCTGACCATTTTGGAACACAAGGGCGGCTTTAAGGGCAAAAAGCTCGTCTATCTGGGCGATGGCAACAACGTGGCGACCTCGCTGCTGTACGGCGCGACCCTGTTGGGGATGGATTTCACCATTGCTGCGCCGAAGGGCTATGGCTTGCATCCGGCGATCTGGCACATTGGGCAACGCCTGGCGGCGCAGAGCGGTTCCACCATTATGGCTATGGACGATCCTATAGCCGCGGTGCAGGATGCTGACGTCATCTACACCGACACCTGGACCTCTATGGGCCAGGAGGCCGAAGCGGAACAGCGCCGCAAGCTTTTCCCGCCCTATCGTGTGGACGATGCCAAACTGGCCCGCGCCAAATCCGACGTCATCGTGATGCACTGTCTGCCCGCCCATCGCGGCGAAGAAATCACCGATGCCGTCGCGGATGGCCCACACTCGGTACTCTTCGACCAGGCCGAGAACCGGCTCCATGCCCAGAAAGCCATCCTGGTGTGGGTGTTGGAGAAAGATATGGATTGCTGATCGCTGATTGCTGATCGCTGATCGCTGACTGCTGACAGCTCATAGCTCAAACAGGGGGGTGTCCATTGGCCGGTAACCGCTTACGCTTTGACGAGGCCATTCAAAAGGCGAACGATAGTGTTTGGGACGAGAAATGGGAGGACGCGGTGCGCTTCTATGAGCGCGCTCTGGCCGAGTTTCCCGACGATGTCTCGGCGTTGATGGGCTATGCCTGGGCACTGTTGAATGCCGAAGACTTGGAGACGGCGCTTGAAGTCTATCAACGCCTGACCACGCTCAACCCTTCCGATCCTGGCCCTTATGAGCGCATCGCGGAGATTCAAGAGCGCAATGGCGACACTGCGCAAGCAGCCGCGACCTATTACGAGGCCGCTCAACGTTATGGCAAGCAGAACGTCAGAGGAAAATTCGTTGCGGCGCTCGAGGCTTCTGCCCGGCTCGAACCGGGCAACGACAAGGTGTGGCGTGACCTCTTGCAGTACTATCAACAAGAAAAGTCGGTGGATAAGGCCGTGCTGGCGGCGCTTTGGCTGGCCTATCTCTACCAGCAGGCGCACCCCGACTGGGCCATCGAGATCTGCCGCCAAATGCAGACATTCATCCCGCACGAGCCGCGCATCGGGCAGACAATGATGCTCCTCCAAAGCCAGCGTCCCGTTCCTGAACCTCCTCGGATTGAGGCCGCGGGTGCGCTGGACGAGAGCCTGGAGGGCCTGGATGTGGAAGGGCAGGATGAGGGTAGCCCCGCGGATATTGCCCGCCAGCGCGCTCTGGCGAAACTGGCGGAATCCATCTTTGCGGAAGACAAACCTCAGGTGCAGGGGATCTCACAAATGGAGGTCGATCTGCTCATCGGTAAAGCCGTGGATGCGCAGACGCGCGGCGATCTGGCGGCGGCGCTCCAGGCGTATGAGCAACTGAACAAAGCCGGCGTCTCGATGCCTTCCATTCACTTCAATCTGGGGTTGCTTTACAAGGAGCAAATGCGCTTTACCGAAGCGATCGCGCAGTTGAACAAATCGCTCTCCGATCCGGAATACATTTTGGGCAGCCAGTTTGCCCTGGGCGAATGTTATCAGGCGCAGGGCGATTTCGCCGAAGCTTTGAAGCACTTTTGGGAAGCGGTGAAGATCGTCGATCTGGCCACCATCGAGCGCGAACACGCCGACGACCTGATTCGCGTGTACCAAAGTGTGGCGCAGAACCTGGTCAGTGCCGGAGACCCCGACCGCGCGCGGAGTTTGACTGAGTCGCTGGTTGATTTTCTGGGGCGGCGTGGCTGGGAGGACAAATCGCTGGAAGCGCGCAAACGCCTGGATGCCCTCTCGCGTTCGGGGACGGTGCTGAGCCTGGGCGAATTAGTGAGCATGCCTGGCGCGTCGAACATCTTGCGCTCCGTTGCGCTGGCGCAGGAGTATCAGCGGCGCAACAAAGTCTACAGTGCGTTGGAAGAGTTGTTTCACACACTCAGCAAGGCGCCCGATTATTTGCCGCTGCATTATCTCCTGGCGAGTCTGTTGCAAGAAGCAGGACACATCGACGAGGCGCTGGTCAAATACCAGACGATTGCGCGCACTTACGAAGTTCGCGGTCAGACGCTGCAAGCACTGGCTACTTACCGTGAAATCCTGCAATTGTCGCCTGTCGATATCGGCGTCCATAAACGGGTGATTGAATTGCTGACACAACGGGGGCAAATCGACGATGCCCTCAGCCAGTATCTGCAAATGGCAGATGCGTACTATCAACTGGCGCAGCCGGAGCGCGCCCGCGATGTCTATTCTGAAGCGTTGCGTCTGGCGCCACGCGGCGCTCCGGAAAAGCAGTGGGAGGTCCGCATTTTGCACAAAATGGCCGACCTTGATTTGCAGCGCTTGGATTGGCTGGCGGCGATCAAGAACAATGAGGCCATCTTGCGGATCGACCCGACTGACGAACGCGCCTATCTGGCCCTGTATCGTCTGTACCCGCGGACCGGGCGCCCGCATCTGGGCTTGAATGCTCTCGACAAGTTGATCAAACTTTACCTTGAGGGGCGCAATGTCGAGCGCGCCTTGATTATGTTGGAGGATTTGATTGCCAACGAGCCTGACAATATCCCACTACGTGCCAGAGGCGCGCAACTGTATCTCAACACCGGCAAGCGCGAGAAAGCTCTGGAACATCTGGATGTGTTGGGCGGACTGCAACTTGACGCGGGACAGAAAGAAGCAGCGGTTAAGACGGTCACCGCCATCCTGGCTTTGGATCCGCCCAACCGGGCGGGCTACGTCGATCTCTACCGCGAATTGACCGGCCATGAACCACCGTCGCAGACAGGGTTGTTGCGTTCTGTCGCGCAACCGTGAGGGCTTTCTGCTGTTGATGTACGATGTGGAATTTAGTGTGGCTGCTCGAGCGTCTCACCTGGATTGACGGCCTGGATATCCTGATTGTGGCGCTCTTCTTCTTCCTCGTTTTCTACGCCATTAAGGGAACCCGCGCCGTTCCGTTGGTGCGCGGCATCACCGCCTTGCTCATCTCGCTGGCGTTGCTCACGCGCCTGGTGCAATTACGGGCCTTCTCCTGGCTGATCGAAAGCCTGCTGCCGGCGCTTTTGGTGGGCATCCCCGTGCTCTTCCAACCGGAATTGCGCCGCGCACTCGAACAACTGGGCCGCAGCCCGCTCCTGTTGGTCGAACGGGGCGACAACGCGAAGATGGAGACGGTGATTACGAATGTCGTTAAAGCTGTCACCTATATGGCGGCGCATTACGTGGGAGCGTTGATCGTTTTCGAGCGCCAGACCGGTTTGCAAGAGTATATCGATACCGGCGTGTTGATCGATGCAGAAGTGACGCCGGAGCTGCTGATGTCGATTTTCGACCATCACGTGATTCTACACGACGGCGCGGTCATCATCCGCAATGGACGGTTGGCCGCCGCGGCTTGTGTGATGCCCTTGACGGCGGCGTTTTTAGCGGACCGCGAACTCGGCTTGCGACACCGTGCGGCCATCGGCGTTACGGAAGAAGGTGACGCCGTTGCCGTTGTAGTGTCGGAGGAACGCGGGCAAATTTCGTTGACGCACAACGGTCGCATCATCCGCGATATCGATGCCCGGCGTTTGGAGTCCATTCTGCGCGCTTTTCTCGTTCCTAAGGTGCGCGCGGCCCGGGGCCTCTTCCGTCGGGTGCGTCGCACGCCGGTGCGACCTGTTCACGAGATTGAGGAGGGCCTGCGCGTATGAGTCGCTGGCTGGGACGCAATCTCGGCTCGCTGCTTCTCTCGTTCCTCCTGGCCTTTTTCTTCTGGGCGGTTGCCACGGAGGCCAAGGACCCCACCCAAGACGCTCCCTTTGGTTCTTCGATTCCGGTTGAGCTAACCGGCCTGGATGAGGGTATGATTGCTTATAGGATGAATGTAACCCGCGTCCATGTCGAGTTGCGGGCGCCTCAGTCCGTGTGGAAGACCTTGACTTCCGCTAACCTGCACGCTTACATCGATCTGTCTGATGTGACCACCGGCACCTTGACCGTTCCTGTCAAGGTCGATGTCCAGGCTACGCCTGTGCAGGTGTTGAAAATCACGCCACCGGATGTCATCCTCACCATCGAGCACATTGCCGAAAAAGAAATCACAGTCACCACCCGGCTGGAAGGGACGCCGCTCTTTGGCTTCAGGGCCGATGACCCTGAAGTGGTGCCCCAGACCGTGCGTGTGCGCGGCCCGGCCTCGTGGGTCGACAAAGTGACGCAGGCGCAGGTAACGATCTCGGTCCAGGGGCAACAAAGCGACGTGCGTGGGGATTACCACCCATTGCTCCTCGATCAGAATGAGGAACCGGTCGCCAACGTCGAACCCATCCCGAAGGCGGTGACCATCAACGTGCCGATTTCGCCATTAGGCTATGTGCGCGATCTGCCGGTGACAATTTCCTGGGAAGGGCAGCCGGCCTCCGGCTATCGCATTTCCAACCTTGTGATTGAGCCACAGATCGTCAAAGTCTACGGGCGCGTTGAGACGGTGCGCGAAGCGCCCGGCTACTTGCTCACGCAACCGGTTAGCCTGGATACGTTGACCCAAAGCCTGACCACGACGGTGGCGCTCCAGATGCCGGCAGGGTTGTCGCTCATCTCCCCACCGCGTCCTTACGTAACGGTCAGCCTGACGATTGAGGCTATTCAGACGGGGTTGACACTCGCGGTGACGCCGACATTGCGCGGATTATCCCCGGATATGAGTGCTACGCCCGGCGTCGAAACCGTCGTGCTTATCCTCAGCGGCCCCCTGGCAGTGATGGAACAGTTGCAGGCCGAGGATGTGGATGTTGTGCTGGACCTGACCAACCTGATGCCGGGCGATTACACCATTATCCCGGTGGTTGAGGTTCCGCAAGGGGTCATCATTCAAAATGTCATTCCTGAAGCGATCTCGGTGCGCATCCAGCCGGTTGTGATGATGCCCGCGCCGTTCAGGTGATGGCGCTGGCGTGATGGGGGCCAGAAGGAAGGGCGGGCGCAACGAACTGCGCCCGCCCTTTTTGCTTCTTGCTTGGTGACGGTATGTCAGTGCCGCGCGACTAGACCGCGCCCTTGCTTTCCTTTAGCCCCTGCTTCATCGCATTCAGTGGCAACAGCGCGCACTTCACCCGGCCCATGCTCAGCTTGACGCCGCCCATCATCTCCTCGATGTCGGAAAGCCCCATCGCGGTGATTTCGGCGATCGTCTTGCCCTTGACGTGCTCGGTGAACATTGACGCCGAAGCCATGCTGATGACGCAACCCTGTCCCTCGAACATCACTTCGCTCACGCGACCGGCATTGTCGAGGCGCGCCGTCAGGTGGATCATATCCCCACACGTGGGATTGTCCATTTCGATATCGACATCGGCATTCTCCAGCACGCCGAAGTTGTCCGGATTGTGGTAGTGGTCAAGCAATTGTTCACGGTAAAGATCACTGCTCATTGTTCCTCCTGCGGGCTACCTTTTGAGCGTTTTGACAACTTTGTCGAGCGCCCCCACCAAAACATCGACGTCATCCCTGTCGTTGTAGATGTAGAAGCTGGCGCGCGTGCTTGCCGGCACGCCGAAGCGTTCGTGCAGCGGCTGCGCGCAATGATGGCCGGCGCGCACGCAAACGCCTTCGGTGTCGAGAATGGCGGCGACATCGTGTGGGTGGATGCCCTCCATTGAGAATGCTATCACCCCGCTGCGCTCTTGTGGGGCGCGGGGTTCTCCATTGCCATAGCCGAGCACGTGGACGGTGGGTAATTCCGCCAGTCGGGCCAGCGCGTAGGCGACAATTTCCTGTTCATGGGCATGAACGGCCTCCATTCCGATGGCATTGAGAAAATCCACCGCCGCACCGAGGCCGATCACCTCGGCGATGGCGGGCGTTCCGGCCTCGAACTTGTACGGCACGTCGTTCCATTTGGCGTAGTCGCGCTTGACGGTGCGGATCATGTCGCCGCCGTAGAGGAAGGGCGGCATCGCTTCCAACAGTTCGTAGCGGCCCCACAGAATACCGACGCCCGGACCGCACATCTTGTGTCCGGAGAATGCCAGAAAGTCGGCGCCCAACGCCTGCACATCGACAGGCTGATGGGGCACGGCCTGCGCGCCGTCCATCACCACCAGCGCACCCGCCGCGTGCGCCATCTCCGCAACTTGCCTGGCCGGCGGCAGCGCGCCGAGCACGTTGGACATCAAAGAGCAGGCGACGACTTTGGTGCGCCCGTCTGCCAGCAATGGCGGCAGGGCATCCAGTTCCAGCTCGCCCGCGTCGTTGACCGGGATATAGGCCAGTTCCGCGCCTTTGCGGTGCGCCAACTGTTGCCAGGGCACCAGGTTGGCATGGTGCTCCAACTCCGTGATGACGATGCGGTCGCCGGCGCGGATATGCGTCTCACCCCAACTGTACGCAACCAGGTTCAATCCCTCCGTCGCGTTGCGCACGTTGATGATCTCGGCGGGGTCTGGCGCATTGATGAAGCGCGCGATTTTTGCCCGCGCGTCTTCGTAGGCAGCGGTGGCCTCTTCCGCCAGGGAATACAGTCCCCGGTGGACATTGGCGTAGCTGTGCATATAGGTGTGCATCATCGCGCCGATGACGGCGCGCGGTTTCTGTGAACTGGCGGCGCTGTCCAAAAAGACCAGGCGCTTGCCGTTGATTTTACGCTCGAAGATCGGGAATTCTTGCCGTATGGCGGCAACATCCAGTGGCATAGATACCTCCTTAAGTCGTATCGTCGTTAGTCGTGTAGTCGGAGCGGCAACGTGCCGCGTCATGCTCATCCAACCACGGTAATACCGGATTTCTGCGCCTCAGTATACCACAAAAAAGAAGAAAAATGTATGTCAATTCTCAACTTGTGTCTTGCCTCAATGGGCTATAATAGAGGTATGATGGCGGATAATCAAGAGCACGATGCACAGCAATTGTCACTGTTTCAGGCAGAACCGGCTCCGCCTGCGCCCAAGCCCCGCTCGCCGGCAGCAGACCTGACGGCGCGCTCGCCGCTCAACGTGGCGCTGGGCGCTTTTGAAAAGTATATGCAGGCGCGCGGTTTCACCGAGAACACCCAGCAGGCGTTCCGGCTGGATATGCAAATTCTGAGTGACTACCTCAGTCCTGTCCAGGCGATTGGCGAAATCTCCCCCGTCACGCTCAACGCTTTCATCAAATGGATGAGTTCCTCGCGGGGTGTGCCGTGCAGCCCTAAAACGTTAGAGCGCCGTATCACCACGCTCAAGGTCTTTTTCGGTTGGCTGGCGGAAGAGGGGGTCGTGCCGCGAGATGCCGCTGCGCCGTTGATCCACCAGTCTATCACCGCCCCCATGCCGGAGATTCTGACCGGTGCGCAAATCGACGCGGCGCTGGCGGTGACGCAAGCGCTGCGTACCGGCAGCGATTCACGCAAACCCGATGCCCGCCCGCACCTGCTCTTCACGTTGATCCTGCATACCGGCATCAAGAAAAGCGAGTGCGTCAACCTCCATCTCAACCACATCGACCTGACCGACGCCCAACACCCGGCGCTGTGGGTGCGTTACAAAGAAGCGCGCCGTCGTCACAAAGAGCGTCGCATCGCCTTGCCGCGCGAATGGCCTGCCGTTTTGCGGGAATACCTGGAACAATATCCGTCGCGCCAGTTCCTCTTTCCGTGGAGCGCGCGCAATCTGGAATATGTGCTTACCGATATCGCTGCGCAGACGCAGGGCGCCCCAACCGAGATTCCGCGCCTCACCTTTGAGATGCTGCGTTGGACATGCGCCGCCCGCGATTTTGCCGGCGATATGGATCGCGCCGAACTGCGCCGCAAACTCGGCCTTTCGGAGATCAGTTGGTACGAAGTGGAAGTGAAGCTGGCCTTGTTGGCTCAGCGTGTTGACAGACCATAGTGCCCTTTGCGCACCGGTGCCGGGATTGCAACCAATGAGCGAATGGCGGTGGACGGCAAACCTCGTCCGCCGTTTTCTGTGTATTAGATTCGAACAAATCTCTGTGTGGGGAGGCATGGATGAACGCATCGCTTTCGGATAAAATCACCTATCGCACGGCCACAGTCGCCATCGTGGGGATGGGGTATGTGGGGTTGCCTCTGGCCTTAGCCTTTGCGAAAGCCGGTTTTACGACCATCGGGGTAGAGAGCAACCCCGAACGGGTGGAGCAGCTCAACGCGTGTCACAGCTACATCGAGGACGTCACCGCTGAAGAGCTGCTGCCGCATCTGCGCGAGGGACGCCTGCGCGCTACCGCCGACTACGCCATTGTGCGCGATTGTGATGCAGTGTTCATCTGCGTGCCCACGCCCTACACGATTCAGCGCACCCCCGATCTGAGCTACATCGTCTCTGCTACCGAGGGCATTGCCCCTTATGTGCATGCCGGTCAGTTGATCGTCCTGCAATCCACCACCTATCCCGGCACCACGACCGAGGTGGTGCAGCCGATTGTGGAGCGCGTGAGTGGTTTGAGCGCCGCCAACGATGATTTCTACCTGGCATTCTCGCCGGAGCGTATCGATCCCGGCAACAAGCAATGGAGTGCCTACAACACCCCCAAAGTCGTCGGCGGATTGACGCCAAAAGCCACCGCCGTCGCGGCTGCGCTGTTGCGGCAGATGGGCGCGCCGGTTCACGAAGTGTCATCGCCTGCGGCTGCCGAGTTGACCAAGCTACTGGAAAACACCTTCCGCGCGGTGAACATCGCCCTGGTCAACGAGATAGCGCAACTGGCCGAGCGCATGGGCATTGACTTCTGGGAAGTGATCGAGGCGGCGAAAACCAAGCCCTTCGGCTTCATGCCGTTCCGCCCCGGGCCGGGGGTAGGGGGGCATTGTTTGAGCGAGGATGAATATATCTTCGTGCGTAACGGAACCGGTCCACACGCGGTACGGGTTGGGGACTACGTGCGTGATTTGCCACACCCTCCGTTGGTAGCGCAAGATGGTGTGACACTTTGGAATCCGCCACATCTGGAAATCTTATCCTTCGATCCATATCGTGGGGAAACCTGTTTCCGCCCGGTAGAATTTCTTTCGCGGCGCGTTTACGATGGCGCAATGGTCACCGTGCAGACCGCCGACGGGCGGCACTTGACGGTGACGGATGGACATCCGATGATGGTTTGGAACGGCGCTCATGCGATTACCCGGCGCGCCGACCAGTTACGGCCGGGCGATGAATTGATTGTACCTCTGGGGATGCCAGCCACGGAGGCTGCTTTGTCACCGCTGGATTTGATCGATTGTTTGCCTGCTGAGGATATTGCGCGTGTGCGGGTCACACCTATCCACGGCCATTTCGCCGAGCATCGAGAAACTTTGACGCCGCATTTGCGCAAGCTGAGAATTTCCGCTCATGACGTATACCGTGACAATGCGCTGCCACTGTCGGCGTATCTGGCATTGGAACGCACAGGCGTTGCGCCGTTCCCGCGTGCCAACTTGTGGCTGGGAACAGGCCGTGGGCCTTCATACAGCCGTTGTCCGGCGGTGCTGGTTTGGGATGAAGATCTGGCACGTTTGATTGGCTATTATTTGAGCGAGGGATGTATCACAGAAGATACCAGCTTGCGGGTACGCTTCACGTTCAATGTTGAGGAACGCGAGACGCTGGCGGATCTTCAGAGGATCCTTGAAAAATTAGGACTGCCCTATTCAACCTACAAGGATAAACAGTGGAACTCACAGCACATTAAAGTGTCTTCCCGGCCCTTTGCGCGATTGCTGCGCGACGGTCTCCACTGTGGCGTCAATTCCTACACCATGCACATTCCGGCAGCGTTGATGACGGCGCCGGAATCACTGCGGCTGGCGTTGCTCTCGGGACTGTTACGCGGGGATGGGGATGTACATCACGTCGATCAGGAACACCGTTATCACAAGGACGGCAAGGACTATCTGCATCACATCAATACCTGTACGGTAGGCTATTTCACCTCCAGCCCAGACCTGTTCCAGCAAGTTATCGTCCTGCTGCAAGGCTTGGGATTTGTGCCAACGTTCAAGCCCGACAAACCGCAATTGCGCCTCTATGGGGAAGAACAATTACAGCGGTTGACGCCGTTGTTTCTCGATGCCAAGCGGCAGCGGTTGGAAGCCTATCATCAGGGACGTAGTAAACCCATGGCGAATTCTCAATCTATGCGCCACGCGGGATTTGCGACCGTCAAAGTGCGCGCCGTATCGCCAACCGAGCCGGCAGAAAACGTCTACTCGGTTGAAGTGGCCGACACACACACGTTTGTGACCTCCTTTGGCGTGTTGGTGCACAACTGCATTCCGATTGACCCTTACTACCTGTTGTGGAAAGCCCGCGAGTACGACTTCTACACGCGCTTCATCGAGCTGGCGGCGGAGACCAACGAGGCGATGCCCTATCACGTGGTCGACCTGGTGACGCGCGGCCTCAGTCTGGAGGGCAAACCCCTGCATGGCGCGCGTGCGCTGGTGCTCGGTGTGGCCTTCAAACCCGACATCGGCGATTCGCGCGACACGCCCGCCGAGCGGGTGATCGAGCTGTTGCTGGGGCGCGGCGCGCAGGTGCAGTACCACGACCCCTTTGTGCCGGCGTTCCACGTGGGTGGCAATGTCTTCTACAGCCATGCGCTGACGCTTGAATCCACGCCGTTGACCGATGAGGTGCTGCAGGCCACCGACGTAGTTGTCATCGTGACAGGGCATCATAACGTGGATTATAGCCGGGTGCTTCAACGGGCGTCGCTGGTAGTGGATAGCTGCAATGCTACCCAGGGCTTCACCGGCACAGCGCGTGTGGTCCGCCTGGGTGCTCCTCTGACGCTATGAATAACTCCTCATCGGTCGGACAAACCGACCTGGCGCCGAAAGAGAGTCTTGCCATCCAAGCGTCTCGCAAAGATGCCACAACAGCCGAAAAGACACGCAAGACTGTGCTGCGTGTCGTGTTGCTGCTGTTTTTCGTGGGATTCACCACCTTTATTGCCATCAACCGCGAGAAAATCACCTTCGAGAACCTGAGGGGCCTGGGCTATCTTGGCGTATTCCTGATGGCCTGGATTGGGAGTACGACCGTGCTGCTGCCGATTCCGCACATGGCGTTTACTTTCACCATGGGGTCGGTGCAGGCGCTTGTTCCCTGGTGGATCGGGCTGTGCGCCGGGTTCGGTGATTCGCTTGGTGAACTGTGGGGCTATCTGGCCGGATATGCGGTCGAGGACCTGGTCGATCGCTGGAAAGTCTACCCTAAGATTGAAGGTTGGGTGCGCCGCCATGGGATGTTGACCGTTTTCTTGATGGGGGCCGTGCCGATGCCGTTGTTCGACATGGCCGGTATGGCGGCCGGCGCGACAGGGATGCCCGTGTGGAAGTTCTACCTGGCAACGTGGAGCGGTAAGACCTTCAAGGCCATTGTCGTGGCCTGGGCGGGGCGGTATAGCATCGCCTGGATTGCTAACCTTCTGGGGTTGTAAGAAATCCACCACAGAGATACGCAGATCACGGAGCGTTGTCTGTTTGTCGCTGTGGTTGATAAGAGGTGGCTATGGATGTAAGAGTTCTGCGTCATCCCCGTATTTATACGGGCGATTTACGGCGACCCTGGGCGCGGGCGCTGGCGATTGTGGATGGCAAGATCGCTGCGTTGGATGCCGAAGCAGAGGCATGGGGTGCTGCACCCGGCGCAGTGGTTGAGGAGGTCGGCGGCGCGCTGGTTATCCCCGGCCTCACCGATGCGCACATCCACGCGATGTGGTATGCGCTCAGCCTCCGTGAGTTGAACCTGCGTGATCTTTCGCGCGCGGCGTTGTTGGAAGCAGTGGCTGCGCGCGCGCGTGAATTGCCGCCGGGCACGTGGATCATCGGGCGTGGGTGGGATCAGACCATCTGGGACGATGTACGGTTCCCCACTGCGGCGGAACTAGACCGCGTGGCCCCGCAGCATCCGGTGGCGCTGATCGCCAAGAACGCGCATGCCTGGGTGGTGAACACGGCAGCCTTGCGGGCGGCCACAATCACGGCGGAGACGCCCGATCCACTGCACGGCAAGCTGGGGCGCTTGCCCGATGGCGCGCCTGACGGCATGCTCTTCGAGGACGCGACGCGCCTGGTGCGGGCGGTCATCCCGCCGGCAACCTTGGACGAAATTGTGGATGCGCTGGATGTGGCGCAGGAGCACCTCCTGACATTCGGCATTACCGGCATTCACGATGTCGATGGTGTCCCCGCCTTTGCCGCGTTCCAGGAATTGCATCGCCAGGAGCGCCTGCGGCTGCGCGTCGTCAAATACGTGCGTCTGGAATCGCTGGACGCCGTCCTTGAGGCTGGCCTGCGCAGCGGCTACGGCGACGATTGGCTGCGTTTTGGCGGGCTGAAGCTCTTTGCCGACGGTGCGTTGGGATCGCGCACGGGCGCTATGTTTGCGCCTTACGTGGGCGAACCGGACAACGTGGGGTTGCTCACGTTGGAGCCGGAGCAGCTTGGCGAGATCACACGGCGGGCTGCGGCGAACGGGCTGGCGCTGGCGATCCACGCCATTGGCGACCGCGCCAATGCGCTGGTCGTGGATGCCTTGGAGGCTGTGCGCGACCTCAACCCGGCGCTGCGCCATCGCATCGAGCACGTGCAGTCGATGCGTCCTGCGGATCAAGCGCGGATGGGCCGGGCGGGATTTGTGGCTTCGATGCAGCCCATCCACGCCATCCACGATATGGCGATGGCCGACCGCTATCTGGGGCCGCAGCGCACGCCGTATGCCTACGCCTGGCGCTCGGTGGCGGATGCCGGATCGGTGCTGGCTTTTGGCTCGGATGCGCCCATCGAGATTTTCGATCCGTTCATCGGCCTGTACGCCGCCGTGACGCGCCGCCGCGAAGACGGCTTTCCCGGCCCTGAAGGCTGGTATCCCCAACAACGGCTCACGCTGCCGGAGGCGCTGCGCGCGTATACCTGGGGCGCTGCCTACGCCGCCGGGTTGGAGTCGCGGATAGGCTTACTCATGCCCGGCTACCTCGCCGATTTGGCCGTGTTCGACCACGACATCTTCGCATTACCGCCTGAGGCATTGCTCGAAACCCGCGCCTCCCGCGTTATGGTGGATGGGCGCTGGTATTCTTTCTAAAACACGCATCGGCAAAAGCCTTTTCCCTTTTGCCGATGCGCCACTTGCCATTTGCCATTTGTGATTGGCTACAACAGTTCCTTGTGCTTCTCCTCTGCAAACCGCCGCAAGGCTTTAAGCCGCTGAACCGGCGCTTCCTGGTTAGCAACGAGCGTTTCCTGGATTGCCTTACCCCAGCGGTCTAGCGCAGCTCGCAGCTCTTCCCACAGCGCCACGATCTCCCGGTAGTACATTTCCGCCTGCTCGTCGAGATCGGCGAAGTGTTCGGCAGATTTCTGATTGGCGAGGTCCTGACGCCGCCAGCGATCTTCCTCCGATACCAGTCGCTTCTGCCAGTCGCGCGCGAAGGTGGCTTGCCACTCTTCCCATTGCCGCCGCAACCGTTCTTCGGTGAGGCGCTGCATCTCGGCAATTTCGTTTTGGCGCTTCTCCAGCCGTACCTGGAAGGCGTCCAGTCCATCGAGCGCCTGCTTATTTTGATTGTAGAGCAGGGCATATTTCTGCGTTTGTTCGACCAGGCGGGCGAGTTCGGCATCGACGCGCGCGGCCTGTTCGATGTACTGCTTCACCCGCTGCTCGCGTTGGAAGTCGGCCACGCGCAGCTCTTCGATACGCGGATCGTAGGACTTGGCGATTTGGACGGCTTCTTCCGCCCGGGCGGGGATTTTGCGGACGCTGTCTTCCAGGCGCACCTGCTTGGCCGTGAGTTCGTCGATGCTTTTGCGCAGCCCTGGAATTTCGCCCTCCACTGCTGCGACGCGCCGCGTGTCGGCCCGGCGCTGCTCTTCGAGGTAGACGATGGATTGCAGACGGTCTTCGGTGCGCTTGGTCAGGTCGGCGATGGCGTTGGACAGTACCTGAATCTGGCCTTGCAGGCGTTGCTCGCCCGCTTCACGCGCTTTGAGCGGCTCCTCGTAGCGCAGCACCGCGCGTACTTTTTTATCCAGCTCGGCCAGTTGCTCGTTGACGACCTCGATTTCCCCCCGGCGCAATTGCTCACTCTCCATCCTCTCGCGTCGCACCTGTGCCTTGAGCTCCTCAAGCATACCGCTGAGATCGCGGTTTACCTTCTCAATCATGGGGGGATAATCATCAGTGTGGCGCAAGTCGGTGCGCAGTTCGGCAGTATCCTGGTGCAGGCGTTCGATTTCGACCGCCTGTGTTTCAATCGTGTGCATCTGTTGTTCGACGCGCTCTTGCAGAGCCAGGATGAGCGCCTTATCCCGCTTGCGCTCCTCGTCCAACCAACGGATCATCTGCTCGAGTTGTGAAAGCTCCATTTGTCTTTGCTCCTTGAAAACAGCCATCGAGAACACAGCGTTCACAGAGAAAAAACCTCTGCGGGTTCTGTGGCTTAAATCTTTGTCTGCGTGGGCATTATACCCGTTCTTGGAAGGGAAACAATATCAATGGCGGCGGAAAACGGGGGCGAGTGACTCCCGTTCTTCTGACGTGAGTATCCGCAAACGCCACACCGCCAGTGGGTAGACGATGACTGCACCGGCCAACGCCACCCAACGTCCTAACGGCAACAGGATGAGCGCTGCGACGCCCATCAGTCCCGTCGCCAGCATGGGCTTGCCGAGCACCTGCCGCCATCCCACCTGTGGCAGGTGGCGGCGCACACCGATCAAAAACGGGATCAGCAGCGCCAGCTCCGCGAAGAGATGGATGATCGCCGAGGCTTGATAGCCGTACAACGGCATAAAGATCAGGTTGGCGATCAAAGTGAAGCTGAATCCGATGATGAAGGCGCGGGTGAGATAGCGCTGCTGATCCAGGGCGATGAGGACGTAGTGGGTGAGGCTGTTGAGCCACCCGATCGGCATCGACCAGGCCATCAGTTGCAGGGCGATCATTCCGCCGGGCAGATATTCCGGTCCGCCGAGCACCAGCACCATCTCGTGAGCCGCCAGCGTAGCGATCACCGCTACCGGTAGTGCAATCGTCAACAGGATTTTCGCGCCGAGTCGGTAGAAACGCAGGAACCCCGCCCGATCCTCTCGCGCCTGGCGCGAAATCACCGGGAACAGGGCCAGCGTGAACATCGAAGGGATGACCACCAGCGCATCCAGGAATTTGTAGCCGATGCTGTACAACCCCAGGATGGTACTGCCCAGGATCGGCTCCATCAGAAAGACGTCGATTTTGAAGAACAGGGTGGCAAGGAAGTGATTGATCATCAGCGGCCACGACTCGTTCATCATCTCGCGGCGCAGGGCAGGGTTATTTTCCCACTGCGGGCGTGTTGCCCGGAAGAACAACTTGACGGCGGTGCTGCCCAGAATGGCAAGCGTGATTACATTGATGGCAATAGCGGATCCCGCCAGGCCAACGATCCCCCAACCGGCCATCAACACCGCTGTCTGTACGGTGACGCGCATGAGCGTGGAGAGCGTCGAAACGGCTGCCGGATACTCGGCTTTCTCGAAGGCATAGAAGAGCGAGGTTAGCCCTTTGGAAATCGAGCTGGGGAGCAGTCCGGCATAAAGCAATATCAACGCCAGGATCGCTTGAGGGGAAGCCGGAGCAGCAACTTGACCGATGAGTATCTGCCGCAGCGCAATAAATCCACCCAGCAGCGGGATGCCCGCCAGGCTCAACCCCAGGCGCACCGCGGTCGTGTTGAACAGGTAACTCCCGGCCTGCTCGCGGTGGCGGGCCACTTCGCGGGTGAGATAGGCGTCCAGTCCGAAATTGGTGATGATTTCGAACCAGAGGAAAATGTTGATGGCGTAGGTGTAATCGCCCACGTTGGCCGGGCCGAGAATCCGCAGCATCAACGCGGCGAAGGCCAGTTCCACCATGCGGTTGAAAAGCGTTAGCAGGATCGGGGCCACGCTGTTCTTGGCCAACCGCTGCGTCGTTGATTGGGCGTCCGGTTCGCGGTACACCAGCCGCCACACCCACACCACCGTCAGGAAAATCACCACCATCCCCGCGAGGAAGGAGACGAACGCGCCGATTTTGACGCTGTTAGGGCTGTATTTGAAGCGCACCAGGGCACCATTCGCCAGGTCGTCCCCTTCGAGCAGCACGCCCCGGAAGTTCCCGGCGATGCGGGCGATGGGGACTTCGCGCTCGTCTTCCTCAGCGGCGCCCGCCGGTCGGACGAAGGCTTTCCAGCCGGGGAAATACGTGTCGGTCAGGACGAGCCACGTTGGGCCGTTGACCGTGGTTTCGATCAGCACTTCGTTGCGTTGATAGTTGCGGATGGTCTGCGCTTGTAGCGTCGCCGGGGTGGGGGTGTCCGGTGCATACGGGATGTTGGCGGCGAAATCCTGCTCGATGATGGCGTAGAACCGCGGATCGTACTGTTGGACGATCTCCCCAATCGACTCGACGTTCGGCGCAACCAGCGTCGCCTGCACGGGCATGGTGAACGCGCGCGGGGCCACGCCCAGGTTTTCGTAGACGCGCACGCTTTGGTCCTGGTAGACCAGTTTGTACTTGGGCAAAGGAATCTCTTCCTCGGTGATGATGTACTTGACGTTGAGCAGGTCGGTGAGCGGGCTGTCGAGGCTGGCGAACTGCGTGAAGGGCGCGATGCGGTTGTAGAGCAACTCGTTCTGCGGCTCGATCCAGCCCATATAGCGCGCATATTGCGCCGGGAAGAGGCTGTCGTAGCCGCGCACATCCTGCAAATCGTAAAACATCCCGGAGTTCGCATTGAACGTCTTGCGCCCGTGTGGGTCGAACGTGGAGAAGCGCCACACGCTGGTATCCTGGCGCAGAAAGGCGACGACGGGTGGTGTGTAGTCCAACAAGTCTGGGTCTACCACCGGATTGAAGCCTGCACCGAAAGCGAGGAGGTCTACCAACAGCAAAATGGCCGCCAGGGCTTCCCATACGGGGCGGCGCCCCAACCTTTGTGGCAGGTAGATCGGGCAGCGCGAAACCCGCAGCACAATCCCCGCGCCGATCAAGAAGAGCGCGCCCTGCTGAATCCACGGGAAGAGGTAGGCGTAAAACGTGCGATGATCGGGGAAAGCGTTCGCCGCCAGCGCCAGCGACCAGAACGCCCGCTCGACCAGCGGTTCGATGCTCCCGAACGCCAGCCGCGAAAGCCATAATCCGCCCAACAGCGCCAGCCCTGCCCATATCGCTGTCGCGCCGATGACGCTGACCGTGTTGGGCGACGTGTCGAACAATAGCAGTCGTGATCCATGATGCGTGATACGAGATGCTTGATTCGCCGATTTGCCGGTTTGCCGATTCGTCAATTGGTTGATTCTCGACTCGCCGATTCTGGTCGCCCCCAACCCGGCGAGTGCGGCGACGGCGACCGTCAACGGGAAAACCCAGCGGAAAGGAGAGTGCGACTGGTTCAAAAAGGGCAGCGCGTACACCAGGGCATAAATCGGCGTGCCGAAGATACATCCTAGTGAAAACAGCGACAACAGGGTGAAAAACGGCACGTAGGGATGGCGTAACCAATTTTGGATTTTCGATTTTAGATTTTCGATTGGACTTTGAACTTTCGATCCTGGACTGATGACTGCAATCAACGCCAATAACAGCGGTAGAACGCCCAGGTAAGCTCCGCCTTCGACGTAGTTTTTGACGCCCCAATCGAAGCTGGAAATCGGGTTGCCGTAGGCGTTGACGGTCGCGCGCGTGACCTCCCCGGTGAAGAAATTCCACAGCGAGGTGTGCGTGGGGTTGCCAAAGAAGTTGGGCACCAGGAAGGTGATGATGCGTCGCTTGGGATAGGCCCAGCCGAGCACATCGCTAAGCGTAACCGCACCCTGGCGGAAACTGCCCTGCACCACCTCGTACAGTGGGATGAGCTGTACCGCGCCCAACGCCAGCCCCAGACCGGCCATCAGCAGCAAACCGAGCGCCGGGCTGAGGACTTCGACGCGCCAGGTGGTGCGTGGATGCGTCAGCGCCGTGTGGGCGAGTCGCCACGCGCTGAATAGCCCCATCACCAGCAGCGTAAAATACGTGACTTCCGCGTGACCTGCCAGAATATGCACGCCCAGCGCGATCGCGCCGAGCAGCGCCCACGGCAGCATGGTGCGCTCTTGCCGCAGGAAACGCGCCCGGCGCACCGTCAGATCGACCAGCGCCAGTAGCAACGGCAACCACGATGCCGCCGCCACAATCATCGGGTGGACAACAGAGACGACCAGAAAGCCGCTGAACTGGAATGTCATCCCTGCCAGGAAAGCCCCCAGGCGGTTCGCGCCGATCGTGCGCGCGAAAATGTACATCGATATCCCGGCAAAGCCCAATTGCAGCGCGATAAACACACCGAAGGCTCGCGGCAGCGGCAACACGAAGAAAATCCAGGTCAGCGGATAGAGGCCGGCATGTTGCCCGTTCGCCAGGAAGGGATGTCCGGCAAAGATGTAGGGGTCCCACAGCGGCAGCTCGCGCCGGGCCAGGGCCGTCGTCAAAAAGCGTTTCCACGGGTAATTCTGCAGGATCAAGTCGGCGAGCAGACCGTTTTGGACGCCGGTGACGCCCTTCGATTCGGCGGCGGCGTTGTAGGGGGCGATGGTATAGAGGATGTCTGCAGGCAGAAGCGTTTTATTCCCCAAAACCACAGGGGCGAAGAGCAAGAGTGGCAGGATGAGCAGCACGCCCACCCAGATCACATCACGCCATAGCGGCTTGCCGAGATTCGCAAACTTCTCCGGCAATTTGCCCGGCAGGCTGCCGCATTGTCGCATAGCTTTCCACCACCCAGGCCAGGCCTAGGCGGCCTTTTTCTTGCCAAACAGAGCCTGCCGTAGCTGCGGCAGACCGCCTTCTCTGGGAATTTGCTCGCTTGAGAGGAGCTTGATGTCAAAGTTGATCTTCGGAAGCGGAGTGCCATCGCTACGCTTGCCACTTTCCCAGTCGAGGTGTGGATAGAAGAACGAAATGGCCTCGCTCAAGCGTTGGTTCAAGCGCCCCAAGACGATGTAGCCTTCCTGACCCGTCGGCGTGACGAGCAGGAATTGATACGTATCCAGTTGTCCCACAAAGGGATCGTTCACCATAATCTCTGTGGAGGTGTTGCGCAGGATCAGGGCTACCGCGCGCAACACATCATCGTGGGTGACGAAGCCATAAGCATCGCTAAAAGCGGGCATACCCAGGAGTGCCACGCCGATGATAGCCAGGTTGGCGTTTTCGATAACCCGCTCGATTTGCTCTTCGATCAGCATGGAGGTCGGCAGCCCGGTAATGGGGTGTAGGAGCGTGTCGAGGTTGCTGCGCCGTAGCACATTGCGCACGCGGAAACGGAGCTCCTGCACGTCAAAAGGTTTGGTGATATAGTCGACGGCTCCCAATTGCAGCCCGGTCAGCCGGTCCATCCGCTCGCGGCGTTCCGTCAAGAAGATAATGGGCGTGTGCTCGGTACGCCGCTGGCTGCGCAGCGTCATGCAAACTTCGTAGCCGTCGATATCCGGCAGGTGGATATCCAAAACCACCAGGTCAGGCAGCGTTTCGGAGGCGATTTTCAGCGCATCTTGCCCCCAGGCTGCTACAGATACCTGATAACCCACCGAGGAGAAATAGGCCGAAAGCATCTCCGCGGTGTTGGGATCATCCTCGACAATGAGGATATGGCGCGGCGTCCCGTCTGTAGACATGACGTCCGGCATCCTAGCCGATAGGCTCTTTGTAGACGGCAAAGGTGCAGTTCTCAGCGCCCATTCCTATGCAGGTAAGCTGGTCAACGCGGAAGGTGCGGCCGCCGCTCAACCAGCGCAGCGCTTCTTCGATGATACCTGCCGCGATAAAGCCACCCGGTCGTTCCACCTGGCGCCCCCAACACATCGAACAGCGGTCGATGATGTAGTGGAAGTGATCGCCGCCGGGGTCTTTGACGTAAGAGGTTTGGTCGCTCAGCGAGTCGAAGACTTTTGCCACGGCGGGCAAACCCGCCTTCAGCTTGGCCTGCAAGGGCAGAACTTTGAAGGCGAGGTCGCTTGCGCCGACCAACGCGCCAAAGTTTGCCAACCCTTGGGCGAAGAGAACCCGGCCCAGACGCAGTTGCAACCCACGTCCGCCGCGTGGCCCGTACATCTCCTCCAATGCTTTGTTCAGCGCGGAAATATAGGCGAAGTCAAAGCCCTTGTCCATCACATCCGCGGGAGGATTATCGATGAATTGTGCCAGGCCCGCCATGTTGAGAATGGCGTTCAGCCCATTGCGGCCCATAATCTCTTCCAGGGCGTCAAACAAGATCAGACCAAAGCGATTTGGGTAGAAGTAACCACTGGGTTCAGGGGTATTAGCCACTGTATCAACCTCCTCCGTGCTACAAAATCGTTGAGAGTTCTTCAGCCGCTCGCCGCATATCCAGGAAGAGCAGCCCTAACTTGGCCTGTTGCCGCGCTAAGACGGTGAGTACCGCTTCTTCTCCAACGGCGCGAAGGATGACGTACCCCCTCTCGCCTCTGACGTATACTTCATCTAACATCCCCCGCTTCAATTCTCCCGCGATGCGCTCGCCCAGCGAAAGCATTGCAGCCGACATCGCGGATACGCGGTCTTCTTCCACACTCTGAGGAAGGGAAGAGGCTATCGGAAGCCCATCCACGCTGATAATTGCGGCTGCCTCAATATCGGGGCTGCTGGTTTGGAGTTCACGTAGTCGCTCAACCATCCTCTCATTCCGAGACCTGTTTGCCATGCTCTCAGCCCTCCGCTATGGAATTGTTCCCTATCATAAGAAAGGTTATTTCACTCTTTGAGGATAGACTAACTATTGAAAGGTTACCATAGGAACAGTACATTGTCAAGGCAAGTCTATGCAGCGCCGGTTGCGTTCGCTGTTCCTACCCCTTTATCTCCTTGTGAATCCGACTCACCTTTCGAGTGCTATCCCGTGTATATCAGGCTATTGGTTATATTTTAACCTGATTTCTCAGAATGGCAAAATGGGGAAATGGATCCGCTTACCGAATTTGTCTCTGGCGATTCCCCATTTCTCACCGCAGAGCGCGCTGAGGCCGCAGAGGGATATGAAAAAGTTTTCTCTGCGCACTTTGCGATCTCTGCGGTGAATGAAGCCTCGCGCCTGGTGCAACAGGTGGGTAATCACCCGATTTGTCTGCATTGTTATTTGTGGCGAAGTATGTTATACTAACATCAATCAAGACTCGCTAGGCCGTTACTACGTTCAGTTCCGGGCTGAAGAGCCACATCACTTAAGTTCATGAGGAGTAGGAGAGTATGTCGAAGTCATTGTACGTTGGTAATTTGTCGTGGGGCGTTACCGAAGACAAAGTCCGCGAACTGTTCGAGCAGTACGGCCCCGTCTCGTCGATTCGGTGGATTACTGACCGTGACACCGGGCGTTTTCGAGGCTTTTGTTTCGTCGAGATGGAGAACGCAGCCGCAGATAAAGCTGCTTCTGCGCTTAACAATTTCGAGCTTGACGGTCGTGCGTTGCGGGTAAATGAAGCCCAGGAACGTGAGGACCGGCGCGGTGGCAGTTTCGGTGGCGGCGGCGGTGCTCGGCGTCGCAGCAGCAGTGGTGGATACCGCGACCGCGACGACCGGCGTTCTTCCTGGTAAGTTGTCACCGGTGTCTCCGAGCCGCTGAAATGGCACTGCCGTTTCAGCGGCTTTTGGCGTATGGTCGATGTTGTGGAGAGTGAAATGCGTTCCCTTGACTTGATCTGGCAACAAGCTCAAACGGGCGATCGCCTGGGCGCGAGAAAAGAGCTCGCCCGTTTTCTACGCGAACAACCCGCCAGTGTCCAGGGGTGGCTGCTGATGGCGACGCTGCTTGATGAACCGGCACAGCAAGCTGAGTGTTATCGTAGAGTCCTGCGCCTCGACCCGCAAAACCGCCGGGCATTGACGATGTTGCAGCAGCTAACATCGTCCGCCACATCATCTCCGGTAGAGGTGGCTGAGGCGCAGCCCGCCCCGCCCGTATCCATCCCCCAGTTGTTTGAGTATACGACCGATGGCGAGATCGATGAGGAGCAGTTCGCTGCTTTGACCCGTGAGGACATGGCCGCATACGTGGCGCGTGAATTGGGCAGCGGCGCGGACCGCAATACGCTGATCCGTCATATTTGTGAAACCGGTGATATGTCGTGGCCGGAGGCGGAGAGGTTTGTGGCACGGGTTGCGTTGGAAAACGAGCATGAGATCGTCAAACGGCAAAGTTCTCTGATGCTGGTGCTGGGGGCAGGCACGCTGGTTGGTGGCGTGATTCTGTTTTTGGCCGGCGTGTATATGCTTGTCCTGTTTCTCAAGGGCGAGTTACTGATACGCCCGGATTTTGCCTTCTACGGCATTGTGACCGGTCTGGGGATGGTAGCCGGTGGTCTGATCGGCCTGGTGCGCACACTGAAGTCGTTGCGCGATGCAGGGGAGCAGTTATGATGGCGAAAGTGTTTTACGTGTTGCGGATGCTGGTCTACGTCGTTGTGCTGTTTGGCGTGCTGCTATGGGCGTTGTACGGTTTGCCGGCCTCGGTACGCTATCGCATCACAGAGCAGTATGAATTTGCGTCAGCCACTGAGTCCGGCGATATTGCCCTTGGAGTGCTCGTCCCCCAGAGCGGTCCCTATCAGCGTGTAAGCGCGGTAGACGTTACCTGGAACGGCGACATCGCCCGCGAAGGTGCGGCCCACGTGGACATCCTTATGCTTTCGGGAACACTTCCGGCCGGGACGACCACAACGGCCACATTTACCTACGAAGTTATCCTTCCCCAAGGGAGACGGGTCTGGGATGCGCCGGTAGAGGAGTTTCACCTTGCTCCGCAGGACAAAATCGAGAGCGATGCCGCGCCGATTGTCCAGTTGGCGGCGCTTTTGAGCGAACACAACGCTGCGACACGTAAAGATATATTTGCCATTTATAGCTTTGTGGCAGGGTACCTGTCCTGGCCTACGGGAGAAAGGGTCAACGTCACCCCGACTGCGATGGATGCGTTAACAAGCGGGGTGGGGGGCTGCGAGGATTTCGCCAACCTGATGGTCGCGTTATGTCGCGCGACCGGTGCGCCGGCGCAGGTCATCAGCGGCCTGTACTTTCCCGAAACACTATTGCCGTTTGTGGTGTATACTACGCCGTGGAATCATCCTGCCGGCGCGCATGCGTGGGTGGAATTTCACACCCCAGCGGGGTGGGAAATGGCCGATCCCAGTCACGCTTCGGCGTTGCTACCGCTGCGCTGGCGGGTGTTTGGCCGGAATGACGGGCGGCATCTTTCTTATGGCGAGGCTGCCGGCGAACTCGATGTCTACGCGCGGATGCAGACCTGGGCGATGCAACATGGCGAGATGGTGGCGGCGATGTCGGCTCCGCTCAAGTTTGTGGCGACGGCCGGCGCTGCCGATGTGAGCGTCACGCCCACCGTCACCGTCCAAAAGCTCTGGGACGGTGTGTGGCTCAACTTTATCCTTGTCCTTGTCGTCACCGTCGTGCTGATTCGATCGCTCGAAAACCGCCTCACCAGACGAAGTAAATCGTCATCGGATTGAACGGATTTTAACGGATTGGGATTGGGTTGTCGACTAACGACTAACCGACTAATGACTAACCGACTAATGACTGTGGACTATTAGGGGGATAAGTGGCAGATAACGGACGTTTGGTTTTCCCATTTACTGCGATTGTGGATCAAGAGCGGATGAAGCGCGCGCTGATCCTCAACGCGATCAATTTCCGCATTGGCGGCGTGCTGATTCGGGGCGAGCGCGGCACGGCGAAATCGACTGCGGCCCGTGCGCTGGCGGCGCTGCTACCCGATATCGAGGTGGTGTCTGATGATGCGTTTGGCTGCGATCCGGCACAACCCGCGACGTGGTGCACGGTCTGTCGTGAGCGTGCAGCGCAGGGCGAGAAGCTTCCACACGACACGAAAAAAGTGCCGTTTGTCGAGCTGCCCGTCGGCGCGACCGAGGACCGTGTGGTCGGCACCCTCGACATCGAACGCGCCATCCAGAAGGGCGAACGTCACTTCGAGCCGGGTGTGCTCGCGGCAGCCAACCGGGGCATCCTCTACGTGGATGAGGTCAACTTGCTCGACGACCACATCGTGGATGTGCTGCTGGATGCCGCCGCGATGGGCGTGAACACGGTGGAGCGCGAGGGCATTTCCTTCCAGCACCCGGCGCGCTTCATTCTGGTGGGAACGATGAACCCGGAGGAAGGCGATCTGCGCCCGCAGTTATTGGACCGCTTTGCGTTGTGCGTGGATGTGCAGGGCGTGCGGGACGCGCGGGCGCGCATGGCGATCATGGAGCGCAACCTGGCCTTCGAGCAGGACCCGGCAGGTTTCTACGAAGAGTGGTTGCCGCAGGAGATGGCGCTGGCGCAACGCATCGAGGAGGCGCGCTGCCTGCTGCCGGACGTGCGTTACACGCGCAACGATATGTTCACCATCGCCGAGATGATGGCGGGTTTGGGGGTGGACGGCCATCGCGCCGACCTGGTGATTCTCAAAACTGCTGTCGCGCACGCTGCGTGGGAAGCGCGCACGCAGCTCACCGACCGCGACATCATGTTGGCCGCCGAGCTGGCGCTGCCGCATCGTCTCAAGCGCAAGCCCTTCGACGAGGTGCAGACTTCCATCGCCGAATTGGACAAGATGGTAGCGTCTGCGCGTGGTAAAGCTGACGATGCGGAGATGGAACAGCAAGACACTTCTATGTACGGCGATGCTGCCGGGGAGGATCGGCAAAAAAAAGTGTAGAGGTTGAGGCGCAAGAGGGGGAGTCCCAGGAAGCCCCCGCGCCTCAACTGCAAGCCTACGCTCAAGACATTCCTCAATGGCCCACCGATGGGACGTGGTGGGAGGGGGGCAAGTACATTCCGCCGGGGGAGATCTTCCAGACGCGCCGGTTGGAAGCGCCGGCGGACCGTCGTGTGCGTTCAACCGGCGGCAAGCGCAGCCGCACCCGCACGGATCGCAAGCGCGGGCGGTACGTGAGCGCGCAACCTTCGCCGCGCGACCCCTCCGATCTGGCGTTCGATGCGACATTGCGCGCCGCAGCCCCCTTCCAGCGGCGGCGCGCGGTGGGGAGTCCTGCCGGTTCCCCGGCGTTGCACCTGCGCCCGGAGGACTACCAGCGCAAAGTGCGCGTGCGCCGCGCCGCCAATCTCATTATCTTCGTCGTGGATGCGTCATGGTCGATGGCGGTCTCGGAGCGGATGGAAGCCACGAAGGGCGCGATCCTCTCGCTGCTTACCGACGCCTATCAGCGCCGCGACCGCGTGGGGATGATCGTCTTCCAGAAAGACCGCGCCACGCTGGTGCTGCCGCCGACCAACAGCGTCGATCTGGCAAAGCAAATGCTGGTGAATATGCCCGTCGGCGGCAAGACGCCGTTGGCAGCGGGCCTGTGGCTGGCGCAGCATACCGTTGAGCAGGAATTGCGCCGCTACGCCGAACTGTTGCCGCTCCTGGTCATCCTTACCGACGGTGCGGGCAACGTCTCGATGGGCGATATGCCCCCCCAACTCGAAGCCTACCACATCGCCGAACAAATCGCCGAGAGCGACGTCAAATCCATCGTGGTCAATATGGAAAGCCCCGACTATGACAAGGGGCTGGCGCAGGCGTTGGCCGATCACCTGGGCGGTGTCTGCTACAACCTGGCCGCCCTGCACGCCGATTCCCTGCTGGCGATGGTACGCAATGAGTTAGTCTTGTAGTTGTGTAGTCGGGTAGTCGTGTAGTCGGATAGTCTTGTAGTCGGGTAGTCGTGTAGTCGGATAGTCGTGTAGTCGGATAGTCTGGGTGCCTTCAGGCAGAGAGCTTGGGGCTGTCTCGTGTTGTTTGGGGGATTTATGCGGGTTTTGTCCGGTCTCTGTCACCCGTTTGTCACATATCAGTATTATAAAAAGACTAGCGACCACTCGACTAAGGACTATCGACCACTCGACTAACGACTACCGACCACGTGACTAACGACTACCGACTACTCGACTACGTGACTAAGGACTACCGACTACGCGACTAAGGACTACTCGACTACGTGACTAAAATTCTTATCGTAGACGACGAAGCGCCGATTATCGACGTGCTTTCCTATAACCTGAAGCAAGCGCACTATCAGGTGGCAGTCGCCTGGGACGGCGAACAGGCGTTGGCGCTGGCCCGCCGCGAGCAGCCGGACCTGATCATCCTCGATCTGATGTTGCCGAAGCTCGACGGGATCGAGGTGTGCCGCGCGCTGCGCCGCGAGTGCGATGTGCCGATCATTATGCTTACCGCGCGGGATGAGGAAATCGACCGCGTGCTCGGCCTGGAAATGGGCGCGGATGACTACGTCGTCAAGCCGTTCAGCGTGCGAGAACTGTTGGCGCGGGTGAAGAATGTCCTGCGCCGGACTGCGCCCCAAACGCCTGCCGGCCCGGCAGATTTGGTGCGCGTCGGCGCGCTCACGGTGGATGTAGCCCGCCACGAAGCGCATCTGGAATCGACGCGGCTCGATCTCACCGCACTGGAATTCGAGTTGCTGCACGTCTTTGCGCGACACGCCGGCCTGGTCTTGAGCCGCGAGCAACTGCTCGATCTGGTCTGGGGCTACGACTACCACGATGACCTGCGCGTGGTGGATGCCGTCGTCAAACGCCTGCGCGCCAAGCTCCGCGATGCTGCCCCTGCAGAAGACCTCATCGTCACCGTGCGCGGGGTGGGGTACAAACTGGAGGCTTGATACCGTGCGCATAAAACTGCTGCTTTCTCACCTCGCCGTGATCATTCTGGCGATGGTGCTCTCCGGGGCGCTGCTGCTGTCGTTCCTCGAACGGTATTTCCTCGAAGCCATTGAGGACAGCCTCGTCGCGCAGGCGCAGATTACGGCGCAGACGTTGATCCCTGGGGCGACGGTGGTGGGCGCGGATGCCGAACCGCCGGTCACAGAAGATGTCGCCACGGTCAACGTGCTGCAACAGCGCCGGGTGAGCAACATCTCCGTGCAGACGCAAAACCTGGCTGTGCCGGAACCCGATGTGACCGTCGGCGACATGGACCTGTCCTATCTGGCGGAGACCTCGTTGGAATTGGGCACGCAGTTGGAGACGCGCATCCGTGTGGTGGATGTCGAGGGCGTGGTCGTGCTGGATTCCTGGAACGACGACGTGGGCGAGAGTTTGCGCGATGATGCTCTCGTTGCGAAGGCATTAACCGGCCAATACGCCAGGTTTTCCGAGCGCGGCGATGTGGACACGGCGACCGTGGCGCTACCCACGCTGGTCGACGGTGCGCTGGTCGGCGTGGTCTACCTCAGCCAGCCGTTGACCGATGTGACGACGGTTGTGCGCGATCTGCGCAGCCGTCTGCTGATGTCAACGGTCATCGCGCTGCTGCTCTCCGGCATCGTCGGCCTGGTGTTCTCGCGGGCGATCACCCGTCCGGTGCGCCGTCTGACGGAGGCGGCGGGTGCGGTGGCACAGGGCCATCTCGACACGCAGGTGCCGGCGCGCTCGCGGGACGAGTTGGGACAGTTGAGTCGCGCCTTCAACGCAATGACGGCGCGCCTGCGTTCCGCCCGCCAGATGCAGGTGGATTTCGTCGCCAACGTTTCACACGAGCTGCGCACGCCGCTCACCTCGATCAAAGGCATGGTGGAGACGCTGCGCGCGGGCGCGGTGGAGGACCTCGACGTGCGCGACCGCTTCCTGGGAACGGTGGAAAGCGAGACCGACCGCCTGATCCGCATGGTCCACGACCTGTTGTTGCTCTCGCGGGCCGATTCGGAGGCGCTGAACCTGCGCCGCGAGCCGGTGGACGTGGCACACCTCGCGCGGTTGACCGTGGAGCGACTGATGCCGCAGGCCGATGTTTGCGGCGTGACCTTGCGTGTGGAAAGCGCACCCTCCCTCCCGCCTGCCTGGGCCGATCCCGACCGGGTGGCGCAAGTGCTGGTCAACCTGCTCGACAACGCGATCGAGTATTCCCCGCCGGAAGCGACGGTCGATGTCACCGTGCTGGCCGGGCCGGAGCGAAGCGTGCTGGTGCAGGTGCGCGATCACGGTATTGGGATTCCGCCGGACGCACTGCCGCGCATCGGCGAGCGTTTCTATCGCGCCGACAAGGCGAGGGCGCGAGCGCATGGCGGCACTGGTCTGGGGTTAGCGATTGCGCAGGCGCTCGTCGAAGCGCATGGCGGCAAGCTGTGGCTGGAAAGCCGCGAGGGTGAGGGGACGACGGCGCGGTTCACGTTGCCAGTAGTGTGAGAAACATAATTTACGAACGGTACTCTATTATTGATTTCTGGTGAGTACCTATATCTCACCGCGGAGCACGCTGAGATCGCAGAGGGATAGGAAGCTTTCTCTGCGTGCTTTGCGACCTCTGCGGTGAATGAATCGCGCGCATAGTGCAACATGGGGGTAATCACCAAATTGATTTGTCTTGTGTTTTCTGTGCTAAAATATGAGTCTACTGAAAAAACCAAGATTTTCACCACGGAGACACAGAGGTCACGGAGTTCTATTTAACTGTATTTTGATAAAATTGATATTGCTAACCGGAAAATCAATTTCATTCAAGATAAAAATAAAGATTCCTCTGTGTTCTCCGTGCCTCTGTGGTGAATTTCCCTTTTTGCAGTAGAGTCAAATATAAGTAGGATGACGGCGATTAGAATGAGAGGTGTAGTACGATGATAGCAAATCAGGTATTGAAGCAGGAACTGCAAATCAAGTTAGAACAGCTACCGGCAACTAAGTTGCAAGAGGTTTTTGATTTCGTGAATTTTTTAATATCTCAACAGACACGTTCGAAAACTGACCAGCAGGTGGAAACTGTTGTATTGAAGCCAGAATATGACCCGTTATTGGAATTTATCGGCGCCGTATCGCATGGCGCTCTAGCGCAAAATATCGGCGAAGAGGTCTACACCGTATGAGTAAGCTGTGGAACGTTTTGCGCAGGCCAGAGTTTTACGACTCAAGTTGCAAGACAAGCCCGATATCTCCTTTACTGACCTTTCTTCGATGAGTGTTATGGCTGAGTTGGGGATTGCCACCGTATTGACTGCAGATGCGCATTTTATGCACGTTGGAATGTGCTTCCAGGTTGTGCCTTGACTCTGACAATCAGCCGGTTTCGCAGACCGGTTCCGGGCGTGGTGACGCTTTTGCTTGGTTGCGCGATCTCATTGCACTTTTGCGGCGGGTCATAGGGCGCTAGGAAGAGTCGGGTATTACAATTGCATCGGCGTCTGTTGGAAGCAGGCGCCGATGTTTATGCCGTTCTATACTAATTCGCTGTGCTTGGAGCGGGTCGTCGGCGCTTCGAGTGGATCGGCAGATCCGTAGTGCTTGGAGCGGATCGGCAGATCCGCGGTGCTTGGAGCGGATCGGCAGATCCGCGGATCTGCCGATCCCTGGCGAGCATAAGCTAAGGGACGATTTCCGCTGCGTAAGACTAGGCGTTCTGCCGGTCTTTCTGTTCGAGCGTATACTGGAACAGCCGTGGCAGCATGAAGTCATAGTCTTGCTTGTCCCACCCTACCCCTTTGCCACCGAAGGTGAACGGCGTCACCCCAATGACCTCGGGATCCTGGCGCACTTGCTCGTCATACCAGGCCATCCGCTGGATAACCTTCTCCGGGTCTGCGCCGTCGTAGCCTCCACCCGCATAGAATTCGCTGATCAGAATCGGGACGTACAGCCCACGCTGTCTGATCAAGTGCAACAGATACCGGTAACGGCAGCACAAAGCGCCGCTACCCGGCACCACGGGTGCGCCGGGAATGGTGTGTTCCGGTCCCCACCAGAGATCAATCGGCATGCTGTCCATTGAGTATCCCTCGACCGGCAGCGCGCCCTCATGCAGGCTAAGGATATGCCCGCCTGCTTGCATCCGCTCGAACACGCCGGTCTCCACCATAGCGACCATCTCATTCCATTCGGGCGTGCCGGCGTTCAATGAGAACAGCGCCAGTTTCTTGACCGGCAAATCCCAGTTTTCGGCGATGTCCATAAAGTGGATCATCAACTGAGCCAGTTTGGCGTACCCGCTTCCATCTGCTGAAGGCGGATCGGCTTCGTTGATTGGCGATTCCAGGTAGTCAATATAGCGCAGCCGGTCGCCATCATACTGTCGTTCCACCACGCATTTGTCATACAACGCTGCCATCAGCCGTTTGGCCGCTTGCGCGATCTGCGTTTCGTTCATTTGTGCCAGCCCCTGGATGCCTTCATCACCGCCGAAGGTTTTGCGGGCGACAATCAACGTCTGTGGAGAGCCGGCCTTGACGGTATTCATTCCAGACCAATCGTCCACAAACTTGCACACCGGGACGACCGCGCCTTGCTGCGCCAGGGCGACCACATGGGGGGGCACCTTGCGCGGCGCGATCGTGTGATAGCCAAACTTTGTTCCCTTAGTGATATGTGGCGCGTTGATCGGGATATCTGGTTTTTCTTGAGATTCCGGCCCGAAGTGCTTGCGCACGCCTTCAGCCCACTCGGCGGGGGTGGTGGCCTCGATTGGAACGTAGTTCACGCGGCTGTCTGCTGTCGATGGATAGTACTGTCGATAGAACGCCTCCAGGTCGATAGGCCATGCACCGGGATTGAGGGCCAGAACGGTGCATTTAGGCACTCCGCTGATCCGGGCAAAGGCATCGTCCACATTGGCGCCGATCGTGAAACGCTGTTGTTCCCATACCTCTTCCAGGGCGTGGATCCATTCATAGCCATAGCCTGGGGGAAGCAGGGCGTATGTGCGCTCGTAAGGCTCGCGCGCCACAGGACATTGTCCGGGTTCAGGCTGGGGTTGAGGCTGCGGAGACGTGACCACCTCCAGACGCGCATTGTCGAAATACACATCATTGTGTTTTAGCCGCCACAGGACCTGGTCTATCACGAACACTGTGATCTGCTGGCCTTGCGCTACGGCTTCGACCGCCGGTAGCTCATGGTAAGCATTGTAGACGTGCGCCCCTTTCCCCCAGACGACGGTATCGGCAAACGGGTCCGTTCCGCCGGTCGGGTCGATCCCCACTTTGAACGTCACGTTCCGCTGCGCATCGTCTGTTACCGTTCCTTCGAGCGCAAAGAACGCAGCGGCGCCAACCCCGTCGCTGGTGTGCGGATTGTCGTCATTGCTGCTCCAGGCGTGCGCATCCATCGTGAATCGCAACCGGTCCCCCGGATTGACCTGGACCGTCTGGAACAGGCCGGCGCGGTGAATCCGCCACATTGTAAAGAACTTGAGGGCATACTGGCCTTCGCTGATGCGTGGTGGGTCCAGAAACGGCGGTTGTTTGGCGATGATCTTGACTTCCGGCTCGCACCATCCATCGTGATTATCGGCATCCCAGGGTGGCCTGAACTGTTTGTTGTGCACATAGAACACAGTCCAATCGCGTGGTTTATCGACTTCGCCCCGCGCCATTTGATAGACACCATCAGGCCGATGGACCTGACACCCATGGCCTTCCTGACCGAGTTCAAAGCTGGCATTTTTTAGCATGAGGCACCTCGTTTCGACAACTATGCGCATCGACCGGTGAGAGATCGCGATGATCTGCGATCGCATCACGCAGCACAGCCTGAATGTCGATACGCTGTGACAATGATGTTGGCTGTGTCTTTTATCTGGCGCTTTGCCATACTTTTATTATAGCATCGTATGGGCCAATTGTGCAGCAAGTTTGGCCGGTTCTTTGCCCCTCTCAACTGGATTGCAACGCATTTTACACTCAACCGAAATGCTTGGTGCCGTATTTGGGTATATACTGAAAATAAGCGCATCGCTCCTGAACCCCATGCCACTTCCGTTTTCGTTGTTAAGTCGTTTACGAGGAGGGTAACCGATGAAAAACACTCAAAAGCTTTTTTGTTTGATCATGGTCCTGTTTGTACTGCCGGGCTTCGCCACCCATGGCCCACGTGCAGTCGCTGCGGTAGGACGGATTTCCAGGCCGCTCGTTCCCACCGCTACGCTCGGCTGGGAACTGATCCTGCCGGATGTATACGCCCGCATGTGGCGTTCATCCAACTACGCGACCGATCACACGCTCTACATCACCACCGACCAGGACATGCGCCGTTCAACCGACGCCGGCGACACCTGGACGACGCTTTTTGCGACGCGACCGTACTCCGAATATTTGCACATCAGCGCCATGACGTGGGACCCCGGCGATATATCGTCGCCGACCTTGTTCGTGGCGCGGAATGTCGGGTATGACCACGGTGAAATTTTCCGCTCCACCGACGACGGCCTCACCTGGCAGAGTGTGCTGGCTCCGCCGAGTACGCTGCTCTACGATATCGCTGCCGTGCGCGATGCGGATAACAACCTGGTGGTCTTCGCCGTAGGATTTTCGCCGGATGTGCCGTCCGTGTGGCGTTCTGCCGACGGCGGCGATACGTGGACGCTGGCGAATGGTGGGTTGGCTGATTGGAGAGACTTGTATCGCGTCTTCCCTTCGCCAACTTTCGCTACAGATCACACCGTCTACCTGACCGGTTACTGCCCCCCGCTCCGTTCTACTGACGGTGGTTTGACGTGGAAACGGGTCGAGACCTCGTGGGTGGACATCGGGCGCGAAGTCGTTTTCTCGCCGAATTATGCGACGGATGGAACGCTCTGGATGAGCTATTTCTTCGTTGAACCCAGTGGGAGCGATGAGATACCACCCAATGGCATTGTGCGTTCTACTGACCGCGGCGTGACGTGGCAGACGGTGAATGAGGGCCTGCCGGTTGATTATCTCGACGGCTATATCCTCGGTTTGGGCGTCTCGCCGGACTATCCTGCCGACCCATCACTGTACGCCATCGAACTGACCTTGCAATACGACGCCACACCGTGGAAGCTTTACCGTTCGACGAACCGGGGCGATACCTGGCTGGCGCAAGGTCTCGCCCCCGCTATGACGCCCAAGGGGTTGCTCGTCGCCGAGCGCGACCTGTTTTTCGCGCCCACGATCGATGGCTTGTGGCGGCTGCGCAATCATAGTTGGGAATGGTTGGTGAACGGCGACGCCGAGCTCAACACCGGTTGGTACTTTCCCATCACGCCATCCACAGCGGACTATTCGACGGCGCAGGCGCATGGCGGTGCGCGCTCCATCCGCCTGGGCATTGTGGGGACGGCGAACAAGTTCTCGTACTCCTCCGCGCGTCAGCGGGTCACATTACCCGCGACGGCAACCGCGGCCCAGTTGTCCCTGTGGCTCTACCCGACATCGACCGAAGTACAGCAGGCGGCTTTCTCGCCGGAAATCGCCCCGGCAGTGGAGGAACCGGGGTTGCCTTCTGCTGCGCCCACCGCCGGCGATGCTCAGTTCATCCTGCTGATGGACGATAATGAGAGAATCCTCCAAACTTTGGTATGGACATTGGACAACAGCCGCACGTGGAAGCCGTACACCTTCGACATGCGGGACTACATCGGCAAGAGCGTCTGGGTACACTTCGGCGTCTACAATGACGGCGTGGGCGGGACGACCGGCATGTACGTAGATGACGTCTCGCTGACCGCTGCCGAGCCGCTGCCTGCCCCGGCTGAACCCCCTGGCAATCCGGCTGCTGTCGCCGAGGACTTTCTCGTCAGCGACGCTACCGGTTACCAGAACGCTCCGGCGGCAGCCTTCAATCCTGAGGATGACGAATTCCTGCTGGTCTACCGGGATTCGCGCGGTCCCAACATGCCTGACATTTACGCGCAGCGGGTGCGCAGCGACGGGCGGCTGCTGGGGAATGCCATTCCAATCAGTGATGCCTACGACAGCCAGGACGACCCGCAGGTGGCGTACCTCGCCGCTGCCGACCGCTATCTGGTGATCTGGAGTGATGGTCGCAACACCACCGAGACCCCCGATGTCTACGGCCAACTGGTGCGGCGTGATGGCTCGCTCGATGGCGGTAACTTCCCGATCGCCCTTTTGCCTGGAGGCCATTTCCGGCCGCGTCTCACAGCGAGCGAGGATGCTTTCCTGGTGGTATGGGGGTATGCCGTCGGTGACGCTTCGCGTATCCAGGGGCAGCGGGTGAGTGGAAGCGGTGCTTTGCTCGGTACGCGCTTCGACATTTCTGATGGATCGGCCTGGGCCGGACAACCGGACGTGGCCTACCGCCCGGCAGTCGACCGTTATCTCGTCGTCTGGTCTGACGCGCGCGGCGCAGACCAGGACATCTATGCGCAGCAGGTGTTGCCGGATGGGACACTGGAAGGTGACAACATTCCCGTCACCCTCGCGCCCGGCATGCAGGCATGGCCGGTCATCGCCGCCGGCGGGGTGGATGATGCGGTGCTGGTCGTCTGGGAAGACTGGCGAGATGGCGTGCAAGGCGACATCTATGGGCAGCGTTTCAAGCCGGGCGACACGTTCCTGGGGATCGATATCCCGATTGCTGGCGGACCGGGATTGGAGAAGACGCCCGCCGTCGCGTTGTGGGAGACCGCTGGATCGAGCGTCTTCTTCGTGGTTTGGGAGGAGCCGGTTGGGCTGGGCGACATCTACGGCCAGCGCGTCGCTTCCACCGGGCAATTGATCGGCGCGCCCTTCGTGGTGAACGATGACCCGCACACGCAATCCAGCCCGGCTCTGGCTGTGGCGCGAACGGCGTCGCAGCCGGTCGTTATGGCGTTGTGGGTGGATGACCGTGTCGAGACCCCCGGCATCTACGGGCAGCGCCTCGACGCCAACGCGCGCCCCGTGGGGTTGCACATGGGTCTGACGCCGTTGGATGGCTTGCAAGCCCGCCCGGTGATTGCGTACAGTCCGCTCTCGGATCGTTATCTGGTGGCCTGGCACCACATCGATGGGAGTGGTGCGCGCATTATGGCGTACAGCGTCAGCGGCGATGGCGCGCTGGCGTGGAGTCCGTTTGCCGTTGCCACCGGTATCCAGACGCCCGACCTGGCGATGGATGTGGCATGGGACGCGCTCAACGATCACTTTCTGGTGGTTTGGAGCGATGTCGCGCCCGGCACATTTGATGATTTCAACGTTTATGGGCAAATTGTCCGGCTGGATGGGAATGAGCTGGTCGGCGACAAAATCACAGTCTCATCGGCACCCAACCAGCAGCATGCCCCGACCGTGGCCTTTAGCCCGGAGCTGGCGCGTTATCTGGTCGTTTTCGAGAGTGTGGATGCTACCTATTCAATGACAACCCTGCGCGGGCAGTTCCTGTCGGACAGCGGCGTTCCACTTTTTACGGATGTGAGTGTGAACTTCCTCCTCACACTGCCCGGCGCGAACCGCCAGGCGCGCTATCCCGACGTAGCCTACGACGCCGCCAGTCGTAGCTTCGTCGCGGTCTGGCAGGACAACCGCACTGATTCAGCCGGGTGGGATATCTATGGGCAGCGGGTGGATGGTACTACCGGCACAATGCTGCCGGTGGAGTTCCCGATTGCCGCCGGTACGAGTCAGCGGGCGGAATTTCCAAGCCTGGCAGCCGGTCCGGCCGGGCGTTATCTCGTCGTCTGGCAGGATACGACAGCCGTTGCCGATAGCGACGGGGATGTGATGGGGCGGATGCTCACCGCGGATGGTGCGCCGCTGGATACGCCGATTCCCATTGCGACGCAGGATGCTTATCAGGAGGGGGCGCCGGACGTGGCCTACAACGCCGCGAGCAAAGCTTTCCTGGCGGTCTGGCACGGTGCGCCGCAGGCTGCTTATGTGCCCAATATCTATGCGCGCCAGTTGAGCGTCAAGGGCATTCCATCGGCGGGCCTCCTGCCCGTCGCTGTGGCGGACGATTCGGCGCGCCTTTGGCCGGTCGTCGCTGCACGAGAAGGACGCTCAGAATGGCTGATTGCCTGGGAAGACAGGCGGGCTGACTGGGGGGGCGAACGCGCCGGGGTGTACGCGCGTCGCCAGCGGGCCGTCTGGTCGTCGTTCCTGCCTCTGGTGATGCGTAACCGGTGATGTTGTTTGCTTTTGCCGCCGGGATTTTGGAGAAATCCCGGCTTTTTCATGGGTGCGGTACAGAGTTTTGCGTACGTTGGGCGACTGTGTGATAAAATAGCCCCCAAACACCAGGAGGGAGAAAATGAAGACCGATTTTGACGCACAATGGCATGAATTGGCGGAAGAGGTGCTGAGTGGGATGAAGGAATGGCGGCTGCAACATCCGAAAGCGAAATTGCGCGAGATAGAAGGGGCGCTGGATGAGCGGTTGGGGAAGATGCGCGCGCGGATGTTGGAGGATGCGGCTTTAGCCAGCGTCGCGGCGGACATCCAGGCGCTGCAAGCGGCGGAACGCCCAGTCTGTCCCCAGTGCGGGACGGCGCTAGAGGCGCGGGGCAGCCAGAAACGGGAACTGATGACGCAGTATAACCAGGTGCTGCGCCTGGAGCGGAGTTACGGCGTCTGTCCGACCTGCGGGGCGGGCTTTTTTCCCCCTGGATGAGGAACTGGAGCTGTTGCCAGGGCAATTGACGCCGAGCTTACAGGAGGATCTGGTGCGGTTGGGGAGCTGGCTGCCGTTTGCGCGCGCCGGTCAAGAGTTACAGTATTTCCGGCATGTGGCGGTCTCGCGGCCCACGGTGGAACGGCTAAGCGAGGCGGCGGGGGCGGCGTATGTGCACTTTCAAACAGCTGAAGTGGAACGCATCGTGGAAGAATTGCCGCCGGCGGGTGTCGGGCCGGCGCAGCAGTTGTTGAGTGTGGACGGGGCGATGGTACCGCTGGTAGGTGGAGAATGGGCGGAAGTGAAGACTCTGGTGCTGGGCGAAGTCTTGCCGGCCGTGGAAGTCAAGGGCGAGGTGGTGATTCAGACCACGCAGCACTCCTACTTTTCGCGCCTGACTGACGCTGAGACCTTCCAACGCTTGGCGTTGGTGGAGACCCAGCGGCGGGGCGTCGAGACGGCGCGCGCGGTCGGGGCGGTCACCGATGGTTCGGACTGGATTCAGGGGTTTGTGGACTATCACCGCGCTGATGCAGTGCGCATTCTGGATTTTCCCCATGCGGGCGAGCACCTGAATAACATTGCGCAAGCTGTGTGGGGGGAAGGCAATGCACAAGCGCAGGCCTGGTTAGCCGCGCAACTGCACCAACTCAAGCATACTGGCCCCAACGGGGTCTTGACCGAAGTGCGGGGGCTGGTCGCCAGCCGGCCGGATCTGCTCACGCTGCCCAAAGAGTTGGCCTACTTGGAGAAACGTGCCGCGCATATGGATTATCCGGCGTTTCGCGCGGCTGGTTGGCCGATTGGTGATGGGGCAGTGGAAAGCGCCAACAAGTTGGTGGTGGAAGCGCGCCTGAAGGGAAGTGGGATGCACTGGGCCCGCCCGCACGTCGATCCGATGTTGGCGTTGCGCAACATTGTCTGTAGTGACCGTTGGGAAGAAGCCTGGCCACAGATTGTGCACACCTTGCGCCAGCAAGAGCAACAACGGCGCACGACACGCCGTCAGCAACGGCAGGCCGTGACCACTGCACCCCCACTCCCGCCTCCCGCTCCCGCCACGCCACAACCTGTTACCACCACCCCCTGCCTAACGAGTCAGCCGACCAAACCGGCTGCACCTAGTGCGCCCAGGCGACCGGCGGCCAATCATCCTTGGCGGCGTATGCCGCTTGGCCGGGCGCGCCTTGAGCCTGTTGGCAAGAATGCTCACGCAAAACCTTGAACCACACCCCTTTTTCATTTCCCTCTTGACAAAATCGCGCAACTATATTACACTGTAATACGTAATACAATTACGGGTAAGTAAAAAGTATAAGTATCTGTAAGGAGGAAAACAAATGAGCAAGAAGCAGGTTGAAGAAGTGGTTGAGGAAACCCCGGTCGTGGAGGCAGAAGCCGCCGCTGAAGCCGCTCCTGAGGGTGAGGAGAAGCACGAGACCAGGAAACCGGCGTCTGCATCGTTGAAGGATGCGCTGAAGCAGGTCGAGACGTTCGGCCAGGCGTTGAGCGAGGCCCTGCAAGCGCGCGGCAACGTGGTCATGGTGCGGGTGAACGATGAGGCTTTGGCGCATATGGATATGCTGGTGGATGCGGAAGTGACCAAGAGCCGTTCTGAGAGCGCCGCGTTCCTGATTGCCGAAGGCATCAAGGCCAACCAGGCGCTCTTCGAGAAGATCGGCAGCATCACCCAGCAAATCGCCGAACTGCGCGAGCAACTGCGCAAAGAAGTCAAGCTGACGCCGGAGGCATAAGCCAGGGCATTGGTTTTGAACGATCATCCAAAAAAAGAATAGGGAGGGAACAATGGAAGAAGAAAAAGTGGTCGATGTTGAAGTCGTTGCCGAGTCTGCAGAGCCGACCTCTGAGGCTAAAGCTGCGCCGAAACCCGTTGCTATCACGCTGCCCCTGAGCAAGATCCTTGATGAAACAGCGAAGGCGATGGAGTTGTTGGGCAATGCGCTCATCAAGACGGCGCAGGACGTCTCCAACCTGATGGTCGTGCCGGTGGACAAGGTCACGCGCGCGCAATTGGATTTGCTTGTCGAGGCCGGCGTCGCTCCGACGCGCACCAAGGTCGCTGCGAGCCTGCTCAAGGAATCCGTTCAGAGCCGCCAGGAGATCTTCGAGAAGGTGGAGAAGACGCGCGCGCAGATTGAGGCCCTGAAGCAACAATTGCACTCGCTGGTCGGCAGCGCGGGTTAGGGTGGCGCGGTCTGAGACCGACCAGAACTTCTGATGCCTGGACATAGGCGGCTCCTTGTCGGAGCCGCCTACGTGTTTTTGTTAAGCCACGCGATCACTTTCTCGACCAAATCTTGGCGGGTTGTGCGGTTCACTTCCCATATTGTCACCTGAGCCAGCGTTTTGAACACATCACTTTCAGGATGGGGATAGCGCATGATGGTTCCCAATACCGGCGTTGTTCCCAGGATTGCCTGCATCACCGTGTCACAGAAAGCACGCGAATATAGTTCCATCGTGCCGATTTCATCCACCACCACCAGCTTTTTCTCCTGGATGGCGCGGCGTAGCGCGGCGACCCCCACGCGCTCCAAAGCGGCGACATCCACACCGTAGCGTCCCACGCGGGGCGCTTTGGGATCGCGTAGATCGACATGGGCGATGGTCGTTTCCTTGCCGTCCAATGTGATCAGCCGGAACCCTTTCCGTCCTCCAGGCCCGACGATTTCTGCGGTGTAGAACCCGCCCGCTTTTTTCCCCAATTGCGCGACGACGTTGCGGATGATCGTCGTCTTTCCAATGCCGGGCTGCCCGGTCAGCAACAATGTCTTTCCCATAGTCTCTCCGCCAGGGCTTTATCATTCTCGTCACCGTTCCCTATTTTTGCTTCGCGCGGATCGCCAGATCCGCGTCTGATGCGCTTAAAACAGGGAACTGGTGTTCCCCTCGGAGCAAGAAGAATAAGCCCCTGGTCTCTCCGATTGGCCTGTTTACGGCTTGGAGTATAATGCCATCAGCTCAGGAATGCAAGATGCAAGAGGCAGGAAGCAAGATGCAAGAGGCAGGGAGCAAGATGCAAGGGGCAGGGAGCAAGATGCAAGGGGCAGGAAGCAAGATGCAAGGGGCAGGAAGCAGGAAGCAAGAAGCAAGCAGTACGATATTCCTGACAGTGTTTCTTGAATTCGCCGATTCGCCAATTCGTTCATTCGTTCATTCGTTATTCGTTGATTCGTTGATTCGTTGATTCTCATTTCGGATTCCCAAGGGGGGCAATATGCGTATTCTCATCACAGGTGGGGCGGGGTTCATTGGATCGCATTTGTGTGACCGGTATCTGGCCGAGGGCCACGAGGTCATTGCGATGGACAATCTGAGCACGGGAAGCACAGATAACATCGCGCATCTGGCAGGACACCCGCGTTTTTCGTTTATCAAGCACAACGTCACAAATTACATCTACGTCGCCGGGCCGTTGGATATGGTGTTGCATCTGGCTTCGTTGCCGAGTCCGGTCGACTATCTGAACTATCCCATCCAGACGCTCAAGGTGGGGGCGCTCGGCACGCACAACACCTTGGGGCTGGCGTTAGCCAAACAGGCGAAGTTTTTGTTGGCCTCAACCTCCGAAGTCTACGGTGATCCGTTGGTTCACCCGCAGGACGAGACCTACTGGGGCAACGTCAATCCGGTGGGGCCGCGCGGCGTCTACGACGAGAGCAAGCGTTTCGCCGAGGCGCTGACGATGGCCTATCACCGCTATCATCACGTCGATACGCGCATCGTGCGCATCTTCAACACCTACGGGCCGCGTATGCGCGCCGATGACGGGCGCGTGGTACCGAACTTCATTTGCCAGGCGTTGCGCGGCGAGCCGCTGACGGTCTACGGCGATGGGTCGCGCACGCGCTCGTTCGGCTACGTGGACGATCTGGTCGAGGGCATCGTGCGCCTGATGGCGGCAGACGTCGAAGGGCCGGTCAACCTCGGCAATCCTGTCGAGTTAACGATCCTCGAATTCGCCCGCTTGACGTTGCAAGTGACCGGCAGCGCGTCCGAGATCGTCTTTGTGCATCCCACCGACGAGCGGACCGCCGACGATCCCAAGCAACGCTGTCCCGACATCAGCAAAGCCAGGGCCGTGTTGGGATGGGAGCCGCGCGTGCCGGTGGAGGAGGGCCTGCGCAAGACGGCAGATTACTTCCGGGTGAAGTTGGGCCTGGCGTGATGGCGGCTTACGTCCTCAGCGTGCTGGTCTACGTGCGTCGCGGCGACGAGGTGCTGGTGATGCGGCGCAACAAGGAGCCGAATCTCGGCCTGTGGATCGCGCCGGGCGGCAAGGTCGAGGTGGGCGAATCGCCCCACGAGACGGCACGCCGCGAGCTGCTGGAGGAGACCGGCCTGGTTATCGACGATTTGCATCTGCGTGGTTTCTGCACCGAGGTCTCGCCGCTGCCGGAGTGGAACTGGATGTTGTTCATCTACGCCACCTGGACGTTTTCGGGCGTTGTGCGGCCTGATTTACGCGAAGGTGATTTTGTGTGGATGCCGGTCAGCACGTATCTGAACGACTTGCCGATTCCGCAGGCAGACCGGATCTTCGCCCCGCGTGTGTTGCAGATGGACACGGGTGTGTTCCAGGCGAAGTTTGTCTATGACGCAATGCTAAAGTTGGTGACGTGGACGGAATATTTGGGCTAAGACGACTGCGGCACGATGCACTCTCCGTATGGACACTCCCGGTGGCACTGGCGTTGATCGGCGCGGTGTGGGGCGTGCTTTTGACGCGACTCTCGTTGTGGGAGGGTTTGCTGCTGACGGTGTTGGCTTTCGTCCTCGTGGGAAGCTTGTGGGAGCCATTGGTGGGCGTCGGCGCGGCGCTCTTCCTGGGACCGTTGCAGGCGTGGCTGCGTATGGAGTTACCGGAGATACCGGCGTTCATCGGACAGGTCGTCTTCATGCTGGCAGCGGCAATCTGGATCGGGCGTGGCTTGCTGCGCCGCGATGTCCACATCCCACTGCCGCCGTTGCTCCTGCCGTTGCTCGGTTTTATGGCCGCGGCGTTGCTCTCGCTGTGGCAGCCTGTCGATGGGTGGATGGGATTGTTGGAGTGGGGCAAATGGGGGCAAATTCTCGTGATGTTCCTGCTGGTTTATGACAGGTTGCGCGGTACGCAGGGCCGGCAGCGCGTGTTCCTGGTGCGTGTGTTGCTGGCGGGCGTCGCGGTGTTCCAGGCGCTTGTCGGCCTGTGGCAGTTCGGCCTCGCCGATGATTTGCCTGAGCATTTCGCCATCGACGCGCGGTTTTATCGCGCCTACGGCACTTTTGAACAACCCAATCCCTATGCCGGCTTCCTCGGCCTGGCCGGCGCGCTTCTGGCGGGTTTTGTCGCCGTCGCATTGTGGGAGTGGCTGGCACGAATTACGAATCACGAATTACGAATTGCCGCTTACCGCTTACCGCTTACCGATCCTCGATTCGGTGTACTGCTGTTTGCATTGGTGGCTGTGGGGGCGGGCCTGCTGGCTTCATGGTCGCGCGGCGGGTGGATGGGCTTCGCGGCGGCGATATTCGTCATTGCGATCCTGTTGCCGCGCCGCAGCGGGTGGGGACTGGTGCTGGCGGTGGTGATCGTGGTTGGCGGGTTGGGATTGTATGCTGGCGGATGGCTGCCCGCCTCGATTGCCTCGCGGCTGACCGGATTCCTCGAATACACGCGCTTCGAAGACGTGCGCGGGGTGGGCATCAACGATGCGAATTACGCCGTCATCGAGCGCATGGCGCACTGGCAGGCGGCGCTGTCGATGTGGCGCGAGCACTTCTGGCTGGGTGTGGGCTTTGGCTGCTACGAAGCGGCTTATCCCGCCCACCGGCTCATCAACTGGCCGTTGGCGCTGGGCCACGCACACAACTACTATCTCAACCTGTTGGCCGAGACCGGCGTTCTGGGCCTGCTCGCCTATCTTGTGTGGCTCGGCAGCATCTTTGTGGGGCTTTGGCGGGCGTCGCGCCGTGTTGCGGGCCGGACGCGCGGATTGGCCCTGGGGCTGGTTGGGGCATGGACGCATTTCAGCGTTCACAACTTTGTGGATAACATTCTCGTGAACAACGTGCATCTGCATCTGGGCGTGCTGTTGGCCTTGAGCGCGTGGGTCGTCGGATTGGGAGGGGCTGATGAAGGCGTGGATTCCTGGGGAGCGTGTTGAACTTTCGTTCCCTGTCGCGCGTTATCACGTCAACCAGCGCGACAGCAACGACTGCGGCCCGTATTGTGTGGCGATGGTCGCTAACACGCTGTATGAAGGGCCGTTTGTCAACGCGGCGGCGCTGGCGGCCGAGCTGGACCGGCGCGGCTTCCCGGAGCGCATTCCCGGCTGGGCGACTCTGCCGTGGGGCGTTGTCGCATCGTTGCGCCGCCTGGGATTGCATGCGCGCTGGCGCGTGGCGACATCTTTGAAGCGGCTGTTTACCAATCTGCGTCAGAATTGCCTTACGATCGTCATTATCGGGGAGCCGCTGCGTTTCGTGCGGCGGCAATGGCAGGGCTGGTCGCACTACAAAATCCTGGTGGCCTGGCATCCCGACCGTGGGTTGGGCTTTGTCGACCCGTTCACAGCGCGCGCCGATGGGGTGACGTGGCAACCGCTTGATGAGTTCCGTCACCAGTGGGCGTGGATGGGCAGGCAGATCATCGAGGTGTGGCGGGCTTAAGCGCGCCACAGTCCGCGAGCAACGATAGCGGGCTTCTTTACGACATCCCCTTGACTCGTTTTCCCATCTGTACCAATCGGCTGGCGATGGCGTAGTCCGGGACCTGGAACTCCTCACTGAGTTGTTGCAGCGTGACCAGAGGCCGTCGAGCGGCTTTCTGCAGCCATGACGCGGGGACAAGCAAACTGGCGGCGAAGTACTTGGAGGCATCGTTGCTGTAGGGATAGTTTTGTTCCCAGTCGGCGCTGGCGCGGCAAATTTCCCGGTAAAGCAGGCGTGCCATCGCCATGCGATATTCGTAGCGATGCTCGCCGATCCCGAAAACGAGCGACATATCGCTGATGTCTACGCTGCTCAGACCCTCAGGAGGGTTGGAGAGCACTATTTCAATCTGAACGGGCGGACGTTTGAAATTGTAGTGTTCCACCAGCTTCATTGCCAGTTCTTCGATGCGTTGTTGATCGTTGGTTGATAGTGCCACAGTCTGTCCTCCACCGCGTACAAATTCTCAGGCAAGGCTCAGTCGATCCAAAAATGCTCCAAGGGGATCGTCAGATCCCCGTTCTGGTCTGGAGCGATCCAGATCAAGCAAAATTGGATCTACTGAGGCTTATTATATCTGCTCCGCAAAAACAGACAAGGATTTAACTACGCCCGAATTGCCGGATGAGCTGCTCGACTCCGATTTGCACGATGGTTGGCCGGCCATGGGGACACGTGCGCGGATTGGCCGTGCGTTCCAAATTGTGCACCAGGCGCTCCATCTCCTCGCGCGAGAGCACCTGACCCGCCTTGATCGCAGCCCGCTTGCAGATGCGGCGCACGATTATCTCCTCCAGCGCCGTGTGGATGGGTGATTGTTCGTCACCAGCCGCAATATCGGCCAATAGATCGCCAGGCGCGAGATGGGCGAGCTGGGCGGGCATGGCGCGCACCAGGAACGTTCCTGCCCCGAATGGCTCCACTTCCATACCCAACATGAGCAACGCCGGCAGCAATTCCTCCAGGTGGGCGGCCTCGGCGACCGGCAGCGACACCGTCACGGGTTCTAACAAAGGTTGCGCCGCTAACTGCCCCTGCATCCACGCCGTCAGCAGGGCCTCGTAGAGGATGCGCTCGTGCGCGGCGTGTTGGTCGATCAGGTAAATCCCATCCGGGCCTTCGGCGATGATGAACATCGTCGCGGCCTGGCCGATGACCCGCAGCGGCGGCAGGGCGGACGTGGCAGGCGATGTTGCCGGCACCGGCCCACCGCGCGGTGGCTGTGATTCCAGATCGACATCGACGGCTGGCGACGCTCCCGGTGTGGATACCGACGCAGGCGCACCATGCCAGGGTGTTTCTGTGAGGGGTGTTTCTGCCGGTGGCAGGGCGATCTGCCGCGCGGTCGGCGTCAGCGCGGCGAGACGGGCGCGCGTTGCCATATCGGAGGGCGCGGCGTCCCCGTCCGGGGCAGGCGACGGCGCTTCCCACGGGCTGGCAATCGGGGCCTCGTGCATCACCGTGGCGCGGACGGCACGCTGCACCGCGCGGAACACGGCGTCCCCATCGCGGAAGCGCACTTCCGTTTTGGCCGGATGCACGTTCACATCCACGTCTTCGACGGGCAAGGTCACGCTGACGAAGGCAACCGGGAAGCGCTTTACCGGCAGCAGCGTGTGATACGCCTGGATGATGGCATACGTCAGCCGCAAATCCTGTACCCAGCGCCCGTTGACGAACAACGTGATATAGCCCCGGTTGGCGCGGTGCACGCTCGTCGGGCCGACAAAGCCACTGACGTGAATGGTCTGTTCCGCATTGAGCATTTCGGGGATTTCCAGCAGGCTTGTCCCCAAATCCATTCCGTAAACGTTGAGCAGCGCCTCTTGCGGGTTGCCGTTGCCCGAGGTGGCGAGAATTTCCCGCCCGTCGTGCACCAGTGAAAATGCAACGTGCGGGTAGGCGATGGCGTAGCGCGTGAGGAAGGCATCGATGTGGCTGCGTTCGGTCCGCTCGGATTGCAGGAACTTACGCCGTGCGGGCACGTTGTAAAAGAGATCCTCGATCAACAACTCCGTCCCGCGCGGGCGACCGACTGTGGTGCGTGCAGCGACTTCACCCCCCTCGATCCTCAGGCGTGTTCCCGCATCTTCTGTGGTATGACGTGTGAGGCACGTCACGCGGCTCACCGACGCGATGCTGGCTAACGCCTCACCGCGAAATCCCAGCGTGGCGATGGTCTCCAGGTCGGCAGCGCTTTCCAGCTTGCTTGTCGCGTGGCGGCGAAAAGCCAGTTCCACCTCCGCCGCGGGAATGCCCACACCGTTATCGCGCACGCGGATCAGTTCGCGCCCCCCACCGCGCGTTTCCACCTCCACACGGGTGGCGCCCGCATCCAGGCTGTTCTCGACCAGTTCTTTGACGACCGAGGCCGGCCGCTCGACGACCTCACCCGCGGCAATGCGCGCGGCGACTTCTTCGGGTAGCAGATGGATCGGCATGCGAGCTACGGCCTCTCCGGCAGGATGGCGGCATCTGGCGATACCGGCGCGTTCTGCATCCCCAGGACCGGATTCAGCGGTGTGTAGGTCTCGACGATCAGGCGCACGATGTTGTTGTAGGTGGTCCCGCTCATTTCGTGATCTTCCAGCACCACACCGTAGGTGGTCGCTGCATTGTACGAATCGACCTGCACGTAGATAATATCTCCGGCTCTGAGCGCCACCGGTAAACGGCTCCACTCGTACTTGTAGTAGATGTCGTACAGGTACAGCGTGCGCGACTCGCCGGGCCTGATGGGTAAAGCTTCGCGGTCCACCCCCCAGGCCGCCCCGTAAGGGCTGATGGGGTCCCACGTCTGGTTAACGCCGGTTGGCGCGGGTGAGGGATTGATGTACAAATCGACCCAGAAACCCAGCGTATCGGTGACAATGAGCTTACCCTGGTTCTTGATGGTGATGGCGATGGTTCCATTGCCGATGACGACGTTATCCACGATCAGGTCCGGTCCAACAGCGAACCTTCGCAATACGAGCGGGAGATAGATGATGGGCCATTTGATGGTCGTGCTGGCCGAGTCCGTATTGTTGCCCGGTGTCGGGTCTTCACCATTTGTGCCGTCATCGGAGACGGTGGCGGTGTTTGTAAGCACGTAATCTTCTGGCAGGCCTGAGGCGGCGCGCACGCTGAGCGTGTATACGGCCTGTTGGCCCACGTTCAGCGTGAAGGCCGGCCAGGTCACGATGCCCGGCGTGCTTTCGTAGCCCCCATTTGATGCATTGACGAAATTTGTGCTTGACGGCAGTGTATCGATGATGCTTATTCCTGTCGCGCCCTGCGACCCCGTGTTTTCGACGCGAATGGTGTAGACCACCAACCCTGTGGGATAGGTGGTGGCCCGGTTAACGGTTTTGTCGAGCACCAGGTCAGGCATCGCGCCGACAACGTTCACGTCGATGGCCGTGTTGTCAGCCGGATTCAGGTCCGGGCCATGCGTCCCGTCATCCCCCACGCTGACCGTGTTGGTGATATGCGCCACGCCGGCAGGCAGCGCGCTGTCGAGCATCACGCTGAGTGTGCGGGTGACGACTTCATCCAATCCCAGTTGGGCGATGGCCGGCCAGGTGACGACACCGGGCAGGCTCTGAATGCCGCCGTCTGAAGCGCCGATCAACGTGACGTAAGCGGGCAGGGTATCGGTAATGCGGACGTTCGTTGCGTTCTGCGTTCCCACATTGGTCACCGAAATGACGTAGGTGAACTGTTGATCTGGCAACACCACACTGAAGCCGTCATCCTTGCCGACGACGAGATCGGGCCGGGTGATGACAGGCGTGGTTGCCGAGGTGGTGTTATTCGCCGGATCGGCGTCGGCGATGTTGTTGGCATCCGCGCCGATGACCGCCTGGTTGGTGATTTCGTTCACGCTGAGGGGGAACGGCAGGACGACGTCCACAGCGAAACGTACCGTGCCACCGGCAATCACATCGCCAGGCGCGTAGGTGCAGGTCGCGCCCGCCGGGGCGCCGTGCGCGCACGTCCAGCCGCTGCTGCTGGCGATTTGGTTGAAGGTGGTGAGTGCGGGCACGGTTTCGGTGATGATCACGCCCCCCGCAATCTGATTGCCGGTGTTGGCGTAGGTCAGCGTGTAGACGATCGTTTCACCTGGTTCCACCGTGATGTCGCCGTCATCTTTTGCCAGGACTAGATCGACAGTTGCGGTGAAAGGCGTGATGATACTCGCACTGTTATTCTCTGGATCGGTGTCCGCTCCGTTGCTGCCGTCATCGGTGATGGTCGCTGTATTCGCGGTGTCCCTGACGTAGACGGGCAGTGGCGTAACGACGCGCACGGCAAATACGACAGTATCAGAGGCTCGCGCGGGCAGGCTACCGACTGTGTACGTGCAGGCAGTCCCGGCGAGCGCGCCATCCGCGCACATCCACCCAGGGCTGCTGGCGGCAGCATCGAACGTTGTGTAGGCAGGTACAGTTTCCGTAATAACGACGCCGGTGGCCTCCTGATTGCCTGTGTTGGTGTAGGTGAGTGTATACTGCAACACTTCGCCGGGCCGGGGGACGCTGCCGCCATCGCTCTTGGCAATCGCCAGGTCCGGCGCGGCGATGACGAGATCCGCGTGCTGGGCGGTGGCGGCGTAGCCACGATCTTCGATGGCCTGTGCGGTGTTGATGAGCATTTCCAGGCCGGCGGGGAGCGTCGGGTTGACGGCGACTGTGAGGTAGCGCGTCACACTCGCGCCGCCGCCCGCCAGGTTGAAGGCCGGCCAGGCGACGATGCTTTCGCTGATCGTGTAGCCGCCATCCGAGGCGGCGACGAAGCTCACGTCGGCGGGCAGGGTGTCGGTGATGAGGATGCCGGTGGCTTCCTGGTTGCCGTTATTGGTGAGTGTGAGTGTGTAAACCAGGGTGGCGCCGGGCACGGTCGAGTCTACGGCGTTGGTCTTATCCAGGAAGAGCAGGGGGTTAGCGTTCACGGCGTCGATGTCCTGAGTCTCCGCTGTGTTGTCGCGATTGTCGCGCAACATGGCAGTGTTGGTGATGGCGATCACGTTGGCGGGCAAGGGATTGTCCACGGTGGCGACGAGCAGGCGCGTGGTGCTGGACCGGGCCGACAGGTTGAAGGCCGGCCAGATCACGATGTCGCTGCCGGGGGCAGTTTCCTGACCTCCATCCGAAGCGAGATAGAAGGTCGTGTGTGCGGGCAGGGTGTCGGTCAGCACGATGCCGGCGGCAAGTTGGCTGCCGCTGTTGGTGATGATGAGGCGATAGATGATTGTGTTGCCGGGCACGACGGTGGTCATGCCGTCGTCCTTGCTCAACTGCAGGATTGGCGCGGCAATGACGGTATCCACATCCTCGGCAGTATTGTTGGTCGGGGTGGGGTCGGGGCCATTCGTGCCGTCGTCGGCGACGATCGCCGTGTTGGTGAGGATGTTGGTATCTGCCGGGAAAGGATCGGCGACGGTCACAGTGAGCAGACGGGTCACGCTCGCGCCATCGCCGTTCAATGCGAACGTCGGCCATGTCACGACGCCGGATGTGGTCTGGTTGCCGCCGTCAGAAGCGCCGACGAAGTTCGTGTACGCAGGCAGGTTGTCGGTGATGCGGACGCCGGTCGCGTTCTGGTCGCCGGTATTGGTGACGACAATCTGGTAGGTCAGCGTGTCGCCAGGTTGGACGGTACTGACGCCGTTGGACTTGCTGATTTCCAGGTCGGGTGTGGCCTCCACGGGGGTGAGTGTGGTCGCGGTGTTGTTCGTCGGTGTAGGATCTGTGCCGTTGCTGCTATCGTCGGCGAGGGTTGCCGTGTTGTTGATTTGCGTCACGCCGGCTGGCAGCGGGCTGACAATAGTGACGGCGAAGGTGATGTTCCCGGACGCGGTGGCAGGCAGCGCGCCGAGGTTGTACTGGCAGCTCGTACCGACGCAGTTCCAGCCGGTGGGGCCGACGAAGGTGGTATGCGTGGGAACGGTTTCGGCGAGGACGACGCCGGTGGCCTCCTGGTTGCCGGTGTTGGCGTAGGTGAGGGTGTAGACGAGCGTTGCGCCGGGGGTGGCGGTCACGCCGCCGTCGCTCTTGGCGAGCGTGAGATCCGGCGCGGCGCTCACGGGCGTGACCGTGCCGGCGGTGTTGTTCGCCGGGTTGGTGTCGGGGCCGTTGAGTCCGTCGTCGGCGATGGCGGCGGTATTCACGAGCTGCGTGACCCCGGCGGGCAGCAGCGCATCGACGTTCACGGTGAAGGTGATGTCGCGCGTGGCGCCGCCGGGCAGGCTGCCGACAGGGTACGTGCAGGTCGCGCCGACACAATTCCAGTCAGGATGGCTGGCGGCAGGGTTGAAGGTGGTGTAGGTGGGCACAGTCTCGGTGATGACGACGCCGCTGGCCTCCTGGTTGCCCAGGTTGGCGTAGGTGAGGGTGTAGATGAGCGTGTCGCCAGGTTCAACGGTGAGGGTGCCGTTGCGTTTCGTCAGCGCCAGGTCGGGCGCGGCGATGAGCGTATCGGTGTCCCAGGCGGTGTTGTCAGCCGGGTTCGCGTCGTTGGCCGTCGCCACGCTGACGGTGTTGGTGAGAGTCTCTAGCCCCGCGGGCAGCGGACCGTCCACGGTCACTACGACGAGGCGCGTCACACTGGCGCTGCCACCGGGCAGGTTGAAGACGGGCCAGGTCACAATGCCGGGTGTGGCCTGGCTGCCGCCATCGGAAGCCGCCACGAACGTCGTGTGCAAAGGAAGCGTATCGGTGACGAGGATACCCGTGGCTTCCAGGTTGCCGGTATTGGTGATGGTGATGCGGTAGCTCAGCGTCTCGCCGGGCTGGGCGGTCGTGCGACCGTTATCCTTGCTGACCACGAGATCGGGCGCGGCAACGATGGGCGTGCTGATGGTCGCGACATTATCACTCGGGTTGGTATCTGCGCCGTTGCTGCCGTCATCGCCAATGGAGGCGGTGTTGGTGATGTATGTCACGGAGGAGGGGAGCGGAGTGTCGAGCCGCACCGTGAAGGTCACATTCCCCGCAGCGGTGGCGGGCAGCGCGCTGAGGTTGTACTGGCAGCTCGTACCGACGCAGTTCCAGCCGGTGGGGCCGACGAAGGTGGTATGCGCGGGAACGGTTTCGGCGAGGACGACGCCGGTGGCCTCCTGGTTGCCCAGGTTGGCGTAGGTGAGGGTGTAGACGAGCGTTGCGCCGGGGGTGGCGGTCACGCCGCCGTCGCTCTTGGCGAGCGTGAGATCCGGCGCGGCGCTCACGGGCGTGACCGTGCCGGCGGTGTTGTTCGTCGGATTGGTGTCGGGGCCGTTGAGGCCGTCGTCGGCGATGGCGGCGGTGTTCACGAGCTGGGTGACCCCGGCGGGCAGCAGCGCATCGACGTTCACGGTGAAGGTGATGTCGCGCGTGGCGCCGCCGGGCAGGCTGCCGACAATGTACGTGCAGGTCGCGCCGACACAATTCCAGTCAGGATGGCTGGCGGCGGGGTTGAAGGTGGTGTGGGTGGGCACAGTCTCGGTGATGACGACGCCGGTGGCTTCCTGGTTGCCCAGGTTGGCGTAGGTGAGAGTGTAGACGAGCGTGTCGCCAGGTTCAACGGTGAGGGTGCCGTTGCTCTTGGTCAGCGCCAGGTCGGGCGCGGCGATGAGCGTATCGGTGTCCCAGGCGGTATTGTCAGCCGGGTTCGCGTCGTTGGCCGTCGCCACGCTGACGGTGTTGGTGAGAGTCTCCAGCCCCGCGGGCAGCGGACTGTCCACGGTCACCACGACAAGGCGCGTCACGGCTCCACCGTCCCCCACAAGGCTAAAGGCAGGCCAGGTGACGACGCCAGGCTCCGTTTCGACGCCGCCATCGGAAGCGGCCAGGAACGTCGTATGCAGGGGCAGCGTATCGGTGACAAAGACCGAGGCGGCATTCTGATCGCCGGTGTTGGTGACCGTGATGCGGTAGCTCAGCGTCTCGCCGGGCTGGGCGGTCGTGCGGTTGTCGTCCTTGCTGACCACGAGATCGGGCGCGGCAACGATGGTTGTGGTGAGGGTGGCGGTATTGTTGTCCGGGTCGCCGTCCTCACCGCCGGTGCCGTTGTCGGTGATGGTCGCCGTGTTGACGGTCTGCGTCGTGTGCGCGGGCAGCGGTTGGACGACGCGCACACTGAACGTGACGCTGTGGGAGGCGCTCACGGGCAGGTCGCCGACAAGATAGGTGCAGGTTGAGCCGGCGGGCGCGCCATCGGCGCACGTCCAGCCGGGGTTGCCGGTTGCGTCGAACGTGGTGTGCGCGGGCACAGTCTCGACAATGCCGACGCCTGCGGCGTCCTGGTCGCCCTGGTTCGAGTACGTCAGCGTGTACACGAGTGTTGCGCCAGGACGGGCGGATAAGCCGCCGTCGGTTTTGGCGATCGCCAGGTCAGGGGCGGCAGCGACGAAATCCACGTGTTGGTTCGTCGCCGTGAATCCGCGATCATCGCCAGCGTCAACGGTGTTGATGAGCACTTCAAGGCCGGGTGGGAGTGTGGCATTGACGGTGACGGTGAGGTAGCGCGTCGCGCTGGCGCCGCTGGCGAGGGTGAAGGCGGGCCAAACAACGATGCCGCTCCCGGGGGCCGTTTCGGCGCCGCCATTGGAGGCGCTGCCGAAGGTGACATCCGCGGGCAGGGTATCGCTGATGAGAATGCCGGTAGCGCCCTGGTTGCCGGTGTTGGTGATGGTGATGGCGTAGCCGAGCGTCGCACCGGGCGTGGTGGTGGTAACGGCGTTGGTCTTGGTAAGGATGAAGTTGGGATTAGCGTTCACGGCATCGACATCTGTGGCGGCAGGTGCCGTGAAGCCGCGATTGTCGCGCAGCACGGCGGTGTTGGTGATGGCGGTCACACCGGCAGGCAAGGGATTATCCACGGTGACAACGAGCAGCCGCGTGACGCCGGTTCCACCGCCGGGCAAGTCGAAGGCCGGCCAGACCACGATCCCGCTGCCGGGCGCGGTTTCCTGTCCGTTGTCGGAGGCGAGGGTGAAGGTTGTGTGCGCGGGCAGCGTATCGGTCAGCACAATTCCGCCCGCGAGTTGATTGCCGCTGTTGGTGATGACCAGCCGGTAGATCAGGGTATTGCCTGGAGTCGCTGTGCCCGTCCCGTCGTCTTTACTCAATGCCAGGCTGGGCGCCGCGTTCACCGCATCGACATCTACCGCAGTCGCGTAGGTGATTCCCGCGTCGGCGACGGTGGCGGTGTTGGTGAGCAGGTTGGTGTCCACCGGGAACGGGTTGGCAACGGTGACGGTGAGCGCGCACGTGGCGCTGGCGCCGCCGCCATCCAGGGTAAAGGCGGGCCAGGTGACGACGCCGGGGGCGCTCAAGCTGCCGCCATCGGAGGCGGAGACGAAGGTGGTATGCGCGGGCAGGGCGTCGGAAACGACAACGCCAGCAGCTTCCTGGTTGCCGGTGTTGGTGACGATGATTTGATAAGTCAGGGTGTCACCGGGGGTGACGGTATCGACGCCGTTGGATTTGCCGATGGTCAGAAGCGGCGCGGCGTTGATGGCGGTGGTGGTCGTGGCGGTATTGTTCGTCGGATTGGTGTCGGGGCCGTTGAGGCCGTCGTCGGCGATGGCGGCGGTGTTCACGAGCTGCGTGACCCCGGCGGGCAGCAGCGCATCGACGTTCACGGTGAAGGTGATGTCGCGCGTGGCTGCGCCGGGCAGGCTGCCGACAGGGTACGTGCAGGTCGCGCCGACACAATTCCAGTCAGGGTGGCTGGCGGCGGGGTTGAAGGTGGTGTAGGTGGGCACAGTCTCGGTGATGACGACGCCGCTGGCTTCCTGGTTGCCCAGGTTGGCGTAGGTGAGGGTGTAGGCAAGCGTGTTACCGGGGGTGGTGGTCACGCCGCCGTCGCTCTTGCTGAGTGTGAGGTCAGGTGCGGCGTTGACCTGATCGATGTCCCAGGCCGTATTGTCAGTCTCATTCGCCTCGTTGGGCGCTGTGGCAGTAACGGTGTTAGTGAGGGTATCCACACCGGCGGGGAAAGTGTGCCCCACGGTAGCGATGACAAGCCGGGTCGTGCGTGCGCCGTTGCCGGGAAGAGTGAATTCGGGCCAGGTGATGACTCTGGTGGTGGTTTCCTGACCATTATCGGAGGCGACCAGGAAGGACGTAATGGCGGGTAGCGTGTCGGTGACAGACACCGTCGCCGGAACGTTGCCGGTGTTGGTGATGGTGATGAGGTAAGCCAGCGTCTCGCCGGGTTGGACGGTGGGGCGGAAGTTGGTTTTGCTGACAACGAGGTCTGCCATGCCGCCGCCGGCTATAAAAGGTGTGCCTGATAGTATTGTGTCTGCATCTACTGTGACCTCAAGATAATCGCCGTCGCGGGTTACGCCCGGCGGCGTTAACCAGCAGGCGGCGCCACTACAACCGGTGTCGGGCCATCCCCCGCCCGTCAGGGCATAACGGTAGAGGGTCAGGTCGTCGCCGCCACATCCTGCCATCCCGGTATCCAGCGGGATGCGCACGGTCCATGCGCCGGTCGCATTGAGCACGAAGAAATCGTAGTAGTCGGAGCACGGCACATTGCCATAAGGCAATGTCGATTGTCCAAAAGGCGCTCTGGCGGCGCCAGATCCATGACCGACGATGATCCCCTGGCCACTGCCGCCGGCGCTGGTCAATGTAGCATCGGCCAACATTTCCATTCCCCACGTTTCCATGGGGGCGCCGAGACGGTAATTCCAGCTATCGTCGTCCACGCCGACCGGCCGCGTGCTGTACGAGCCCCACCAGTTGTGGCGGGCGTTGAGCGCATGGCTTGGATCGTTGATTGCGATCACAAAATCGGCAATATTGTTGGCGTAAGCATACAAGTTGCCGGTTGTGTCCACGCGAAAGGCTGTGTTCAGGTCGCTTATTCGATTGCCGGCAAAGGTAACATGGTCGATCGGTTCTGTGCCGGTGAGGCTTAGCCCGGTGATGGCCTCGTTGACGAAATTGTTGGTCGCCGTTATGCTGACGCTTTGACCGGCACTGTCACTCGATACGCCGATGGCGGTCATAACGGCATAAAACGTATTGCCGGAGATTTGCGCCGTGCTGCCGCCATGCAATACCATGCCAAAGCCGTAGTTGTCACCGTCTGGCCCCCCCAGGTTTTCCGCAAAATTGTCACGCAGCGTATGGTTCTGTCCTCCGTATAGGTCGATGCCGCGCCCTAGATTGCGCAGGGTGATAGCCTCGATCAGCACGTTGTCGAAACTGCCGGGCGTCCCACCCATGTAAATGCCACGGAAGGCGTTGATGTCTGCGCCACCATAGGCATGGCCGCCGCTGATATCGGGATTGTCTCCGTCGATCAGTACATCACGAACGGTTACGTCAGAGGCTTGAATCCAGATGACCGCCCCATCGTGATTTGAACCGGCGTCGGGTATATTTTCGCTAGGTTGAACGATGACACCCGATTCACCTGTAAGGGTGAGGGATTTGGTTACATCGATCAATTCGCGGTATGTCCCTGCGGCCACATTAACCGTTCCGCCCACAGTGACAGAAAACACGCCTTGACCAATCGTCTGCACAGCGCAGTTGGGCGCCGCGCTCGCGTCAGCGTCATACTCACCGTTGCATAACGTGTCGCTGCCATCGGTGCGCACATAGATGAAGGCAGGGTCTGCGTGTACCGGTTGTCCGGACATCGCCCACCACAGTAAACCGAGACTGAGTATTACAATGAGAAGGGGATACACCAAACGATGAGCCGGTGATGATAACCATTGCTTGATCAGCGTCTGAACATTCATAGAACTCTCTCCCTTACGCCCATACCGGCAGGCAGCAAGCGCCATTCTGTTTTGTGGATATTGCTGCAACAGTATCAGCCCTATTATACTATAAATCATCCATTTTAGACAATCTGTCTAACCTGAACGGTTAGAATAAATGTGCGACGTGAAGCATTGACAAATCCCCCATTCGCGTTAGGATAAGGACAACATATAAACGGTTATTTATGGATTCGCATACATGAGCGATAATTGGATGTCGGATAAAGAACTACGTCGTCTGACGCGAGGGTTTCAGGCGCTTCATTCGGTGTTGCGGCTGCGCATCCTGGCGGCATTGGCGGAACGCGAATCCAACGTCAGGGATCTGGAAGAGGTGCTGCGGGTCAGCCAGCCGTTGCTTTCCTGGCACTTGACGCAGTTACGGCAGGCCGGCTTTGTAACGGCGGAGCGGGTGGGGCGCGAGGTGCGCTATCGCCTGCGACCGGCGGCGTTCCGGGAGTTGGTGGGTACGATAGAAGCGTTGTTGGGCATATCTTTTTCGGAGGGGGAAAAGTGAATGGAACACTCAAAGGTTAAACAATACGATTCGTTGACCGATTTCTTGCGCATACAGGCGATGGTTATCACGCACCCGATCGCGCGGATTTTGGAGAAGCTGGGTCTGCATCCCAACACGGTGACTTTGCTGGGGCTGCTGCTCAACGTTGGGACGGGCGCCGTTCTCGCCTCTGGCCGTTTGGTGTTGGGCGGCGTGTTTGTGTTGCTTGCCTCGGCGGTGGATTCGCTGGATGGCGCGCTGGCGCGGGTCTCCGGCGCCAAGAGCCGTTTCGGCGCATTCCTCGATTCGACGCTCGACCGGATTTCCGAAGGTGCGCTGCTCTTCGGTCTGCTCGCCTGGTTGCTGCACCAGGGCGCAACGACGGATGTTTACCTTGTCTTTCTCATTCTGCTGGGCAGTGTGATGGTCAGCTACACCCGCGCGCGCGCCGAAGGCGTTGGGTACACCTGCAAAGTCGGTATCCTGACGCGCCTGGAGCGGGTGGTAGTGCTGGGCGCGGGCCTGATTTTCGGATGGGTGCGCCCGACGTTGATCGTTATGGCGATCTTCACCTGGATCACCGTGTTTCAGCGAGTGTGGTACGTCTACCGCGAGTCGCGCCAGAACCCGTAGAGAGTCGCCTCGTCGTCAGTCTTGTCAGAATGCTCCAAGGGGATCGTCAGATCCCCGGTCTGGTCTGGATCTGGCGATTCAGAGAGTCGCGTCGTTGTCAGTCTCAGTAGATTCAAAAATGCTCCAAGGGGATCTTCAGATCCCCGGTCTGGTCTGATCTGGCAATCCAGAGAGTCGCATCGTCGTCAGTCTCAGTAGATCCAAAAATGCTCCAAGGGGATCGTCAGATCCCCGGTCTGGTCTGGATCTGGCGATCCAGACCAAGCAAAAGTAGAGCTACTGAGTCTTGTCGTCGGGGCGGCAACTTGCCGCCCTGTTTTTATGGTGGGAATGGGCAGCCCCCCGATTTATGGTACAATTTCCCCGATGAAGACTCGAACGTTCGCTCCTCCGTGGCGGCTGATGGTGGTGCTGTTCTTCTTGCTCCCGGCATTGCTGCCGCTGTTGAGTGGGACGGCGCTGCCCTGCACCCACGATAACGATTTGCACTACTACCGCATCACGGCCATCGATGCGGCGTGGCGGCAGGGGTGGATTTTCTCCCGTTGGGTGCCCAATCTGGCTTTGGGATACGGCTATCCCTTCTTCAACTTCCGCGAACCGCTGCCGTACCTGGTGGGGGCGTTGCTCTACCAGACGGGCCTCGCGCTGCCGCTGGTGCTCGGTTTGCTCTATGCCGCGAGTTTTGTCACCGCAGCCTGGGGCGCTTACGTGTGGGCGCGCGATCTCTTCGGCGAGCACGCTGCCTGGGTTGCGGCCCTGGGCTACGGCCTGGGACCCTATTTGCTGTTGGATGCGCTGCGCCGGGGCAACCTGCCTGAATCCGTGGCGCTGGCGTTGCTGCCCTGGCTGCTGGTTGCCTTTCGCCGGGTCATTGTCGGTGAGGGTATCACCGGCGGTGGCAGACGGGGGCCGTTCATCGCCTCGGTGGTGCTACTGGCGGCATTGTTCCTGAGCCACAACATCTCGTCGCTGCTGTTTGCGCCGCTGCTCGGCGGCTATGTGATCGTGCTGGCCTGGGTGTATCGCGCGCGCAGAACGTGGCCGTGGGCGTTTGTGGCGGTGCTGCTGGCCGTGCTGCTTACGGCCTGGTTCTGGTTCCCCGCGTTGACGGAACAATCCACCGTGCAGTTGCACCTCTCACGCACCACGCGCAATAACGACTTCCATTACAATTTCGCCTCCTGGCGCGAGATGCTTTTCACGCTTCCCACGCCCTACGACCCCGACTTTCTCAATCCGCCGATGCGCGTGCCGCTCGGCCTTGTCCAGACGGTCTTGGCGGTTGCGGGCGTCTTCATCGGCTGGCGGCGTGCGCGCGTCGGTGGGGCCGAGCGGGCAGGCCCGGACATTGATGCGGGGGCAGATCCTGCTGAAGGCACGGACGATGGCGTAAAGGCACGCGCCAACGAAATTCGGGCCACGCTTGTCTTTTTTGTGTTGGCGGCGTTCGCCTACCTATGGATGGCCACTCCCGGCTCCGTGTGGCTGTGGGATGCGTTCCCGATGCTCGCCTTTGTCCAGTTCCCCTGGCGACTCGTTGGTCGCGCTCTGCTCCCTATCTCCCTCCTCGCCGCTGCCGCCTTCATCCCGCGCTCACCTGCAACCCAAAACCCCTCTGTCTCCCGTTTATCGTCACGCGAATATTCGCGCTTTGTCTACCGTCTACCTTTTTACCTCTCCCTCGTCCTGCTTGCCTTTCTCTCGTGGCCCCACAGCTACCCGCCCAAAGGCTATTGTGCGATGGCGTCGTATCCCACGATGGCCGACCTCTACACCTACGAGCAGCGCGGCTGGATGGGCGTCGATCCTGAGGGCAGCTATTTCCCTGTCTGGGTTGAGGAACACCCCACAGACACCGTTCTCGCCGACGCCTTTGCGCGCGGGGAGGAGCCGGAACGTTTCGACGCCGGTGTGTTGCCGGAAGGGGCGCGCGTCCTGGCCTCGGATTACCGTTCCTTGCGGGCGACGCTCACCCTGGAGACGCCGACAGCGTTTCAGGCGCGGTGGCTGGGATTCTACTTCCCCGGTTGGCAAGTGGAGATCGATGGCACGCCCGTGGCGGTCGCGCCTGAAGCGCGCACCGGCCTGCTGACTTTCGCCGTCCCGGCGGGTCAGCACGTGATCGACGTGTATTTTGGGATGACCACCACGTGGGCGGCAGCGGGCATCGTCTCCGCGGTGGGTCTGTTCCTGTTCGGTCTGGCGACGTGGCAGTCTGGGGCGAAAACCGCTCTCCCTGATTCGCCACCCGCCATTCGCCATTCGCCATTTGCCATTCCCTGGTCCCTGGCGCTCCTGGCCGTACTGCTGCTGGCGCTCAAACTGCTCATCGTCGACCGCACCGCGAATCCTTTGCGCCATTCCAGACTGGCTGCGGGCGAACTGCCAGAGGTTACGCAGCCGTTGTCACAGCCCTTCAGCGGCGGGCTGACGCTTATGGGGTATGACATCGCTGCCGCCGAACTCCCCGCCGACGGTGAGGTGCAAATCGACCTGCTGTGGCAGGCGCGCGACATCCCGCCGGTGGAATATCACGCTGTCGTGTTGCTGATCGGCACGGATGGGCAACGCTGGAGTCCCGCCGGAGCGGTGCGTCCGCGCGGCTACGAGCCGACGCCACCCACGACAATGTGGCTGCCGGGCCGGTACGCCTATGATCCGCACATCGTGGAGGTACTGCCCGGCACGCCGCCAGGGACATATACCATTGTTGTGAGCCTGTTCGATAAACGCACGCTCGCGCCGGCTTCTGTTTTGGGCGCCGATGGCAATCCCCTCGGCCCGGAATTGACGTTGGGCACGCTAACGGTGACGCCGCCGCAGACCCGCTCGACGCTTCAGGCGCTCGACGTGCCCGTGGAAGCGGCGCTGCGGCGCTGCGACACGTTGGGCTTGTGGGCGTTGTCTGCGGACCGGAACAGCGCCGCGCCGGGCGAGATCGTCGGCCTGCGCTGGGTGTGGGAGGCGCTCGAGTCTCCATCGGAAGCCGTTGAGGCTGAAGTGCTGCTGTTGGACCCCACCGGCGAGGTGGCCCGCACGTGGCAATTGCCCCTCTCGGCGGCGTGGTGGCCCACGGATCGCTGGTCTACCGGCGAGCGTTGGGTGGGACGACCCATCATCCGCATCCCCGGCGGGGAGGAGACCGGCGCATACCGGCTGATCGTCCACTTACCCGGCTGCGATGGCGTGCTGGCCGAAGTCCCCATCGACATCAAAGCGCCCGAACGGCTATGGCGCGCCCCGGCCGGCCTCGCGCGCGCGGATGTCGTTTTTGGCGATGCTGTGCGCCTGATCGGCTACACGCTTGAACCGGTTGCGCCGGTTCCTGGTGAGACATTGTCCGTGCGTCTGGCGTGGCAGGCCGTCACGGAGATGGAGGCATCGTACCGTGTTTTTGTCCACTTTGTGGGCGAAGATGGCCGTGTAGTCGCGCAAAGCGACGGTGAACCGGTTGAGTGGACCCGCCCGACGACCGGCTGGGCCGTCGGGGAAGTCGTCGTTGAGACGCGGGCGCTTGCCATTCCCACGCCGCTCGCGCCCGGCGAGTATACCCTGCGCGTGGGTCTCTACCTGCCCGACGGCACGCGCCTGCTCACCTCGGATGGGCAGGATGCCTTTGTGCTGTGGCGTGATAGCCTTGACCACTAATGTTCTCGAATGGGTCAACGGATTCACCGGATTTGAACGGATTACAGACTCAGCAGATCCAAAAATGCTCCCAGGGGATCGTCAGATCCCCGTTGAATGTGTCAACGGATTCACCGGATTTGAACGGATTACAGACTCAGCAGATCCAAAAATGCTCCCAGGGGATCGTCAGATCCCCGTTGAATGTGTCAACGGATTCACCGGATTTGAACGGATTAAAGACTATCGACTATCGACTACCTTTGGACTATCGACTACCCGGAGGTGTTTATGCGTAGACGTGTGGGAAGTGCGCTGACCGCTATCGCGTTGGTGATTACACTCTGGTTGATTTGGAGCAAACTGCGCATTGTGGTGTTTGTGCAGATGCCCTGGTGGGGACTCTTGTTGATGGCCGTGCTGCTCTTTTTGGCTATCGATTACGTCCTCGACCGGCTGTTCAATCGGGGGTGATTTCTGCTCTATGAAACGCGCGAGGGGGTGGTGGACCACGGGGCTGTTGCTGCTGGCGCTCTTGCTGTTTTTGGCGCCTGCTGTGCAGCCGCTGCTGCGCGCCGACCTCACCTGCGGGTACGACAATGTCTTTCACCTCTGGCGCGCGGTGCAGATCGATCACCTGTGGTCGCAGGGCGTGTGGTATGCGCGCTGGGCGCCGGATATGGCCCACGGTTTTGGCTTTCCGCTGTACATCTTCGCTGCGCCGGGGACGGCAATGGGAGTGGCGCTGCTCCACCGGCTCGGACTGGCGTGGCCGGTGGCAATGAACGCGCTCTTTGCCCTGGGGATGGTCGCCGGCGGGCTGTTTATGTTCTGCCTGGCGCGCGATCTTTTCGGCGCGCACGCGGGGATGGTCGCAGCGGTCGGCTATGGCTACGCGCCGTTCATGGCCTACGACGTCTTCAACCGCGGCAGCCTGTCGGAGTCGGTGGCCTGGGCGTTCCCGCCGCTGATTCTGTGGGCGGTGACGCGTTGGGCCAGGCGGGGCGAGAAGCGTTTCCTGGTGGCCGGGGCGTTTGGGCTGGCGGCGTTGATCCTCAGCCATCACCTGTTTGGCTTCCTCTTTGCGCCCTTGCTGCTCCTGTGGGTGTTGCTGATGGGCTACCTGGCCCGCGATTGGCGCGTGGTCTGGCGCGGGGCGCTGCTCGGCGGGCTGGGGATGGGACTGTCGGCGTTCTTCTGGCTGCCGCCGCTACTGGAGCGCGGATGGGTGCAAGCAGAGCGCCTGCTGGGCACGTGGGTCTTCGACTACCACTACAATTTCCTTTCCCTGGATCACGTCCTGGCTCTGCCGCGCATCGCCGATCCCAATTTGATCAACGATTGGCCGCAAAAATCGCTTGGCCTGCTTCCCGTGTTGATTGCGCTGTTGCCTCTGTTGCGTTGGCCGCGATTGTCACGCGCGGCGCAGCGGATCGTCATCTTGTTGTGGATGCTGACCCTGGGCTACACATTTCTTGTGCTCTCGCCCTCGGTCTGGCTGTGGGAGCGCCTGCCCCTGCTGTCGTACATCCAATTCCCGTGGCGCTACCTCGGCCCGGCAGCGTTTTGTCTTGCGCTGCTCGCCGGGGCGGGTGTATCTTTGTCAATGGATTCAGCGGATTCAACGGAAAATTCATCCGTCAAATCCATTCGATTTGTCGAGCAATTGTTCCCCTTCCTTGCCACCCTCGGTCTGATGCTGGCGTTGATCGCGGCGAACCTCGGCTGGTTCTTCCCTGCATCGTGCGCTGCGCCCGTGGATACCTCTGTGACGGCGATGATTGCCTGGGAGCGGGCCACCGACACGCTCGGTATGACGGCGAAGGGCGAATATTTGCCGATTTGGGTCAAGACCATGCCGCCGGCCGGCGAGAACCCGCTCGACGCGGCCTACGCCGCGGGCGGCTCGATTCCGCGGTTTGACAGCGCCGCGCTGCCGCCGGGCGCCACCGTCACCCGCGCGGAGTACGGCGCACTGCGCGCCGCTATCGAGTTGACGACGCCGGCGGCGTTCCAGGCGCGCTACCTGGCGTTTTACTACCCCGGCTGGCAGGCCAAAGTGGACGGCGCGCCGGTCGAAGTGCTGCCGGAACCGGAAACCGGCCTGGTGACGTTCTCCGTGCCTGCCGGCGCGCAGCGCATCGAAGTGTGGTTCGGCGAGACGCCCCTCCGCCGGCTGGCAGACGGTATTTCCGTGCTGAGCCTCGTGCTCCTCTCGGAAATAGCCCTGTTACGCATCACGCATCACGCATCACGCATCACGAATGACGGATTACGAATTACGAATTACGAATTACGGATCACGCCTGGCATTGCTGTTGCATTTGTCTCCGTGGGGATGGCGGTTGTGGCGGGTAAATGGCTGTGGGTGGATCGGAACGGCGTCTTGTGGCGCAGCACGCGCTTGCAGGCGGATGGGACGCTGACCGGTGTTGAGACGCCCGCGCAGGTCAACTTCGGCGGACGGGCGATGTTGCTTGGCTACGATTTTCCGCCGGCGTTCGCCGCCGACGCTGCCCCGGAGGTCACGCTGTACTGGCGGGCATTGAACCCGGAGGGGCGGGACTGGCGCGTGGGATTGGTCTTCATCGGCGCGGATGGGACGCGCTGGCCGCCCGTCGAGTTGCGCGCGGCGCGTTGGGCGCGCACGCCGCCGCCCCTGCCCGAATGGCCCGCGGAGGGCTACGCGCGGATGGATAACGTCGTGGATGTGCTGCCCGGTATGCCGCCCGGCGATTACACGCTGGCGCTGTCGCTGTTCGATTGGGCCACGCTGGAACCGGCATCGGTGTTGGGCGCGGACGGCAATCCCGTGGGGCCGGAATTCGCGCTGGGTCAGGTGCGTGTTCTGCCACCCACACACGCGCCCGAAGTGGCCGAACTCGGCGTGCCGGAGGACGCGCGCGTGCAACGTTGCGGCGCGTTGGGCCTCTGGGCGATGACGGCGGATCGCGCGCAGGCCGCGCCGGGCGACATTGTCGCACTGCGCTGGGTGTGGGAGGCGCTGGACGTGATGCCGGTGTCGGCGATGGCGACGGTGAGCTTCCGCGACGCCGATGATGCCGTCGTCCGCACCTGGTATCTGCCGCCCGCGGCAAGCTGGTGGCCGACCGACCGGTGGCGCAGGGGCGACCGCTGGATCGGCCAGCCCATCCTGCGTCTGCCCGGCTCTGTCGAAAGCGGCGATTATGTGCTGCGCGTTGGTCTGCCCGGCTGCGCTGAGATGGCCGAAGTTCCGCTGCGCATCGTCGCACCGGAGCGCCGTTGGGATGTGCCAGCCGGCTTGAGCGTGGCCGATGTCGCCTTTGGGGACGTGATCCGGCTGGCGGGCTACGCCATCGGTCAAAGTGGCATTGCGCCCGGCGGCTCGATCACCGTGACCCTGGCCTGGCAGGCGCTGGCCGAGATGGAGACGTCATATCGCGTGTTCGTGCACCTGGTCGGCGCGGAGGGGCAGGTGCTCGCCCAGAGCGATGGCGAACCGGCAGCGTGGACGCGCCCGACGACCGGCTGGGCCGTCGGCGAAGTGGTGGTGGATGAGCGGGTCATCGCGCTTCCCGGCGACGCTGCGCCGGGCGAGTACCAGATTCGCGTGGGGCTGTATGTGCTCGATGGGCCGCGCCTGTTGACGGCTTCGGGCGACGATGTGGTGGTGTTGCCGGTAGACAGTAGACGGTAGACGGTAGACAGGGGATTCAGGGCCGGTAGCCCAGGTCGGCGGCGCGGATGAAGGCTTGTTGGGCGTCATTTTGCCGGCCCACGGCTTGCAGGGCCAATCCGCGATAGTAATGCGCGGCTCCGAGCGTGGGGGCCAGCTCGACCGCTGTGTCCAACGCATTGACGGCTGCGGAGGAGTCGCCTGTCATCAACCGGAACTGCCCCAAGAGCAGGTGCGCTTCGCCGTCGTCGGGCGCGAGCTGGATGGCGCTCTGGATGGCGCGGAAGGGATACTCGGCGTGGATGAGATGCCGCTCCAGGTAGAAGCGCGCGGCGGCTTTGGCGATGTCCGCGTCCGTCGGGGCGTTGTCGAGGGCGGCGGCGATCCAGACGTCGACCTCGTCGTAGCGTCCGGCTTGAGCGGTGGCTTCGGCCAACGCCAGGCATGGCGCCGGGTTGTGCGGGTCGAGGGCGCGCGCGCGGAGCAGGCTCTCCCGCGCGGCGTCGGTCCGCTGTTGGCCGAGGTAGTAAGTCCCCAGCAGCAGCCAACCGAGCGGCGCTTCCGGTGCGAGCGTGGTCGCCGCGACGAGGTGTGCTTCCGCCTCCGCCGGCCGGCCCAACCGCGTCAACGCCTCACCGAGCCAGATGTGCGTTTCGGCGGTGGCTGTGCTGCGCGCGGCGGCGCGGGTGAGCACGCAGGCCGCCAGCGGCCAGTTCCCACGGCGGATGAGGGCGGCAGCCAGGTCCATATCGGGCTTTGTCCCGCCGTTGGTCTCTGCGCACAATGGTGTTTCGCGCAGACGCGCGTCCGTTTCGCATAGCGAAAGCATATCCGAGGCGAGCAGGCCCCAGGTGAGCGCAGCGTCGCGGTCGTCGGGCGCGGCTTCGCGCCAACGCCGGGCCATAGTGGTGGCAGCGAGGCACTGATAGTCCTGCAAGTAGGCCTGGGTAAGCAGTTTCAAGGCCGTGCCGTCGTTCGGATAGGCATGCAGGCGCTCGGCGGCTTCGGTGGCGACCTGGGACCAGTTCCCCGCCTGGGCGAGCAGTTCCAGTCGCAGGTCGGCATTTTCCTGCGCGGATGCGCCCTGGCGAATCGCTTCGTCGAGCGTGGACAATCCGTCCCGCGGGCGTTGCCACAGCAGGTAGAGGCGTGCCAGTTCGAGCAGCGGCTGCGGATTGTTGGGCGCGCGCTGGATGGCTGTGCGGTAGGCGGTTTCGGCGGCGGTGTATTCTCCGGCGGCGATGTGTTCTTTGGCGGCGCGCAGAGACTCGGCGATGGCGTCCGGTGTGACGGGCGGCGTGGCTGGCGCGCACTGCGACATGAGCGACAGTGTGAGCACCAGCAGGATTAGCCGGCCATAGCGTATGAGGTGGGTGGTGGGTCGTCTCATCACATCGTCTCCTTGACCGTATTCTACCACGACCACGCAATTTGCCTTTTCCCACGCCGCTATTACAATACGGGGCAAGAACGGTTACGAATTGCATGTAGTGGTTGGGGGCAGATGCTATGCATATATTGGTTGTGGATCCCAATGAGCCTTTTGCGATTCTGCTGTCTGAGGAGTTGAAGCGCGAAGGTTATACGGTCGATATGTGTATGCGCGGCGCAGATGCACTGATGCTGGCCCGGCGGCAGCATCTCGATCTGGCGATTCTGGATATGGCTTTGGCCGATCCGGATGCGCTTGAGTTGGCGCATGCGCTGCGCGAGACAGATCCCGCGATGCGGTTGATGCTCATTCCGCTGATGGGGGAATCGCTTTCGCCTGAGGCGGCGAAGCTTGCCGTGCAGGGGGTGCTGCCCAAGCCCTTCTTCTTGCCCGAACTCCCGGGGTTGATTCAGGCGGCGCTCAGTGCGCCTATGGGTGGCGCTGCCCCTTCTGCGCCGGCAAAGACACCCTCAGGAGGGCCGGGTGCGCCGGTAAGTTCCGGCAAGCCAGTGAGTGCTGTCCCACCGACAGAACCTGCCCCGGCACTCGACGAGAATATCTTCGGACCGCAGATCGACGTCGAGCCGGTCATCAAAATCACGCCGCGCGCGGAAACACCGAAGCCGCCTGAGAAGGTCGAGCCGGCCAAACCCGTTGTACCACCGCCGCCTCCGCCGGTCCAGCCGGCCCCCGCGCCGTCCGTCGCACCGGCCCGCGTCGAGGCTCCGTCGGCTGTTGAACAAGGCGAGGAGGGGTACGGCATTTCCTATGATGCCTTCGTCGCGCACCGGGTTGAGGTCGAGCGGGCTATGAACGTCTTGCTCAACGACGTAGGGGCGGATGCGGTATTGCTCACGTTCGGCGGCGGCCTGTTGACGTGGGTGGGGGGACTGGCGCAATCCGAGGCGGAGTCGATCTCGCGGGCGATCATCCATGGGTGGCGTACCTCGGCCGAGGTCGCGCGTATTTTGGGCCGCGAACAGGTGCGCTTTGAGCAGAGTATCGCCGGGGGCGACTATATGCTGTACGCGCTGAGTGTGGAGGTCAACGCGATTATGGGCGTCGCGGTGCGCGGTTCTGCGCCTTTGGGCTTGATGCGTCACCACGCGCGGAATACCGTTGAACAAATCGCCCGGCTCTGTCGTGCTTGACGCTCAGTATGACAAAGACTACAAAAGTCTCAGCCGGTCGTGAGACTTTTGTAGTCTGGCTCGACCGGGTATAAAATCAATGGGGTTCACTGCGCTCGCGTTTATTTTGCTCCTGGTGGCGACTTATCTCCTGGCGTCTCACCGTTATGTGTGGGACGCCTTTCTGGTGTTGGGACTCACCACCCTGGCCTTGTTATGGCGTCTGGCGCGTGCCGTTGCGCCTGAGCGTGGTCCGTGGCTCAAGCCGGCGCAGCTTGTGCCGCGCACGCCGTCCGGAGTGGGACGGTTGACTGCGCTCGTTGTCGCGGCGCTGGTGGCGTTGGCGGCGCGTAAGGAGGGCATCCCCCGCGATTTTACCGCGCTCTTGCTCTGGTGGTTGGTTGCCGTGGTCGGCTTTGCCGCCACGTTGCTTATCCCCCTGCTGCGCGAAAAGCGCGCTATCGATTTTCCCGTACCGGAGCGATATGGGTTGGCGGCGCTGCTGCTCGTCGCGTTCCTGCTGCGTGCGGTGGCATTGGAGCGCATCCCGGCAAACTTCGGCGGCGATGAGGGCACGCAGTTGGTGGATAGCCTGAATTTGGTCGCGCGCCCGCTTGACAACCCCTTTGCCACCGGCTGGTATTCGGTTCCCACGATGTCGTTTCTGGCGTATGGCGCGGCGATGCGCGTCTTTGGCGCGACCGTGGCGGGCGGGCGGATGCTTTCGGCCCTGGCGGGCACGTTCACCGTGTTGACGACATTCCTGCTGGCGCGGGCGCTGGGCGGTCGGCGCGTGGGCTGGGTTGCGGCGCTGCTGCTCGCCGTTTCGCACTATCACATCCATTTTAGCCGTTTGGCCTCCAACCAGATCTTCGATCCGCTGATTGGGACGTTGGCCCTGTGGCTGGTATGGCTGGCGTTGCGACCGGGCCGCCGCTGCGTTGAAAGTAACCACAGAGACACAGAGGACACGGAGAGGGTATCCGGAATCTTTTGGGGGCTTGCGGGGCTGGTGGCGGGGCTGGGATGGTACGGCTATTTCGGTGCGCGCTGGGTGACGATGCTGCTCGGCCTGATCGTCGTGTGGCGGATGTTGGTCGAGCCGCGTTTCCTGACCCGCCATTGGCGCGGGTTGGGACTTTTCGTGGGCGGCTGGCTGGTGGTTACCTTGCCGCTGCTCGGCTGGTACACCGTGCATCCTTCGGCGTTGACAGAGCGTTACAATGCGGTAAGCATTTTTGCTTCCGGCTGGATGAAGCTGGCGAAAAACTTAACGGGCAAGTCGGATGCGGCGCTGTTGCTGGAGCAACTGTGGAAGTCGGCGACGGCGTTTCACTTGACGTTCGATCCGACCTTCTGGTATTTCCCGCAACAGCCGCTGGCAGATTTTATCACCGGCGCGTTCATGATCGTGGGGATCGTCGCGGCGCTGGTGCGCGTGCGCTGGCCTTCTCGCGCGCTGACGTTACTGTGGTATGTCTCTACGCTGGTGATGGCCTGGACTTTGACCGAGAATCCGCCCAGCAGCCAGCGCGGCCTGCTGTTGATTCCGGCGGTGGCGCTGTTGGCCGCGTGGGGCGTGGATGCGCTCTGGCAGTTGATGGCGCAGCGTCCAGGGATCGTTCAGGCGCGGAGAGGCAGTGCGGGCCGGATATCGTTCTCCGACGTTGCACGGGTCTTCTTGGGCGCGCTGCTGCTGACGGCGGTGTTGTTCAATCTCAACTTCTACTTCCGCATTTACACGCCGCGCCGGACTTACGGCAATCCCACCGCGGAGGTCGCCACCACCTTTGCCAGGTTTGCGTTGGCGTATCCGCATCCGGCGGGTGGACAGGCGCCTATCTACTTCTTTGGGCCGCCGGCGTTGTATTGGGATTTCGGCGTCCTGGCTTTTATGCTGCGCGACCAGTCCGGCGTGAACGTGCTGCCCGGCGAAATGCCGCAGGCTGTCAGCCGTCCGGCGCGTTTTGTCTTTGTGGTGGAGCGGCTGGCCGAACTGGAAGCGGTGCGAGCGGCCTATCCCGGCGGAACGAAGGTCGAGGTGACTGCGCCGGATGGGCGGGTGTTGGCGGTGGTGTATGATTGGTAAAGGAAGAGGTACCGCTAACCAACTCAGGTTGAGGGCCACGGCAGTGAGCAGGTTCTGCGGATGCGTTTCCGCCTGCTCACGATAATGTGCGCGGCGTAACCCGAAGCTCCGCATGCCGAGTGAGAGCGGGCCTTCTATTTACTCGTTACTAACTTATGCACAAGGAGACATGATGACAAGCGTATTCGATGAGTTTCAGTGGCGTGGATTGGTCCATAGCTTTACAGAGGGGACACCGGAGGTGTTGGCGACGGAGAAGGTGACGGTCTACATCGGCTTCGATCCTTCGGCAGATAGCCTGCAAATCGGCAATCTGCTCACGTTGATGGGCCTGGCGCGGATGCAGCGTTTCGGCCATTCACCGATTGCGCTGGCGGGCGGCGGCACCGGGCTGATCGGCGATCCCAGCGGCAAGGCGAGTGAACGTCCGCTGTTGGACCGCGAGCAGGTGGAGGCCAACGTCGAGGCGATCAAGCCGCAGTTGGCGCGCTTCCTCGATTTCGAGGTCAAAAGCAACCCGGCGCGCCTGGTCAACAACGCCGACTGGCTGTGCACGATTTCGATGATGGATTTCCTGCGCGATGTGGGCAAGTACTTCACCGTCAACTACATGATTGCGAAGGACTCGGTCAAGTCGCGGCTGGAGCGCGAGGAGGGCATCTCCTACACCGAGTTCAGCTACATGCTGCTGCAAGCTTACGACTTCATGCAGCTCTATGACCGTTTCGGTTGCACGATGCAGTCCGGCGGTAGCGACCAGTGGGGCAACATCACGGCGGGTGTGGAACTCTTGCGTCGCATGCGTAACATCCGCGCTTACGGCCTGGTCTACCCACTGCTTACGAACGCCGACGGTTCAAAGCTCGGCAAGTCGGTGCATGGGACGATTTACCTGGATGCCAAACGCACCTCGCCTTATCGCTTTTACCAGTACTGGCTCAACCGCGACGACGCCGACGTGATCGACGACCTCAAGCACTTCACCTGGATGACGCAAGAGGAGATCGCCGAAATGGCGCACAAGGTAGCGACGCAACCGGAGCAGCGCGAGGCGCAGCGCACACTCGCCCGGATGATGACGGCGATGGTCCACGACGAGACGGCGTTGGCGAAGGCGATGCAGGCATCGCAGGCTCTCTTCGGCGGCGACATCGCCGGACTGAGCGCCGGGGAAATCGGCGACATCTTCAGCGATGTGCCGTCCAGCCAGATCGCCAAGGCGGCGTTGGAGGGCACCGGCACGCCGTTGGTGGACGTGCTCGTGGATGCCGGGCTGACCAGGTCCAAGGGCGAGGCGCGCCGGCTGATCGACAACGGCGGGGTCTACGTCAACAACATTCAGGCCACCGGTGTGGAACAGGCTGTCACGTTGGCGGATACGATCGAGGGGCAGTTTGTCGTTCTCCGTAAGGGGAAAAAGAGTTATCACCTGCTGCAGGTGGTAGGGTAGCCCAGACTACGAAAGTCTCAGCTTTACGGCTCGATGAATCCTTGGTCTGGATCGCCAGATCCAGACCAGAACGGGATCGACGATCCCCTTGGAGCATTTTGGGATTACTGAGTCTGGTTCACGGTTCAATGAATCCGCCGCCCAGGACATTGTCATCCTGATAGAACACCAGCGATTGGCCGGGCGTGACGCCGCGCCGCGGTATGCCGAACGTGACCCGCGCCCGGTCATTGTTCAGCAATTTGACCTTGACGGGGATCGGTGCGGCGTGATAGCGAAGCTGCGCGACGGCGTTGAAGGTGGCGGACGGCGGCTCTCCGGCGGTGAAAGTGACGGCACGCAGCGTACACGTATCGCGCAGCAGGCGCTCTCCCGGCCCGACGATGAGGGCATTGCGTTTCGGTTCCAGCCGCAACACGTACAAAGGTTGGCCGGCGGCGATTCGCAAGCCTTCGCGTTGCCCGACGGTGTAAAAGGGCAGACCGCGATGTTCGCCGAGGCGTTGACCGGCTTCGTCATAGATGGGGCCGGGTTGCAGGGCTTCCGGGCGCAGCGTTTGTAGCAGGGTACGATAGTCGCCGCCGCCCATAAAGCACAAGTCTTGACTGTCGGGGCGGGTGGTCACGGGCAGGTTCCAGGCGCGGGCCAGTTCGCGGACGTGCCCTTTATCCGTAAATTCGCCGAGAGGCAGCTTCAACCGGCTTAGCACCGATTGGTCGAGGCGATACAGGGCGTAGGATTGATCGCGCGCCTGGCAGTGTGCGCGTGCGAGGGTCGCCGGGCCCTCGGATGGCTGGCGAACGATGGCGTAGTGTCCGGTGGCGATCCAGTGCGCGCCGAGCCGGTCGGCTTCTGCCAGGAGCGCGGCAAACTTGAGGGTGGGATTGCAGGTGACGCACGGGTTCGGCGTTTCACCGCGCGCGTAGGCGTCGACGAAGGCGGCTACCACCTGCTCGTAGAAGCGGTCTCGCAGATCGACGACGCGCAGGGGGATGTGGAGCGCATCCGCGACCGCCGTCGCACTCTCGACAACGTCGCCTGGCGGCAGTGCCGGGTCGCGCCACAGCCGCAAGGTGACGCCGTAGACGTCGAGACCTTCGCGTAGCAACAACCCGGCGGCGACCGCACTGTCGACGCCGCCGCTTAACGCCACGACGACGCGCGTTTGGGCGTTATCTGTCTTTGCTGTCTCATTCGATTCCGAATGGATGGGGGGATAGGTCGTTTCCATAGGATTGCTTTTCTCCCTTTTTCGTGGTGCATTATACAGTAGTTGCCGATTGGGAGAAACAGCGGCGGATTTGGCAATCCGCCGGAAGCAGGAAAATAGCCAGACTACAAAAGTCTCACGAGGTACCGGCTGAGACTTTTGTAGTCTTTGATGGGTTCGAGTATCATGACTTCTATGCAATGTCGCGCTGGCTGTGGGGCGTGTTGCATCGCCCTTTCGATTTCTTCCGCCATTCCGGGGATGCCCAACGGCAAGCCCGCCGGTGTGCGCTGCGTGCAACTCACCGCGGACAATCTGTGTGCCCTCTATGATTCGCCGGAGCGCCCATTGGTCTGCACCTGGCTGCGTCCTAACGAGGAGATGTGCGGGCAGACCCGCGAGGAGGCGCTGGCGTATCTCACAGCGTTGGAGATTGCCACGCAACCCTGACCGCCACGAAATTGTTTGCGCCGGATCATAATCCGGCGCTGCGGAGACGGCGGATTGTGATCCGCCTTAAGCGTTGAAGTGAGGCTATTTTCGAATGGTGATTATCCCTTACGAGCCTGAACAGTTACCGGCTCTCCAAATCCTCATCAACGCGCATCTGGAGATGGCGATTCCCGGTTGGGCGCTGCCTGCTGAATTTATCGCCGACCGGCTGGCGCGTCACCCCGAACAAAACATTCTTGACCCCTGGGTGATTGAACGGCAGACATTGTTGAGGGTAGAAGCCGGCCGGGTTCTGGCGGCGGTTCACCTCTTACGCTATGGCAACGGCGACGACGTCGCGCCCGACTATCGCAACGCGGGCGATATCGCCTGGTTGTTGTTTGCGGCGGGCACTGAGGCGGCCGGGCATGAATTGCTCGTAGCGGCCCGCCAACAGATGCGGGAGTGGGGCGTCCGTGTGATCTACGCCTGGGATACGGGCTTGCCGGTTCCACTGTGCAGCGGCATCCCGGATGCGTGGCCGCACATCCGCCGTTTGTTTGCCGAATCCGGCTTTTTGGCGGACGGCGGGATAGAGTACATCTTCGGCGGCGAATTGGCGGCTATTCCAGCACCTGCCAGCGCGCCGATGGCTGGGGTCTCCGTGTGTCCTGCTGTTTCGGGCGTTGAGACGACGTTCGTCTTGCGCCACAACGATGAGCACATCGGACGCTGCGAGTGTGTCGCCGATCTTACACAGGACGGGCGTTTGCCGGCCTTTGCGGGGTGGGGCAAGTTGGAGATGCTCGAAGTGGCCGCACCCTGGCGCAACTATGGTCTGGGTCGTTGGTTGGTGCAGCACGCCGTTGCCTGGCTGCGGGAGATGGGGTGTACGCGCATCGCTTTCTCCGTTACGCCGGACGATGATGCGCGCGGCGCGGGGCGTTTCTACCGGCGGTTCGGGTGGGAGCGGTGGCTGACGCTGGAAAAAGGATGGGCGGATCGAGGCGTTTAGCCGGATCGTTGACGTCGTTCTGGATCTGTGGTATACCTGTGATAAGAAGGGGATAGGGAGGCCAGTTATGACGACTGAAATACTCGTACAGGTGACGCCGCAAGAATTGCGAATTCCATTATCCGGATTAGATGCCTCCTGGCAGGATGCGGAACTGGAATTGGTGCGGGAGCCCCGGGCTATCTTGATTCGTCGCAAATCTACCCAACCTGTGCCACAGCACACCCTGCACACTGTACTGCGCGATCCTGGCGCGTTATATGAAATTGACACACCGGCACAAGCTCAAATGACGGCTAAGGGGTTATTGCTCTCCTACCCGATGCTTCAGGATTGGGGAGAAATCGAAATCATTGCAGAAGCGCATCGTATTATCATTCAGCCTAAAGCTTCATCATCCTCTGATCGTCAGCAAGTATTGCGAACCTTGGAGTCTTGTGGGTTTTTATCCTCAGCGCAACCATTGCCGGATGATTACACCCCTCTATCTGCCGCAGAGCAGGTGGAGTTGTCACAGGCATTTAGCGTCGGAAAGCCGTTGTCTACAATTATCATCGAAGAGCGTGAAGGACGATGATGACTTACTATCTGGATTCCAGTGCTGCTGTCAAATTGTATGTAACCGAAACCGGCAGCGCTTGGTTGCGCGGTTTGTTATTGCCAGAGCCACAAAACCTGGTCGTGATTAGTTCTCATTTGTTGTGCGTCGAGGTATGGAGTGCTTTCGGCCGTCGTCTGCGCGACGGAACAGTGACGCCAAACCAACATACCCGCATCCATGATTGGTTCCTGCAACATCGCTACGAGTTGTATCATTTCAAAGCTGTAGATGAGGAGATTATTCAAGGAACACGCAGGTTGTTCATCACTTATACTTTGCGCGCTTATGATGCAATACATCTGGCAACCGCATTGCTTGCTAATCAACACTTGCTTGCGCGTCAGTTGCCGCCCGTGACCTTCCTTTGCGCTGATGATCAGTTGCTTGCCGCCGCTGCCTCCGAAGGGCTGGCGGTCGATAACCCCAACGATCATGCCTGATATGGAACTCCTCGGCGGCCCTCTCTTTGCAGTTGCCGGCGCGGGGGAATCCCACGGGCCGGGCTACACCACGATTGTCTTTGGTTGCCCACCGGGCCTGTGGCTAACGCGGGCCGACATCCAACGCCATTTGGACCGCCGCCGTCCCGGCAGCAGCAGCCACGGGACGCCGCGCAGCGAAGCCGACAAGGTGGCACTTCTCTCCGGCCTCTACACGGCTGATCACGATGCGTTGCTTGCCGGGCCGGAACTCCGCACGATAGCCGATGGCGTGGAGAGCGTCACCCGCACTTACGCAGCCGGTTACACCACCGGCGAACCGATTGCCGCGCTTGTCCTCTCTGCCGCCCAACGCTCCGGCGATTATAGCCAGTTCGCCGGGCCGCGCGGCGAAGTCCGCCCAGGGCACGCCGACCTGGTGAAGTACCACCAGGCGCGCGGTTTCAACGATCCGCGCGGCGGCGGGCGGGCCAGCTATCGCGCGACCGTTTCGGACGTGATTGGCGGTTCGATTGCGCGGCTGTATTTGGAACGGCAGTTTGGGACGATGTTCCTCTCGTCGCTGGTGCAGGTGGGGACGCTCAAGGCGTCCGTCACCCTGGCAGAGACGGTGGAGCGGCTGGTCTTGCAGCATACGCAGGCGCAGCGTGTTCCGGCGGACGATCTGCGCCAACTCGAAGCCAAACTCACCGCCGCCGAATTGCCCACGCTCGACGCCGATTTCGCCCGCGAGGCCGCCGCATTGATCGAAGCGGTGCGTGCGGATGGCGACTCTATCGGCGCGGTGGTGGAGGTGGTTGCGGTGAACGTTCCGACGTTGGCGGGTGCGCCGCTCTACGAGAGCCTCAAGCTGCGGCTGATGGGCGCGCTCGGCGGGCTGCATGCGGCGCAGGGCGTCGAGATCGGCTCCGGCTTCGAGGTGGTGACGCGGCGGGGCAGCGAGAACAACGATCCGATCCGCGCGACGGGCTACCAGAGCAATCACCACGGCGGCTTGCTCGGCGGGATTACCACGGGGATGCCGCTTGTGTGCCGCGTCGCCTTCAAGCCGACGGCCTCGATCCACAAACCGCAACTGTCGGTGCGCCAGAACCTCGAAGAGATCGACTTCGCGCTCAAGAAAGGCCGCCACGATCCCTGTGTCGGCGTGCGCGCGGGGGTGACGCTCGAATCGCGGATGGCGATTGAGCTGCTGAACGCGGTGTTGGTGGAGGAGAGCCGTCAGCCTTCAGCGGTCAGCTTTCAGCTATTTGCTGCTGAGGGCTAACCCGATTGCTATCGAGAATGACATTTTCAACCGCGAATCACGCGAATTTCCGCTAATCTTTACAGGACTTACGCGAGCCGGCGGAGTTTTACCGCAGAGTGCGCAGAGATCGCCGAAATTTTGTGGCCTCTCGGCGTTCTCGGCGGCCTCTGTGGTGAAAAAGCCCCTCAAGTGCCTGAGTCCTAACAGCTTAAAGCGCGCAAGCGTGTTTATGGAAGGGGGATGCAGTTCATCATGAATTTGGTGCTGACCGGCTTTATGGGAACGGGCAAGACGACCGTGGGGCGTGAGGCGGCGCAGCGGTTGGGGCGCGCGTTTGTGGATATGGATGACGTCATCGCGGCGCGGGCGGGCAAGCCGATTCCGCGCATTTTTGCGGAGGACGGTGAACCGGCGTTCCGCGCGCTCGAGGCGGCGGTGTGCGCCGAGTTGAGCGCGCAGGACGGGCTGGTGATTGCGACGGGAGGCGGGGCGCTCGTCAATCCCGCGAACCGCGTCACGATGCAGCGCGGCGGCGTCGTTGTGTGTCTGGATGCGCGTCCCGATGAGATTTTGCGGCGCGTGGGGGGCAACGCCGACCGCCCCTTGCTCAATGTGCCGGATCCGGCGGCGCGCGTCGCCGAACTGCTGGCGGCCCGCCGCGAGGCTTATGCGGCGATTCCCTGGCACGTCGAGACGAGCGGGCGCAGTGTAGATGCGGTGGTCGCAGAGGTGGTGGCGCTGGCGGAGACGGTCACGCTGCCGGTGAAGTATCCCGGAGGCGAATATCCGATTCATATCGGGCGCGGCTTGCTGGCGTACTTGGGCGGGGCGCTGCGGGCGGCGGGTGTGCGCGAGGGAACGGTGGTGGCGATTGTTACCAATCCCGTTGTGGCCGCAGCGGGCGCGGTCGGAGACCGGCCCAAGCGGGGTTATGCGGGGCGGGTGGAGACGGCATTGCGCGAGGCGGGCTACCGGCCTTTTGTGTGTATGATTCCCGACGGGGAGCCGTACAAGACGTTGGACACGGTGCGCGCGCTGTACGATCATTTCCTCGCGGGGCAGCTCGACCGCAGCGGGGTGGTGCTCGCGCTCGGCGGCGGGGTGACGGGCGACATCGCGGGGTTCGCGGCGGCGACGTTTATGCGCGGGACGCGCTTCGTGCAGGTGCCCACTTCGCTGCTGGCGATGACGGATGCCAGTGTGGGCGGCAAGACGGGCGTGGATTTGCCGCAGGGCAAGAATCTCGTCGGCGCGTTCAAGCAGCCGGAGCTGGTGCTCATCGACCTGGACGTGCTCGACACGCTCCCGGAGGCCGAATTTCGTTCCGGGATGGCGGAACTGCTCAAGCATGGGATTATCGGCGCGCCAGAGTTATTGGAAGAGATGCAAGAGGCAAGAGGCAAGAAGCAGGAGGCAGGAAGCAAGGAGCAAGAGGCAAGAAGCAGGGGGCAGGGAGCAGGAAGCAAGGAGCAAGAAGCAGATGTCTTGCATCCTGCATCCTGCATCCTGCATCCCGCATCCTGCATCCCGCATCCTGCATCTTTGGCGCGGTCGTTGCAGGTGAAGATTGAGATTGTGGAGGAGGACCCGTTCGAGAAGGGGCGGCGGGCGGTGTTGAATTTGGGACACACGACGGCGCACGGGTTGGAGCAGGTGAGCGATTTTACGCTGCGCCACGGGGATGCAGTGAGTATCGGGATGGTGGTGGCGGCGCGGATTGCGGAGGCGTTGGGGCGCGCGGAAGCGGGATTGGCGGCGCGCATCGCGGACGTGCTGGCGGCGTGGGGCTTGCCGGTGACGTGTCCGCCCTATCCCGTGGACGCGATCTGGGCGGCGATGACGCACGATAAGAAAAAGCAAGGCAAGGGCCTGCGCTGGGTTCTACCGCGCGCGCTCGGCGACGTGGAGATTGCCGACGACGTGCCGGAGAGTCTGGTCAGGCAAATTCTGGTGGAGATGGGAGCGAGGGAATGAGGCAAGAAGCAAGAAGTAAGGGGCAGGAAGCAAGAATCAGCAAATCAGCAAATCAGCAAATCACGAGTCACGAATTACGAATTGCGAGTTACGAAGCGGACTCCAAAATCCAAAATCCAAAATCCAAAATCCTCGTATTGCACGGACCGAATTTGAACCTGCTCGGTCGGCGGGAGCCGGAGACGTATGGGCGGGTGACGTTGGCGGAGATCGACGCGGCGTTGGCAGCGGCGGCGGAAGGACGCGCGGAATTGCGGATTTTGCAGTCCAACAGCGAGGGTGGCTTGATCGATGCGCTGCATGCGGCGATGGAGTGGGCCGACGGCGTGCTCATCAACCCCGGCGGCTACACGCATACCAGCGTCGCCTTGCGGGATGCGATTGCGGGGACGGGACTGCCGGCGGTCGAGGTTCACCTTTCCAACATTCATGCGCGCGAGGAATTCCGCCACAAGTCGCTCATCGCCCCGGTTTGCGTGGGGCAGATTTGCGGTTTTGGCTGGCGAAGTTATGTGTTGGGGTTGGAGGCGCTGCTGGGGCATTTACAGTCTGATAGTTCAAAGTCGAATGTCCAAAATCCAGAGGCAGGAGGCAAGGGGCAAGAGGCAGGAAGTGAAAATCTTGCATCTTGCATCTTGCATCCTGCGTCGCGCTTGCGCAATCTGCCGCCGTATCCATTTGCGCGGTGGGAGCGGGTGGTGGCGGAGGCGGCGCGCGACGGCAGGACAATGATCCGACTGGACATCGGCAATCCCGACATGCCGCCGGATGATGCGGTGATCGAGGCGCTGTATGCTTCAGCGAAGAAGCCCGATGTGCACGGGTACTCGGGGTATCGCGGATTGCCGGAGTTTCGCCGGGCGTTGGCGGGGTATTATGCGCGGCGCTTTGGGGTGACGCTCGATCCCGACAGGCAGGTGGTGCCGCTGATCGGTTCAAAGGAGGGGATTGTCAATATGGCGCTGGCATGGCTGGATGCGGGCGACCTGGCGCTGTTGCCCGATCCGGGCTACGCGCCTTATGCGGCCGGCGCGCGGCTGGCAGGGGCGGACTTTGAAACGTTCCCTTTGTTGGCGGAAAACGGCTTCCTGCCCGATTTCGACGCAATCCCTGCCGAGGTGGCCGACCGCGCGAAGTTGATGTGGCTGAATTATCCCAACAATCCCACGGGGGCCGTGGCCGATCTGGATTTTTTGGCGCGGGCGGTGGACTTTGCCCGGCAGCACGGCATCCTGTTGTGCTTCGATGCGCCGTACTGCGACTTGACTTACGGCGATTACGTCGCGCCGAGCATCTTGCAGGTGGAGGGCGCGCTGGACGTGGCGGTGGAGTTCAACTCGCTCTCCAAGACGTTCAACATGGCCGGGTGGCGGATGGGGATGGCGGTGGGGAACGAGAGCGCGCTGGCGGCGCTGGCGCAGGTGAAATCGAATATGGATTCGGGGTTGTTTCATCCGCTGCAAGAGGCTGCTATCGTCGCCATCGAGACTACGACGCCGGCATGGTTGGCAGCGCGCAACGCACTCTACCGCGAGCGGTTCGATATTCTCGTCGAAGGGTTGAAGGCGCTGGGGATGACGGCGCAACCGCCGCAGGCGACGCTCTATCTCTGGGCGGCGATCCCGGCGGGATGGGCGTCCTCCGAATCGTTCGCGCTGGCGGTGATGGAACGGACGGGGGTGGTTTTCGCGCCCGGTTCATTCTTCGGCCCGGCGGGGGAGGGGTATGTGCGGGTTTCGGTGACGGCATCTACAGAGGCGATTCGGGAGGCGGTAGTGAGAATGAGTAATGGGTAATGAGTAATGGGTAATGGGTAATGAGTAATGGGTAATGAGTAATGAGTAATGAGTAATGGGTAATGAGTAATGGGTAATGGGTAATCAGTAATCAGGTATCTTCTCAAGGACCTGGGGTGGGGGTTAGGGGTGGGGTTTGCTCGCCCCCAAACCTCCTGCTTTTCCCCTTTCGCTAGAAGCTGGCGGTCAGGAAGGTGAGGGTAGGGTGTGGGGTAGCGATAGCCAGGGTTGCTATGTAATTTTGGGCGGGGGTGAAGGTGTGCAGGGACCAGGTTCCGACGTTGTGGGGATGGCGGCGGTCGGCGAGGAGGCGGGCAGGGGCGTCGGGGTCCATGGTCACATCGAACCGGTCCAGGGGGAGTGAGACGCCGGTGCCCAACGCTTTGACATAGGCTTCTTTGCGGGTCCACCCGGCGAAAAACGCGGCGGCGCGCCGGCTTGCGGGCAGGGCGCGGAAGGCCGCGTTTTCGTTTGCGGAGAAGAATTGTTCCACGAGCCGGGGGAAGTCGTCCGGCGGGATCATCTGTTCCACGTCGATGCCGACAGGATGGGCGCGGGCTACGGCGATGAGGGCGAGGTCGCCGGAGTGGGAGAGGTTGAACTGGAGCCAGACGTGGTCGGGGTCGGCGAGGGCGGGTTTGCCGTGTGGATTGGTCGAGAAGGCCAGTTGGTCAGCCGGAAGGTTGAGGTAGCGGCTGAGGATGTCGCGCAAGGCGCCGTGGGCGGCGATGAAGCGTGCGCGATGTTCGGGAAAGCGGAAGCGCTCGGCGCGGGCACGCTCGTCCGGCGCGAGCGTGGCGTAGAACCGGTCGCGGCACGCGGCGGAGGTGTGCAGGGACGTTTGCCAAACGTGAACGGCATCGTGTGCGAGAAACATATCGGTAATCCTGAATTGACCTGGATAAAGAGACAGTATATAATCATCTTGTAGAATGTACAAAGTTGGTAAGGGAAACCACTATGCCTGCAACGTTGCGAATTGGCCCGTATCACTTTTTCTTTTATTCGGATGAGGGCAATGAACCACCACATATTCACGTGAGGCGTGATAACAAAATTGCGAAATTTTGGCTAACGCCAGTGAGATTGCAGCATAGTGGTGGATTCAACCGCCAAGAGATCAGACGTATTCAGGGATTGGTTGAGAAAAACAGAGAACAGTTGTTGGGAGAATGGAATGAGCATTTTGGAGAATGAGGTTCGTCAGGCGCGAGCGGAAAGGGTTGTTGTAACCGGTGATACGTTGACGGTTGATTTAACCGATGGACGCACCGTTTCTGTGCCGCTTGCCTGGTATCCACGTCTGGTTTATGGTACAGCCGCAGAACGCAATCATTGGGAATTGCTCGGCGATGGAGAGGGAATCCATTGGCCGAATCTGGATGAAGATATCAGTATCGCCGGTATTTTGCTAGGACGCCCCTCGGCTGAGAGCCAGCGTTCTTTGCAGCGTTGGCTAGAAAAGCGTAAGGTGTCAGCACGTCAGGCGCAATCACCAACCAATCTCCCCCCACAACCGGACCTTGTTCCTCAACCGGCATCCTAGAAACTCATAATGAGCTTTATATGCTCGCGTTCTCAATCATCATTCGAGATCTAGCGGGCTGCGCACAGCCAGCCCGCCGCGATTGAGGACGTGGGTGTAGATCATGGTCGTTTTCACGTCCTTGTGGCCGAGCAATTCCTGGACGGTACGGATGTCGTAGCCTGCTTCCAGCAGATGAGTGGCGAAGGAATGGCGGAAGGTGTGCGGGCTGACGGGTTTGACTATGCCGGCAGCCTGAGCTGCGGCGCGGATGGCTTTTTGCAAGCTGCTTTCGTGAACGTGATGGCGGCGTAGCTCACCCCCGCGCGGGTCTTTGGAAATCCGGTCGGAGGGGAAGACGTATTGCCAGCCCCATTCGGTACAGGCGTTGGGATACTTGCGCGCCAGCGCATCCGGCAGGTAGACGCACCCATAGCCATTTTGCAAGTCCTGTTGATGGAGCGCGCGCACGTGAACCAGGTGTTCTTGCAAAGCGGGAATGATCGCCTGAGGCAGCATCGTGACGCGATCCTGGTCGCCTTTGCCTTCGCGCACGGTGATCTGCCGGAGTTCGAAATCCACATCTTTCACCCGCAGGCGCAGACATTCCATCAGCCGCAGTCCACTGCCGTAGAGCAGGCGCGCCATAAGCAAGTGTTCACCGGTGAGCTGGGCCAGCACTTTCTGCACTTCAGCGCGGGTGAGGACGGTGGGCAGGCGTTTAGGTTTTTGCGCGCGGATGGCGTCGAGGTCGAGGGGGTCGAGTTCCTGGTGCAGCACCTCGCGGTAGAGAAAGAGGATGGCGGCGAGGGCTTGATTTTGGGTAGAGGCGGCGACATTCTCCTCGGTGGCCAGGTGGGCGAGGAAGGCGCGGATTTCGGGCGTCCCCATATCGCGGGGATGTCGTTTGTTGTGGAAGAGGATGAAGCGTCTGATCCAATCGACGTAGGCTTCTTCAGTGCGCAGGGCGTAATGTTTCATACGCAACAATTCACGGACTTGATCGAGCAGTTTGGGCGGTTGGGCCATCGTTTTTCTCCGGTGTAGGGTTTTGCTGAACACGAATGTGCCACGAATGTAGAACGAATGTAAAACGAATGTAGAACGAATGTAAAACGAATGTAAAACGAATATGGTTCTGCGTTCAAAGGGAAATTTGACTTCTGAGAAAAGTTCGCCTATACTAAGGTTGGTTTGTGCAAGTTTTATATTTCGGCATTGTACCCCATTTCGGTATTTCGGCAAAAAGCTCATTTAAGATATCTTAGGCAGAAAAGTTTCTGTATAAGATGCGCTCAAGTTGTTTTTTGCGGAAATCGGTAGAGGGGGTTTAGGCGGAAGGGATTCCGTATAATTACATGTTGGGCGGCAAAAGTGGAAAAGAATGATATTCCTATGACTGAAAAATCAGAAGAACTCCGACAATTTGTTTTGAAATATCTAGACGATCTTGACATTGAGGGCGGTTCTGGTTCCGTTCTGAATCTGCCTAGCTTTGAACTATATGCACAAGATTATCTGGAATTTTCAGAAGCAGAACTTATAGCTTTTCAACAAGAGCCATCGGAAAAGGCAAGAATATCGAGATTGATTAACTGTGTAGCTCATCTAAAAAGAGCTATGGATTGCCAGCTTGATACATTCTTACATGTATACAATCTCTACGATATATTTAATAAACGCAATCTTAAAATTGAGAAGAAACTAGATTTTTTGCGAGCTATTGGTATATTCACTTCTAGGTCCTTATCACGTCTGAATACTATACGTAACAAAATGGAGCACACCTACGAAGTGCCGAAAATTGATGATATTGAAATCTACTATGACTTGGTTTCGGCATTTGTAGCAGTGTTACAGCGAACAATTCTTGCTATATTCTGGCATGATGAAGTAGAAATGGGTATATATGACTCGGATAACAACAGAATTGGATTCTTTGGCATCAAGTACGTTCTTGAAGGACCAAGTGTAGAAGTATGTTGGGAGATTGATGAGATAAGGAAGACTATGGTGGCCAATATAACAGATTTTGTAGAGTTTGCCTTTTTCTTTAAGGTGTGGTTTCTTATGTATGAACTTCACGGTTTTGCTAGCAGTCATTATGTTGCCGCACAACTCAGTATTTGACAATTCGTTGCACTTTGTCTCTCTGTGTGAAGTTACCCCCAAAAACTAGACCACATGCTAAATGGAAATAGTGTACAATTCTAACCAAGCATGTGGAGGGAAAATGACCAAACGTCGCACGTTTACTGCCGAATATAAGTTCAAAGTGGCTGAAGTTACCCCCAAAAACTAGACCACATGCTAAATGGAAATAGTGTACAATTCTAACCAAGCATGTGGAGGGAAAAATGACCAAACGTCGCACGTTTACTGCCGAATACAAGTTCAAAGTGGCGCT
>Ga0209381_1000240_pt1 | contig 150250 bp, 120 predicted proteins | sample DewCreD2012metaG_FD_184111 | JGI IMG/M metagenome (GOLD analysis project Ga0209381, IMG submission 184111) | Hot spring sediment bacterial and archeal communities from British Columbia, Canada, to study Microbial Dark Matter (Phase II) - Dewar... ...
CCGGCCGGACCTGGAGCCCGGTGGGCGACGAAGCGCCGCTGTGCCTGGAAACCTTCTGGCGCAACGACCGCTGGGCCCTCCTCTGCCCCCACACGGCCCTCGACCCTGCAAGAAACTGAGAGGCGCCGGTACATGGGCAACTTCGCGGACGAGCTTTTCCAATTCCAGCAGGATGCGGTATTCGGGCCGTTCGGCCAGTCGGTGGACTTCCGACCAGTCCATTTCGACCTTCCCTATGAGTGCCCCGGCGGCCGGTTTGTGGGCGCACTGCGCCGCCGGGGCGCAGAGCAGTGAATCGCCGGCGCCCGGCACGCGCCCCGCGAGCAGTTGTTCCGGGCTGATCAAGCGGACGGAACTGCACGGTACCTGCAATTCGGTGTACGGGCGTCGGAAGCGGGGGTAACCAGCACGAGCCTCGGTTTTACTTCGACCAGCCCTCGGCTCAAAGTCCCGGCGTGGAAATCGTCGCGGACGCGTGAGACTTCGAGCGCGTGAACCGCTACCATGCCCGGGATCTGAAGGTATTGGTGAAACGACCGCGCGGTTCGCTACGGAACGAGGCGACGGCGAAGGGATGGCTGCGCTGGGCGGCCTGGCGTGCCGAAGCCTTGGCGCAGGCAGGTGGCGGAGCGCGAGGCGTGGCTGGACGCGGTGACGCACGATCCGCTGCTGCCGGGCCTTCGCCGCGCCGAAGCGGCTTCGGCCGCGTAGGCGGGCCGGATTCTGCCGCCGGATTATCTGGGGCAACCGTCGCGGCGGCGGCGGGTGGAAGTGTTGCGCGACGCCGGCCGGTAACTGCGCACGTTCAACCCCGAAAAAACCCGCGCAGGCCGTGCGTGACACAAGACAAGTTTGTGTTGCAGATACACGATGCACTTGCTTGATGAATTCTCGCTCGGCGGGTTAAGGTGGCGGCGTGTCGCATCAGATCTCACGCGTCTGAACCTACATCGAATTGAGGATATCGGTTCCAGAAAAAGAGCACTCGGCCATCCTTCGTTTCGACCCGATCTCCCGGCAAGTGCCTGAACAACCAAACAGAACGGGAGAAGGACCGGATTTCCTCGTGATCCAAGAAGGCATAGAAGGCCTCATGGTAGAAAAGCTCTTGCCTGAAGTAGTATGGGTCGGATTCAGTGCCCGCCCCGAAGACGTCGCGGCCACGCTTGAACTGAAGATTCCTGATCGTGCCCTCCTTGATGGCGGTGCGAAGCGCCTCCGGAGTTTCGGCGCTCTGCAATCCACTTGGACGCGCCATTCGACCGACGGCAGAAGCCACCAGCCCGTAAAGCCTGAAGAGAATTTCCGGGCCTTCGAATGCCGCGAGCACCATCACCACCTTCGCAAACTGCTTCTCCGCGATTCGGCTGCTCCCCGGCTCGAGCAAATCGCTTCCGGTCATCCTGTCGCCATGGATTACACGGCAGAACCAGTCGTAAAGAAAACGTAAGGTGGGCTTTGCAGAATCCGCTGCGCCTCCTGCCGGAAACGCTTTGTCAATGGCTGTTTCCAAGTTCACATGTCGAGCGCGGCCAGCAGCAAGCCACCGCGACCTCCAAGGTGTCGTGGCTTCAGCAGTGCCTTTGGTTCCCGCCAAGAAGCGCCCTACGTCTGCTTCAAGTTCACTGAGCATTGGGCGGACATCTCGGTTCGAACGAGCCGCATCCTCAATCTTGTCCCATGCTTCCTTGAACTTCTCTGACAGCCAAACCGAGACAGCATAGTGCTCCATCAACGATCGGGCACACAGGATGGCCGCCAACGGATTCCGTTCGTTGATGCTGCGTTTCGCCGCGACTTGCATCAGATGCATCTTGTGCAATCCCACCATGACGGAGAATTCGACAGCGGTTTTTAGGAATCGAACCCAACTGTCGTAAGGGGGAGACGCTGGGAAGGCGCTTTCTTCTCCAAGAGTTTCCACCGCTTGTTCGAACTTTAGCGCGTAGCGTCGAATCCCCGCCAAGGCCAACCATTCGGCGGCCGTAGCAGGCAGGCCGAATCCACCGGTCCGTTGAGGAAAGAAGAACAGTTCCTTGGCCGGGAGCGCCGAACACAACTGGTCAGAGCCGCCGAGAATGGGGCGCAGAGTGTCCAGCTCGCGTTCATCGCAGTGATCAGAGATCATTCTCCAGAACTCCTCCCACTGCTGGCGTGCGTGATCGAGTCTTTCCCGGAACACCCCCAAGAAGCCGGAATCGAGACGCCAATCGTTAGGATATCCGTGTTCGTTGCGGAGCTTCTGGCAGAGGCAAGGCAGTGTGTCCTTAACGAACTCCACCATTTGATCCCAGCTCGTCTCCGCCTTGGGTGCCTCGATGGTGCAGGGACTCGCCGCAGGGCGTCGCGCCCAGGGAAAAGCCAAAAACGAGCGATAGACGCTGACGAATGCTCTCAGCAATACCACACCGGCTGTAGCCTGCTCCGGCCGGATCGCTTGGACGTGGCTTCCGTAGTTTGGATGCACATAGTCATTGAGCGCGGCGAAAGCATCGTCCAGTTCAACTGGCTTGGGCGCGATTCTTGCAGGGAGAGCGGGCCTGCGAGTCATTTCATCGGGTTTTGGCACTCCGAGCAACGGCAGAAATCGCGCCCAGAGCAGGGTAGCGTGATCCCGAACTCGCTGACAGTCGGCTGGCGTAACAGGGAACGGTGATTCCAACATGTCGGGAGCAGGAAGTTGGCCTTCATAAGCTTGGAGCTGCAGGAAGTCGTCCAGGATTTCAATTTGTGTCCGGAGCGCCAAGGCCGCCGCCAGCAGGTCGCCGGCCGCAGATGCACTGCTAAGCATTCTTTCCAGCATGAGCCAGCGAGGCCATCTGGCCGCATCAACGAGCGGTTGAAGTCTTAAGATTGCGGCGGCGTAAGCTCGGTAGAATTGAAACGTTCCGCCAGAGTCAGGTTGTGGGATGTTGTCGTAGAGCTGACGAAAAAGCCGGAGTGTCTTGGCGGAACGCTGGAGTGATTCTGAGGAAGGGCAGACGTTGACTCCCCGGTTTCTCTCGGCAATCAGGGACTCAACCTCGTTGTTGAGGGCGGCGACGGCGGAATCCTTTTTCCAACGATGCTGCAATTGGGGAAACAATGGCGAGTGTAGCATAGGTCAGCATCAGTTACGCGAAGCCCGAAACGATATGTTCAATGTGACGAGGTTCACTTGTTGAGCAGTTTTTCCACCTTCGCCTTCACCGCGACATCCATCTTGATCAACGGTGGCCAGGGGCGTTTGAAGCCTTCGCTCGGCAATTTCTTCGTCGCGTCAATGCCGAGTTTGCTGCCGATGGCTATTTCACTCGTGGCGTGGTCGAGCACGTCGGCCGGGCCTTTGGTGAAGATGCTGTCGCGTTGCGGATCGGTGTTGGCGCAGAGACGGAAGAGGACTTCGCTGGTGTTGTGCACGTCCACGTCGGCGTCCACCACCACGAGGTATTTGGTGAACATCATCTGCCCCATGCCCCAGAGGCCGTGCATGATTTTGTAGGCCTGCATCGGGTAGGTCTTTTTGATGCTCACGAAGACGAGGTTGTGGAAGACGCCCTCCGCCGGCAGCGCGATGTCCACGATCTCGGGGAAGTTCATCTTGAAGACGGGCAGGAAGAGTTTTACGGACGCGCCGCCGATGTAGAAGTCTTCCATCGGCGGGATGCCAACGATGGTGGCGGGATAAACGGCGTCTTTGCGGTGCGTGATGGCGGTGACGTGGAAGACGGGATACGGCTCGGGCAAGGTGTAATAGCCGGTGTGATCGCCGAACGGGCCTTCGTCGCGCAGTGGCTCGCGCGGGTCCACGTAGCCTTCGATGACGAAGTCGACGTTGGCGGGGACTTCGAGGTCATTCGAGACACATCGGACTAATTCGACGGATCGTTTGCGCAGGTAGCCGGCTAACAGGAACTCGTCCAAGCCATCGGGCAAAGGGGCAGTGGCGGCGAAGGTGAAGACGGGATCGCCGCCGAGGAAGACGGCGACGGGCATGCGCTCGCCCTTTTCGTAGTAACGGCGCCCGTGGCGCGCGGCCACCTTCTGCAACTGCCAGTGCATCCCGGTGGTGCGGTCGTCATAAACCTGCATCCGATACATGCCGACGTTGCGCTCGCCGGTGTCGGGGTCGCGGGTCACAACGCAGGGGAGCGTGATGAAGCGGCCGCCGTCGAGGGGCCAGCATTTCAAAATGGGGAGGTTGAGGAGGGTAGGAGCCGGCACTGAAGTCCGCAGTCCGAAGTCCGCAGTCCGAAGAGTGTCCAGCGGCGGAGCCGCAGGCCACGGTTCCAGGCGGGGAGGCGGGGCGTCGAACTTGTGGATGACTTCCTGGCACGGGCCGCTCTTGACCGGTTTCGGTTTGGCGTGGCGCAGCTCGAGGGCGGTGGAGAACAGTTTGATGGCTTCCTTGAAACTGGTCGGCGGCTTGGCCTTCATGAGCGAGCCGAGTTCGGCGGCGACCTCGTCCACGGAATTCGCCCCCATGCTCAACGCCATGCGCCTCCACGAGCCGAGCGTATTGATGGCGACGGGGAAGGGCGAGACCTGTCCGTTAACCGTGGGTTTCTCGATGAGCAACGCCTTGCCGCCGCCGGGCGATTTCATTTCGCGGTCGGCAATCTCGGTGATTTCCAGTTCGGTGGCGACGGGTTGGGAGATGCGTTGGAGTTCCCCGGCACAGTCCAGCACGTGCACCCACTCGCGGAAGGAATCGAATGCCATGCCGGCAGGCTAACACACCGCCGCGCCGGGGCAATGCACGGCCCGCCCGACCGGCCGGTCACAATTCCAGCGTGGGGCTGGGCGCGTCCTGGGAGGTCGTGTTCACCCGCACATGCGCGGCGCCGAGCTTCTCCACGCACGCGCAGACGGCGCGACGCGCCAGTTCGGGCCGGTTGCAATCGCGGCTCAGATGGCCCAGGTAGAGATGGCGCAGTTCCGCGGACATGACCTGTTCCACGACCCCGGCCGCGGCATCGTTCGAGAGGTGGCCGTGACGGCTGAGGATGCGTTGCTTGACGCTCCACGGCCGGCGGGGGTCGTCCTGGAGCAAGCGCAGGTCGTGGTTGGTCTCGAGCAGCAGCACGTTGGCCGGGCGCACGCGTTCGAGGACGAGCCGCGTGGCGTGGCCGAGATCGGTGAGGAAGCCGATGTTGCCGGCCGCGGTGCGCAGCAGAAAGCCCACCGGGTCCTGCGCGTCGTGCGGTACGGCGAAGGTCTCGACCTGCACGTCGCCGACCTCGAACGTCGCGCCGGTCTGGAAAAGCCGACAATCGAAGCGGGCGTCCAGCGCGCGCTCGGTCGCGTCCCGTGTGAGGCGGTTGCAATAAATCGGGATTTGCAACCGCGCGCAGAGTACCGCCAGGCCCCGGATGTGGTCGCTGTGCTCGTGCGTGAGCAGGATGCCGTGGAGCGTCTCGGGCGAGCGTTCGATGGCGGCCAGGCGCTGGCGGATCTGGCGGGCGCTGAAGCCGGCGTCTATGAGCAGCCGGGTGTCCTCGGTTTCGAGGTACGCACAGTTGCCGCCTGAGCCGCTACCGAGAATGGTGAACCGCACGGGCACGCGGCGACGTTAGAAACGCGCGGGCAGGGGTCAACGCTTTTGCGCGCGAACCGGCGGCACGGCTGGACCGCGGGACGTTGGCGCGGCCGAGGCGAGCGCTTTTGGCCTGCCGCGCTTGGCAGTCTTGCCCGGCCGTGGGCAATTCCGCCGGGCCGGGCGGTGTGGAACTCAGCCCATCGGCCAGGTGCCCGGAGAGGCGAGCGCCGAGTCGCAGGTTGCCAACACGGACCGCGGACCGTAGGTCGGCGGCGCGGGCGGGTTGCCCGTCCACGGCTTCTCGCCCGCTTTGCGATTGCCTGGCGCCCGCGCGCCTCGCACCCTTGCCCTCATCCCGCCGGGCAGGTGCCCGGCGCCCCAGTTCATGAGTTACCAGGTCATTGCCCGCAAATACCGCCCGCAGCGCTTCGCCGATGTGGTGGGCCAGGAGCACGTCACCACGACGCTGGCCAACGCCATCCGCGCCGGGCGCATTGCCCACGCCTACCTGTTTTGCGGCCCGCGCGGCACCGGCAAGACCACCATTGCCCGCATCTTCGCCAAATGCCTCAACTGTACCGACGGCCCGAAGGTGGACTTCGACGACGCCGACCCGCGCTGCGTCGAGATCGCCGAGGGCCGCGCGCTGGACGTGCTGGAAATTGACGGGGCAAGCAACAACGGCGTCGAGCAGGTGCGCGAATTGCGCGAGACCTGCAAGTTCGCGCCCGCGGCGGCGCGTTTCAAAATCTACATCATTGACGAGGTGCACATGCTCTCGACGGCGGCATTCAACGCGCTGCTCAAGACGCTCGAGGAGCCGCCGGCGCACGTGAAGTTCATGTTCGCCACCACCGACCCCGAAAAGGTGCTGCCCACGATCCTCTCGCGCTGCCAGCGGTTCGACCTCCGCCGCATCCCGGCCGCGCTCATCGTGAAGCATCTGGCCGCCATCGCCGCCCGGGAAGGCGTACAGGTCGAGGAGGCCGCCCTGCACGCCATTGCCCGCGGCGCGGACGGCGGGATGCGCGACGCCGAGTCCACGCTCGATCAGTTGATCAGTTTTTGCGGCGCGACGATCGTCGAGGCGGATGTGCTCACCATGTTCGGCCTGGCCGCGCGCGACCAGGTGCTGGCGCTGGCCGACGCCCTGCTGGCCGGCGACGCCGCGCAGGTGCTGGCCGCGCTGGATGAACTGGCCCGCGGCGGCAAGGACCTCGGTCGTCTGCTCGCCGACCTGTTGCATCATTTCCGCAACCTGCTGATCTTGCAGGTGGCCAGGGGCGAGGCCGGCCTGATCGAGGCCAGCGAAGCGGAATTGCAGGCGCTCCAACGTCAGGCCGACCGCATTACCCCGGCCGGTGTGACGCGCATCATGGAGGTCCTGACCGAGACGGAGGGCCGGTTGCGCGAAGCGGTCTCAAAAAAGATCGCGCTCGAAGTGGCGTTGCTGAAAGCCATTCAGGCCCGCAACGCGGTGAGCCTCGACGCAGTGCTGAGCCAGTTGCAGGCGTTGCGCAGCGAGGCCGCCGGTCCGGCCAACGGCGCGGCGGCGGCTGCGGCCCGGCCGACCAGTGCGACGCCAGCGCCCGCCCGATCAACCACGCCGGGCGAATCAGCGGTGGCGTCAGCCCCGATGCCCATCGCGGCCTTGCGCGAAACCGCCTCGGCGGCGGGGGCCGAGCCCCCCGCGAGCGCGGCGTTGGCGGGCATGCCCGCAGACCTGGCCGCCACGTGGAACGCGCTGCTCGCAAGCGTGCAGGCGGGCAGCCGCTTTCTGCACAACTACCTGCTGAAGGCCTTTCCCGTCGCGTTTGAGCGCGAGGAGTTGACCATCGGGTTTCCCGCCGCGAGCGCGCAATTCCTGCCCTTGGTGGACAATCGCAAAAACCAAGACCTGCTCGCCGGTGTGCTGCGCGCCCAGGGGTTCCGCGATCCGCGGGTGAAGTTCGTTAAGGCCGAGCCGCCGGCCGTAGCCCCCGCCGCCGTTCCGGCCGCCCCGCCCGAGCCACCAACGCCTGCGTCAGCCAGTGAGGCACCGCCGGCCGCCTCGCCCGCCACGTCGCCCGAACCGCCCGCCGCCAAATCGGGCAGGTCTGCGTTGACGCGCCTGGACCCGGCGGCCTTCAAGGACGATCCGCTCATCAAGGAGGCGCTCGAGATCTTCAAGGGCCGCATCGCCCAGGTGGTTGCCCCGGCGCCCCCGCAATCCTAGACTCCCGCCCATGTCGAGCCTCGGCAAACTCATGAAACAGGCGGCGCGCATGCAGCAGCAGATGCAGGCCGTTCAGGCGGAACTCGCGCAACGCACCGTCGAAGCCACCAGCGGCGGTGGCATGGTCCGGGTCGTGGCCAGATGCGATGGCAGCGTGGCGTCAATCAAGATTGACCCGCAGGCCATCAATCCGGCGGACGCGGCGCTGCTTGAAGACCTGGTGCTCGCGGCGGTGAACAACGCCCTCACCCAGGCGCGCGAAACCGCCGCCGCCGAGATGGGCAAGGTGACCGGCGGTCTGCCGGGCCTGATGTGACCTCCCGCCGTCCGCCGTCCGCGGCGGAACGGCCCGAGCCGCTGTGTTGTTACCGGACGCCATTGCCAAGCTCATTGCCGCGCTGGGCGAATTGCCCGGCATCGGGCCGCGCTCGGCCGAGCGCCTGGCGCTGTACCTGGTGCAGGCACCGCCGGACCTCAGCCGCCAGCTTGCCCAGGCCGTGCTGGCCGCGCGGGAGCGGATCCAGACCTGTCGGATTTGCGGCGCGCTCACCGAAACGCAACCCTGCCCCATTTGTGCGGATGACCGGCGCGACGCCGCCTGCGTCTGCGTGGTGGAACGGCCGGTGGACATCCTGCTCATCGAGAAAGCGGGCGGCTTCCGCGGCCGGTACCACGTGCTGGGCGGCAAGCTCTCGCCGCTCAACGGCGTCGAGCCCGAGGACCTGCGGATAGGCGAGTTGGAGGACCGGCTCGGCCGCGAGCCGGTCCGCGAGGTGATCCTCGCGCTGCCCACGGACGTGGAAGGCGACGCCACCAGCCATTATCTGGCCCGGCGGCTCGTGCCGCGCGGCGTGAAGGTGACGCGGCTGGCGCATGGCCTACCGGCCGGCACCGGGCTGGAGTTCGCCGATGAACTGACGCTCAGCCGTGCTTTGGAAGGGCGGCAGCCGGTTGGATGAAGGTCCTCTGTCCACGGTCCACAGTCGTCGGTCACGAGTCCCACGTTTCAAGCCCCAAACCCGAAAACTCAGACCCCAGCCCCGAGACACCAGACCCCATTCCCCATGCCGCGTCCTCAAGCTGTCATCTTCGATCTTGGCAAGGTCTTGCTGGATTTTGACTACCACATTGCCATCCGCCGGCTGCTCCCCCGCTGCCGGATTTCGCTGACGGACCTCCAACGCGTGCTCCTCCAGGATCACCTGCTCGTGGAGTACGAGACCGGCCTGATTAGCACGCCCGAGTTTGTCCGCCGGCTCACCGCCGCCACGGGATATCAGGGCACGCAGGCGGAGTTCCGCGCCGGATTTGGCGACATCTTCACGCCCCTCGAGCCGATGATCGCGCTGCACGCGGAGTTGCGCGCGCGGCGCGTGCCGACCTACGTGCTCTCGAACACCAATGAGCTGGCCGTGGACTTCATCCGCTCACGGTACCCGTGGTTCGCCGACTTCGACGGTTATGTACTGTCGTACGAGCATCACGCGATGAAGCCGGACGCGGCCTTGTATGAAGTGGCGGAGCGGCTCAGCGGGCGGCGCGGCGCGGAGCTGTTTTACTTCGACGACCGCCCGGAGAACGTCGCGGCGGCACACGCGCGTGGCTGGCAGGCGGTGGTTCACGCCGACCCCGCAACCTCGCGCGCTGCGCTGGCGGCGACCGGTCTGCTGGACGGCCCGGGCGGTGCGGTCTAGCAGAGCCGGTCAAGGCAGTGGCGCCGACTCCCGGCGCGCCGTATCTTCGGCCACGGTTTTGCGTGCAAATTGAACCTTCCAGTGCTCCCGAGTCCACCGGTGTCGTCATCCCGGCCCGGTCCCGCCGGCAGGCCATGGACTGGAGCCTGGTGCTGGCCAGCCAGGGCATCGAGGTGGTGATTGACCATCAGCCGGACGGCCTGGGCTGGGTGTTGATTGTGGAGCCGGCGCAGGAAGCCGCCGCGCTGGCCGCCATCCGGCAGTATCGCTTGGAAAACCGCGGGTGGGCGTTGCGCCAGCGGCTGCGCGAGCTGGGCTTCCGCTTTCACTGGGGCGTGCTGTTGTGGGCCTGGGCGTTGATCACACTGCACTGGCTGGCGGATGCCTCCGGCGAAGGCCTTGAGCGGATCGGGTCCATGAGCCACACGGTGCGCACCTCCGGCGAATGGTGGCGGCTCTTCACCGCCACCATGCTCCACGCGGACGCCGGGCACCTGGCGGCGAACGTCTCCACCGGCCTTGCGGCGCTGGGCCTCGCCATGGGCCGGTATGGCGCGGGGTGGACATTGCTGGCCACGCTGCTGGCCGGCGCGCTGGGCAACGCCGCCGGTTTGCTGTTTCACACCTCCCCGTATCGTGGGCTGGGCGCTTCCGGCGTGGTGATGGGCGCGCTGGGCCTGCTGACCGTGCAATCGCTGGGCGTGTGGCGGAATCCACGCGCGGCATGGCGTTCGGTGCTGGCGGGCGGGGTTGCCGGTGGGCTGCTGTTTGTAATGTTCGGCCTGAGCCCGACCAGCGACGTGGTGGCGCACGCCGGCGGCTTCGCGGGCGGGCTGATATTCGGGCTCGGGTTGAATTTCCTGCCCGAGCGGCTGGGCCCGCGCACGGCGGCGGACCGGTGGGCGGGCGCCGTCGCCATACTCCTGGCCACGGCCTGCTGGTCGCTCGCGTTGTTGCACTGATGATGCCCAGATGGCTCCAACGTATCCCTGACCGCCGCGGCACTGACGGTGATCGTCGTTGCCCCCGGCGCGGCCTGCGCGCAAAGCTCGTTCAGGAACGGCGAAATCCGGCGCCGCCGGCTTCCGGGCGGGCGTTCGCGCTGGGTCTGCTTTGGCTGGGTACGGTTGCGGCATGGACGGCCGAGCATCGCGGCCGCCAGTTCCTGGGCTGGGACCGCTTTGAATCATGGCAGCGATCAGAGCCCGCCGGTCACCGCTGGACCTTGACCTCGCCGTCGCTGGCCGCCGACCTCGACTGGAACGAGGCGGTGCTGTCCTGGAACGCCGAAACCCCGCCCGGCACCGGCTTGAAATTCGAACTTCGCCGGCTCGCGCCCGCGCCGGAGACGCCGTGGTACATCATGGGGTTTTGGGCCTCTGCTCCTGCCACGGGCTGCCCGCGCCACAGCGTGCGCGGCCAGAATGACGCCCACGGCGACGTGCTGACCGACACACTGGTGTTGTCCGCGCCCGCCCGGACCGCGCAAATCCGGGTGACATTCACCGGCCCCGAAGCGGGTGTTCCGCCCCGGCTGCGATTCATCGGCCTGAGCCTGCTGGACAACCGGGTGAAATTGACCGAATTACCGCCGAACCGCGCCGCTTGGGGCCGTGAGCTGGCCGTGCCCGAACGCACGCAGGTGATCTACCCGGAAGGCGTTGCCGCATGGTGCAGCCCCACCAGCCTTTCCATGCTGCTGGCCTACTGGGGCACCCGGCTCAACCGGCCCGAACTGGCGCTCGACGTGCCCGCCGTGGCGCGGGCGGTCCACGACCCGGAATGGCCGGGCACGGGCAACTGGGCCTTCAACACCGCCTTTGCCGGCGGGTTCCCCGGCTTGCGCGCGTACGTCACGCGGCTCAGCGACATTTCCGAACTGGAGGACTGGGTGCTGGCCGGTGTGCCGCTGGCGGTGTCGGTCTCGTACAACCTCCTGCGTGGCGCGCCGCGCGAACGCGATGACGGGCATCTGATCGTGGTGCGGGGTTTCACGGCGGCCGGGGACGTGGTGGTGAACGACCCCGGCACGGGCCGGGAAATCCGGCGCGTCTTCGCGCGGCCCAACCTGGCGCGCGCCTGGGCGACGTCCGGCCACACGGTGTACGTGGTGCATCCGGTGGGCCATGCCTCGCCGGCGGATCGGTTCGGCCATTGGTGGAGCACGGAAACGCTGCAGAAGTGAATCGCCGGGACACCGAGCACCCCGGCGAAGCAAACCGCTCGGCGCGCGGCTGGTCCCGCGGACCCAGCGATGTCACCCGGGCGATGGCTCCGTCGCGCCGGGTCCGTTCGGGGTTGAAGTTACTGTTTTCGGCCGAGACCAAACCGGCCACCAAGCGCCCGGTACCCGCTTTGCTCTCGCCTCGCGCGCCGCGTTCCGGCATGCTGCGAGCGTGTCTGGCATTGTGGCCATCGTCGGCCGGCCGAACGTCGGCAAATCCGCCCTGTTCAACCGCCTCGTCGGGCGGCGCATTGCCATCGTGCACGACCAGCCGGGCGTGACGCGCGACCGCATCAGCGCGGAGGCCGAGTGGCGCGGGCGCTCCTTCACGCTGCTGGACACCGGCGGCATCGGCCTGCTGCGCGGCGAGAAAGCGGACGACGTGATCCTGAGCGCGGCGCTTGAGCAGGCGCGGGTGGCCATCGAGTCAGCGGACGTGGTGATTCTGGTGGTGAATGTCCAGGAAGGCATGGTGCCGCTGGACCGCGAGGTGGCCCAGCGCCTGCGCCAGGCCGGCCGGCCCGTGCTGGTGGCGGTGAACAAGGTGGATCATCCCGGCCTCGAAGCCGGCGTGGCGGAGTTTGCCGAGCTGGGCTTCGAAAGGGTGCTGCCCGTCTCCGCCATTCACGGCCGGGGCGCCGACTCGTTGCTCGCGGCGGCGGTGGCCTTGCTGCCGCCCGCGGCGGTCGCCAGCGCCGACGCTTCCGCGCCGGCGGCCCCCGGGGCTGGCGAGGCGGACGAGGCAACGGCCCCGCCCGCCGAGCCGCTCAAGCTGGCTGTGGTGGGCCGGCCAAACGTCGGCAAGTCTTCGATCATCAACGCGCTGACCCGCTCCGAGCGCGTCATCGTGAGTCCAATTCCCGGCACGACGCGCGATTCCGTGGACGTGCCGTTCGAGGTCGAGACCGACGGCGTGCGCGAGCGTTACGTGCTCATTGACACCGCGGGCATGCGCAAGGCGCGGCGCGTGAGCGATTCGATCGAGTTCTTCAGCGTCAAGCGGGCCGAGGACTCGATCGAGCGATGCGACCTCGTGGTGTTCGTGCTCGACGCCGAGAGCGGCATCCGCGAGCAGGACAAAAAGATCGCGGACAAGATCGTGGCGGTGCGCAAAGCTTGCATCGTGGTGGTCAACAAGTGGGACCTCTACGCGGCGCAGGTGCGGGCGGCGCGCGCGGCGGCGTTAAAGGCCGGCGCGCCGCCCGGGCGGCGGGACGGCCCGGATCCGGCCCGGATGACGCTGGCCGAGTTCGCCAAATGGGTGCAGGCGCAACTGTTCTTCCTGGACTACGCGCCGGTGATCTTCACCTCGGCCGCGGAGGGCACGAACCTGGACCGGCTGCTGGAGGCGGTGCGCTATGTGGCCGCGCAATGGCGGCAGCGCATCCCCACCGGCGTCCTGAACCGCACATTGCGCGACGCCATCGAGCGCCGGCAGCCGGTCAGCGCCGGGGGCCGGCGGCTGAAGTTTTTTTACGCCACGCAAACGCGCCAGGCCCCGCCGACGTTCCTGTTGTTCGTGAACGACCCCGCGCTGTGGTCGGACGCGTACGCGAAATATCTGGCGGACCAGTTGCGTCGCGCGTTCGGGCTGGAAGGTTGCCCGATCGTGCTGCACCCGCGCTCACGCCCGCAGGACGCCGCCCCGCCCGCCGCAAACCGCCGCCAACGGCCGCCGCGTCATGGCCGGGGGGTCCGCCACCGCCGATGAAGCTCCCCGCCGATTACCACCTGCACACGCCGCTGTGCCGCCACGCGGAGGGCGAGCCGGTCGAGTACGCGGCGCGGGCGGGCGAGTTGGGGCTGGAGGAAATCGGCTTCTCCGACCACAGCCCGATGCCGCGTGACGACTTCGACGACTGGCGCATGCGGCGGGACCAGCTCGACGAATACGTGGCCCAAGTGGCGCGGGCGCAGCGCGAGCATCCGCAACTCCGCATCAAGCTGGCGCTGGAGGTGGATTACCTGCCGGGTCAGGAGGGCTGGATTCGTGACCTCGCGACGCGGCATCCGTGGGATTACCTGATCGGCTCGGTGCATTACATCTCGGATTCCTGGGACATTGACAACCCGCAGAAACTCTCGCGGTGGCGGCAGCGCGATCCGTGGGAGGTCTGGTGCGCGTACTGCGAGCGCCTGACCCTGGCCGCGACGTCCGGCCTGTTTGACGTCATCGGTCACGCGGACCTGGCCAAGAAGTTTGCGATCTATCCATCACAGGACACGTCGCCGCTGTTCCGGCGGTTTCTGACGGCGGCCCGCGAGGCGGGTGTGGCGATCGAGCTGAACACCGCCGGGCTGCGCAAAGATTGCCGGGAGATTTACCCCAGCCGGGCGATCCTCGAAACCGCCTTTGCCCTGGGCGTGCCCATCACCTTCGGCTCGGACGCGCACGCGCCGGGCGAGGTGGGCGCGGACTTTGACCAGGCTGTGGCGCTGGCCCGTAGCGTCGGTTACACGCGGTGCTTGCGTTTCAGCCGGCGCCGGCGCGAAGTCACTCCGCTTTGATCCCGAGGCGCTTTCTTCAGGCGACAAACATTCTCACCTCGTCCCTCTCCCCCACCGGGCGGAAGAAGGGTTGTGCCGGTTTGCCATCAAACCGGTATCAGAACAGCGGGTTGATGAGGATGCCCAGCACGGTGAGCGGCCCCTGGTCTTCGAGGCCCTCGGTGGCTTTGTCGAGCTTTTGGAGTGTGAGCTTGGCGTTATCAACCAGCGCCGTGTCATTGACGATCTTGCCCGCCGTGCCTTCGCCGCGGTTTATCTTCTGCATGATTTCGCGGAGGTTGGCCACGGCCTCGGTGGTCTCGGTGTAGAGTTTGTCCTCGGTCATGAGCCGGCCCACGGTGCCTTTGCCGGCCCGCACGTCCGCCACCACGGCCCGGGCGTCGCTCATCAACGTCTGCGCGTCGGCGGTCGCCTGGTTGATGTTGGTGACGGTTGCGAGCGCGCTGGCGTACAGCGCGTCCTCGTAAAGGAGCCGGCCCACGGTGCCCTGGCCGCTGGCCACCTGCGCGGAAATGGACTCGGCATTGCTCAGAATGGTGAGGATGCGCGGTTTGCTTTCATTCAGGAAGTCCGTGAAGGGCAGGATCATGTCGCCCAGGTTGGAATCGCTGAAGTTGTCCGTCAGTTTTTTGATGCCGGTGGTGACGCCTTCGAGCTTGGTCATGAGTTGGTTGAAATCCGGCTGCTCGAAGGTCTCGAGTTCGAAGCCGCTTTCAACCTCCGGCCCCTTGCCCGGACCGAACTCGATGGCGACGTAGTTCTGGCCCATCAAGCCGGTGAAGCGGATGGTGGCGCGGCTGTCCGTGCGGATGCGCGCCTGGCGGTCGGTGATCTTCATGGTGACGCGCACCTTGTCGTCGGCGAACTCGATGCTGTCCACGCGGCCGATCTGCTTGCCGGCCATTTTCACCGGGTCGCCTTCGTTGAGCTCGAGCACGTTCGTGAAGCGGGCGGCGATCACCTTGCCCCGCTTGAAGAACTCCAGGCCGCCGATGGTCTCGAGGATCACGACGGCGGCGACAAAGGCCAGCGCGAAGAAGATGCCCAGCCGGGTTTCGAGGGTGTTTTTCATGGCGCGACGGGTTCGGGTTCAAAACGGAAATCCGCTTGCAAAAACTGCTGCAGCACCGGGTCGGGATGCGCCCGCACCTCGGCCGGCGTGCCCAGCGCGAGAAACCGCCCGGCGTGCAGCACCGCGATCCGGTGGGCGATGCCGAAGGCCAGGTCGCGGTCGTGCGTCACCACCACGCTGGTCACGCCCATGCGGCGGTTCAGGCGCAAAATCTCCTGGCCGATGGTCACGGCGATGAGCGGGTCCAACTCGCTGGTGGGCTCGTCGTAAAAAATCAGTTGCGGCTCGATGACCAGGGCCCGGGCGATGGCCACGCGCTTCTTCATGCCGCCGGAAAGCTCGGCCGGCAGGCGGTCTTCGGTGCCTTGCAGGCCCACCAACGCCAGTTTTTCGGCCACAACGCGCCGGATCTCGGCCGGGGGCAGGAGGCGGTGCTCGGTAAGGTACAGTCCCACATTTTCGGCCACGGTCAGCGAATTGAGCAGCGCGCCCGACTGAAACACCATCGCCACGCGATGCCGGTTCATGGTTTCGGGCGAGTGCACCGGCTGGCCTTCGATGAGGATTTCGCCGCGGTCCGGGGTTTCCAGGCCGATAAGGTGTTTGAGCAGGACGGTCTTGCCGCTCCCGCTGGGGCCCATGATGACGAAGATCTCGCCGCGCTCGACCGTGAAGGTGAGGTCCTGCAGCACCGGCTGGCCGTTGTAGCTCTTGGCGAGCTGGCGGACCTCGAGCCGGACGCCCTGGGAAGCGGTCGCGTTCATCAATCCAGATGCATCAACAGACGGGTGAACACGTAATCCAGGAGCAGGATCATGACAATCGAGTTCACCACCGCCTTGGTCACGCTGCGGCCGATGCCGCGTGGCCCGCCCACGGTGCTCAACCCCTGGTGGCAGGCCACCAGCCCGATGGTCACGGCGAAGCCGAAGCTCTTGAGCAGGCCGTTGACCACGTCCAGCACGTCAATGCCGTTGCCGAGGCTTTTCACGTAGCCGTGGAAGGAAATGCCGATCTGGTAGTTCGTCACCGCCACCAGCGCCCCGCCGGCCCAGCCGACCAAGATCGAGAAGACCACCAGCAACGGCAGCGCGATGCTGATGGCCACCACCCGCGGGAGCACCAGATAATGGACCGGGTTGATGTTCATCGTCCGCAGCGCGTCAATCTCCTGGTACACCCGCATCGAGCCGATCTCCGCCGCCATCGCCGACCCGATGCGGCCGGCGATCAGCACCGCCATCATCACCGGTGCCAGCTCGCGGCACATGGACAGGCCCACGATCTGGCCGATGAAGCTCTGCAACCCCCGCTCCGCCATCACCGGACCGGTCTGGAGGGCGAGCACCCCGCCGATGAACAGCGACAGGATGCAGGCCATCAGCAGGCTGGCGTTGCCGATCTCGAAAAGCTGTTCCAGCACCTTCCGCCGCTGGCGCACGGTGTGCGGCAGCGCGCGGAACGTCCGCGCGAGCAGCAACAAGACTTCGCCCAGGTCGTGAAACATGATCGTGGCAGTTGGCGCGGCCGCTCACCGGCCGCCCGCGCCGGCCGCCCGCGCCTCCGGCCCCCGGCCGAAGGGCAGGTAAAACAGCCGCCACCGCTTCCCTGCCGGAGTGGACTGATACTGAATGAGCCCGAACAAGAGCGAGCACTTTCTCGATTCCGGCCGCTTCTCATACCGGTACAGGTTCCACAGGAACGACCGACTCGAAACGCCCGTCCCGGGGTTCATTTCGGCGCGCCACAACGCCCATAGCGGCGAGTACAGCCGTTGGATGGTCTGGTTCCCGGGCAGGAGCGGCTCGAGCACCGCCAGCATCTGGAAACGCTCCCGGCCGTCGGCCTCGCGCCGCGCCAGGAACAACGGCCACAGGTCCGACCGCCGGCTGGCCTCGCCCGTCTTCAGATTCCGGGTCTCGATGTCCGTGTAGAGGAAAAACGCGATGCGCGTGGTGTGGCGCTCCAGCGGCTCCCGGCGCGTGTCTTTGTGATAATACAGCGGCCACGCGGCAAAGACCGACTGCGATTCCGGGTAGCGGGTGGTTCCGTACAACGGCCAGACGCGTGCGGCCTGCTTACCCGGACCGCGGGCAAAGGCGAACACCGGAAACAGGAACGACGTCTGCGCGTAGCCGAGTTCGCGGTCGTCCACCCACACCGGCCCGAGCGGCCAACCGTACATCCGCCGGTCTTTCTGCGGCGAATATTGCAGGCTGTAAAGCGGCAGCAGCGTCCGCTGAGTGACCGGATTGGTCGAGCCGATGCCCAGGTCGGCCGCGCTGTAAAACGGCCAGAGCGCAAAGCGCCGGTCGTGGCCGGGCACGAGTTCCACGTCGCCGAAGCCGTTGGTGCGGGCTGTGACGTCCTTGTGCTCGGTCCCGTAAAACGGCCAGACCTGCCAGCCGCGCAGCCCGTCGCCGCGTCGCGTGTGGACAAACGGCGCGAGGTAGTTGTCCGTCACCACGTCGCGCCGCCGCGTCTGCACGTACGCCGGCCACATCACAAACCGGACCTCGTCCCGGAACAGCCGTTTCTGCATCGAACCGTAAAACGGCCACACCGCGCTGTAATCCAGCGAAGGATCCTCCGCGGACCGCTGGAACCAGAAGAACGGCACCAGCGTGAACCCGCGTGCCCGCGCGGCTTCCTGGGTCGCCCCGCCCGAGAACCGCAGCAACTGGAGCACCTGCAGCCGGTACTCGGCGCCGTACCGGTCGTATGTCATCACCGGGTACAGGAAGTCCCACGACACGTTATCCACGACGGGCTCGGTGTTCCAGTTGAACAGCGGCGCGAGTGTGAACGTGCGCGCGATGCGAGAAACCGGCGGCTCGGGTTCCTCGGGCGTGGGCTCCCAGTCCGTGGGCCAGCGGCGCTCTGTGGCCCAGAAGGGTCCCAACAGCTCGGTGCGCTCGCCCGGCTCGAGCGTCAACGCGAACTCGGCCCGTAGCGGACCCGCTGCGGCCGGTTCGGCGGCGGCGGCGGGGCGCGTGAACGCCCAGCCCGCGATGCCCAGTAACAGAGTGAAAAACCGGATGTCCAAAACAACGTACCGGCGCGTGTGCTACCGGGTTAGGGTATCCTAGGCCGCAACGCCCTTGGGTCAAGTTCACCCGGCCGGCGGCACGGGCAGAGCGAGCGCCCACAGGATCCCGTTCAACAGCAGGCGCCGGAAGCCGGCCTGGGCGAAGTCGTCTGGATGACCGAGCGAGGTATAGAACACCCGCGCCTGGCGAGGCCCGAACCGGCGCGTCCAGGCCACCGGTTCGGCGGGCTGGCCGGGAATTTCGCCGATCAAAACCGCCGCGGCGTCGGCGGCGATGGGTCCGGAGCGGTACAAGCTGCCCCGGCCGGTGACCTGGCTCAGGTCCACGCCGGTGAGCAGCGGATGTTGCACAGCGCCCGGCGCGGCGCGCAGTTGGGTCACCGGCCCGGCACCGTGGTGACCGCGATAATTGCCGCCGAGCACCTCGGCGTCGAACGCCGGCCAGTCGGCCAGGCCCCGTGCCAATGCGCGCTCGCGTTCCGCGTCGCGCGGCGCGAAGGCGTGCGACGCGGTGCGCAAGCCCACCAGCGGTTTGCCGGCCTCGAGGTGTGCCCGCACGGCCGCCATCGCGGCCGCTGGCAGGGCCCGCCGCCGCGTGCTGACCACCAGCAGGTCCGCCGCGTCCAACGCCTCGGCCAGGCCCGGGAACTGATGTTTCGCGGCGGGGTTCTCGGCCACGATCACCGGTCGCAGACCGCGCCAGGCCAGTTCTTCCGCGGCGAAGCGCGGCAAGGTTTCCGCGGTCCGGTACTCGTCTTCGCCGATCAGGAACACCACCTTCGGCCGGCGGTCCGCCGCAAAACGGAACGGCTCCCCGCCGAGGAAATCCGCGCTGGTAATGCTCGGACACCAGTATGCCTCGATGTGGGCGACGATGAGATCGGTGCCGGCGAAATGGCTCACGTAAGGCCGGCGCCGCGAGTTATACATCGTGTCCGTGAGGTCGCGCATCAGCACGACGTTCAAACCCGCGCCGACCAGCGCCCGGATGGCGAACGGCCGGCCCAGCACGCACATGTTGGCGTGGACGCCCATGACGATGACGTTCTCGATGCCCGCCTGCTGGAGCACCGCGCGAATCTCGTCGCCGCGGTCACTGATCACGTCGGCGTCCCCGATCTCGAGCGTGGCGATCTGGCGCCGCCACGGGTATTCGGTGGGGCCCTGCGGTTGCCGGCAGGGGGGCAGGTCGTCGCAGCCGCCGTCCGAGTCATCAATGGGCAGGGGCGGTTCCTGCTCGCGGTTCAAGGCCCGCCAGTTGTTCACGCCGGCCGGCGCGGCGGCGCTCGCGGCCACCTGCGCGCGCCGGCGTTGCGGATGGTCCTTGTAGAACGCCATCGTTTCGCTCGGGGCATGGATGACGAGCACGCCCCGCGCCCGGGCCGCTTGCAGCACGGCGTTCATCCGCGGCGCCATCTCGGCCACGCGCTCGGTCGCGCCGCGGCACCAGTGCTTGTCCCACATGTCGCAGATGACGATGGCGGTCCGGCGTGGGTCCCAGCGCAGTTCGCGCTCCATCACCGGCGCGAGCACGGGCGGGCCGTTCGTAGCCGCGCGGCTGCGGGCCTTGAGCACCAGGTCGGGCGCGGCCAGCGCGGACCAGCCGGCAGCCAGCAGCGGCAGCAGGCGGTACAGCAAGACGGTTTTCATGGTCGGCAGGGCGCGATCACGCGCCAGGCAGTCGTTGCACGAAACGTTCCATCCGGTTTACGGCTTCCTCGATGCGTTCGAGCGAGGTCGCGAAACAACAGCGCAGATACCCCTCACCGTCCGGTCCGAACGCCCCGCCCGGCACGCACGCGACCTTTTCCTCGCGCAGCAGCCGCACCGCAAAGGTCTTGGCGTCCAGTCCGGTGGCCTGCACGCTGGGAAAGGCGTAAAACGCGCCGCGGGGCCGGTGGCAGGCCAGCCCCATCCGGTTGAAAGCGTCCACGATAAAATTCCGCCGCACGCGGTAGGCCTCGCGCATGGTTTCGATGTCCGGATCGCCATTGCGCAGCGCCTCGGTAGCGGCCTCCTGGCTGGTGATGCTCGCGCACAGCATCGAGTACTGATGGATTTTCATCATGGCCTCGACCAAATCCACTGGGCCGCAGGCGTAACCAATGCGAAAACCGGTCATCGCGTACGCCTTCGAGAAGCCGTGCAGGAAGATCGTCCGCTCGCGCATGCCGGGCAGCGAGGCGATGCTGACATGTTCGCCCTCGAACGTGAGCTCGGAATAAATCTCGTCCGTGATCACCAGCAGGTTGTGGCGGCGGACCAGCGCGGCCACGGCCTCGAGGCCGGCGCGGTCCATCGTGCCGCCGGTGGGGTTGGTGGGGAAATTGAGCACCAGCACCCGGCTGCGCGGGGTGACGCGCGCGGCGATGGCGTCCGCCCGCACGGCGAAGCCGTCCTCCGCCCGGCAGGGCACCGGCACGGGCACGCCGTGGGCGAGCGCCACGCTGGGCGAGTAGCTCACGTAGCACGGCTCGTGGTAGAGCACCTCGTCGCCGGGGTTCACCACCGCGCGGAGGGCGATGTCCAGCGCCTCGCTGACACCCACCGTGACCAGCGTTTCGCGGCGCGGATCGTACGTGACGCCAAAACGCCGACGCACGGTTTCGCAGATGGCTTCGCGGAGCTTGAGCAGGCCGAGGTTCGAGGTGTAGCTCGTCTTGCCGCGTTCAAGCGCATAAATGGCGGCCTCCCGGATGTGCCAGGGCGTGACGAAGTCCGGCTCGCCCACGCCCAGCGAAATCACGTCGGGCTGACCCTGGACCAGGTCGAAGAACTCCCGGATGCCCGAGCGCGGCAGCCCGCGCACGTGCCGCGCCACAAATTCCACCGGCTCCACCGGCGTCTCGGTGCCACTCATAAGGCGGCTAGGCAACGGGATTGCCCCGCGGCCGAAAAGCAAAAAAGCGCCCCGCGCTCACACGGCGGCCAGATACGGAATCGTGAGCGGCCCCTGCGGCAGCACGGCCACGCGTGCGGCCGGCCCCCGGCGGGCCAGTTCTTCCCGCACAAAGGCGCCGATGTCCGGGCATGGCTCCAGGTGGCAGGCGCGGACCGTTTCCTCGGACAGGGTGCTGTGCAAAAGGACCCGTGCCCGGCGCAGAATCTGGGCCAGGATTTGCACCTGCCACTGTTCCGGCTGCATCGGCTCCCGCTCCAGCCGGGCCAGCAGGCTGGCGGGGTCGTCGGCGCCGCGAAGCAGGCGCTCGAACGGACTGCCGGGCGGCACGCCCTCGCGGCATTCGCAGGCCAGCACGATCGTGCCGCCGTCCTTGACGATTCGCGCCGCGGCAGCCATGCCTTTGACGCCCTGATACAGGTTCAGGTCCAGCGGCGCGCCGCTGTTGGTGGTGACCACCAGGTCGAACGGCTCCGCCACCGGCCGCATGGCTGTGGCGCGGACGAACTCGCAGCCGGTCCGGTGCGCAGCCAGCAGGTCGCCGGCGAAGACGCCAGTGATTTCGCGGCGCTCGTTGAGCGTCACGTTGAGCAGGAAGCTCGGTCCGAGGCGCAGCGCCACGTCCCGCAGTTCCTCCCACAGCGGGTTGCCCTCGGTCACGCCAAAGGTCGCGTTCGGGTGCCCGAGGTTGGCGGGACGGTGATTGGCCATGACGGAGCGCAGACCCGCGCAGCCGGGGAGGATGCCTTTCGGACCGCCGCTGAAACCGGCGAAGAAATGCGGCTCGATGAAGCCGGTGATGATCCGCACGTCCGCCTCGACCAGGTGCCGATTCAGCCGGGCGGGCGTGCCGTCGCGCATCGTGCCCACCGCGACGAGCGACGAGTCGTCGTGGCAGTCGTGATTGAGCACGCGGTAACGCGTCGTGACCGCCGGTGTGAGCATCCGCGCCAGTTCCTCCGGGGTGTTGGCGCGGTGCGTGCCGGTCGAGTTGAGCAGGGTGATGTTCGCCGGCGGAACGTGCGCCAGTTCTTCCAACAGCCAGGGAATCAGCCGCTCGTTGGGCGTGGCCCGGGTGCTGTCGGTGAACACGAGACAGACGCGGTGGACGGGCTTGACCAGTTCGCGCAGCGGCGGCGCGCCGATCGGCTGGCCTAGTGCAGCGAGCACCGCCGTCCGCTCGTCTGTCAGCCCAGGGCGGTGAACCGGCTCGATCACCGTGGCGCGATCGTCGGGCAGATCAACGACCAGGCCATCCCGACCGTAAGCAAGGTTGACTCTCATGGCCGAAGTTCAATTACTCGCCGCCGACCTCACCACCGGCAGGACGAGGTGCGACGGACGCCGGCGATCCAGGTAAAGAACGTTTCGCGCGGCGCGCTGATAATCACGGGCGCGGAAGGCGTCGCCGGTGTTCGGATTCGGATCGTAGCCGGGCGAACTGCTGGAGGTGACGTGGACGCGCAGTCGGTGGCCGCGATTGAAGATGATGCTGGTGGACCAGAGGTCGAGATCGAGGGCGTACACCGCGCCGGGGCGCAGTGGCTGCTCGCGGTCGAAGCCGTCGCGGAAGCGGGCGCGCAACTGGCCTTCGCAGATGTTGATCGAGCGGCCGTCGGGATATACATCGCAAAGCCGGGCGAAGAAGTCCGTGTCCGGCGCGTCGCTGCTGACCCACAAACGGGCACGCACCCGACCGGTCACTTCCAACGGCGCCTCGAGCGGCGCGCTGGTGAACACCAGCACATCCGGCCGCGACTCGATCCGGCGCTGGTCCATGCCGCCGGCGGGGAGGGTGAGCTGCAGGCCGCCCACGGTGGGCGCGGGGTTGGACGGATCATAGGTGTAACTCAAGGCCGCCGCCTGCTCCGCCGGCCGGGCTGTGGACAGCGTGCGGTCCGCGTGGAAATACCAGTTTACGGACCGGGTGGGCACCGGCGGCCACTGGTCGGCGGTGCGCCAGACGTTGCCCGGCGCCCCCGGATCGCTGACGTCGCCCATCACGTAATACGTCACGGGGGGCAGGCGGTCGAAGCCGTTGGGTTCGCCCTTGAGATGGAAGTCGAACCATTTCCACGAATCATGCACATCGCCGGGCGGGCGTCGGGCGTTCTCGGGAAAGGTAAGCTCGCCCGCTTTGGTTTGCAGGACGCCATGGGTCCACGGCCCCATCACCAGTTTCTGCCGGCCGCGCGCGCCGGCCGCGCCGCGGGTCTGGTAGCCGACGAAAGAGTCAATCGTGCCCTGGGCAAAGATGTCGTACCAGCCGCCGAGGTGGACGGCCGCGGTGTCCGCCTGCGCGTATCGCGGCGTGGCGTCGCGCTCCCGCCAGTAGGCGTCGTAGCCGGGATGTGCTTCCCAGACGGCGAGTGCATTGGTGGCGAAGCGGGAGATGCGCAACCAGTCCTCGATCATGGCCTTTTTGAACACGCCGCCGGGGTAGATGCCGGCGTAAAGGTCGGGCGCGCCCACGGTGAGGTGCTGGCAGGCGGGCTGTGGCGCATCGCGGCCCATCAGCAGGAGCTGTGTGATGGCGCCGGCCGAGCCGCCCCAGGTGCCGATCCGGCCGTTGCACCACGACTGGGCCAGCAGCCACTTCATCGTGTCCGGCCCGTCGGTGTGGTCGCGGTGGAAGGGCAGGTTTTCGCCCTCGGAGGCAAACCGCCCGCGGCAATCCTGCACCACGATGGCGTAACCGCGCTTCATCCCCTCCGCGCCGATGCCCGCGCCCAAGGCCTTGTTGTACGGCGTGCGGGTCAGGATCACCGGCCACGGCCCGGCGCCTTCGGGCAGGTACACGTCCGTGGCCAGCTTGACGCCGTCGCGCATGGCCACCGCCACGGTTTGGACCGCGGCGGACGCGGCGGCAGCGAGCAGCACGGCGGCCATGCCCGCGGCGAATCGGTGGCGACAAACCAGGCGGACCGGAGACGTTTTCATGCTTGGGGCAAACATGGCGGGAGGTTACGCCGGGTAAGCGCGGAAGGCGAGAGCTTCCACGGGCGGACTCGGGAAATCTGATTCGCAGTAGCAACTCACCCGCCGCGACCCGGCGCAAATTAAACTGTCCTGCATGGTGCCGACGGCCGGACAATGGCGGACTTTCGACCCGGTGGGTTTGGGCCCGCAACAACTACGGCGGTGAATTTCAATTGGCGCCCGGCGACTGAAAGCCTCCGCCGCGGCAATCAAGATGGTTACTGCGACCCGCCAGGGTGGTTGCCGTTACGCCGGGCGAGTTCCGTGAATTCTGCCTGCCGGCTCGGCTGTTCCTGAAGGCTGAACCGTGGCGGTTGGATTGACCCGGCGCCGTGGACGCCACTCCGCTAGGCTGACGACCGCGCTCAGGCACGAACCGGGCTTACGGGTCCTGCGACAGGATCACCGCGCTGTAAGGACCCAGGCCGGTCGCGCCCTGCCAGTTCAGCCCGTCGCGGCCGGGGCCCTCCGCCTCGAGATCGAAGCTGTCCCAGTTGCTGAAGTCCGGGCTGTAGCCGCGCCAGTCGCTGTTGAAGCGCACCCGCCACCGGCCGGCGCGCGGCAGGCCGATGCGGTAGTCACCGTACCCGCGGTTGCCGAAGTTGAGCAGCACCACCACGTCGTCGCCCGGCCCGCCTTGGTCCCAGCGGTGGTAGGCGATCACCTTGTCCGCGTGGTTCACGTGGAAAATATTCACGTGCTGGCCGCGCAGGCCCCGGGTGTGGTTGTGCCAGTTTCGTCGCAGCCGCATCAGGTCGGTGTAAAGCTGTCGGATGCCGGCGAACGTCTCCGCCTTCGACCAGTCCAGCGGGGCGTCGTCGCGGAAGTATTCCTCCTCGAGGAACTCCTGGCCCTGGAAGATCATGGGGATGCCGGGCGCGGTGAAGACCAGCGCCGCGCCGAGCGTGGAACGCTTCTGGGAGAACCAGTTCGCGGCGTTGCCGGGCCAGATTTCCGCGGGTACCCGCGTGCGCCCGTTGGCCACCTCGTCGTGCGACTCGGTGTAGATCACGCGCTCGAAGGCGTTGCCGCCGTAGCGATGCTGCAAGGCGTGGGCGACCGCGGCCATGTCGCGGTCGCTGTCGTGGGGCGTGATGAGCGCGGCGCGCACCGGGTGGACAAACTCGGAGTCCCACTGGGCGTCGAAGCCCGCGCCGCCCGCGCCGGTGTCGCGCGTGAGCCACGCGTTGTTGCGCAGGTCCTCGGCGATCATGATCTTCCACGGTTGCGAGGCCCTCACCTCGTTGTTGATCCACTGGAGGAGCGACCAACCGTCCGGCAGATCGTTCCAGCCGTCATTGTTGTTGCCGTACTTGTTGCGGATGTAAGCGGTGGCGTCGAAGCGCAGGCCATCCGCGCGGAATTTGTGCAGCCAGTGCAGCGCGTTGTCGCGCAGGAACTGCCGGACCTCCGGCCGGCCGTAGTCCGGTCGGGTGTCGCCCCACGGCGTCATGGCCCGGGCGTTGTCGTAAAAGTAAATCCCGCCGTCGTGGCCGGGCGCGTGCCAGCCGTCGAACTGCCACAGATCGAGGTCGCCGGGGCCGAAGTGGTTGTACACCACGTCAAGGATCACCGCGAGGCCGTGCTGGTGCGCCGCCTTGACGAGCGCCTGCAGGCCGCGCGGGCCGCCCAGCGCGGTTTCCACCGCGAACGGATGCGAGGGGTTGTAACCCCAGGAAAAGCTCAGGGGGAACTCGAGCACCGGCATGATCTCGATGGCGTTCACGCCCAGGTCGCGCAGGTAAGGCAGCTTCGCGATCACGTCGGCGAAGGTGCCCGGCTCGCCGCCCGGCAGGTCGTTGAAGGTGCCGACGTGCATTTCGTAAATCACGAGTTCATTCCAGGGCGGCATGGTGAAGTCGTCGCCGCTCCAGTCGAAGTCCCGCTCGTGGAGCTTCGAGTTGCCGCCCGGCTGGGTGATCTCGCGGGCGTAAGGATTGGCGCGCCAGAGCAGTTGGTCGCCCCTGCGGATAACGAACTTGTACTGGTCGCCGACCTTCGGCCCCGCGACGTCAGCGGACCAGCAACCGTTGCCCTCGCGGGCCAGGGGATGCGCGGTGGTGGACCAGTCATTGAACGTGCCCGCCACCGTCACACTGTCCGCAAAGGGGGCCCAGACCCGGAAAGCCGCGCCGCCCTCGAACAAGATGCTGCCCATGCCGGCCCGCGCGGAAGGCACAGCGGTTGCGGCAACGGGCGGCGGCGGAGCGGCCGCACCGGGGGATGACGGCGGGGCGGCGGAGGCGACCGCAAGTTCGGACGGAGACTGGCTGTTTGGTTTCACTCCCCAACATAGCCCGGTTGGACGCGGAGTCCACCGGGTTGGTGCGATCGCCAGTTCTCGCAAGGCCAGTGCGAACATCCGGCCAGGCCGAGCCCGGACTTGCCGCGCCCGTGAAGAGCGCAAGGTGTTACCCCGATCGCCGCATCGCCTCTCCGGTTCCCGGCCCTGGTCAACGGCGGCACGCACGGGGCTGCTCCGCGCCGCCCACCGCCATGCGATTCAAACCGAGATAATTCGATCAGGCTGGGACGATTTGTGCGCAGCTCAGTTTCTTGCACCGGCCGCGACGTAGGAAGCCGCTTGGGGGCAGCAGCAGCCTTGGTGGCTGCCGTAAAGGCCCGTTTGCCGCCGGGCCTTCGGCCCGGCACGAAAGCAGGCTGGAAGTCCGCCGCTACTTCGTTTGCCGGCCCGCTGCAAACAATGAGATTCGCGCCCGGCTTGGAGTCCTCCGGATCGGCATGGACTTGAAGCCGGGGCCGGCGTAATTTCATCGCACATCACCTTTGCGCTCTGGCAAAAAGCACGTTGTGTAGCACCCGGCGCGCGTCATGGGCATGAACTCGACGATCCTTCAGCGAGACCCCGCCAAGGGCCGGTTGGCTTTCACACTGATCGAACTGTTGGTCGTGATCGCCATCATCGCCATCTTGGCGGGAATGCTGTTGCCTGCGCTCTCCCGGGCCAAAGAGCAGGCCCAATCGGCATTGTGCCTCAACAACCTCAAACAGATCGGTCTCGCGACGTTTCTGTATGCGGACGAGAATTCCGATTACGTCCCCTTCGCCTGGTGGTACTACGCGCCGCACGACAGTGCGGACTCGAACAACTTCCAAACGCTGCTGATCCCCTACGTGGCCAAGCTCAAGTTCTCCTCCGGCACCACCACCGAGAACAGCGATTTTGCGAAGAACGTTTTCCGCTGCCCGGCCCGCATCAAGGAAAACCACTGGCGGGCGTATAAAAACTTCCCCGGCTTCGGCAACCCGTGGAAGATCAGTTACGCCATGAGCCAGTACACGCTGGCGGATTATCCTCCGGCGGTCACCTCCCCGCGGACAATCAAGCTCTCCTCGATTCCCGCGCCGGCCCAGTCCATCGCCGTGGTGGACGTGTCATATGAATTGAACCATCCGGCGGTCATCAATCTGGGCCGCGGCGGTGACGGCTACTACGACATCGGGTACCGACACGGCGCGAAACACCCCCGGGGCGCGGCGGTGGCGACTTTCTTTGATGGCCATGGCGGCCGCTTCAAGGAGAAGCAGACCAACGAAATCACCCTCGATTTGCGCAGTTCGAAAAACTGAATTCTGACCGACAAAACCAAAACCAAAACCACAACCAAAGCGACACGATATGAAACATACCTTGCCACTCATCATCGGCGCCGGCTTGGCGGCCGGCTGGCTGGCCGGGCCAGCCCTTGGCCAGGCGCTGGTGAAAAACCCGAGTTTCGAAAGCAACTGGAATGAAGCCTGGCCCCACTATGGCGCGGTGGACGAATGGCCCGGTGCCAGCGGGGTGAACGACCTGTCGCTCGATCCCGGCGGGCCGTTCCACAACACCGGCACGCCGGTACCGGACCGGGTGCGCGTGGGCTTCAAGCAGGGCAATGGCGATGTCACCCAGACCATCTCTGGCCTCACCCCGGGCAACACCTACTGGGTGCAATTCTTCTACGACGGCCGCCGCGGGGGCGGCGCGTCCCAAGCGTTGAAGGTGTTATTCGACGACACGGAAATCGCCGACATCCCGACCATCCGGCCCTCCGACGGCCCGTACTATTTCCACAATGCGGTGTTCACGCCGGCCAATGACTTCGGGACGCTGACCTTCCGGCACACCGTCAACGGCGACCGCACCCTCCTGCTGGATGGCGTGAGCATTGTCCAGCGCGGACCGAATGACGTGGTGCTGCGCAACCCGAGCTTCGAGGCCAGCGGGACCCTTCCCGAGGTCGGCATTCTGGCCAACTTGGCTGGCTGGACGCAGACCGGCACCGTGGGCGTGGACAACGGTTCGGCCGGCTACGCCAACACCGGCACCGTGCCGGATCAGGAATTGGTGGCGTTCGTTGAAGGGGAAGGCTCGCTCGGGCAGCTCCTCGAGGGACTGATCGTAGGCAACGACTACGAAATCCAGGTCCACGTCAACGCGAGGTCTGGAACGGCACCGCAGTTGCAGATCCGGGTCGGCACACAGGTCCTGACCGACGAAGCGGTCAGCCCCGGCAACTACCGCGTGGTCAGCAAGAAATTCAAGGCCGCCGCGACGAGCGCCGAATTGATCCTCGCCCAGACCAAGGCCGGCACGCACACCCTGTTGCTGGACAACGTGCGTCTGCTGGGCACGGTCAAACCGCCGCTGCCGCCCATGACCTTCGAACCGCTGGCCAGCGAGACCGGCCCCGAACAGCTCCTGCCGCATACGCTGACCATACCGGCCGCGGCGCTTGACGACGGACCGATCACCATCCGTCTGGCCAGCTCCAACCCCAACGTGGCCCGGCTGGAGGGCGCGGCGGCGGACAACTCCCTCAGCCTCACGTTCGCTCCTGGCGGGGGCACTACGCGGGAGTTCACCGTTCGTACCCTGCGCCGGGGCACGGTGGTCATCAACGTGCTGGAAAACGGCGGGGTCCCGGTCCAAATGACGCCGCTGATCAACGTTTCCTCCTCGCTGGTCAAGAACCCGTCGTTTGAGGCCAACATGGCGCCCGGTTTCCCGGGCTACGGTCCCATCCTCGCCTGGCAGGGCACGGGGCAAACTGGCTTGAATGCTTCGAGCATCGCCAGCACCCCGGCCGGTCCGTTCGGCGACAACGGCCTGGTGCCGGACCGCCAGCAGGTGGCCTTCATCCAGGGCAGTGGGGTCCTCGCCCAAGAAATCAATGATCTCGTGCCCGGGCGGTCCTACTGGCTGCAATTCCGTTACAACGCCCGCGGGTGCTGCGGTGAGCGTACCCATCACCTGCGGGTCCGCTTTGGCGGGACCCAACTGGCCGAGTTCCTCAACCTCACCCCGGTGGGTGACCAGGGCCTGCTGGACTATTACTTCGCCAGTGTGCCGTTCACTCCCACAGCATCTGGCGGCCTGCTGGAGTTCGTGCATGACGTGGAGGCGGGCGATGCCTCCGTGGTGCTGGACGCGGTGAACATCGTGCCGCGGGCCGCCGACGAAGTCGTCATTCAGAATCCGAGCTTCGAGGCCAGCGGCTCGCCGCCGGGCGTCGGCTACCTGAATCCGTTCCGGATGTCCGGCTGGACCGGCGGCCCTGGTGGGTACGGCATCAACGTCAACGGCGAGGGTCCGTTCACCGACAACGGCTGGGTGCCGGACCAGGACCGGGCCGGCTTCGTGCAGAACGTGGGTACCGGAGTGGAGCAGAATATCACGGGCCTGACGCCCGGCAGTCGCTACACGCTCGTGCTCGGCATCAACGGACGCAACTGCTGCGGTGGGGCCCCTGTTGCCCAGGTGTCCTTCGCGGGAGAAGTGCTGTTCGAGCAGGTGGTCTCGCCGGTTGGCGGGCTGAATCCGTATCCGTCGCTCTACCTGCCCTTCACCGCCCCGGCCAGCGAGGGCGTCCTGCGGATCGGCATTTCCGGGGCTGAACCCGCCGGCAGTGACGTTTCGTTGCTCTTCGACGACATCCACATCGTGCCGGGCAACCGCACCGCGCCGGCGATCACCGACCAACCGGACAGCCAGACCGTGTCCGCCGGCGCCACCGTCACCTTGGAAGTGGCCGCCACGGGCTCCAGTCTGCGCTACCTCTGGCGCCGGGGCGACGTGGCACTGCGCAACGGCGGGCGCATCAGCGGGGCCGATACCGCACGCCTGACCCTCACCGGAGTCACGCCGGACGACGCCGGCATGTACACCGTCCTGGTCTCGGACGGATTGGGCGTGGTGGGCAGCGACCCCGCTGAACTGGTGGTCGAGGCCGGTCCGGCCGAGGTCGCCTTGACCGTCCAGCGGCTGGCCAACGGTAACGTCCGCCTCACTTGGCCCGCGAGTGCCACCGGATACCGTCTGCAGAGCACCACCGCGCTGCCCGGCGGGTGGACGGATTATCCCGGCCCGGTGGTGATCGAAGGCGAACTGGCCGCGGTGATTGTTGCTCCGACCGACCTCGCGCGGTACTTCCGATTGGCGCAATAATGTCGGTCCGCCAACCCGGCAGATTCACGGCCCGGGTGTGTGGGCAAACGGCCCGACACCCGGGCTTGTTTTTCAGCGCGATGAGGGCGAAGCGACACACGGAGCGTTCACGCTTCCCCGGGGCAGTAGAAGGTCTGCCGCTTGCTCTCCGCATCGCAGGCGAAAGGCTTGCGGCAGTCCGCCCAACCTCTCGATGAAACCCCGGCACTCTTGGACACCTGGCACCGCGCTGGCCCTCCTGCTCGGTGCGGGATTGGTTTTTCGGAGTTCCGCAGAGCCGGTGTGGCTCAATGAGCTGCAGTCCGCCAATGATCGCACGTTGCTGGACGAGGACGGCGAAGCGTCGGACTGGATCGAGCTGCTGAATCCGACGAAAACGCCGGTGAACCTCGCCGGATGGGGGCTGTCAGACAACGCGCGGTCGCCCTTCAAGTGGCGGTTCGGCCTGGGCCTGACCTTGGAGCCGGGCGAGTTCCTCGTGGTTTACGCCTCCGGCAAGGACCGCCAACCCACGCCTGCCACCCCGCTTCGCCCCGACCTCGTTTCAGGCCTCGCGGTGTGGCTGCGGGCCGATCAGGTGGACCCGACCGACCTCGCCCAGGTCCGGATCAGCGGCGGCGAGGTGTTTGTCAGGCGTTGGCTCGACACCAGTGGCCACGGGCTTAACGCGACGCAGGAGAGCGAGGCCCTTCAGCCGCGTTGGCTGTCGGGCACTGAAACCCATCCGGCGGCGCTGCGTTTCGATGGCGCCAATGATTTGCTCCGACTCCCGCGACCGGCGGGCACGAACAATTTTTGCGTCCTCGCCGTGTTCCGGACTTCGCAAGCCCACGAGGTGGATCCAGAGACGCGATCGGGCGTGGGCGGCATCAGCGGCCAGCGATGGTTGTTTGGCGCGGCGCACGGCGGCGACCTCGATGCCGGGGCCGGCCTGTCCGTCGGCACCAACGGCCTCGCGGTGTACGAACACGGCTCCGGCTACATGCCGGCCCTGGCGGTGTACCCGCGTTCGGTTGGAACCGGCCTTCAGGTGGTGGCCGTCAACTATTCGGACCGGCAGCCGGAGCTGGATCATCAAGGACTGCGCGTTCGCACCGGGCTCTCCTCGCCGAGGCGTGAAGTGTGGGCACCGATCGAGATCGGGGCGGGCGCCTACGGGGCGTTCGGCGGCGATTTGGTGGAGGTCCTCCTGTTCCGGCGCGCGTTGTCCATCGAAGAGCGGCGCGGCCTGGCTCGCTATCTGGCCGAATGCCACGAGATTCCCCTGCCCCTGCCCCGCCACACCAATTTCCGGCTCAGCGCCGAAGGCGAGGAGTTGGTGCTCACCCGACCCGACGGTGGCCGGGCGGACCGCATCGTCTTCGGGCCCATTCCGCGCGACGTCTCCTATGGTCGTTCCGTGGAGGACTCCACTCGATGGCTGTTCTTTGGGGAGCCCACGCCGGGCGCGGCCAACAACACCCCCGGGTCGGCCGAGTGGCTGGCCGCACCGGAGTTTTCGCATCCCGGCGGTTTTTATGCGGAGGGGTTTGATCTGATACTGAGCACTCCCAGCGCTGGCGCCCAAGTTCGTTTCACCCTCGATGGCGCCGAGCCCGGCACGAACTCACCGGTCTTCACTTCCCCCGTTCGCATTCGCAGCCGCGCGGGAACCGCCAACTACCTTTCGACCATCCCGACGGTGCCCGGCGGCCAACCGCCCGCGGGCGAAGTGTTCAAAGGCTGGGTCGTGCGGGCGAAGACCTTCAAGCCCGGCTCGCTGCCCAGCGCGACCGTCACGCGGTCCTTTTGGGTGCATCCCGCGGGTGCGGCCCGGTACTCGGTGCCGGTCGTGTCACTCGCGACCGACGCGAGTAGCTTCTTCGATCCGGCCATCGGCATTTACGTGCCCGGCAACGCTCCCGGCGGCAACTATTCCCAGCGCGGCCCCGAGTGGGAACGACCGGTCCATGTCGAGTTCTATGAAACGAACGGCACGCTCGCGTTCGCGCAGGACGGCGACGTTAAAATCCACGGCAACACCTCCCAGGGTTTTCCCATCAAGGGCCTGGACCTCGACGGCACGGGTGGCGCCGGGAGGCAGCCTTTTCGGCACCGCGTCTTTCCCGACCGATCGCGCGTCGAGTTCGAGCACCTGCTGCTCCGACCTTCCGGACACGACCACGGGATGGCCTTCATGCGGGATGAACTCATGCAGTCCCTGGCCGCGGAGACCGGCGCCGAAACCCAGGCTGCCCGCCTTTGCGTCGTGTTTCTCAACGGCGAGTACTGGGGCCTTCACTACCTCAAGGAAAAGCAGGACGCCGAGTTTGTCAGTCACTACGGCGACACGCCGGCCGATGCGCTGGATTACCTCGAAGGCTACGCGGAAGCCCGGGCCGGCGACACGCGGCACTACGACGCCTTGATCCGCTTCCTCGCCGACCATGATCCGGCCGACCCGGCCCGCTTCGCGCAGATCGCGTCGTGGATGGACGTCGCCAACTACGCGGACTACAAGGCGCTCGAAGTCTTCAACTACCGCTGGGACATCGGCAATCACCGTCTTTGGCGGCCGCGCACGCCGGAGGGGCGATGGCGCTGGCTGCAGTTTGACAATGACGTCGGCTGGGGTGGCTTCTGGGCCGAACAACCCGCGTGGAATTACGACATGCTGGCCGCCATCCTGGTGACGGACGGCCGCCTGCACGGCCACAACAACGAAACCACCACCTTCCTTTTCCGCCGACTCGTGCTCAGCGCCGAGTTCCGGCGCGACTTCATCAACCGCTTCGCCGATCTGCTCAACACCACGCTGGCCCCCTCGAACACCGTGGCTCGCGTGGACCACCTCGCCGCGCAACTCGCGCCCGAGATGGCCGAGCATTCCCGCCGCTGGCGCGCGCCGGCGTCCTTCGCCGAATGGCAACGGTCCGTCGAGTCGCTCCGTGAATTTGCCCGGCGAAGACCGGCGGCTTGCCGCCAGCATTTGCTCCGGAACTTTAACCTGCCGGGCACGGCAACGCTGACCGTGGCCGTGGCGCCCGCCGGAGCGGGCACGCTGCGGCTCAACAGTCTCGACCTGGATGCCTCCACGGACAATCCCTGGCGCGGCACCTACTTCCGCGGCAACCCGGTGCGGTTGATCGCGCGGCCCAGGCACGGCTTCCAATTCGTCGGATGGGAGGGACTGGTTGGCATCACCACCAACGACGTGCGGCTGCTGCTGCAAGGCAACTGGGCGGTCACGGCCCGTTTCGAGCCCGTACCGATCGCGAGGACGAGGCTCGCAATCCGGCGCGGGTTGGGCGGCGCGCTTGAAATCATCGTCGCTGGTCCGCCCGGTGGACGCTGGCGGGTCGAAGGCTCGGCCGACCTCGGGCAGTGGTTGCCCGTGCAGGAGCTCACGCTCGACGCCGGCGGTCATGCCGTGCTCCAAATGACCGCCGGATTGGCGCCGCGCTTTTTCCGCGCGCGCCAGGCTGCTACCGCCGGCCGGTGATCGCAGCTACCGGACTCGCGGGCGCTCATTCGCGCCAGCACGGCCCCGTGCTACTCTGCGCGCTATGCCGACCAACGTGCTCGGAACCGAACTCAAACCCTGCTGCTTCGCTCCCCAAACGGGTTTCTATCGGGACGGCTACTGCCGGACCGGGCCGGGCGATCACGGCCTGCATGTCGTGTGCGCCCAAATAACGCGCGAGTTTCTCGAATTCACCCGCTCGCGCGGTAACGACCTCTCCACGCCCGTGCCACAGTACGACTTCCCCGGGCTCAAACCCGGCGACCGCTGGTGTCTCTGCGTCACGCGCTGGGCGGAGGCGCTCGCCGCCGGCTGCGCACCACCGGTGATTCTCGAGGCAACCCACGCCTCCGCGCTGGAATACGTGGACCTCGAGGACCTGAAAGCGCACGCGCTTCGAGATTAGCGAGACGTGCCACCGTCCTGATTCTCCGGACTCACGGGCGGAGCACGGACGTCCACAACGGCGACGCACCGGGTGACGGTTGGTCAGCCACCGCCCCGAATGTGGTGACCGGAGTCCGTGGCGTCGGCATTGGTCTTCGACCGCGCACTGCCGCTGCTGCCCTCGTCAGAACGCGGCTCGTATTGGGGCTGGTAGCCATCCGCCGTCTCACGACGGCGGCTACCAGACGCGGCACACAGCTCGCAATCGGCTTGGCGGTACTGCCTCCCGCGGCGAAACTTTGTCCGTGAAGATGTCCGCGCCGATTTTCCCTCCCTCTCTCGGCCGTCTTGGTTTGCTTTGCTGGCTGAGACGCCGGCGTCGTGGTCTTGCCGCGTTGGCCACCGGGGCGGTCGTCGGGGCGTCGTGTCCCCAAGCCGCGGAAATCATCCCGCCGGAGACGGTAGTGGTTGGCCAGGTGGCTGAGTTCCGTCTCGCCGGGCTGCCGGCGGTGGCAAACCCGTTCGATCCGAATTCGATCCGGGTGGACGGGGTCGTCACCCTGCCCGACGGCAGCTCGCTCGCGATTCCAGCCTTCTGGTACCGCGCGTACAACCGACGACTCGAAGGGGGTAAGGAACTGCTCGCGGAGGCCAAGACACCGGAGTGGCGACTGCGGTTCCTGCCCCAGCGCGCCGGCGTTCACTCGCTGAGTCTCACCGTGACCACCAACGGTCAGTCGGCAGGGAACGGCGCGACAACCACGTTTGCCGCCACCGAAGCCGACCCGCCGCCCGCACGCCACGGCGTGGCGCGGATGGCGTCGAACGGCCGATTCTTCGAAACGGCCGACGGCCGGGCGCTGCCGTTGATTGGGGCGAACATCTGCTGGCACGGTAACCGCGGCACGTACGACTACGACGACTGGTTCGCCGCGCTGGCGGCTGCCGGCGGCAACTTCGCCCGCCTTTGGATGGCGCCATGGGCCTTCGGCATCGAGGCCGAGGCCCATACGGGCCTGAACTACCGGCTGGACCGCGCCTGGCAACTGGACCACGTCTTTCGCCTGGCCGAGCGCCACGGCATCTACCTGCTGCTGTGTCTGGACTACCACGGGATGTTCGAGACCCAGCCGGATTACTGGGGCGGCAACGACAATTGGAAGATCAACCCCTACAACACGGCCAACGGCGGACCGTGCGCGACCCAGAACGAATTCTTCACCCTCCCGACCGCGCGGGCGATTTACCAAAAGCGCCTGCGCTACCTCACCGCCCGCTACGGCGCCAGCCCGAACCTCCTGGCCTGGCAGTTCTTCAACGAGATTGACAACGTGTACCGCTACTTCCAGCCCGCCGACGTCGCCGCGTGGCACGCGGTCATGGCCGACTGGCTCAAGGCACACGACCCCTGGCGGCACCTGGTCACCACCAGCCTGACCGGCGGCAGTGACCGGCCCGACCTCTGGCGGCTGCCACAACTGGACTTTGCTGTTTACCACTCGTATGCCCAGGCCCGACCGGCTGCGGCCCTGCCCGACATCGTGCACCGCTTCCTCACCAACTACGGCAAGCCGATGTTGATCGGGGAATTCGGCACAGACTGGCGCGGCTGGCGGCGCGAGCAGGACCCTTACCTGCGCGGCTGGCGGCAGGGCCTCTGGGCCGGAGCTTTGAGCGGCTCGGCCGGCACCACCATGTCGTGGTGGTGGGAGAGCATCCACGCCGAAAAACTCTGGCCGACTTACACCGCGCTGCGCGACATCCTGGTCCCGGCAGGCTGGGGCGAGGGCGACTGGCAACCGCTCGCGTTTGAAACCGCCGGGGAGCCGCCAGTGAACGTGGGCGAGCCGTTGCCGGGCGCAGCGCCGTTCGCGGTCACTCTGCCGCTGGACGCCGGCTGGGGTTCCAAGCTGCCCGGCCGGTTGGCGGTTCCCGACCCAGACGCCGCCAGTCGTTCCGCCGGCGCGCTCAATGCCTTTGTCCACGGCTCGGCGCACGCGGACCTGCGCCTCCCCTTCCAGATCGACGCTTGGTTCACCAACGACGCGCGCCTGGTCCTGCACTTGAACTCGGTCTCTGGCGGCGCGGTGCTCACGGTGCGCGTGGACGGCCGGGAGATTTTCCGCCGCAGCCTGCCCAACAAGGACGGCCAGTGGGTCGTCAACAACGAGTACAACGAGGATATTGCCGTGGACCTGCCCGCGGGCCGGCACCTGGTCGAAGTCCGCAACGCGGGCAGCGACTGGTTTTACCTCGACTGGGTGCGGCTCGAGAACGTGTTGCCGGCCTCGTATGCCAACGGCTGGCAACCCTCACCCGTGGCGGTGGGCCTGCGTCGCGAGCGCTACGCGCTGCTCTATGTCGTGAACCCGCGCGCCAGTTGGCCGGCCAACGCCACCAACGCCGTTCTCGCCCCCTGGACCGGCGGCCCGGTCAGGTTGCGCGGCTTGCCCGCCGGCCGGTACCGGGCGGTGTGGTTCGAGCCGGCCAGTGCTCGACGCGTGGGCGAAACCGCCGGGGTCAGCGACGGGACGGTGTTGCCGCTGCCGCTGCTCGAGTTTGTCGAAGACCTCGCCGGTCGCATCGAGCCGGTGGGCGACTTTTCCTTGCGCACACCGCGGCGGGAGCCGGACGGCGGTTTTGCCGCCACGCTCGCGGGCGAGCCGGGTCGCGCCTACGCCGTGGAAACCTCGGAGGACCTGCGCGGCTGGCAGGATTGGCTGTGGGTTACCACGGTAGGCGGTACGGCTGAACTGCGCGACCTGCAACCTGACCGGCCGGCGCGGTTTTATCGCGCGCGGTTGGAGGACTGAAGCGTGTGCTGGGTCGGGTGTAGCGAATGCCATCGGCCAGTCCGTAAACCGTGGCCCCGCACACTGTGCTGTCTCTCCGGCAGCGGCTGAATCGGGTTACTCCGCCGGGCGGCCTAGGCGTCGGTGAAGTTGGGCTTCGTAAAGGTTTCGGGGGAGTAGTTGTTCGGGTGGAATGGCCTCGAACCATTTGCCGGCAGGCTCGGCCCCCGAGGGCTGGGTGGTGGTCAGGCCGACCAGGTTGATCGAGGGCGGGCCGAAACCGGGTGGCGGGTAACTCAAGGGTTGCGCGGCGCGGATGTTCCAAAAGGTGCCGCGCGCGCCACAATGCTTGCCCAGGGCCGCCCCGCCGCCGCAGTGCCACAAGCGTGTCCCCGCACCGGCATCGAGGTCGGTAAACAGGTTCTCGTGGGGTGCGTAGCGATGATGGTCCAGGCTCAGGTCCAGACCGCGCCCGGCGGCAACCACGTTGCCCGAGCAGAAGCTGCTGACGGTGACGTCGTGGATGAACCGGACGCGCAGATCGAAGTTCATGAGCAGGTTGTCGGTGCCGCCCAGTGAAACACCGTGGTGACCGGTGCAGTTTTGGCCGTCCGGAGCCCGCGCGGTTTCGAGCACCAGGCCGTCCACGGTGTTGAAGGCGCCGCTGACGAACGGGCCGCTGTCGGCGTTGACCACCCGGACGTTGCGCATCCAGCAATGCACCACGCCATAGAGCGCCAACGGATTGAATCCCAGTTCGGTGAAATGGCCCTGATACGGAGTGACCGGAAATTCGAAGGTGAGATTTTCGACCCCGCTGTTTGTCACGGTCGGCTCGAAAGCCCGCAGCCGGGGGCGCCACTCAGCGCGCAGGTCCCAACGCAGTGGCCGGTCCACGGAGACCAGGTTGTTCCGAATGGCAGTGATACGACAGATCAACGACGTGTGCGCGCTGCCTCCCAGATTTTCCACCGGACCGGAATCCCCGTCGTAAAGGTGCACGGCCAGGGTGTTGTCGGGTGTGTCGGTCTGATAAATCTCGATTTCCTGTCCCACCGCCAGTCCGGTTGTGGAGGCCACGGTGAATTTTTGATCACCGCGCCTCGCCGGCGTTGTGATTGCCGTAAGTTCGCGGGATTGAAAACTGCCCCGCAACGTGACGAAGCCGCCAGACCAGGAGTAATTGGAGGTCTTTTGGCCGGTCGTGGTTGCGCCCCAGTCGGGGCGGATGTCGTTTAGAGGTCGGGGAAAGAACAGGACGGTGCGCTCTGGCCCGGCGCCTCTCAGGACGAGGTTGGGGCGGGTGATTTCCAGCAGTCCCGTGAGACGGTAACGGCCGGGGGGTACTTCGATGGCGCCGGACCGAACCTCTGTCAGGGCCCGTTGGAACGCCGCCGTGTCATCGGTCTGGCCGTCACCGCGGGCACCGAAATCTTTGACACTGACCCCGGGCGGAAAGGTGGGCAGCGGCTTTTCGCCCCGCTGGTAGCGGGCAAAGGAAAAGTCCGGCAGACGGCTCTGCGGCGTCCAGTACTCACCCTGCTCGCCCCAGAGCGGCGATGTGGCGGCCCTTGCTTTGGGGACGGTCGCAGACTGCGCGCCGAGGACTCCCAGCAGAAGTAACAGTCGAAAAGCGGTCGCCGGCTGACGCGGTGGTTGAAATGCCATGCCCCGCAACATGCGCCCGAATTAGGTTCCGACTCAAGCACGTCGTTCCGTACTTAACACAGGTCAGTGTTCGGTGCTTCGCTCGGGGGGCACGGGCGCGCGCGTTTGTTCACCTAGGGTGTGCCGGCTAGCGCAGCGATGATCAACGCGATGCCCCCCAGTTGAAATTGAAACGGTTCGTAGTCCGTACTGTCGAGGATGACCCCTTTGCGGGCGATGGCGGTAAAGGCCGCTTCCGCCACTATCTGCACAAGTACCATCCGTCTGGCAACCGGTGGGTGGTCACCGGAGTACTCCGTTTTTTCGTAACATAAGGATAAGGAGCGGGAAGTGAGCGAGGTAGTCTCGATTTTTCCCGAACATGGGCTTTTCTCACGTTCGGGTTGAGTGTCGAATGGCTGGAAATGACAGCCCTGCTGTTCAAGCTGGTGGGCGGCATCGGTCTGTTCTTGATGGGCATGGTGTTGCTCACGGACGGACTGAAAGCCGCCGCCGGAGACGCGCTGCGACACTGGCTGGTGCGCTTTACCGGTACGCCGGCCCGGGCCTTCGCCTCGGGCGCGCTGGTCACGGCGATGGTGCAGTCCTCCAGCGCCACGACGGTCACGGTGATCGGCTTTGTCAGCGCCGGCCTGCTCACCTTTCCCCAGGCGGTGGGCGTGGTCATGGGCGCCAGCCTGGGCACCACCGGCACCGGGTGGATTGTGTCCGTACTGGGCCTGAAGGTCAGCGTGGGCTTTTACGCCCTGCCGCTGGTCGGCGCGGGGGCGTTCTTGCGCCTGCTGGGGCGCGGGCGGACTCGTTCCGTGGGTCTGGCCCTGGCGGGCTTCGGCCTGATCTTCATCGGGATTGAAACCCTCCAGGAAGCCATGCGCGGCCTGTCCGGGGTGTTTGATCTGGCGCGTTTGCCCGCCGGCGGGCCGGGAACTCATCTGCTGGCCGCGCTCATCGGTGCGGTGATGACCGTGGTCATGCAGTCCTCCAGCGCGGCGGCAGCGACCACCCTGACCGCTTTGCACGCCGGGGCCATCAATTTCGATCAGGCGGCCTCGCTCGTAATTGGAGCAGCGGTGGGCACAACGGTGACCGGCGCGCTGGCGGCCATCGGCGGTACAGTCCCCGCCAAGCGCACCGCACTGGCGCACGTGCTGTTCAATCTGGCCACGGGGCTGATTGCCCTGGCCTTGTTACCGGGATTCCTGCGGGCCATTGCCTGGATGCAAAGTCACTGGGGTCTGGACCCCGGCGCGATGAGTCTCGCGGCTTTTCACACGGCTTTTGTCGCCGTGGGCGCGGCGTTGTTCCTGCCCTTCATCCGGCGGTTCTCGGCGGTCTTGGAACGCTGGCTGCCGGAGCGCGGCCCGGCTTTGACGCGCCACCTGGACACCACCGTGCTGCAAACGCCTGCGGTGGCGCTGGAGGCCGCGCGCCGAGCTTTGCGGGAGACCGCGGCTGAGACGCTGGAACTGGCGGCGGGCGGACTGGATGGCCCGCAGGTGGTCGAGCCGGCAGCTCTTCGCGTGCGTCAGGCACTGGAGCAAGTACGGGAATTTCTCACCAAGGTGCCGGCTCAACCCGATGCGGACGCTGTCCCGCGGTTGCGCCTGGCCCCAATGCACGCGGTGGATCATCTGACCCGGTTGCAGTCCCGGTTGACGCCTCCGGAGCCGGTGCGGCGCGTCCTGCACCATCCGCACCTGGAAAGCGCACGTACCCTCGTGTTGGAAACGCTCAAACTGAGCGTCGCAGGTTTGCGGGGTGCCGCGTCGGAAGGCTGGGTGCGACAGGTGGAACAACAGGCCGCCGCGCTGGCGGAATTGCGTCGTGCCGAGCGGCCGCGGATTTTGCAGGAGACGGCCGAAGGCGCTTTCGCCCCTTCTCTGGCCCTGGACCTGTTGGATGCCATGCGCTGGTTGGACCGCCTCGGCTACCACGCCTGGCGGCTCAGCCATTACCTTGGCGCGGAGAATTCTCCCGAACCGCCGGTGGTCGAAGAGACTGAGTTCGCGGAGGCGGAAACTGAGGCTGCGAATGTGGCGTAAACCCGGATATGTTACAATTCGGTCAACGGCTTTGTCTCGCCTCGGCGACGTGGCAAGATGTTAGTTATCAAACCGTGCAGCTTTCGCTCCCGTCGCCAAAAACCGCCGGACGCGAGCGCGAAGAAGCACGATCACCCAAAACATGAAACCCACCCGTCAACCGCCCCCGGCCGCCCCTGGCCAGGCTCTGGCCAAGTTTGAACAACTCCCCGAGGAAATCAAACATCACCTCAAACTCAAACAGGAGACCGGGAAAACCACGGGAGAAACCGGTCGGCGCCAAGAAAAGAAAATTCGTCAACACACCCGCAAGCATACCGGCTCATGACCACAGCCCAGCAGAACACACTTCGGGTTCAAACCCTGCACGCCCTGCCCGCGGAAGAAGTGCTCCGCCAGCTCGACAGCCGTGTGGAGGGACTTACTGCCGGGGAAGCAGCCCGCCGGCGGGAACTGGTGGGCCCGAACCGCCTGCCCGCCCCGCCCCGGGAAAGTCTGCTGAAGCGGTTTTTCAAGCACTTCCATGACCTGTTGATCTACATACTGCTGGGCGCGGCGGTGGTGACGGCGTTGCTCGGCCACTGGGTGGACACCGGCGTGATCCTGGGCGTGGTGCTCGTCAATGCCATCATCGGGTTCATTCAGGAAGGCAAGGCGGAGCAGGCCCTCGAGGGTATCCGCAAGATGCTTTCGCTGCACGCGCATGTCCGCCGCGGGGCCGACTGGCTGGAGATCGAGGCGGAGGATTTGGTGCCGGGTGACATCGTACGGCTGAAGTCCGGTGACCGCGTTCCGGCGGACCTGCGGCTGCTGGAGGCGATCAATCTGCGCATTGAGGAATCCGCGTTGACGGGCGAATCGGTCCCGGTGGCCAAAAGCCCCGAACCGGTGGACGCGGGTGCGGTGATGGGCGACCGCCGTTGCCTCGCCTTTTCGGGCACGCTCGTCGCCGCCGGGCGCGGTCTCGGGGTCGTGGTGGCCACGGGGCCGGCCACGGAACTGGGCCGCATCAACCGGATGATTGCGGAGGTGGAAACCCTCGCCACCCCGCTGACCCGGCAAATGACCCGTTTTGGCAAGGTGCTTTCGGCGGTCATCTTGTCCCTGGCGGGCTTCATGTTTCTGCTGGGCTGGCTGTTGCACGATTACCCGACCAGCGAGCTTTTCATGGCGGCCATCGGCCTCGCGGTGGCGATGATTCCCGAGGGCCTGCCGGCCATTCTCACCATCACCCTGGCGCTGGGCGTCCAACGGATGGCCCGCCGCCATGCCATCATCCGTAAACTTAACGCGGTCGAAACCCTCGGTTCGGTCACGGTCATTTGCTCGGACAAGACCGGCACGCTCACGCGCAACGAAATGACCGCTCGCCACGTGGTCACGCGCGCCGGGCGCTACGACGTCTCGGGCACCGGTTACCGACCCGAAGGCAAAATCACCCGCGGGCAACAGGCAGTCACGCTCGACCAGCATCCCGACCTGGCCGCGGTCATCGAGGTCATGGCCGTCTGCAACGACACCGAAATCTCCGAGGAAGACGGGCAATGGAAGGTGACCGGCGAACCGACCGAGGGCGCCCTGCGCGCGCTGGCGCGCAAGGCAGGGTTTCAGCCGAGCGGCTACGAGCGTGTGGCGGTGATTCCCTTTGAATCCGAGAACAAGTTCATGGCCACGCTCAATCACCTCCCCGGCGGAGGCGCACGCATTTTCGTCAAGGGTGCTCCCGACCGGCTACTGGACCGTTGCTTCCGCCAACGGGGCGCGGGTGAATCCGTAGAGCCACTCGACCGTGCATTCTGGGAGCAGCAAATTGAGCAGCTCAGCAATTTGGGGCTTCGCGTGCTCGCCGCCGCCGCGCGGGACGCAGAGGCCGACAAGGGCGAATTGACGCTCGACGATCTCGGTCAGGACCTAGTCTTTCTGGGCCTGGTCGGCATTATTGACCCGCCCCGCCCCGAGGCCATCGAGGCGGTCAAGACCTGTCAGCAGGCGGGCATCCGCGTGAAAATGATCACCGGCGACCACGCGGGCACGGCCAGGGCCATTGGCAAAGAGATGGGAATCGGGGATGGGGAACACGCGGTCACGGGCGCGGAGTTGGAGGCGGCCTCGGACCAGGAATTGCGCCGGTTGGTACGCGAGAACGACGTTTTCGCCCGCACCAGTCCCGAGCACAAACTGCGCCTGGTGCAGGCCCTCCAGGCCAACGGCGAGGTGGTGGCCATGACCGGAGACGGCGTGAACGACGCGCCCGCGCTCAAACGCGCCGACGTGGGCGTGGCGATGGGCATCAAGGGCACCGAGGCTACCAAGGAGGCGGCGGACATTGTGCTGGCCGACGACAACTTCACCTCGATCGAGTGTGCGGTGGAGGAAGGACGCACCATCTACGACAACCTGCGCAAGGCCATCCTGTTCATCCTGCCCACCAACGGCGCCCAAGGATTTGTCATGCTGAGCGCAGTGGTCCTCGGGTTGACGTTGCCGCTGGCACCGGTGCAAATCCTCTGGGTCAACATGGTCATCGCCGTGACCTTGGCGCTGGCGCTGGCCTTCGAGCCATCCGAACCCGGAGTGATGCGTCGTCCGCCCCGCGATCCCCACGTGCCCATCTTGGACCGCCTGTTCCTGTGGCGGGTGGCGTTTGTGTCCACGTTGGTGGGCGGCGCGACGCTGGCGTCCTTTTTCGTCGAGAAACGGCTCGGGTTGCCGCTGGAGTTGGCCCGCACCCTGGCCGTAAACACCCTGGTCTGGGGCCAGGCTTTTTACCTGTTCAACAGCCGCTACCTGACCGAGTCGAGCGTTTCCCCGAAGCGCCTCTTCACGAATCGCGTGGCATGGTTGGCAGTAAGCGTCCTGGCCGTGCTGCAACTGCTGTTCGTTTATGCCCCCTTCATGCAGGCGCTCTTCGGCACGGTTCCGCTGGGCTGGCGGCACTGGCTTGTACCGCTGGGCATCGGGCTGGGCGTGTTTGTAATCGTGGAGGTGGAAAAGACCTTCTTGCGCCGCAGGGAGCAACGGCGACGAACCGGTCGCAGTACCAGTTAAAGGAATCGGAATCGGTCAGCCAGACAGGCAGAAAGGGGAACAACACTGTCCGTCCCCCGGGAGGGGATACCGGCTGAGTGGTCCAAGTTGCGGCGGCCGGCCGCTAGGAGTTGGTGCTGTTGGAGCCGGGAAGCTGCGGTTGGCTTGATTTGCCCGGCGGCGTCGGCCGCCCGGTGCGCCACCATTCGTGGATGAAGCCGCCGACAATCATCAGGACGGCAATGCCCGCCGTGTACGGCAGAATCCACACGATGCGCTTGGTCAGCTCGGCGCCAATCCACAGCAACGCCGTGGCCACCAGCAAGACCACTCCCCAGTAGATGACTCGATTGTTTGGCATGGCGGTGAGGAAGGGTTCCGGGTTCATGTTGCACCGCGGGCTCGCTGCTGGCGCGCGTCGCGCCGGGCTTGTGCCCGTTTCATGCTGACGGTGACGTGCCCCTTGAGCCGGGTGGTCATGCCGGACTTGGCCAGTCGTGCTGCCGTGACCTTGGGAACTGCCTTCCGGGCCTTGGCTGCGAGTCGCTTCCCTTGTGTGCGCTTGGGATTGGTCATGGCGATAAAGATACCCAGTTAGGCCGAAAGGCAAAGTGCATATCCCAGTTTTGCCCGAGTGCATTCAAGGGAAACAGTACATCCGCTTTGCCTCGCTCGAGGTTAAAGCATCCTGTTCGCTTCCACGCCAACCACTCACAAATACGGCGTCAGCAGACGGGCCAGGCCGTCGCGCAGGCGGACGGACAACGCGCGGGCGTCCACTTCGGCCAGGGTCACCGGGCTGGCGACGGCACGGCGCTCGTCGAACCACGCGGCCAGTTGGCCGGCCAGCGCAGGGTCGTAGCATTCCACGTTGTACTCGAAGTTCAGCCGCAGGCTGCGCGGGTCCCAGTTGGTCGAGCCCACCAGTGCCCAGCCCTCGTCCACGACAAACAGCTTCGAGTGGTCGAACGGCGGCGGCGAGAGCCACAGCCGGCAGCCCCGCTCGAGCACCTGCCACCAGTGCGCCTGCGAGGCCCAGTGCACAAACGGCAGGTTGTTTTGCCCCGGCAGGAGAATGTCCACCGCCACGCCGCGCAGCGCGGCCAGGTTCAGCGCCGAGATCAGCGCGGCGTCCGGCAGAAAGTACGGCGTCATCACCCGCACCGACTCGCACGCCACGGCCAGCGCGCCCAGTAGTGTCCAGCGCAGCACCTCGAAATCCTCGTCCGGTCCGTCCGGGATGCCCCGCGCAAACACCGGCCCGGCGCAGTTCAGCGGCGGCAACCACGCCTCGCCCGCCAGCGCTTCGCCGGTGGTGAATTGCCAGTCCTCGGCAAACGCTTCTTGCAACTGCGCCACCACCGGGCCTTCAACGCGGAAATGCAGGTCGCGCACCGGATGCCGGGGCGCCCGGTTAACGCAGTGGCCGATGCGGATGTTGAGCCCGCCGGTGAACCCCACCCGGCCGTCCACGATCAGCAATTTGCGGTGGTTGCGCAGGTTGATGGTCAGCAGCCGTCCGAACGGAAACGCGGGCAGAAACCGCGCGCAGGGCACGCCGGCGCGACGCAGGTCGCCCAGAATCGAGGGCCAGGAGTAGCGCAGGCCGGTCGCGTCAATGAGCACCCGCACCGCCACGCCGCGACGCACCGCGTCGCCGAGCGCCCGGGCAAAGGCCAGCCCGGCCTCGTCCCGGTCGAAGATGTACGTGGACAGCGCAATCGAGCGTTGGGCCGCGGCGATGGCCGCGAGCATTGCCGGGTAGGCGGCGTCGCCGTTGACCAGCGGTTCGAGGCGGTTGCCCGGCAGCAGCGGCCGGCCCACCACCCGGTCCACCAGCGCGGCCAGCGTGGCCAGATGGCGCTGCTGCGGGGGCAGATGTTCGGCGAGGGTTTCCGCCGGACAGCCCTCGGGCGCATGGGGACGCGGCGTGCGGGCGGGGTCGGGGCGCAAGCGGAGCGCGCGGCGGCGAATCCGGTTGACCCCGAGCATGAAGTACAGCACCGCGCCGACCAGTGGCAACAGCCAGGCCAGTCCCCCCCAGAGCACCGCCGAGCGCGGGTCGCGCTTGAACAGCACGGCGTGAGCCGAGGCCAGCAACGACAGCCCTACGCTCAGCCCCGCGGCTGCGTAAGGCCACGCCTGTCCAAAAATTTCCAGCACCGCGCCGGCGCTCATGCGGGCTAACGGATAACCCATCCGTAGCGGTCTGAGAAGCACACGGCCGCGTGTGTGCAGCGGGTGCCAACCGCGGCCTCCACCGGGTGCCGCTCCGTGGTTCTCCCTGACGGTTATACCAAGCCGCAGGGGGCCGCTGTGCCGAAATGGTATTTTCGTGGCCCGCCAACCGCGGTTGCTTCCGCGCTGCTCGCCGCGGCTCAACGCCGTTGCCGCAAGGAGTTTGCAGGCTGTGGAGAACTCCCATTTGGCTTGGTAGCGCGAATTCCGCTCCCCTGAGTTTGTTCAGCGCGTCGAGTTGGGCCGCGGTGTGGGTGCGCGCCGGCTTGCCATTGAGCTTCACGCGGATGTCGCCGACTATTTCGCTCAGTGTCGGCGTGGTAGCCTTGCGGCCCTTGATCTCGAACCACAACACGTGGTAGCGGGGGCCGATGGGGATGTCGATGGTGGCCGTCTGGCCGGGCACAACGCCCACGACCGGCGGCAGGGGATTGATGAACTTGTTAGCCATGTTGGGGTGCGCCCCGCGCCTCGCCTCGGAGCGTGCGCGGGGAGCGGTTGCACGTTAACCGATCTTCAGCGCCGACTTGACGCGCGCCCAGACTTCCAGGGCGACGATGGCGATGAGGGACACGGTGAGGATGAACTTGCCAGAGGGCATGTCAGCAGTCTTTCGTTCGCGCCAGGGCGCCGCGCGCCGTACATTCGGTTCCAACCGCATCCGGCGGCAGAGTGCCCCGACGGCTCGAAGGCGTAGCACATCCGCGCGGCCGCGGGGTAGCGACAAAACGCGACATTCACCCCCGCCCCAATGCTTGACTAGGTTACCGTCAACAGTTACCGTTGACGCATGAAGACACTCGTCATTCCCTGGCGCGAGTGGGCCAACCGCTCCGAAGTCCGCGACCGGTTGCCACCGGGACAACCGGCGATCATCACCCATGAGGGGCGGCCCCGTTACCTGGTCATTCGACTGGATCAGCCCGCTCCGCTGTCCGCGGACCAGATAGAACAGCGCGCCAAAAAACTCGGCCTGCCCAACCGTGGCGTGAACGTGCTCAAAGCCCTCCAGCGGGAGTCATGAACAGTTACTGGGACACCTCGGCCATTCTGGCCCTGAACATCCCCGGCGATGCGCTGCACCTGGCCGCGGCCCGGTGCTGGGATGAATTGGCGGACCTCCCGCGTGTGTGGTGCTGGGTGCATGACCTGGAAATCCCGCAGACAGTGCGCAACCTCGCCCAACGCCACCCGCCCAAAGGCTCGATTGACCATTGGAGATGCCTGATCCAAACACTGGAAGAAGACGTTGCCAATGGCATCTTCCTGGCCGCATCCATCAGCTTGGAAGACACCTTCCAGACCGCGCGGCTGTTGTCCGCGGAATATGGCTGGGCCAATCGCGTCGGCGCCGTGGACCTGTTGCACGTGGCCGCGGCGCAAAAATCGGGATGCGCAGTGTTCGTAACCGGCGATCGTCAACAGGCTGGGTTGACCCAAGACGCCGGACTCAAGACGTTGTTGCTGGACTAAAACACCCGCCCGCGCGCCGTGCCGCCGCTTTTGAGGTTGCGGGCCAGGTACTCGCCCGGCCGCAGGGCACGGATGGCATCGGGGTCGAAGCCCACCGCCGCGCACCAGTCCACCGCCCGCGGGTCCATTTGCTGGAAAGCGACGACTTCCGTAGCCTGGTTGCGGACGCGGTTGTGAATGAGGTTGGGCTGCTGGGCGATGCCGGCAAAGTCCAGCCCCACCCGCCGGCCCGGCGGGCCTTCAACGCACCTTCGTTGCTTCGGCGCGCCTTGGGCCGACACCCGCGCTTGTACCACGGCACCCGCCGGGCTGGGGATAGACAATCCTGGACAAGCCGGAGCCGGAATGGGCTTGACCGGAAATCGCATTTTCTTACTCTTGCGGTGTGAAAACGCAACGCCTGACGGTGTCGTTGACACCGCCCGTAACGCGCGCGGCGATCAAAGCGGCGGCGGGCCGCAACGTGTCGCGCTGGGTTCGCTCCGTGCTGGCGGCCGCGCTGGAAGACCAACGCCGCAAGACCGAAGCCCCGTGGGCCGAATTGCGGCGCCGGTCCGGCCGGCGGCTGAACTGGGAAGAAACACAACGCTTGTGTCCGCTCGAATGAAGACCTTTTGGGATTCCAACGCCGTGCTGGATTTGTTGCTGGCCGGCCGCGAGGCTCAAACGCATGAGGTGCCGGCCGACGCCACCGGACTGGTCACACAATTGGTCGCCGCGGAATGCGTGCGCACCGCCTGGCACGACTCGGCCTTGACTTCGCTACGTGACGCGCTGCCGGTTGCGCTGGCCACGCGATGGGTGGATTGCACGCCCGATTGGAAACCGTGGCGCGAAGGCCTGGCCGTGCTGGCCCGTCGGTTCGGAGCGCGCCTGAATGCCGGCACCAATGACTTGTTGCACCTGGTCGCGGCAGAACAGGCCGGTTGTGACGCTTTTGTCAGCCTGGATGTCAACAGCGGCTTGCGCGCGATGGCTCACGCGCTGGGATTCCGCGTCTATCCCGCGCTGGATTCACTGCCGGTCAAAGACTCGCCGCTACTGCGCAAACTGAGGTTCTAAAATACCCGCCCGCGGAGCACCGCGCCGCGGGCGGACACGCTCACAAACACCCCGTTGGGCAGCGCGTGCAACCCGGCAACGGTCAAACACCCCCTCAATCCCCCGCAACCGTGAGGGGGTTTGAGGGGGTATGTGGTGGTATTTGGAAATCGGTCATATTGGAGGGACAGGTTTTTTCCACGTTGTCCCCTTCAAGCCTGGCCTTGGGCTCGATGATTAAAACACCCGTCCGCGGAGCACCGCGCCGCGGGCGGACACGCTCACAAACGCCCCGTTGGGCAGCGCGGCCACTTCGTCTTCCGGCACGTCGCAGGTGTTGACCACCTTCAGCAGCCCGCGCTCGCCCGTCAACGCGAAGGCCACGCACTCGGTCACCTCGCCCAGGATGGACTCGTTGAGCCGGTTCGGCCGCTGGGTGAGGAACACCGTTTCCAGCCGCCGCGACTGGCGCGGGATGGTCACCCGGATTTCCGAGTTGCCGATGGTGGGGGCACTCCCGGACGTGTTGGTGATGGTTTGAACCGTCTTGGTTTGGGGAAACAAGCTCATGGCGCCCTCCGGGTCAGGCGGTTTTGCGGGTCAGGCTCGACACCCACCCGCTGATGTAATTGGCCAGCACCATCGCGATGGCGATGGCCACGGCCAGGCCGAGCACCTGTGTGACTTTCTGTTGCATGTCGTTCTATGCGCCGGCCCGGCGGGCCTTCAACGCACCTTCGTTACTTCGGCGCGCCTTGGGCCGACACCCGCGCTTGTACCACGGCACCCGCCGGCCGGGGGATAGACAATCCTGGACAAGCCGCAGCCTGGAAGCGGGTTGACCTCATGCGCTCAGCGTATTACAATACGCGCATGAAACGACATTCGGTCACGCTCACCGAAGAAGTCAGCAACCTGGTCGCGGCCCAGATCAGCACCGGCCGGTTCAAAGATTTCAGCGCCGCGGTGAATGAAACGCTTTACAGCGCCCTGGCCGGCAGTGACGCGATCTTCCGCGAGTACGGAGTCAGCCCGGAAGAAGTGGAACGGTCCGCGGAACGTACCCGTCGGGAAATTCGTGCCGAACGACGGAAGGGCGAACTAGAGCCGTTCGCATGATTCTCACCCGTCCCCGATTCCGGCGCGAGTTCCGCCGGCTTGACCAGGACGACCAGGAGCGCGTGCGCGCGGCGTTGCGACAGTTGCCCGCGGTGTTTGGTCGCCCGCATTTGCACCACGGGCTGGGCATCCGGCCTTTCGGGCCGTACTACGAGTTGCGCGTGGGCCTGGACCTGCGGGTGTTGTTCCTACCCGATCAAGGGGACCTGGTCCTGGTCGCGGTCGGGACGCATGACACTGTGCGCCGTTTCCTGCGCAACGGCTAAAACACCCGCCCGCGGAGCAGGCAACTGGCAAACACCCCCTCAAACCCCCTCAATCCCCCGCAACCGTGAGGGGGTTTGAGGGGGTTTGAGGGGGTATTTTGAAATCGGTCATATTGGAGGGACAGGTTTTTTCCACGTTGTCCCTTCAAGCCTGGCCTTGGTCTTGAAGATTAAAACACCCGCCCGCGGAGCACCGCGCCGCGGTCGGACACGCTCACAAACGCCCCGTTGGGCAGCGCGGCCACTTCGTCTTCCGGCACGTCGCAGGTGTTCACCACCTTCAGCAGCCCGCGCTCGCCCGTCAGCGCGAAGGCCACGCATTCGGTCACCTCGCCCAGGATGGACTCGTTGAGCCGGTTCGGCCGCTGCGTGAGAAACACCGTTTCCAGCCGCCGCTTGCGCCCTTCCTGGACCAGCATGGCCAGTTCCGGCGGGATGCGCTGCGGGGTGCAGTACTTCCACACTTCGTCCACCACCACGATTTTCCGGCCCGGCAGCGCCCCGCCGTACTCCCAGGCGGCATCGCAAAACGCCAGGAACGCCTCTTGCGCCTCGCCGGGAAACAGGTCCGTGCCCCACAGACACCAGCCGCGGCGGATGCCCACTTCCAGGTCCAGTGCCGTGCGTTGCGGCGGCAGGCGCAAGCGGTGGGCGTACTCGCCGGCGGGATCGAACACGAAGCGGCAGGACACCCCGCGCGCGTTCAGCAGGTAGCGCAGCGTGAACGTGCTCTTGCCCGAACCGGAGCGGCCGCAAATCAGCGTCACGCTCGGGTGGGCGGCGATGTCCAGGGCGGCGCTCACGCCGGCGCGGGCTCGTGCGCCGGTATACCGTCCACCCGCGGTGTAGTGGGCGCTCAAACACACACGCGACCTTCCGCGTCCAGAAGCAGGACGAGGTGCGCGCCGCCCGGCCGTTCCTGCCCGCGTATCCCAGCGGTCCGGGTCTGCCACCGCCGGAGACGCGCGGTTACCGCATCGTTGCCAGAAAGGCCAGGACGTTGAACAGGATGAAGCCGCCCACGATCAGCCAGAGCAAGCGTCGGACGCGCCGCGCGGAAGGATCTTCGCTCATGGGATCAATTCCATACCGGCTCAATACAAGTAAGCCGCGTCCACAAGCCGGCTTTCGCCCTCACCGGTGTTCACGGCGTATTTCATACCGCGCCAGAGCGAGGCGCCGCCATGCGCGCCGGTCCGGGTGAGGGCGTAAAAGCTCACGTTGAACCTCGGCCGCCCTTGATCGTCGAGCAGCCGTTTCATCTTCGTCTGCGCGGCGATGCGCCGACACGCCAGGAGGCAGGCGTCTTCCGGCGCTTTGCCCTGCCGCATCCACTCGACGATCATGACGCTGCTGCACGCGAGCAGGTTGGCCTCGCCACGACCGGTCGAGCCGGCAGCGCCAACTTCGTTGTCCACCCATAAGCCCGCGCCCAAGATGGGCGAATCGCCGACGCGACCCGGAATCTTGTACGCCAGGCCGCTGGTGGTGGTGCAGCCGGAAACACCGCCGCGCAGGTCCACGGCGTTGCAGTTGATGGTGCCATGGTGCCGCAGGGCCTGCTTGAGCCCCAAGCCGATGTCCTGGGCGTCAATCGCATGCGGTGGCAGCCAGTCGTCCTGGTTGCTCAAGGTCTCCTTCCAGCGCAGCCAGGCCGCGCGCGACTCGTCGGTGAGCAGGTTCTCCTCCTTGAAGCCGTGCGCCCGCGCGAACTTGAGGGCGCCCGCGCCCACCAGCAATACGTGGTCGGTGCGTTCCATTACCAGCTTCGCCACGCGCGAGGCGTACCGGATGTTTTGCAGCGCCGCCACCGCCCCGCCCCGGGCGGTCGGCCCGTGCATGACCGAGGCGTCCAGCTCCACCACACCCTCCTCGTTCGGGAGGCCACCGTAGCCAACGCTGTTGTCGGCGGGGTCGTCTTCCACCAGGTTCACGCCCGCCACAACGGCGTCCAGCGCGTCCGCGTCCTGCTGGATCAATTCCATCGCGCGGGCGGTGGCCTTGAGGCCGTTGCCACTGGCGACGACGACCGGCTTGAAGGGTGCTTGAGCTTGCAATCCGGGCGACCGCACCAGCCCGGAGGCGGCTGTCAAGGAAGCCAATCCCGTGGTGCGCAGGAAGCAGCGACGCGAAGTGATTGGGTTCATGAACCGAACGGGTTTACGTTATCGGATCCGGGAATGCAATCATTCGGCGCGGAGTAACGTCGAGCGGACCGTCCCCCCAAGGGGCAGTACCCCCTCAAGCCAACCGGTCTGCCGCTCTGGTAGTGCTGCAGCCCTTGCGTGATTGACCAAGTCAGCCAGGGCGATCTTTCGGCATCACCGAGAGAAGAGTCGGTTTATTGAAAGTCATCGGTGTATGGGTGCGCTCTTGCAGCGCGATCGCCTCTGTTATCGTGCCTTGACGTCGTAGCACAACAGCAGGTCCTGATCGCGGAGGTACAGTTTACCGTTGGCGATGACCGGGTGAGCCCAGGCCGGCGACCGGCTGCGGTCCGGTTGCTCGAAACGCCCTCGCTCGACGTATTCCTTCCGGTTCGGCTCGATGAGCAGCATCGTGCCACTCTCCGTGCGGTAGTAGAGCCGCCCGTCCGCAACGCTCACCGATCCTTTCGAAACCCGGCGTTTGTCGGGGTCGCGCTCGTTCCAGAGGACTTCGCCGGTCTGGAAATCAAGGCAGGCGAGGTATCCGCCGGCATTGCCGCCGTTGGAGCCATAAAGAGCCCCGTCCACGAGAACAACGCCACCGTGATGGTTTTCCATGTTCCGGGAAAACCAGACCTCCTTGGCTTCGATTCCGCCCTCCGCGCTTTTGGTCAGCTTTACCAGGCCGCCCCCGGCCCCGTAGGCCGAAGCGGCGAAGACCGTGCCCTCGTGATGGAGCGGCGTGGAGCAGTTGATGCCCATCCGGTTGGCCGGTCGGTCGTACCGCCAGAGGAACCGGCCATCGTCCGCCGCCACCCCGATGAGCGCATCGGCCGTCAATTGCACGTATTGACGCTGGCCTTCGAAGTCAATCGCGATGACCGAAGAGTAGGCCGCGCCGGAACGTGGCCCGCCGAAGCCGCCCGGGCCCCCGCCTGGTCCCCTGCGGCCCGGCCCTCCTTGACCGCCAACCCCGGCTGCCCCACCAGCCGCCCCGCCGGGAGGAGCCGCCGGGGCAGCAGTCCCCGCGGGTGCTGCTCCGGGAAGTGAGCTTTTCCACAGGGTCTTGCCAGTCAGTTTGTCGAGTGCCACCAGCAGCGCCTCCGGACCGCCCGGCGTGCAGATGAGCTTGTTGCCATCCACCAACGGCGACTCCCGGTAACTCCACGTCGGGACCACGCCGCCAAAGTCCGTGACCAGGTTGAGTTGCCAGCGCACCTTGCCATCGGCCACTTGCAGGCACGCCAGCGTTCCACCCATGGTCAGGGCGTAGAGTCGGTCGCCATCAACGGTGGGCGTGCAGCCGGGACCTTCCTTCGATTGGGGCATGCCTTGAGGAAAGAGCGGCGCCAAAGCTGTGATCCAAAGCTCTTTGCCGTCGGCTTCGGACAGCGCCCAGACGACCTCGTTGCCGTCACGGGTGCCCATGCCATAGATGCGACCGGCGGCGACCGCTGGCGCACTGTCCCCACCGCCGAGGCTGGTGGCCTTCCAGGCGAGCGGCGGGCCGTCCTTGGGCCATTCCTTGAGCAGGCCGGTTTCTTGGGAGATGGCGTCGCGGTGGGGCCCTTGCCATTGGGGCCAATCGAATGGACCGCTGGACGCCGCAAGCGCTTGGGCGCAGACGAATACCGCGAGGAGGGAGGAAGTATGGCGTTTCATAAAAGTTCAGGGATTCCAGTGATCACCGACAGACTTTAACACACTTCAACTGGGTCTGGTCGCGCAGTAACAGCTTCCCTTCGGACAGTGCCATGGGGGCCCAGTTCTGGGTCCGGCCGCCCACGCGGAAGGCGATGTCGTTCCCCGATCCGGCGGCGCCTTCGGGAAACATCTCCGCCGAGGCCAGCGGTTTGAATCCGGAGGGGTCCGGCTCGATGAGATACAGCTTGCGTTCCCCGTCGGTCGCGAGGATCAGGCCGTCGGCCAGGATCATGCTGCCCTTGTTGAAGTCGGGCGAACGTCGGGTCTTCCACATGATCTTGCCATCGAGGCGGAGGCACACCAGGCCCTCGCGGCGGCTGTTGGTTCCGTACTGGGCGTAAACGTGGCCGTTGTGCAGAACGGGCGGCTTCGTTTGATCGCCGAATTCCACCGTCGTGAACAACTCCCTGGTCTGGTAGCTGCCGTCGGGCTGCTTCTCCACCTGGATCATCGTGGCCCCCAGCTCATAGCCGCCCACCACCAAAACTCGATTGTCACCGGCATCCACGGCGCTCGCCACCGAGATGTGGCAATGCCAGTTGGTGTACTTCCACAACACGTTGCCCGTGGCAGGGGCCAAACCAACGACGTTGCCCAGCTCATCCACGGGGTTGACCCGTTGGAAGGGATTGGTGGATGAGGTCACCATCACGACGTGGTCCTGTCCGTCCACCTTCACGATGGCCGGACTGACGTAACTGATCAGACCCAGCGACGGCGTTTTCCACTTCACCGTGCCGGTCAGCTTGTCGTACGCGACCACGCCCGCCTCCGGGGCTTGCGAAGCCACGATCAACCGATCGCCGTGGATCAGCGGATTCTGCGTGATGGCCCACATGGGAAATCTCGCCGCCGGGGGAATGTTCTCATCCGGTCGTTCCCGTCCGGGTCCGGTCGCTCCTGCCGTCCGGGTGTTGGGCGCCCCGCCAAAGTCCGTCCACACGTTCCGATGCCAGACCGGCTGGTGCGTTTTCAAGTCAACGCAGTAGAGGTCGCCGTTGTGCCCGCAGGTGTACACGTGGCTCTCGGTCACGGTGGGCACGCTGCGCGACCCGGGAAACATAGCCGTGCCGGGCGCGGCGTAAGCGAAGCTCCAGAGCTCTTTGCCCGTCGCCAGGTCGAAGCAACGAAGCGTGTCGCCGACCGCATCATCGCGGTCCAGCAGATACACCTTGCCGTCCTTCACCGCCGGTCCGCCAAAGCCCCGACCCACGGAGACGGTCCACAAGACCTCCGGCCCGCCGGGCGGCCACGACCGCAGGAGGCCCTTCTCCGGCGAGGTCGAGTTCCGGTTCGGGCCGAGGTATTGCGGCCAGTCGGCAGCCTGGGCACAGGTCAGCAGGAGTGTGCAGGTGATCGAGGCGACACCTGTCGTCTCAAACAATCGGGTGAGTTTGGTCTTCATATCGGGTTGATGGGTCTGATGTTGCTGTTTCGGGGAAAATGCATCAGCGCCGCGGTTCGGCCGGAGGTGGTGCTCCGGGAGTTGGTGCTTCGGGTCGGGCATCGGGGCCGGGGCGGTTGGGAGCGAATCCCCGATCCCGCCGCGGGCCGCCACCAAACCCCGGCGACGCTTGGGCGAGCGGAACAAGGTCCTGCTCCACGCCAGACCGCACGTGGATCCATGCAAGTTGGCCGGCGCGATCCCGATCCCACGCTTGGAAGAGCGCGGCGAATCCGCCGGTGAATTCCTCCTCTGAGACCGCGGCGTCCCGGTTCTGGTCAAGCGCCTGCATCAGCGTCCGGCTGAACCGACCCAGGCCCTCGGCGCCCCCGAAACCACCGGGAAAACCACCGCCCAGCGTCAGGCCGGCTGACCTCCCGGCCAATTGATCCCGCACCGATTGGGTGCGGACTAGCGCGAACGGTTTGATCGGCTTGGTCCGATCTCCGCCAAAGGGTCCGGTCGCTCCGGTCAGCTTACCGGCAACGAGCTGATCGAAGCGGGCCAGCAAGGAGTCAGACTCCTCCCGCACCGCCGGCCGAATGACCGCCGCGATTTCATCCACCTGCCGGGCGATGCGCTCCGGGTCGAAGATGCTCGTGGCGAACTCGTCGAGCCGGGCGAGGTAGAGCCTCTTGAACGCCTCCACCTTGAACATCCGCTCCAAGAAATGGTTCTCGCCCTGCCACGGCCGATGGATGCTCAACTGGTCGCGCTGGTCCTGGCTGGCCCGGTTGAATTGCCCCCACGACCGGTCCTGATCCCACGGAATGAACGTGAAAAGCCCGCTCTTCGGCTGGCGATGCAGATAGAGGTTCTGGCCGGGGCCCAGGATCCCATCCAGATCCGATAGATACACCATCACCGCCAAGAATCGCGCGAACTCGGGCAGGTCAATGAACTGCCCGATGCGCGCTGCAAACGCGGCATCGTCCGCGTGCGTCACGAGGCGGGACAATTCCATCACGGCGGCCTTGTGCTCGTCATGCGCGCTGCCTTTCGGATCATAGACCTGGTTGTAAGCGGCCCAATCCGCGCCGAGGTCCGTGAAGAGAGAAGGGGTCACCGGTTTGAAGATGGCGCCGTGCCGGGTTCCGAAATGGCGCTCCGCAAACGTCTTGTCCACCGCCTCGCTGACCGAATACAGGCCCAAGAACCGGCGTTCATGGAGGCCCGGCACGGTCACGAACACCCGGGCGTACGCCGTGCGCGGAGCGGGCACGCCCGCGTCCCGATAGAGCCGGTACGCCAGCACCTCGTTCATCAGACTGGCATCGGTGACGTTGTTCTGCAGGTTGAGTTCCTTGACCCCGGCCAGGCTTTGGCCTCGGACGAATTTGTCGGTCTCGATTTTCAGCGGGCGTTTGAGCGAATTGCGCGATTCGAGGAAGGTCCCATTGCCTTTGTACCGCACGCCCACGTCCTTCAGGAGAAGGCCCTCGAATTCCAGGTCCGCGCGCACGTAGTCGAATTCGATCCCAAACGCACTGGCGATGCCGTTGCGCTTTCCCTCCGCGCCCAGAAGCATTCCGGAAACGCCGCTCCCGGCCGGGTTGCGAATCGCTTCCAACCCGGCACGAATCTGGCCCTCGTCCAGTCGCCCGGTTTGGGTTCCGCCCCACGCGGCAAACCAGTCCCGGGCCAACTGAACGAATTCCTCCGCCGTGATTCTTCCGTCCCGATTGAGATCGGCCTGGCTCATCAGTACCGGAGACAGCGCTCGATCTTCGCGACGGTTGTCGGGTCCGCCGAACCGCCCCCCCGGACCGCCGCCTCCTTTGGGCTCAATTGCCTCCCACTGGTCGGGCGTGAATTTCAGATGGAGGGTCCAGACGTTGGTCAGGCGGTAGAGTTGATCGGAGTCCAGGGGCGCACCGGCGGCGGCCGCCCGGCTGCCCTGTTGCAAGACGGTGGCCCCGACCAACAACGCTGCCAGTAAGATCGTGCCGGCGCCCAGTCGCAACGCCGTGCGCCAGCCGGAATCGGTGTTCGGGAAAATGCCATTCATACTTTCGGTCATCAGTTCAAGCGGTTGAGTCTCCATCCTGGGTCGGCCACCGCGGCCAGGGTCGCCAGACGCGGACCACTTTGCCCACGATCTGTTTCCTTGAAACGACCGCGTGAATGGAAGTCGGGAGGTCGCGATTGTCGCCGAGCAGCGCGTAGCGGTCCGCCAGCAGCCGGCCCGGGCGCAAGGTCAGCCGGCCCGGTGCCAACGGATAAAACTCGGCATAGGCCAGTCGGTTCACAAACAGTTCGCCCAGGCGCAGTTCCAATTCCTCGCCGGGCAGACCGACCACCCGCTTGACCAGCAGGTCACGACCGGCACGCGCCACGACCAGGTCGCCCCGCCGCGGTTCGGCGGCACGGTAAGCCAGCTTGTCCACGAGCAGCAGGTCCCCCGGTTGGAGATTGGGTTGCATGCTGTCGCCCTTCACCAGACACAGGTCGAACCGGGTCCGTGCCCCGGCCAGCGCATAGCGACCAAACGCGACATCCGAGCCGCGAAGATTGATCCGCGCGCGTGCTTGTGTTACGCAGGAGCTTGTGACTTCTACAGTCAACATCGGCGAAGCGCAGGTTCGTTTGCCAGCGCTGGTCAAACAGGACTCGTTCACCATCTGCCGCCGCGGCAAACCGGTGGGCGTGTTCTTGTCCGCCGAACGGTTGGCGGCCTTGGCGGAGTCACTGGAACTCGTGGCGGCGTTGGCGGAGTCACTGGAACTGCTGGTGAACCCGGAGTTCCAGTCGGCGGTGCGCCGGCTCGAACGCGGCGAAACGCCGGTCACGCTTGCCCAGGCCGAATCGCTCTGGAACCGTGCAACATCGCGTGCTGATCGAAAGCCCCGTCGCCGAATTCCCCGCCAACGTGCCGCCTGACACCCGGAAGCGGGTCTGCGCCGACCCGGAAGCTGGTCCGTGCTGCGCTGTGGCGCTTTGAGGCCGGCCGGTGATACAGCTCGAGCGAATGGCCTTTCTTTCACCGCCGGCTGGAAGGGAACCGCGAACAGTTTGGTCGCATCCGGGCCGGCCACATCCGTCTGGTGTACACGGACGCCAGCGACAAGGACGGCCCGGTCAAGCGCGCGTTTTACTCTCACGATCCGATGCGTGGGGTGGCGGTACGCGACACCCAGATAAGCGTTGACCCAGCGGGCGTAGAGGCGTTCGCGTTTGAGCGCGCTCAGGAGCGTCGGCACGAGTTCGGCTTCGGGAACAAAGCCCTCCACGTCGGCGATGGCAGCCTCCAACAACTGAATGGCCGCCTGAACCGGCTGATCGGGGCGAGCCGGCCACTCGGCGGAGTCGTCCCAGCCGGGCAGAGTCTCGCGCGCGATTAAAACGCGGGCCGCCTCCACGTGACGATTCACGGCTGCCTCAAGCACCACTCGCGCCTGGGCGATCTCGGAGAACGAGTCCGAAGTGGACCGATATTCCGGCGTGAGACTTGCCGCCACCGGCAGACGTGACAGCACCGGTTCACGCAGACTGCCTGCGACATAGCCCGCGCCGGCGGCAAACGCCGCCAGCAAGACCCCAAGCACGACTCGCCGCAGGGCCGAACCCTGGTCGGTTCCAAACTGGGTCTGTGCTCCCGGATTCCGCATCGGTCCTACAAGCGCAGTTTGCCGGCGGACCCCGCCAGCTTTTTTTGCGGCGCATGAGTCAGGCGGTTGGTCAGCACGCCACGCCCGCCGAGGGCTGCGGCCGTTCGAATGCCGCCGACTCCACCGCCGCCCGGGCCAGACCACGACCCGCGCGCTCCCGGCTTGGCTGCTGGACGGTCTTTGTGAAGCCAGGCATGTTGCGGGGGATGTCCGATGTCACCCGCATGTTGGAAGCGATGCAGCGGGGCGAATCCGGCGCGGCCGAAGAACTGCTGCCGCTGGTGTACGACGAACTGCGCCGCCTCGCCGCTCACAAGATGGCCCAGGAATCGGCCGGGCACACCCTCCAGGCCACCGCGCTGGTCCACGAGGCCTGGCTCCGGATGATCGGTGACGGCAACGAACGGTTCTCCAGCCGCGCCCACTTCTTCGCCGTGGCGGCGGAGGCCATGCGGCGCATTCTGGTCGAATCCGCCCGCCGCAAACGCGCTCTCAAACGCGGCGGTGGCGCCCCGGCCGAAGAACTGGACGAAGGCCACCTCGTCCTGGCCGCCCCCTCCGACGAAATGCTGGCGGTGGACGAAGCCCTGGACCGCCTCGCCGCAGAGGACCCGGTGGCCGCCAACCTCGTCAAGCTGCGTTACTTCGTGGGCATGACGATGGAAGAGGCGGCGTCAGCCCTCGGGCTTTCGTTGCGCTCCGCCGAACGCCTGTGGACCTATGCGCGAGCGTGGCTGCGACGCGAAATCGCCGGCGAACGATGAACCTCTCCACCCTGATCCGGCACGCCTGCGAGGCGCGACTCCCCTGCCTCCTGATTGGCGGGCACGCGGTCATCATTCATGGCCACCCCCGAACCACCTTCGACCTCGACCTGGCAGTGCCGCGCCCTGCAGTGGCTTCGTGGCGGGCGTTTGTCCTCACCCTGGGCTATACCGTCCACGCCGAGGGACCGACCTTTATTCAGTTCAACCCGCCGGACACGCTGACGCTGCCTTTGGATTTGATGATTGTGAGCGACGCTACCTTCCGGCAACTGGAGGCGGCCGCAGTGGAAGCCCCGGCCCCGATGGCCGGAGTTCGTGTGATCGGCCTTCGGCACTTGCTTGCCCTCAAGGCCCACGTGATCAAGCATGGCCACGCGGGTCGGGTAGGAAAAGACGTGGACGATGTGATCGGCCTTGTGCGTTGCAACCGGCTTGACGTCGCCGAACCCGAATGGCGGGATCTTCTGCTGAAATACGGCCCGCCCGAATTGCATGAAAAACTCCTGCGCCTCCAGCGCGCCGACGCCACTTGAGGCGTTGGACCTGCCCGATTGGTCGGCGGCCGACGACTCCGCCGCCCGCGTCTCGGTGGAAGCGGCCTTCGCGTTGTGCGAGCGCTACCTGGCAGAGATGCCCGGGGTGGTGCAGCGCCTGCGCGCCCAGCGCGGGACACCGTGCCCGGTGGAGTTCGTGCTGACTTGACCGGTCCCGGCCTGTCCTTGCCTGCGACTTGCAACATTCCTACCCTGTTGGGCGTCCCGTGGCGAGGCGCGATGAACAACAAGACCTCAAACGGCAACGGGTTGGCGGAACTGGAACGGCGGCTCTGGTCGGCGGCGGATCAACTGTGGGCCAATTCACCGCTGCGCCCGTCCGAGTACTCCACGCCGGTTCTGGGGCTGATCTTCCTCCGGTTCGCCGACAGCGCGTTCACCAAGGTCGAGGCCGACCTGAAGGGCAAATCCACCGGGCGGCGCACCATCGGCAAGACTGACTATCAGGCCAAGGGTGTTGTTTACATTCCCACGGAAGCCCGGTTCTCCCGGCTCCTGCAACTGCCGGAGTCTGCCGACATCGGCAAAAAGCTCAACGAGGCCATGAAGGCCATTGAGCAGGAAAACGACGACCTCAAGGACGTGCTGCCCAAGTCCTATCAGCGCATTGACAACGCCACCTTGGTCGAACTGCTCAAGATCATGTCCGGCATCCCCGACGACATCGGCGGCGATGCGTTCGGCAAAATCTACGAGTATTTCCTTGGCGCGTTTGCGATGAAGGAAGGCCAAAAAGGCGGCGAGTTTTTCACGCCGTTCTCGATGGTCAACCTGATCGTCGAGATCATCGAGCCGTTCCACGGTCGGCTCTACGACCCGGCCAACGGCGGCGGAAACATGTTCGTATGCAGCGCGGAATTTGTGAAACGACACCGGCGCGCTGCTCCCTCACCCGGCGCTGCGCGCCACCCTCTCCCACTGGGAGAGGGCCGGGGTGAGGGTGTGCTCAGCATATACGGGCAGGAACGCGTGGCGGAAACCATCCGGCTCTGCAAGATGAGCCTCGCCGTCCACGGCCTGAGCGGCGACATCCGGCAGGCCAACACCTACTACGAAGACGTGTTCGACTGCGTGGGCCGGTTTGATTTCGTGATGGCCAATCCGCCGTTCAACGTGAGCGGTGTGGACAAAGAAAAGCTCAAGGACGACCCGCGCTTCCGCCTTGGCCTGCCCAGCACCGACAACGCGAATTACCTCTGGATTCAGATTTTCTACCATGCCCTCAGCCCCAAGGGCCGGGCCGGGTTCGTCATGGCCAACTCGGCGGCGGACGCTCGCGGGTCCGAACTGGAAATCCGCAAGAAGCTCATCCAGTCCGGCGCGGTGGATGTGATCGTGTCCGTCGGGCCGAACTTCTTCTACACCGTCACGCTGCCCGCCACGCTCTGGTTCTTCGACAAGGGGAAGCCGGAGGCACTGCGGGACAAGGTGCTGTTCCTCGATGCCCGGCACATCTACCGCCAGATTGACCGCGCCCACCGGGAGTTCACGCCGGAGCAGGTCGAGTTCTTGGCCAACATCGTGCGGCTCTACCGGGGCAAGGAGCCGGAGTTCGTGCGCGGGTCCGAGAAGCTGCTCAAACATTTCGAGACGAAACCCTCACCCCTTCGCCCCTCTCCCACTGGGAGAGGGGACGGGGGTGAGGGTGCGCAGCATGAGGGCGCCGGGCACCGCTTTGTATATCGTGATGTGCCCGGCCTGTGCAAAGTGGCCACGCGCAAAGAAATCGAGGCGCAGGGCTGGAGCTTGAATCCGGGCCGCTACGTGGGCGTGGCTCCGGGCGATGAAGTCAGCGACGCCGACTTCAAGGAACAGTTCGAGCAACTGACCGAGGAACTGGAAACCCTCAACGCCGAGGCGCGGGAACTGGAAGATCGAATCGCCAGCAACGCGGCAAAGATTCTGGAATGACGGGCGCGATGAAAAGCAACGGCTTCAACCAGACCGAGCTTGGCGAAGTTCTCGATTTCTTTAACGGCAAGGCCATCAAACCGGGCGGTGACGGTGAATACCCTGCTTACGGTTCCAACGGACTGATCGGGCGCAGCCCCGGCTATACACACGAGGATGGGATAATCATTGGCCGGGTCGGTGCGTACTGTGGCTCAATCGCCTACTGCGCCGACAAGTTCTGGGCGTCTGACAACACCATCGTTGCAAAACCGAAGCAGCCGACAGCCTGCATACGGTATTTCAGCTATCTGCTCCGCGACTTGAAGTTGAACAAGTACGCTGGCGGTGCCGCCCAACCGCTGGTGACTCACACAGTTTTGAAGCGCGTACCCGCCCTTGTCGCCCAGCCCGAACTTCAAGCGCGCATCAGCGCCCTTCTCTCCGCCTACGACGACCTGATTGAGAACAACACGCGGCGGAAACAAGTGTTGGAGCGGATGGCGCAGGCGCTGTACCGGGAGTGGTTCGTCCACTTCCGCTTCCCCGGCCACGCCCAAGTCCCACGCGTCCCCTCCCCGCTCGGCCCCATCCCGCAGGGGTGGTCCGTGCGACGGTTGGATGAGGTTGCCAGTGTAAACTCTTCAACGATCCGGCGCGGTGATGAACCAGAGAGCATTCTCTACGTGGACATCTCGTCCGTCGGCACCGGAAGGATCGAGAAGATCGAGCCGATGGCCTTTGCTGACGCGCCGGGCCGCGCCCGCCGGATCGTGCGCCACGGCGACACCATCTGGTCCTGCGTTCGACCAAACCGCAAATCCTTCAGCCTGATTCTTGACCCGCCTGCCGATTTGATCGTTTCCACCGGCTTTGCGGTCCTCACGCCTGCCAAGGTGCCGTACAGCTTTCTCCACCAAGCCGTCACCACCGATGATTTCGTCGGCTACCTGACCAACCATGCGACCGGCGCGGCGTATCCCGCCGTGACTGCGAAGGATTTTGAAGCAGCCCAGATTCTCGTGCCCAACGAATCGGTGCTCCAGCAGTTCCACGAGCACTGCGAGCCGCTGCTGCTGCTCAGGGAGAGTCTGATGCGCAAGAGCACCACCCTCCGCCGGACCCGCGACCTGCTGTTGCCCAAGCTGATCTCCGGCGCGTTGGACGTGTCGAGGCTGGACCTCGAAACCGCATGAATGTCTTGTCAGACTTGGTTTGTTGGGTCGGGCTTTCAGCCCTTGGCAATCCGTCGGGCTGCGGACCTGGGCCGTTGGCCCAGGCTGGCATCGTCCTGGCCTTTGGCCCTTACAGCCCGGATGGATCGAGTGGATCGTTGACCCTACGCGACGCCGTTGCGTTGGCGGCCTCGACCAGAAGCGCCAAAGGCGCGTCGCCATCCCAGCCTGGGGCATCGCCCCAGGAATGGAACGCAAACACAACGAGGGCTGAAAGCCCGTTCCACTCCCGTCATGCCCCAATCCCTGAGCCTGGTTGTCATACACGTTATCTTCAGCACGAAGGAACGTCGCCCATTCCTTGATCCTGACACGCGACCCAAGCTCCATGCCTACCTGGCCACCGTGGCGCGCAACGCGGGTTGCGAATGTTATCGGGCCGGTGGCGTGGCGGACCATGTCCATCTGGCCATTCGCCTGTCGCGGACGCTGGCCATCGCCGACCTGGTGGAGAATCTGAAGACCTCGTCGTCCAAATGGCTGAAAACCCAATCGCCCGCGCTCGCGGCTTTTTCCTGGCAACGCGGCTATGGCTGTTTCTCGGTCGGCCCGACGGATTTGGATCCACTGTGCGCGTACATTGACCGCCAGGAGGAACATCACCGCACGCGGACGTTCCAGGACGAATTGCGGAGGTTCCTGAAGAAGTATGGCGTGGAATACGATGAGGCTTATGTGTGGGATTGAATACAGGGTGACACCGCCGAGCCGCTGCCTCCGCCGGACCCGCGACCTGCTGCTGCCCAAGCTGATTTCCGGCGCGTTGGACGTGTCGAAGCTGGACCTTGAAACCGCATGAGCGCCGAAGGCCAAGCGGACGCGGGCGCGGGTGGTTTGGCGGGAAGCTTGCCGGTGTCGCCATGCGTGGCGTATAGTGCCAACGAAAGACGACGACGATGAGCGAGACGACGGCCATTGAGTTTGCGCTTCACGGCAAGGTGGAGGGTGTGGAGATCACGCCACGCACCATCGGGTTGTCGCAGTTCAATGAGTTCAATCAGCAGGTCGAGACGTTCATCGGTGGCAGCCAGAAGTTGAAGCTCGATCAGGTTCACGTCGAAATCACCCAAGGCTCGTACGTGCTCAAAGTCATCCTCCCGGTTGTGGTTTTCTCCAGCCTCGAACCGGATTTGAAGTTGATGGCACGGCAGGATGCGTTGGGCGAACTGGACATCAAGCGGGCGGAAGTGGTGCAGAAGTGGCAGGCGCGGACGAAGAACAACCCGGACCTGTTTTACGAAGTGCGGCCCAAAGGCGAAGGGTTGCCGAAGGTGCGCGTGAGTCGTGAGACGGACTACCGGGTGGGCGACATCGTGCCGTGGGTGGCGGTGGAGAAATACCTGTTCGGCGAGATCATGGACATGGGCGGCACGCAAAAGGCCAACATTCATCTGAAACTGGACCGGGGCGGCAAGACGGTGCTGGTGGGCGCGTCCCAAGGCTACTTGCGCGAACAGGTGGAGAACCGGCTTTATCACAAGGCGCTGTTGCACGTCCGGGCGGAGCAGCATTTTCGGACGGGCGACCTGCGCAACATCCAGTTGATTTCCTTCGTGGACTACCAACCGGCCTACAATGAGGAAGCGCTCGACCGCTTCACGGCCAAGGGCGCGGCAGCGTGGGCGGATGTGCCCGACGCCGCGCAATGGGTCAGGGAAGTGAGGGGAGGATAGCGCATCATGGCCGCCGGGGTACTGCTCGACACCAGTTTTCTGATTACGCTCGCCGACAAGAACCGTGCGAACCATGAGACGGCGCGGCGTTATTGGAAGCACTTTTTGGAGAATCAAATCCCCATCTACCTCTCGACGGTGGTCGTGTCGGAGTTTTACATCAAACAGGAGATTCCGCCGGACATGCTCCGCTGCTGTGTGGTGCTGCCGTTTAACTGGGACGATGCGCTGCGAGCGGCGAAGCTCGATTGGAAGCGGGTGCAACCCACAAGCGTCAAGCGGGACGCACTCAAAGACGACATCAAGATCATCGCGCAGGCGGCGAGGATTGACGCTGAGTTCGTCATCACCGACGACACGGAGTCGTTCCACCGGTTCTGCAAGACGTTCAAGGACGCCGGGGAAGTTCAGTTCAAGGCCATCAAGCTGGACGATGGTTTCGACCGCGCTTTCTTTGATGCCAATGGCCAGCGCGATTTCACGGACGATCTGAACGCGGGAAGTGGCGAGCAGTCGTAACGGCTTCGTGCGTTCGGGTCCGGCGTGTTTGTGCTCAGGCTGACGTTGCAGACCATTTTGTTACGCATGAGCGGTGCATTCTCAGAGGACGCGCTTGTCGAGCAACCTGCCATCGAGCTTTTGGCCGGGCTGGGCTGGCAGACCATCGGCGCGTTTGATGAGGTCTTCGGCACCGGCGGCACGTTGGGCCGGGAGAGCGCGGGCGAGGTCGTGCTGCTGCGGCATCTGGTCCCGGCGTTGAAGAAGCTGAACCCCAATGCGCCGCCGGAAGCGATTGATGCCGCTGTAAACGAATTGACCCGCGACCGCAGCGTGATGTCGTTGGCCGCCGCCAACCGGGAAGTTTACGCGCAGCTCAAGAACGGCGTGAAGGTGGAAATCCGCAACCCGGAGGGTGAGTTGGTGCCGGAGCGGATCAAGGTCATTGACTGGGACAACCCGGCGAACAACCACTTCCTGCTGGTGTCGCAGTTGTGGGTGACGGGCGACATGTACAAGCGCCGCCCGGATTTGGTGGGGTTCATCAACGGCCTGCCGCTGGTTGTAGCTGAGTTCAAAGCGGTGACGGAGCGGGTTGAGGCCGCGTTCAAGGACAACATCCGCGATTACCGGCAGACCATTCCCCAGTTGTTTGTTTACAATGGCCTGATTCTCGTCTCCAACGGGGTCGAGGGCAAGATGGGCAGCGTGACGGCAGCGTGGGAGCATTACTGCGATTGGAAGAAGATCAGCAGCGAAGCGGAGCCGGGCAGCGTGTCGCTGGAAACGCTGGTGAAGGGCACGTGTGAAAAGACCCGGCTGCTGGACTTGGTGGAGAACTTCACGTTGTTCGAGGAAAAGGGCGGCAAGATCAGAAAGGTCGTGGCCAAGAATCACCAGTACCTCGGCGTCAACAATGCGATCAGGGCACTGCTCGCAACCCTCACCCCGACCCTCTCCCAAAGGGAGAGGGAGATGACAAACTACCGGGGCGGATTTCGATTCGCTGGCCTTGTCGAAAGGGCGCGTGAACTTCGCAAGCAGCAAACCCCGGCTGAGGATGTCCTCTGGGAACTGCTGCGCAACCGCCGGTTTCTCGGATTGAAATTTCGGCGTCAGCACCAGTTTGGTGATTATCTCACGGATTTCTACTGTCAGGAGGCCAAATTGGTTGTGGAAACCGACGGTGAGATTCACAGCACATCTGCCGTTCAGAAGAAGGACCAGAAGCGCGACGCTTACCTGAAATCACTCGGTTTGGAAGTCGTCCGCTTCCCAAACGAACTCGTTCTTGAGCAGCCGCAGCATGTTCTGGAGCGAATCGCCGCCGTGCTCCCTTCTCCCCTTGGGAGAAGGGTCGGGGATGAGGGTAAGACGCACACAAGGTTGGGCGTCTTTTGGCAAACCCAGGGCAGCGGCAAGACGTACGCGATGGTGTTCTTCGCCCAGAAGGTGCTGCGGAAGATTCCCGGCAACTGGACCTTTGTGGGCGTCACCGACCGGAACGAACTGGACGACCAGCTTTACAAGAATTTCGCCAGCGTCGGCGCGGTGACGGAGCCGGAGGACCGGGTGCGAGCTACGAGCGCAGAGCACCTGAAGCAGTTGTTGACGGAGGATCACCGGTATGTGTTCACGTTGATCCAGAAGTTCAGGACCGAGAAGGGCCAGCGGTTTCCCAAGCTGTCGAACCGGGATGACATCATCGTGATGACCGACGAGGCGCATCGCACCCAGTACGACATCTTCGCCATGAACATGCGCGATGCGCTGCCCAAGGCGGCGTTCATCGGGTTCACCGGCACGCCGTTGATCGCGGGCGAGGAAAAGACCAAGGAGGTCTTCGGCGATTACGTCAGTGTATACGATTTCAAGCAGTCGGTGGACGACGGCGCGACCGTGCCGCTGTTCTACGAGAACCGCATTCCTGAGCTTCAACTGACCAACGAACAGTTGAACGAGGACATTTACCGGGTGATCGAGGACGCCGAACTGGACGACGAACAGCAGCGGAAGTTGGAGCGGGTGCTCGGTAAGCAATACCACCTGATTACCCGCGAGGAACGCTTGGACAAGATCGCGGCGGACATCGTGCGGCACTTCACCGGGCGCGGATTCAAGGGCAAGGCGATGGTGGTCTGCATTGACAAGCTGACGGCGGTGCGGATGTACGACAAGGTGAAGGCGGCGTGGGCGGCGCACGAGGCCGAACTGAAAAAGTCGTTGGCCAAGGCCGCGCCGGAGCAACAGGACGCCATCCTCGACACCCTGAACTGGATGAAGACCACCGACATGGCGGTGGTGGTGTCGCAGGCGCAGAACGAGGTCGCCGATTTCAAGGCCAAGGGATTGGACATCACGCCGCACCGGCAGCGCATGGTGAAGGAGGACTTGGAAACGAAGTTCAAAGACCCGGACGACGCGTTCCGGCTGGTGTTCGTGTGCGCCATGTGGATGACCGGCTTCGACGTGCCCAGTTGTTCGACCATCTACCTCGACAAGCCGCTGCGGAATCACACGCTCATGCAGACCATCGCCCGCGCCAACCGGGTGTTCGGCGAGAAGGTGAACGGGTTGATCGTGGACTACGTGGGCGTGTTCAGTGATCTGCAAAAGGCGCTGGCCATTTACGCCGGTGGCGGCGCAGGCGGTGGCGGCGGGCCAACGCCGGTCGAAAAGAAGGCGGAACTGATCGCCATGCTCAAGAAGGCCATCGGTGAGACGGTGGATTTTTGCCGGAAGCACGGGGTGGACGTGGACGCGATCCTCCAGACCAAGGCGCTGGAGCGCGTCAAAGCGCTACAAGATGCGCGGGAAGCCATTCTGGTGTCGGATGACTCCAAGCGGCAGTTCCTCGCGCTGGCGGGGCGTACTACGGTCGTTTACCGGGCGATCCTGCCGGACCCGGCGGCCAGTCAGTTTGCGCCGCATTGCGCCCTGTTCATGACGCTGGCAGACATGATCCGGGCGTTGCAGCCGCCGGTGGACATCTCCGGGGTCATGCAGCAGATCGAGGGCGTGCTGGACCAGTCCATCGGCACCAGCGGCTACACGATCAAAGAAGATGCCAAGCCGCTGGACCTGAGCCGCATTGATTTCGATGCGCTGCGGAAGTTTTTCAAGAGGGCGCACAAGCGGGCGGAGATTGAGCGGTTGCGGGCGGCGATCACGGCCAAGCTACAGGCCATGCTGGCCCAGAACCGGACGCGGATTGATTTCTTGGAGAAGTTTCAGGAGTTGATTGACGAATACAACGCCGGGTCCGCGAACGTGGAGGCGATCTTTGAGGAACTGCTGAAGTTCGCCAAGAAGTTGAACGAGGAAGAACAGCGCCATGTGCGGGAGCAGATGACCGAGGAAGAACTGGCGATCTTCGACATCCTGACCAAGCCCCGCGTGGACATCACGGCGAATGAAGAAAAGCAGGTGAAGAAAGTTGCCAAGGACATGCTCCAGACGCTCAAGGCCAGCAAGCTGGTGCTCGACTGGCGCAAGCGGCAGCAGACGCGGGCGGCGGTGCGGCTGTGCATCGAGGAATGGTTGGACAAACTCCCGCCGGTGTATACATCCGCCATCTACCAGACCAAATGCGACGCGGTGTACCAGCACGTGTATGACGCGTACGGAGGCGGGGTGGCGGGTTAAGAGTGGCACTGACGAGCCGGCAGACTTGGCCCCCAATTGCCGCGCGGACTCCAGGAACCTGAGCCGCCAGGGTGAACACGTTGTTTCGGACGACCTGGTCCCGCAGCCGCATTCCCGTTGTGCGAGCGCTACCTGGCAGAGATGCCCGAGGTGGTGCAGCGCCTGCGCGCCCAGCGCGGGACACCGTGCCCGGTGGAGTTCGTGCTGGACTGAACCATGAGGGACTTGCCCGGAGCCGAGCGCCGAACGTGGTGCCTGCTCGTTCCCACCCGGGCTCGCTGTCCGCTGCCCGGCCTCAGCCGCCGCCCGCCTCGGAGCGCGCAATCTCTTCCAGCGTCGGCGCGCGCCAGACATGAAGCAGACCCTCGCTGTTGCTGGCGGCCAGAATGCTGCCGTCCGGGGAGAATGCGGCCGCGTTGAACAGCGAGCCACGGCCCGGCAGGGTGAGCAGTTCCTGGAGGCTCTCGACATCCCAGAGTTTGACCGCCTCATTGCCGTTGCTGCCGATGGCCAGGCGCCGGCCATCCGGTGAGAAAGCGACCGAGTGCGCGCCTTGCAGGAACCCGCCCAGGGTGGCCCGCGGCCGCGCCGTGGCTGTCTCCCACACCTGACCCACGCCCAACGTGCTCACCGCCGCGAACCACCGACCGTCCGGTGAGAACGCGACGGCATTGACCTGTCGGAGCGGGAAGGCGAACCGGTATTCCCGGCCGTCGGGGAGGTGATGCAACACCCCGCTGCCATCCTCCGCCAACGCCAGCCCCCACTGCCCATCGGGCGAAAGGACGCTCTTGGCGGTCGGCCCCAGCCCGGGCATTTGCCAGCGGCGAACTTCGTGTCCGGACGCCACGTCCCAGACGCGGAAGTGCCCGCCTTTGCCACCTTGCGTCACCAAATGGTTCACACTTCCAAGAAATGTCACCGGCGCTTCCCTGCCCTCGCCGGGATCAAGCTCACGCAAGATGGCGCCGGTCTGCAGGTCCCAGATCTGAATCGGCCCCTCGAACGATGCCGTGGCCATATGGCGGCCGTCCGGAGAGAATTGGGCTGAGGCCGGACTCCGTCCCAGTTCCAGCAGCGTCTGGGACTGCTGGAAGTCCACGCCGTGCCAGCGTGCCACACGCCCTTGGGTGTCCACGGCCAGGATGCTTTGACCATCGGGCGCCAGTCTCCACGCACGCACCGCGGCTGGCAAAGTCGCGAAGCTTCGTCCCTGTCGGGGTGTGGCAGTATCCCAGACGAGCACGGAACCATCCTTGCACCCGCTGACCAGCGTCGTGCGATCGGGACCCAGGGCAAGGCTCCAGACTTCCAGCCGATGCCCCCGCAGCGTCGAGGCCGGGCGCAGTTCGGGCACGCGCGGGCGACCGGGGCGGGGGCGGAGCGAATCCCGGGCACCGGTGGGATCCGGGCCGCCGCCGCGCCCGATCCACGGCGGGGCATCCGTGAGGCCGGAGAGGTCCCACAGGTGGATGGTCTGGTCACCGCTGGCGGACGCCAGGGTCTCCCCATCCGGCCAGAACAAGAGGTGCCGGACGTAGGTGCGGTGGCCTTCCAAGCGCGCCAGCTCGCGGCCGGTCGCCACGTCCCACAAACGGATCGTGGATTCGACGAACCCGGCCCCGGACGCCAGCCGCCGGCCGTCCGGCGAGAACGCCAGCGTGGTGACGTCTTCTTCCGCGGCGGGCGCCGTCCACAGCTCGCGGGCCGACTCGAGGTCCACGACGCGGATGTACCCGTCGCCAATCGCCTGCGCTGCGAGCCGAAAATCCGGGGTGACTGCCACGCGCCCACCGAACAAGGGCCGTCCTCTCGCGCCGCCCGGCTCGGGAACGGTCACGGTGGAAATGTTGGTGCCCGCCGCGACGTCCCAGAGACTGAACTCGGTGTTCCCGCCCGCAGTGAGGAGCCGGGCACCGTCCGGGGAAAACGCCAGGCCCTGGCAGGGGCGGTTCAATTGCAGTTCCTGCACCACTCGTCGCGAGGCCGCGTCCCATATCCGTACCCGGCCGCCGGCGCCTCGCGCGCCGGGCGCGGCTGGGCGGTTCGGCACGTAGAAGGCCAGCCACGGGGCCGCGGGGGAAAAGGCCAGCAGTTCGCCGCCTTCGCCCGCCGGGAAACGGCTGATTTCCTGACGCGCCCGCAGGTCCCAGATCGAGATGCCGCGGTTTCCGTATTCGCCGACGGCGACCCACCTCCCATCAGGCGAAATGCTCAACGCCACGATTTCGTTGGTAAGCTGGCAGAGCGTGAAGAGGGCATCGCTCCGGCACTGCTGCCAGAGGTAGCGCCATTCCCAGCCGCGCAGATCGGGAGGGATTTCAGATTTCAGATTTGGGACTTGGGATTCGCCGCCCGGACAATGCCGGTTCAACAGTTCTTGGGCCCGGCCGAGGTTGTTCGCAGCCAGAGCCTGCTGCACCAGATTCATGTCCGCCGCGTAAGCCCGACGCCGCGCCGCCAGGGCCTGAGCCTCGGCGGCTTGTCGGGCTTCCTCGGCCTGCCGGCGCAAGAGAGCCTGCTCGCGCTCGGCGTCCGCCGCGCGTTGGTAGGCCGCACTCTTCTCAAGGTATTGCCACGTCGAAAACGCCAGACCCAACACCAGGGCCGCGGCAAAGGCGCCCGCTCCGGCGAAGGCGAGCTTGTTCCGACGGACCAGCTTTTGAAACCGGTACGCGGCGCTGGGCGGACGGGCGAGAATCGGCTCATTGTCCAGATAGCGCCGGATGTCCTGCGCCAGATCATTGGCTGTCGCGTAGCGGCGGGTGCGGTCCTTCTCCAGCGCCTTCAGCACGATCCAGTCCAGGTCGCCACGCAGCAAGCTGGCCAGCCGGGCCGGTTCGGCCTGCTGCCGCTGCGCGGTCACCGTCCGCTCGGCGTCGGGCAACGTCCGAAACCGGGTCGAAGGCGGCGAGGGCTCGCGCTCGCGAATCGTGCGCCGCAGGCCGTCCAATCCCGAGGACAACAACTCCCGCGCGTCGAACGGCGTCCGGCCGGTGAGCATCTCATACAGGAGCACCCCGAGGCTGTAGATGTCGCTCCGCGTGTCAACGTCCAGCCCGCTCATCTCCGCCTGCTCGGGGCTGATGTAGGCCGGCGTGCCGATGAAGGCTTGGAACTCGGTGAAGAAGGTCTTGTCCGTCAGCCGCTGGTCCAGCGCCTTGGCGATGCCGAAGTCAATGACCTTGGGTACCGGCACGCCGTCGTGGAGTGTCACCAGAATGTTCGACGGTTTGATGTCGCGGTGGATGATGCCCTTTTGATGCGCGTGCTGGATGGCGTGGCAGACCTGAATGAACAACGCCAGCCGTTCGCGCGTGGACAGGCGGTTTTGGTCGCAGTAATCCGTGATGCGGATCCCGCGCACCAGTTCCATCACGAAAAAGGGCCGGCCGGCGGGTGTGCTGCCGGCGTCGAGCACCTTGGCGATGTTCGGATGGTCCATCAACGCCAGCGCCTGGCGCTCCGCCTCGAAGCGAGCGATGACCGACCGGGTGTCCAAGCCCGGCTTCAAGACCTTGAGAGCCACCCGCCGTCGAACCGGCTCCTCCTGCTCGGCCATGAAGACCACCCCGACCCCGCCCTCGCCGATCTGTTGGAGCAGCCGGTAATGGCCGACCCTGTCGCCGGGCTTCTCCCCAATGACCGCAACGGTGACCGTGTCGGAACGGTCACTTCGGGACGCGGATGGTTTCGGCGCGGCGATGGCCGGTGACTCGAGGAAATCGTCTTGCCGGTGATTCTGGAGCAGCGCCTTGACCGCCGCGTGCAGCGCAGGGTCGTGGGCGCACGCCACGTCCAGAAACGCGGCGCGTTCCTCGGGCGTGGGCCGCTCGAGGGCCTCCAGGAAGAGGTCCCGCTCGGTCTTGCGCGGCTGGGTGTGTGGACCGTTCATTCGCTGGCCTGCTGCTCATTCATGCGAAAGGTCACGCGCAAATCCGCCAACTTTCTGACGGTCGGGATGGCGCAGACGCTTCCATGACCCTGCCGACCGGGAGTGCGTGGCGGGTGCGTTTCAAGATCAGCTTCGCCACGCGAGGCGTGCCGAAACGGCGTCGGGTAGTGATTGGTTTCATGCTGATGCTGTATGTCCACACCGGGCCGGTGATTATTGTTGGCAAGGCCGGCCGTACAGCAATTCGGTCGGCGCTTGAATTGAACGCCCTGACCCGGCTTCGGCCAAGCTTTTCCAGCGGCGCGAGCGCCCGCCAGACAGTTTTGCTGGATGGGCCGCGCTGCAACTCACCCGGTTGGATGGATGGGCCAGCCGGCGCGTCTGCCGTGACGCGGCGTCGCCACTGCGGTACCGGCGGTCGGATGGTGGCGCGGACGACCTCGCCCGCCGCCGTCCGGCCCGGCGACCTCCCGGGCCGCCGCCGAGGGTGGGATACCCGCGATACTGCCAATTGGAAGTCGGCGCTGCATGGGCAAGCCACGCCGGCCGGGGCCGGTGTGCAAGACGGGGAGTTACGCCCCCAACGTCACCGCCTGCAGGCGGGTGGTGACAGCGACGGTGTAGCTGGTAATCTACGCGCGTGCCGCCGCCGCCGTTTGTGTACCGCCACCGCGTCACCTACGCCGAGTGTACGTTGGGCAACCACGTGTATCACGGCCGGTATCTGGACCTGCTGGAAGCCGCACGGGGCGAATTTCTGCGCGCTGTGGGACAATCGTTTGCTGCCTGGCAGCAACGGGGTGTGGTGTTCCCGATCATCGAATGCCGGCTCGAATTCTTCCGGATGGCCCGATACGACGACGAGCTGGCTATTGAAGTGCGGCTGGCGCGGCTGAAAGGCGCGCGCATGAACTTCGCCTACACGGTGCGACACGCGCACGGCGAACCGGTGCTCACCGGCGAGACCTGCCATGCATGCGCCGGTCTGGACGAAAAGCCGCGTCGGCTGCCGCTGGAACTGCTGGCCGCGCTCCAGCCCTGGCTGGCACCGAGCGAAACCGTGGAGACCTGAACCCACCCCGCGGCGTATGTTCAACGCATTGTGGATATTTCTTGGCGGCGGTCTGGGCAGCCTGGCCCGGTGGGGTGTGTCCGGCTGGGTGGCCGAGCGAATCGGCCAGACCTTTCCCTGGGGCACACTGGTCGTCAATGTCTCCGGCTCCTTTGTCATCGGGCTGTTTGCGACGCTGACCGAGCCGGAGGGCCGCTGGCTGGCGCCGGTTTCTTTCCGCCAGTTCTTCATGCTCGGGCTGTGCGGCGGCTACACCACCTTTTCCTCGTTCAGTCTGCAAACCCTGAACCTGGCCCGGGAGGGCGAGTGGTTTCACGCCGGCGCCAACGCGGTGCTTTCCCCCGTGCTGTGCCTGCTGGCCGTGTGGCTCGGTCACGTGGCCGGTCAGGCCCTCAACCAGGCCGTCAAACGCACCTGACCATGCACCTGCCCCAGGACGCCGTGTTGCTGCGGATTTTCATCGGCGAGAGCGACCGCTGGCAGCACCAGCCGCTCTACGAGGCCATCGTGCTCAAGGCGCGCGAGCGGCATCTGGCCGGGGCCACCGTGCTGCGCGGGCCGATGGGCTTCGGCAAGTCCAGCCGTCTGCACACCGCCAAGATTCTCCGGCTCTCGCTGGATTTGCCGCTGGTGATCGAGATTGTGGACACGGAGGACAAGATCCAGGCCTTCCTGCCGGTCCTGGACGAAATGATGCAGGGCGGCCTGGTGACGCTCGAGAAGATCAAGGTCATTGATTACCGCGCCGGGCCCGAAGCTCCCGCCCCGCCGGAAATCTGAGCCTGGCGCGTTCCGGACATGGACAACATCTGGTTCATCGCGGCGTTCTGGATGGGGTTGGCCCTGCTGGCCAGCCTGATCTCCATCCGCCTGGGCATCTCGGTGGCGTTGATCGAAATCCTGGTGGGCGTGGCCGCCGGCAATCTCCACGGGCCGGGCCAGGCGCCGCTGCTGCACACCACCGAGTGGACCAACTTCCTGGCCATGCTCGGCAGCGGGGTGCTCACCTTCCTGGCCGGCGCGGAGATTGACCCCGCCTCGCTGCGGGCCAACCTGCGCGCCAGCCTGAGCATCGGCTTCCTGTCCTTTCTGCTGCCGTTTGTGGGCGTGTGGCTCTTCGCGCAACACGGGCTGGGCTGGCCGCGGCGCGAGGCCTGGATTGCGGGCATCGCGCTGTCCACCACCAGCGTGGCCGTGGTGTATGCGGTGATGATCGAGGGCGGGCTGGGCGGCACGCCGCTGGGCAAGACGCTGCTGGCCGCCTGTTTCATCACTGACTTCGGCACGGTGCTGGCCCTGGGGGTGCTGTTTGCCGATTTCAACCTCTGGCTGGGGGTGTTCGTGGCGGTGACGGCGGTCACGCTCTGGTACATGCCCCGGTGGACCCGCGGGCTGATCGCCCGGCTGGGGGCCACGCGGGTGAGCGAGCCGGAAGTGAAGTTCCTGTTTTTCGTGCTGTTCTTCCTGGGCGGGCTGGCCGCGACGGCCCGCAGCGAAGCGGTCCTGCCCGCCTACCTGCTGGGGCTGGTCGTGGCCGGGGTGTTCCTGCGGGACAAGACCCTGGTGCACCGGATGCGCAGCATCGCCTTTGCGATTTTCACCCCCTTTTACTTCATCAAGGCCGGGTTGTATGTCTCGCTGCCGGCCCTGTGGTCCGCCCTGGGATTGATCGCCGTGCTGCTGGTGATGAAACTGGTCACCAAGTTCGTCGGGGTTTGGCCGTTGTCGCGGGCCTTTTACATGCGCGCGCGCGAGGCCAACTACACCGCGCTGCTGATGTCCACGGGGCTGACCTTCGGCACCATTTCGGCGCTGTTCGGCCTGCAGAACGGGATCATCAACCGGGACCAGTATTCGGTGCTGGTCACGGTGGTGATCCTGAGCGCCTTTGTGCCGACGCTCATCGCCCAGAAGTTCTTCCAGCCGACCCTCCGGACCATGAACGCGTGGGGCCGGCTCTATCAGCGCAAAATCCACCGCCCGACCGCTCCCGCGGTCGGCGGCGCCAGAAAGTGAGGAGCGTATGTTCCGGAAAATCCTGGTCGGTTACGACGGCTCGAAAGGGGGCCGCGCCGCGCTGGAGCGGGCGGCGGTGCTGGCCCGCGAATACCGCGCCGAGCTGACCGCGCTGTGGGTGCGGGAACCGTTGCCGCGCTACACGGACCTGCCGGGCGAGCCGGAGGAAACCGCCGAGGCGGCGGACGAATACTTCCGCCAGCGCCAGCAGGAAGTGGCCGAGGTCGCCGCCCGGCACGGCATCGCCATCCGCTGCGAAAGCCGCCAGGGTCACCCCGCCAAAACCATCGTCCGCTTCGCCGACGAAGGCGGCTACGACCTGATCGTGGTGGGCCACAGCGATCACTCGGAACTGTGGGGGCGCCTGCTGGGCGACACCGCCGACCGCATCAGCGACCACGCCCATTGCAGCGTGCTCATCGTCAAGGGCCCGGCCCCCGGCGCCGCCCCGGACCGGGCGGGTTGAACGCCGCGCAGACCTGCCGCCGATGGCGCATTTCAGCTTCGGGGTGCAAGGGTGCCTTGCACCGGGGGCGGCCGGGCGGCGGTCTCCGCTGGTGGATTAGAGAAAACAGGTGCAAGGGTGCCTTGCACCGGGGGCGGCCGGGCGGATAATCGGGGCATGTCGCGCGCGGAGTTTGTCCACCTGCACGTCCACACCGAGTACTCGTTGCTGGACGGGGCCTGCCGGATTGACCGGCTGGTGGAGCGCGCGCAGGCGCTCGCGTTCCCCGCACTGGCCATCACGGATCACGGTGTTCTCTACGGCGCGATTGATTTTTTCCGGGCAGCGAAGAAGGCCGGCATCCAGCCAATCATCGGCTGCGAAGTCTATGTAGCGCCGGGCAACCGACGGGAGAAGCGCACGCTCAACGGCGGCCGCGACGCCTACCACCATCTGGTGCTGCTGGCGCGCAACGAAACCGGCTACCGCAACCTGATCCGGCTCGTCACCGCCGCGCACCTCGAGGGCTATTACTACAAGCCGCGGATAGACAAGGAACTCCTGGCGGCCCACCGCGAGGGCTTGATCGCGCTGTCCGGCTGTCTGGCCAGCGAGATTCCCAGCCTGATCGCGGACGACCAGTTGAAGGCTGCCCGCGACGCCGTGGACTGGTACCAACAGACGCTCGGGCCGGAGAATTTTTATCTCGAACTCCAGGATCACGGCATTGCTGAGCAGGTGAAGGTGAACCGCCAGTTGATCCGCTGGGCGAAGGACGCCGGGTTGAAGCTGGTGGCCACCAACGACGTGCATTACCTGGAACGCGGCCATTGGACCGCCCACGACTGCCTGGTGTGCCTGGGCCGGCAGATCACCCGGGACGATCCCAAGCCGCGCTATGTACCCGAGCAGTTTTATCTGCGGGCGGCCGAGGAGATGGCGGCGCTGTTCGCCGAAGTGCCCGAGGCGGTACGCCACACGCTCGAGATCGCCGAGCGTTGCCAGTTCGAGATCGAGTTCGGTCGCTTGCATTACCCGGTCTTTGAACCGCCGGCCGGGCTGACACGCGAGGCGTACCTGCGCCAGTTGCTGGCCGAGGGGTTGCACCGCCGCTACACGATCCGGGCGCGACCGGAAGGCGGGCGATTCGTGGTGGACGGCGTGGACGACCCGACGCGCCTGCCGGTGCCGGCGGCGGCGGGGAGTGCGACGCCCGCCGCCGGCGTCAGCACCGACGAAGCCTTGCGCATGGTGATGGACCGCCTGCACCTGGAGCTGCAAGTCATCGAGAAGACCGGCTTTGTCTCGTACTTCCTGATCGTGGGCGATTTCGTCCGGCACGGCCGCGAGCGCGGCATCGCCTGCGTGGCGCGCGGTTCGGCCGCCGGCTCGCTGGTCACGTTCCTGCTGGAAATCTCGAATGTGGACCCGCTCCGGTACGGGCTGTTGTTCGAGCGGTTTCTGAACCCGGAGCGCGTAAATCCGCCGGACATTGACATTGACTTCGCCGACGACCGGCGGGCGGAGGTCATCGAGTACGTCCGCGGCAAGTACGGCCGCGAGTGCGTGGCGCAGATCATCACCTTCGGCACGCTGGGCGCGAAGTCAGTGGTGCGTGACGTGGGCCGGGTGATGGGCCTCGGCTTTGGCGAGTGCGACAAACTGGCCAAGGCCATCCCCGGCGACCTCAAGCTCGAGCCGGAGGACAAGTCCTACCTGGCTAAGGCGCTCGAGCATTCGCCGGAACTGCGTGCCGCCTGTGAGTCGAGCGAACAGGTCCGCGAACTGATTGACAACGCGCTGGTGCTCGAGGACTGCGCGCGCAACGCGTCGGTCCACGCCGCCGGCGTGGTCATCGGTCCCGAGCCGCTGGGCAACCTGCTGCCGCTGCGCGCAGCCGACGACGGCAGCATCGTGACCCAGTACGCCATGGGGCCGGTGGGTGACCTTGGACTGCTGAAGATGGATTTCCTCGGCCTCAAGACGCTCACGGTCATCCGCAACACCTGCGAGATGGTGCGGCGCACGCGCGGCGTGGATATCCCGATCGAAGACCTGCCGCTGGACGACGCGAAAACCTACGCGCTGCTTAACAACGCGCAGACCCTGGGCGTGTTCCAACTGGAATCCAGCGGCATGCGCGATTTGTGCCGGAAGTTCCAGCTCAGCTCGATCGAGCATATTACCGCGCTCATCGCGCTGTTCCGCCCGGGGCCGATGGAGCTCATTGACAACTTCATCCTGCGGCGGCACGGCAAGGTGCGGATCGAGTACGAACACCCGTTGCTCGAACCGATCTGCCGGGAGACCTACGGCATCCTGGTGTACCAGGAGCAGGTCATGCAGGCCGCGCAGGTTCTGGCCGGGTACACGCTGGGCGGCGCAGATCTGCTGCGCCGGGCGATGGGCAAAAAGAAGAAGGAGGAAATGGCCGAGCAGCGTGCCATCTTCGTGGCCGGCTGCGCCCAGGTGAACCGCATCCCCGAGCCCAAGGCCAATGCGATCTTCGACCTGCTGGAACGGTTCGCGGGCTACGGCTTCAACAAATCCCACGCCGCCGCCTATGCAATCGTCGCTTACCAGACCGCGTACCTGAAGGCCAATTACCCGGTCGAGTTCCTCTGCGCCATGATGACCAACGACCGGGCGGATACCGCCAAGCTCGGCGAGTACATCGCGGAGGCGCGCACACTCAGCATCGAGGTGCTCGGCCCGGACGTGAACGAAAGCGACATGTTTTTCACACCCGCGCCAGCGCGGTCCGGCGGCCCGGCTGGCGGCGCCATCCGGTTCGGGCTGGCCGCGATCAAGGGCATCGGCGAGGTCGCGGTGGAATCGGTGCTCGCCGCGCGGAATGCGGGCGGCCGGTTCACTTCGCTGATGGATTTTTGCGAACGCGTGGACGCGCGCGCGGTGAACCGCAAGGCGCTCGAGGCCTTCATCCGCTCCGGCGCGTTTGACAGCTTCGGCGAAACCCGGGCCACGCTCTGGAACTCGCTGGACCGCGTGCTGGCCCGCGCGGCCCGCAACGCGCAGGACCGGCAGAGCGGGCAGACCTCGCTGCTGGGCCTGCTGCAGGGCCCGGCGCAGACCCGGTTGGACGCCCTGATCCGCGCGCCCGAATGGCCGGCCGCGGACCGTCTGGCCGCCGAGCGCGAGCTGCTGGGCTTTTACGTCACCGGGCATCCGCTGGCGCCGTACGAGCCGCTGCTCCGCCGCTACACGCTGGCCACCTCCAGCCGGCTGGCCGCGTTGCCCAACCGCACGTTGACGCGACTCGGCGGGCTGGTGACCGCGGTGCAGACCGGCGTTTCGAAGAAGACGAACCGGCCTTACGCGATCGCCACCCTCGAAGATCTCGAAGGCAGCGTCCAGGTTCTGTTGCTCAATGACAATTACGACGCCTTCCGCGAATTGCTCGTGGTGGGCGCGACGTTGCTCGTGGTGGGCGAGGTCAACCTCGGTGACGAGAAGCCCAAGCTCTTTCCGCAAGAACTGATGAAGCTCGAGGACGCGCCCCGCAAGTACACGACGCAGGTGCATCTGCGCTTCCGCGCCGAACAGCTCACGGTGGAGACCTTGCGCGCGGCCCGGGAGGTCGTGGCCGCACACCGCGGCCGGACGCCGCTCTTCCTTTGTGTGTTCCAACCCGGCGGCGAGCGGGTGTACATCCAGACCGGCGAGCAGTTCAGCGTGCTGCCTTCACTGGAGCTTCAGCGATCCGTGGAAGCCGTGTGCGGCGCCGGCGCGTATCATGCCATCGTGGACCTTTCGCTGCCGGCCCGGCCGCAAAACCGCTGGCCCAAACGCGCCGCCAACGGGAACAACGCCGGTTGACGCGGTGATGTTGCTGACCGCGGCACGGGTGCGTTTGTCAATCCGCGGCGAACCCGGGGCGGCCCGGGTGCTCGATGCCGGCCACTGGCTCCTGACTCCCGCTTCCCGACTTCCGCTTTTCCGCCGCTGCCGGACGAAGGTGGCCATGGCCTCCGTTCAGCAGCGGAATTTGGTTTCGCCGTTGCGACCCGGACCCGTTTCGGGCGCGTCGCGCTTGCCTGTCAGGCCGTAGGCCTTGATGCGGCGAAACAGCGTGCTGGGATCAATGCCCAGTTCGCGCGCGGCCGCGGTGCGGTTGCCGTGGTGGCGTTGCAGCGCCTGGACGATCATCAGCCGCACCATGTCCTCGATGGTCGTGGGTGCGCTGGGGGTCGAGGGAACACCGGGAGACACGCAGCGCAGGTCGTCGAGCCGGATGAGGTTGTGCTCACACAACAAGACCGCGCGTTGGACCTCGTTCTCGAGCTGGCGCACGTTCCCCGGCCAGTCCGCCTGGGTGAGCGCCCAGGCGGCGGCTTGGTCGAAGCCGGTGATGGGGCGGCCCGCTTGGGCGGCGAAACGGCGCAAGAATGTCATGGCCAGCGGCAGGATGTCCGCGCGGCGCTCGCGCAGCGGCGGCAGGTGCACGGTGAGCACGCTGAGGCGATAATACACGTCCTCGCGGAGGCGGCGCTCGCGCAGGGCTTCCTCGAGGCGACGGTTCGTGGACGCCATCACGCGGCATTCAAGCGGATGACGGGTCCGGCCGCCCACTGGACGGAAGACGCGTTCCTGCAGCACGCGCAGCAGCTTGGCCTGGGTGTCCAGTGGCATCTCGGTGATCTCGTCGAGCAGGATGCTGCCGTTCGCGGCGTGGTGGAAAAGCCCGTCGCGGTCGGTGTCGGCGCCCGTGTAGGCGCCTTTGGCGACGCCGAACAACTCGCTCTCGATGAGTCCGCGGGGCAGGGCGGCGCAGTTGACCTTCACAAACGGCCGGCCGGCGCGCGGGCTCAGGGTGTGAATGAGATCCGCCACCACCTCCTTGCCGGTGCCGCTTTCGCCGGTGATGAGCACCGGGGCGTCGCTGGCGGCCACGCGCTCGATGAGGCGGAGCAGGGCCGCGGAAGGCGCGCTGCTGAAGACGGCGGGCGGGCGGCCTTGAAGGTTGTTGAGCGCCCGCTGAAGGCTGGCCTCGCGGGCATGGAGGTGCCGGTGCTCGCAAGCGCGTTCCAGCAATGGGCCGAGGCTTTCCGGGGGGAATGGCTTGCTGAGGAAATGGAAGGCGCCGCGCTTTACGGCCTCGACCGCGGTGTCAAAGGAGGCAAAGCCGGTGACAAAAATCACCTCGCTCGCGGGCCAGTGCCGCTTGAGCTCGGGCAGCAGTTCCAGGCCGTCGGCGTCGGGCAGCCGCCAGTCGAGCAGGATCACGTCCGGCTCGCTGCGCGAATAATGCTGCCGGGTGTCCTGCGCGCTGGACGCAAACAAGACTTCATGGCCGGCGGTGGTCAAAAAGCCCCCCACCAGGTCGTGGAGGTTGGTATCGTCATCAATGATGAGAACACGACTTTTCACGGCACAATGCAGGTTGCCGTCCCGGTCGTCCCACGACCGGGCGTCCCCTGAAAAAGCGCGCTCGGAGGTCCCTTCATCCCAAGCTGCGAACTCTGTTACTTTCCGCGCGAGGCGTTCATCCGCCAGGTCCGCGCCGCTCAACTCCCCGGACTCTGCCCGGGCCGCGGCCCACAGTAAGCAGGATCAGCGCCAGTTCGCATCATGGCGGTGCGACCGCGCATTGTCCACACCTCATACGGCGCAAACTGGCGTCATCCCAACCGTGATGGAAAGCAAATGGCGCGCCGGATTTTGCGCGCGGACTTACGCCGAGGACCGCTTGGTTTTCGCCGGGTGGCTTTGAAGGCGCCGCGAGGCGCGCGTTTAGGCGAGGGCGAACCGCCGAGCGGGTGCGCCGGTCCGGAGTTCGGCCAGCCAGCGTTCGCCCTGCTCGCGGGCGGCCGCCATCTTCGGATAGCGGATTTCCCGGTAGCCGGTGATGGCTTCGGGCAGGTTCAGGATGCGCACGAAGAGCGCGTACCGCGCGGGATCGGTCGCAAACTCGGCGAAACGGCCGGCCACCGCCGCGTACCATTCGCGGAATTCCTTCTCGGGCCGATGCCACTCCGGCAGCGCGCGGCGCAGCCATTTCATGTGTTTGACCAGGCGCAGCATCCAGTCGCGGGTCTTCAGGTCCCAGGCGATGTCGCGGCCCAGGATCGTGAATTGCGGGCGGTTGAGATGTCGGTAGGCGATGCGGTCGCCGCGGGCGGGGTCCACCTGGTAGCGGGCGCGGTCACGTCGGTGCTTTTCCTCACTGGTGAGGAGATGGGCCACATAAACCTCGTCCTTGATGGCCATCACCTTGTGGAGGTTCCAGATGACCGCCCGGGTGGCGGCGTACCGGTGTTCCAAGCGGTCGGCGAGGCTGATCCCGCGTACCAACTCCACATAGCGCCGCGCGTAGTTCAGGTCTTCAAACTGGACAAGGTCGTAAACCCGCCGTGCAAAATCGCCACGCAATTCCGGGTCGTCCGGCAGGTCCTCCGCGGTCTGCCGCACCAACTCCTCGTACGCGCGGCTCAACTCCGCGCCGCCGCGCGTGCGGCTCAGGATGGCGGCTTTGTCGGCGAGCACCTCGGCGTAAGCGCGCGGCTCGCGGAATTCACCGGCGGCGGCCTGGACTGTGGCAAGGTCATGCGCGACATAACGGCCCAGATGGAAGGCCTTGAGGTTCTCGCCCGCGGCGGCGCCCAGGCCGGAGTGGATGGCCCACTCCAGGCTGGCCAGGCTCAGCGGCAGCAGGCCGCGTTGGAAGGCAACGCCGAGCATCATGATGTTCGCGTAAAGCTGGGTGCCGAAGAACCGCTCCGAAAGCCGCGAAACGTCCACGCTGAAATACGCCTCTGCGCGGGTGTGCTCACGCAGCAGCGCCTCGAGCCGGGTCACCTCAAAGTCGTCCTGGCCGAGCAGGGTGAGGATGGTCGGTGTCTTGTGGGTGTTGACGACCACCGCGGTGTGGCGCCGGCTGCCCACGCGTTGGTTGGTGGACGGATCCAGCGCCCGCGCGGCCTCGAGCACGTCCACCCCCACCAGCAAATCGGCCTTGCCATACGGGATTAGATTCGACGTGAACGGCGCGCCCGGCGGCGCGTAGGTGATCATGGAATAGACACCGCCGTTGCGAATCGCGAGGCCCTTTTTGTCACAATACTGAATGCGATAGCCCTCGCGGTGACCCGCCAGCACAAGGATGGCCGTGGCCGTGCCGATGCCCATGCCCCCCACCCCGGCCAGGTAACCACGCCAGACGCGGTCCAGTTTCGGCGCGGACGGCGCGGTCAGGCGGCTGAAGTCCAGTTGCTCGAGGGGTGAGTGCGGGCGTTGTCGGCGGGTGATGATGATTTCCTCGAAGGACGGACACGCCTTGACCCGCGGGCCGGCGGGGTCCGGGGCCACCTCAAAGCGGGTGCAGGCGCCATCGGCCACGCACCAGGACAGGTCGGTTTGCACCTTCCGGCCGTAAGGTGTGTCCTCGAAGGTCAGGCCCGGGCAGCCGGTGGCCTTGGTGCATTCCAGGCAATTTTCGCAGACCTCGGCGGTGATGTGGATGTAACGCTTGCGCGGCAGGAAACCCAGGGCACGGACAGTTTTGCGCTCTTCGCGCGCCGCGCGGCGGTGGAAAGTGATGCCGCACTCCTTGTCCGCCACCACCACTTTCACGCCGTCTTGCAAGATCGTCTTCTCGAGCAACGCGCGGTAACTGGCGACCTCGGCCGGATTCACCCGCACCACGGTGGCGCCGGAATGCGTCTGGTCCGTGATGCCCGCGATGATGGCGTCAATGCTCTGGGCAAAAGTCTTTTCGCCGCTCAGACCCTCCTCCAGCGCGGGCGTGGTCTGGTGCCCGGTCATGGCGGTGGTCTTGTTGTCCAAGAGAATGTAAGTGATGTCCTGGCCGTTCTTGAGCGAGTTGGAGATGGCGATCTGCCCGCTGTGGAAAAAGGTCGAGTCGCCCATGAACACGACCTGTTTGTTGCGGATGAACGGGTCAATGCCCGCGCCGGTGCCGCCGCCCAGTCCCATGCCGCTGTAGTTGTGCATGAGGTCCTTGGTCGGCTCGAACATGAGCATGGTGTAGCAACCGGTGTCGCCGTGGAAGACCAGGTCCACCGGCCCGGTGCCGTGCATGCGTCGCATGTAGCCGGCGTCGCGGAACTGCCGCTTGATCTCCAGCAGCACGCTCGCGGAGTCGCGGTGCGGGCAGCCCGGACAAAATGTGGGGGTGCGCGGCGCGAGGTTGAGGTTCACGGCCTTTACCTCGGCGATCAAATCCAACTCGGCGCGCACGCGCCGCTCGTCAAAGCGTCCACGCAATTCGGTCAGGCTCAAGAACAGCGGCCCCAGCCGGCCGATCAACTTGCTCGGGTTCAGCCCGCGCGTCTCGGGGATGCCCCGCAGCCCCAGCGGGAAGACCTTGCCCCAGACCTCTGCCGGCAGCGGCCGGGATTCGTGGTCGGCGGTCTGGCGCGCGCGCTGGAGGATTTCCACGATCTGCTCCTCGAGGAAACCGCGGCGTTCCTCGATCACGTACAACGCCCGCAAACCGGCGGCGAACTCGAGGATCAGCCCCGGATCGAGGGGATAGGTCACGCCCACCTTCAGGATCGGGAAATGCCCGTCCAGCCCCATCTCCGCCAGCGCGTGGCGCAGGTAGCAGTACGCCGCGGCCGAGGACACAAAGCCCAGCCGGGCCAGGGCGTTGGTGTCCGTGCGGGCCGGTTCGATGCGGTGGGCGCCCAGGCGCCGGGCGCTGGCCCAGAGCCGCTCGAAACGCTCGTGGATTTGCTGCTCCTTGCGCCAGGTGCGCGGAGGCAGGAGCACGTTGCGTTCAAAATCTATCTTGCTGGTGTCGAGGGTGAATTTGTTCGCCGCGTTGATGACCGGAAACTGGTTGGGCCGCACTTCCACCGAACCGCCGCCATCGGCCTGGTTGGTGGTGACCAGGTAGCCGATGTACAGCTCGCTTTCCCGGGACAGTTTGAAGGCCAGGTTGATCCAGTCCTTGAGTTCCTGGGCGTCGCTGGGCTCGAGCACCGGCATCATCAGGTGCTTGGCGATGTAGCGCGAGTCCGCCGGCACCTGCGTCGAGTCGCTCCACGGGTCGTCGCCCAACACAATGACCGCCCCGCCCTGAGGATGCGCGCCCACCAGGTTGCCTAGCGCCAGGGCGTCGGTCGCCACATGCACGCCGACGCTTTTTTGGACGGAGATGGCCCGCAAGCCGTGCATCTGCGAGCCGTTCACCATGGCGGCGGCCAGGGCCTCATTGTTGGCCATGGTGGCGCGAATCCCGTGCTCGCGGAGCAACTCCCCAATGTCGTGGGCGGTGTCAAAGAAACCGGCCACCGGCGAACCCGGATACCCGGTCCACAGGTGGGTACCACCTTCGACTTCCAAGCAGCCCTTGACCAGGAGTTCGTTCCCGGTAAAGACTTCCACGCCAGAAGCTTGAGTGAATCGCGGGGCGGCTTTCACTCTTTAAATTCTGTCACCAGCCAGGGGCATTGGCAAGCGTTGACTTCCCCACCTTGCCCGCTGAAGCTGGCCGGGCTGCGGGGCGTGCCCCTGGAATTCATGCCCAAAGTCACCATCCTGCCCGTCGAACTTTCGGCCGAGATCGCACCCGGCGAAAGCCTGCTCGATGCCGGCGGACAAGCCGGGGTGGAGATGGTGGCGGGCTGCTGCGACTGTTCGTGCGGGACGTGCGTGGTGGCCATCGTGCAAGGCATGGAAAACCTCGCTCCCGCAACCCCGGAAGAACTGGCCGTGCTCGGCGCCACCGGGCTTGATCCAGCCCGGCATCGGCTGGCTTGTACCGCCCGCCTGCTCCGCGGCGAGGTGATCTTGCGACAGTTGGACTGACTAGCCGGCCCACGACCTTCCCGCGAACGATGTTCCCGAGGTTGCGGCGAGGATCGGGCTTGCGATCGTTGGTACGGGTGCGGTCATGCCTCAGTCGCTCGCTGGGGGCGATAGTCCTCGCAAGCCGTGCCCTGAGAAATTACCGGACTCGATGGAATTCCGCCCCACCAAGACCGACCAATTGCAGGTGGTCAAGTTTCCCAATGGAGCCGCCGCGCGAGCCGTCCTACACTGCGGCGCGAACGCATGATTGCCCGCCTCTATCAGCATCTCCAACTCATGGGCCTCGCGGCTGGGCTCGCCGGCGCGACGATCAGCCGGCTCGGCTTCGCCGCGCTCCCGGCTCCCGTAACATCGGCTGCGCCGGCAACGGACTTGATCTCCCGCGCCAGCCCGCTGGTAATTGCCCATCGCGGTTTCAGCCAACAGGCTCCCGAAAACACGTTGCCCGCCTTCCGCCTCGCCCTGGCCGCTCAAGCCGATCTCGTCGAACTCGATTACCATCACAGCCTGGACGGCGTGCCGCTGGTGATCCACGACGGCACCCTGGACCGCACGACTGACGCGACGAATCGTTGGGGCGGCAAGGACATCGCCGTGAAAGCCCGCCCCGCCGCCGACCTGGCCGGGCTCGACGCCGGCGGGTGGTTCGCGCCGGTCTTTGCGGGCACGCGGCTGCCGACCCTCGCCGAGGCCCTCGAGACGATCCAGGCCGGCGGGGTTGCCTTGATCGAGCGCAAGGCCGGCGACGCGGCCACGCTGGTCCGCCTGCTCCGCGAACGCGGCTGGCTGCGTGATGTGGTCGTGCAATCGTTTGACTGGGATTTTGTGCGCGAAGCCCGTCGGCTTGAACCCGAGCTGGTTCTCGGTGCCCTCGGCCCGCCTTCAACTCACCAAGGCCGCCGGCTCGCCGAGGAGGAAAAAGCGCTTACGCCGGAGTTCATCGCCGGGATCGAGGAACTGGGCGCGCAACTGGTGGTGTGGAATCGCCAGGTCAGTGCCGCCGCCGTCGCCCACGCCCACGCGCGCGGTCTGCGCGTCTGGGTGTACACGATCAACGACCCGGCCGAGGCGGCGAACCTCGTGGCCCGGGGCGTGGACGGCATCATCACGGACAACCCGGGGGCCATCCGCGCCCGCCTGTTTCCCCAGCCGGATGAAACCCCGGCTGCGCCGCCCCATCGCGGCATCCCAAGCCCGTTGGCCGACCACCCGGGCAACATCTACCTGGCCGGCGAGATAGTCCGCGTGCGCGCACCCGAAGATCTGCCGGGCGGGATCGCCCGGTGGCGACTGCTTGATGACCGGGGTCGGGAACTGCGCGCCGGCGCCCTGAATTCGGCGGTTCCGGGCACGCGCGAGCCGCTCGCGTTGGGCGAATTGGGAGCCGGCTGGTACCGCTTGGAGTTCGACACCGCGGACCGCACCAACGTGGCGTGGACCACGGCGGCGGTGTTGCGCCGCCTGGCCGCGCCCACGCCGGGTGACTCGCCGGTGTGCGTGGACTCGGCCACAGCGTGGTTTGCTTACAACGACGTGCCGCACCAAGGGCGCCTGGCGAACCTCGCCGCGCTGGCCGGCGTGAACTGGGTCCGGGACCGTCTTCGCTGGCGCGACTTGCAGCCCGTGCCCGGCCCGCTCGTGGCCGCCCGGACCACCTACGACACCGCTGCGGAAGCGCAACACGCCGCCGGGCTCAAGGTGCTGCAGGTGTTCCACGACACCCCGCCCTGGGCGAGCGAGGCACCGGATGCCGGCGGCCGGTTTGCTCCGGACTTGCGGCACGTCTTTGAATTGGCGCGGGCGCTGGCCGGCCGCTTCAAAGACCGCGTCGTCGCCTGGGAACCCTGGAACGAAGCCAACATTGCCATGTTTGGCGGTCACACGGTGGATCAGATGTGCGCGTGGCAAAAGGCCGCGTGGCTGGGCTTCAAGGCGGGTGATCCCGGACTGATTGTGGGTTGGAACGTCACCGCCGCCGTGCCCACCCCGGCCCACACCGAGGGTGTGCTTGCCAATGAAACCTGGCCGTACTTCGACACGTACAACATCCACACCTACGACTGGTCGCACGCCTATGCCGGACTGTGGGCGCCGGCGCGTGCGGCGGCCAGCGGCCGCCCGCTCTGGATCACCGAGGCCGACCGCGGTACTCCGCATCTCAAGCAAGGGCCCTGGTTTGATCAAGACCCACGGTTCGAGCGCCTCAAGGCCGAATGGATTGCGCAATCCTACGCCAGCAGCCTGTTCGCGGGCTCGCGCCGTCACTTTCATTTCATCCTCGGTCACTACCACGAGCCCAACGGCGTGCAATTCGGCCTGCTCCGCCTCGACCTGACACCGCGCCCTGCTTACGTGGCGCTGGCCGCAGTGGGCCGTTGTCTGGCGGGTGCGCGGGTGCTGGGGCGCTGGCGACCGGGCCCTGATGTCCACGTGTACGCCTTCCGCGCGTGGCCCGATGGCCGGGAACACGACGTACTCGTGGCTTGGGCGGAAAAAGAGGTGGACTGGGATGGACGCGGGCAAACTCGGGCGGTCTGGCAGCCACCGGTCAATCTCGAAGTCGTGGAGGCGGTGGACTACCTGGGCCGCGCGCTAGAACGTGTCGTGCCCGCCACGCTCGGTTCAGCGCCGGTCTTTCTGTTTCTCCCCGCCGGGCAGGCGGCGTTGCTACCGCTGGAGCCGCCGCCGCGGCTGGCGCCCTTCCAGCCGGGCGTGCCGTCGCCGGTGGTGCTGCAACTTGCCCTGCCGCGCGCCGCCATGGTACGCGTGGAAGATCTGCCGTGGTCGGAAGGCTACGCTTGGGTGGTCCAGCCAGGCCAGGCCCTGGAACTGCCGCTGCACGTTTACAACTTCGCCGCCGACGTCGCGTCAGGCCGCATCCAGGTCGAACGTCTGCCCGAGGGCTGGGAAACTGAATTGCCGGAGCCTGCCTTTGAAATCGAGCCGGGCGGTCGTTGGATGCTGCGCGCGGTCTTGCGCGTGCCGGCCGGGACGAAAACCCGCGACGGCTGGTTGCAACTCCGCGCCGACTGCGGCCGGGGGGGTCGCCCGATGCTGGCGATTCGTTTCAGGGTTCGCGATTGAGCCGGACGCGAACCGGCTTGCCGCATCACCCCCGGTGCGTAAAGCGTGAGTACATCGCGGTGGAGCGGGATTCCTTTAGGTCTCTGCCTGAGGAATTGCAGCGCTCGACTAGGTCTCGTCTCACCCCGACTGACCAACGAGTATCCCGGCACCTCATTTCGGCTCGCCTTGCCGGCGGCCGCGCGTCAGGCTCCGACCATGCGAAAGTCGCTTCTTGTTATGGGGATCCTGACAGCCGCGAGCTTCCTGCTGGCGGGTTGCGGTCGGCCGCCGTCCCCGTCGCCAGCGACGGAGGCGGGCAGCCCGGCGGCGCGGCTGCGCATCGCCGTCATTCCCAAGGGCGCCAACCAGGTGTTCTGGAAGTCCGTCCACGCGGGCGCGGTGAAAGCCGCCACGGAACTGGGCGTGGAGGTGCTCTGGAAAGGCCCGCTCAAGGAGGACGACCGCGAGTCGCAACTCAAGGTGATGGAGGATTTCATCACCCGCCGCGTGCATGGCATCGTGCTGGCGCCGCTGGACGACGTGGCGCTGCGGCCGGCGGCCAACGAGGCCGCGCGCGCGAAGATTCCGGTGGTGATCATTGATTCCCCGCTCACCGGGACGAACTACGTCAGCTTTGTGGCCACGGACAACGAGGCCGGCGGACGCAAGGCCGCACAACACCTGGCCGCGCTGTTGAACGGGCGGGGCCGGGTGCTGGTGTTCCGCTTCCTCGAAGGCTCCGCCAGCACCGAGCAGCGCGTGGCCGGATTCCTCGATGAACTGCGCGCATCGCCGGGTGTCCAGGTGGTGAGCTCCCATCAGCGGTCCGGCGCCACGGCGGAGATCGCCTACCAGAACGCCGAGAACCTGCTCGCGCCCTTCAAGGCCGGCGGCGCGCTGACGGTGGAAGGGATTTTCTGTCCGAACGAGTTCACCACGTTCGCCATGTTGCGCGCGCTGCAGGACGGCGGCTGTGCCGGCCGGGTGAAGTTCGTGGGCTTCGACAGTTCGGAAATGCTCGTGGCGGCCATGCGCAAGGGTGAGTTGCACGGCCTGGTCTTGCAGGACCCGATCAACATGGGCTTCTTGGGCGTGAAGACCATGGTTGCACACCTGCGTGGCGAACCCGTGCCAGCGCGGATTGACACCGGGTCCACCGTGGCCACGCCGGCCAACATGGACGAACCGGCCGTGAAAGCCCTGCTGGAGCCGGATTACCGCCGCTGGCTCAAGGAGGACTAAACCCCCGCCTCGAAACGGAATCCGGAGCGCACACCGCACGTGCAGGTTTTCCCACCCGTATGGGAAACCACCCGGGAGAAACCAGTCCAGACCCCGGGGTAGTACCACCTGCCCCGGGCTCTGGACGCCAGGCGCGTCCAGCCCGCACGCGAGTGGATCGCCCGTGCCCCTTACCCACCCAGTTCCCGCCGGCGCTGCCACAGCTCGCGCGGACGGAAAATGCCCGCCGGCGTGATGATCCCGGTGATCAACTCGGGTGGCGTCACATCGAAGCCCGGGTTTCGCGCGCCGCTGTCAGGATTCGCCACCCGCACATAAACCCGACGGCCACGAACCAAGGACCCCGGCCCTTGGATCCCCAACCTGGAACTTCGGACTTCGGACTTCGGACTTTCGATCACCCCCCACGCCCCGAGCACCTCGTCGGGACCGCGCTCTTCGATCGGAATTTCGCGCCCGGACTTGAGTTGCCAGTCAATCGTGCTCAAGGGCGCCGCCACGTAAAACGGGATGCCATGCCGGTGCGCCAGCACGGCCTTCGTGTACGTGCCAATCTTGTTCGCGATCTCGCCGGTGCGCCCCAGGATGCGATCGCTGCCCACAAGCACCAGATCCACCTCGCCACGCTGCATCAGGTGCCCGGCCGCGTTGTCGGCGATGATCTGGTGCGGGATGCCTTGCTGCGCCAGCTCCCAGGCGGTGAGCGTGGCGCCCTGGCAACGGGGCCGGGTCTCGTCGCAAAAGACATGAAACCGCCGGCCTTGCGCCTGCGCGGCGTACAGCGGTGCCGTGGCACTGCCCACGTCCACAAACGCCAGCCAGCCCGCGTTGCAGTGGGTGAGGATGCGCATGCCTTCGCGGATCAACGGCGCGCCGTGCTTGCCGATGGCCCGGCAATGTGCCACGTCCTCCTCGGCGAAGGCCCGCGCGGAAGCCAGCGCCAGTTCCTGCTGCTCCACCACGGTCCGGCCGGCTTCAAGCCGGCGGCGGATGGCGTCCATCGCGTTGACCGGGTCCACCGCTGTCGGCCGGGCGGCCTTGAGTGTCCGGTAAACCGTTTCCATGTGTTGCTGAAACCGGGCGAGATCTCGGCCGCGGAATGCGCGCGCGCCCTGGGCGAGACCGAAGGCGGCGGTCGCGCCGATGGCGCCCGCCCCACGCACCACCATGTCCCGGATGGCGGCGGCGGTTTCGTGGTAATCGCGGGTGGCCAGAATCTTGAAGCGGTGCGGCAGCAGGCGCTGTTCGACCAGCAGGACGGCGTTGTCGCGCTCGCGGAAATCCACCGTGCGAACTTCACGCCACTGGCTGTGGATCTTGACCTTCACAGACGGAGGGCCGGCGGCGCGAATGCTTGCGTCAGGCCATCGCGTCGCGCAACGCTTTCAAACGCGCCCGCAGCCGGCGGTACAACGGATGTTTGCGAAAGGCCGCGAGGTCGGGGTCGCGCGCCAGCCAGTGGAAATCGCGGTAACCGGCGTCCACCGCGCGGTTCAACGCGTCGTAGGCCCCCTCGGGGTTGTTGTTAAGGGCCAGGCTGCAGGCGAGGTTGTACAGCGCGCGCGGGTCTTCGGGGCGCAGCCGGACGACCTGTTGGTCCACCTTCAAGCTGTCGTTGAAACGGCCGCGCCGGCTGTACGCGTCGCCCAGGAGTTGGAGCGCCTCGACGTACGCCGGATCGCGCCGGGTGAGTCCGGCCAGGAAACCGATTTCAATGTCGAGATCCCGCGCTTCAGTGTGGGTCAGATTGCGTTTGCTGCGCCGCGTCATCGTTGTCGCGCAAATCATCGCCTCCGGTTCGACCAAGTCAAGGGAGGCGCCGGCTGCGAGGGTGGTGCAGGCGCCTCCGCCTGGGATAGCCGCCAGCGGTTCAGGTGGCCCGCCCCAAAAGCAGAAAGTCAAAGGCCGAAGGCTGAAGGACGGAAACCACGAGCGAAGCACCAACAACCAACACCCCCGATGCTCCCGCACGTTGGATGGGGCGGACCTGCCGGTTTTCCGGTTGAACCTCCGCCCGCCGCCGCCGCATAAAGCCGCCCATGAAGTGCTTTGTCACCGGGGCCACCGGCTTTGTGGGCGCCAACCTCGTTCACGCGCTTAACGCCGCGGGCCATGAGGTCCGCGCCCTGGTCCGGCCCGGCAGCGACCCGCGCGGTCTGGACGGCGCGAGTTACGAGCCGGTGAACGCCGGCCTGCTGGACCGCCGGGCACTCGCCGCCGCCCTGCGCGGCTGCGACTGGTGTTTCCACGTGGCCGCCAGTTATCACCTCTGGCTGCCGGATTACGCGACGCTCTACGCCACGAACGTGGACGGCACGCGTGCCGTGCTCGAAGCCGCGGGCGACGCCGGCTGCCGCCGCATCGTGTACACCAGCACCGTGGGCGTGCTGCGGCCGCCGCCGGCCGACCGCGCGCAGCTTCAGCCCGCGGATGAAACCGCGCTCGCGACCGAGGCCGAGATGACCAATCCGTACAAGCGCTCCAAGTGGCTGGCCGAGGCGGTTGCCCGCGAACTGGCCGCGCGCGGCCTGCCGGTGGTGATCGTGAACCCCACCGCGCCGGTTGGTCCCCGCGACGTGAAACCCACGCCCACCGGCCAGGTAATCGTGGACTTCCTGAACCGGGCCATGCCTGCCTTCCTCGACACCGGCCTGAACTGGGTACATGTGCGCGACGTCGCAGCCGGGCACATCCTCGCGGCCGAGCGCGGCCGCGAGGGCGAGCGTTACATCCTGGGCCACGCGGAGGGCAACTGGACCTTGCAGCAGGCCTTTGCGACGCTGGCGGAACTCAGCGGCCTGCCCGCGCCCGGGCTGCGAGTACCGTATTGGCTGGCGCTGGCCGCCGCGCACCTGGACGAATGGAAAGCGCGCCGGACGGGCCGCCCGCCCAAAGCGCCCCTGGCCGGAGTGCGCATGGCGCGGTACAAAATGTTCTTTACGCCCGCCAAGGCCGTGCGCGAACTGGGCCTGCCGCAGACCCCGCCGCGCCAGGCGCTGGCCGAGGCGATCGAGTGGTTCCGCGGGCATGGCTATGTGCGGGGACGTTGAGCGCGGTTGCGAGCGGCGAAAAAACCAAGCGCGGTGGTTGCAGTCCAGAGCCGGCAAAAGGTGAAATCGTCAAATGAATCTGCTGGCCGCTTAGCGCAACCTGGCGACCCTGTCCGCGCTTGACCCAGCCGGAACAAGCCTTGGCAGATTCGCTGACTCATGTCAGTTCACACCAGCATCTCGGTAGATTTCCGCAGTTCGCGCCAATTTCCCGTTGCTACTCACTTGGGGATGAGCGAGGGAGAGAGAGGCTGCGTCACCTGCGAAAGCCCGCGGAAATATCGGCGGCACGCGCCCGGTAGGTGGTGCGCCATCCCAATAGCACCAGCCGTGGTGGGCGGGTTAACCCTCCCGGCGTGCGTGCCGGCAGCGGCGGATCCGGCTGACACGACCGCACTCCTGGGGCGGCGGCTCCGCCGTGCCCGGTCCATTCATTTTTGACCTGACTATCCGGCTCAGGCGGCGCGGGCGCTGACGTTTAGCAGGTCCACGCCCAGTTTGCGCAGTGCGTAGCCGCACTCCTTGAGGTAATCGCCGTAGCTGAGCATCCAGTGGAAGCCCTTCATCTCCTCGAGGAGTTTCTGGCCGTCACCGTGGACCTTCACATCAATCTGGGAGCGGCAGATTTCGAGGAACGGGTTGCCGACAATTGTGCCGGCAAAACCCACCCACTTCTGGCAGTTGAAGTCGGGCACCAGGTTGGTGGTGATCTGGCCCAGCTTCATCTCGACCTTTGGCGCGGCGCCGTAATCGGACTCGAAGTGCGTCAGGATGCGCGCCTTTTCGAGCCGCCGGCCGTCCATGCGCCGCGGCGCGGTGCAGTGCGCGAGCGTCACGATGCCGTCGTGCGGCGTGGTCGGGTCGTTCAGGAACACCGGCTTGCCGGAGATGTAATGCAGGAGGATGCCGGACGGGATCACGACGAAATCCGATTCGCAGAAGAGGAGGTAGCCGTCGTCGTTGAGCAGGCTGAGCGTCAGGCAGGCGGTGGTCTTGGACATGCCCATGATCGTGCCCATGCAGTGGTTCACCGTGAGGGCGTCGGTCTGATGTTGCTCCATCACGTCGAGGAAGACTTCGCGCAGGACGAACGCATTGGTGACGAACTGACGGGTGGTCTCGAGCTTGACCCCGGCCCTGCCGAGGTACGCCTTCGCGGCCTGCTCGCAGGCGGCCACCAGCGCGCTGTCCTGGTAGGCCGCGGCCAGCCGGGGCTCGAGCTCCTTGTACGGGTAATCCACCAGGTCGAGCTTCCACAGTTCGCGTGCGATTCGCGGCGCTTTCCGGCCGCCTTCGCCCCAGCCCGCCGCCCCGCCGATGCAAACCACGCGCTTGCCGAGCGTGCTGTTGAGCCCGTGCAACGCGCGCAGCTTCCAGAGCATCTCGTCGTAGCTGTCCGTGACGACGTCATGCACGTCCATACCGGGCTGGCCGTACTCGTCCACCGTCTTGCGCAAGAACCGCGGATGCACGATTTCGTACCAGAGATAGGCCGGACCGGGCAGGTGGCGGAGGAACATCAGGTTAAAGCGATCCTTGCGGGTGAGTGTTTCGAGGATGTTCAGCCAGCCGCCGGCGGCATACATGAGCATCACGTCGTGGTCACCTTGGGCGATGTTCGCGGCCTGCTCGACCGACTTGACCAGCAGCACCGGCCGCACTTCGAGCGGGAATTCCGCCCGGTCGGCCAGCTTGTTCAATTCGCCCGTAATGCGCGCCTGCTCCTGACGAGCCGCCTCGTCGGTTTGGATGCCGCCCCAATTGCGCCAACTGGTGGCCTCGCGGCGTTGCGGCGTTTCGTACGTGAGCACGGGTTGGACGCGCAACGGCTTGCGGCCGAGGGGGGCACGGGCTTTTACGGAGCAGCAGGCCTTCGCCTCGGCGGCGGATAGCGACGGCAACGTAACCGAGAGTGCGGCCAGTGCGCCCAAACCGCCCATGAACCGCCGGCGGTTTAGCGCGAAATCCAGCGGCGTGGGTTCGGCGGCGGCGTGACGGAGCAGAGCCGGTTGTTGCCGAGCGCGGGACACCGAGGCGCAGCATGGGCACGAAACAGAGGTGGGAGACAGGTTCAGATTCATGGGGGATTTCGCGATGCGGAAGGTTGCGCCGCGACGGACGCGAGCTCTTCACAGGGGGCGCGCGCGGCCCGGATCGCGGCAGGTGAATTCATTACAGAAACGCATTAGCCGCTGACACAGAAAAAGCCAAGCGGATTCCCATTAAGACGCGTTACGGATCAACGCGTGCGGTCGTGGCGGCGTCGGCACCAAGCTGGCGAGGGCGGTGTAGATATCCATTGCCCGGGGTTTTCGCCTTGGGCGACCCGTCCTGCGTCGCCACGGACGAGCACGCCCGGGACCGAGACTACAGATGCTCGGCGGAATATGGCCCCGCCGAGTCAGCTAACCAGGAGCGCACAGTTGCCACCCGGGGCGGTCTCCAACAGGCATTCGCCGAGGAAGGAAAGGATTTGATCGGAAAGCCGCCGGCAGCGCGGACACCAGCGCCGTGCCGCCACCAGGTGTTTCACGCAGCCGCGCAGGCCGTGCAGGCGCAGGACGCGCGGCGCCAGTTCGAGGCGCAGATGCACCTCGCGGCGCAGGCGGTTGAAGAAGCCCAGTTCGAAGTTGGGGCCCGCCGCGAAAGCCAGGTCTTGCAGGTCCAGGTTTGCGGCCAGAACGGCTTCCGCGGACGCCGGCTCTTCGGTCGTGACCTGCAAGCCGAAACTGCGCAACACCCGGACGAGCGCCCGCGTGAATTCCTCCACCGTCACCGACTCGCGGCCGAGGTCGTCCCGGAAATACCGCAACACACCGGCCGCCGCGTGATGCAGCATCTCCGGGTCAAGCAAGCCGGACACATCGCCGATGAGTTCGGTCACCACCAACTCGGCCGAGCAGGGAATGCGGCCGTGGGCCGTCTCAAAAACCAGGCAGTCGGTACGTAGCTGTATCATGCGGCACCTCCAGACGTTTGACCGCCTGCACGAAATCCGTGGCCTCTTCAAACCGTCGGTAAACGCTGGCAAATCGCACGTAGGCCACCGGGTCCAGCGCTCGCAATTCGCTCATCACCCGCTCGCCGATCTGCGTGCCGGCCACTTCCCCGTCGAACTCGCTGTGCAGTTCACCGCTGATGCGTTCGACCACTTCCTCGATGGTGGCGGGGCTGATCGGGCGTTTGTCGCAGGCGCGGGTGATGCCGTTGCGTAGCTTGTCCTTCGAGAAGGCCTCGCGCCGGCCGTCGCGTTTGATGACCACCAGCGGCCGGGTCTCGACCTGCTCGTAGGTGGTGAAACGATGACCGCAGGCCAAACACTCGCGACGACGCCGGATAGTGGCCCCTTCGCGGGAAGCGCGGGAATCAATCACCTTGTCATCGTGGCAACCGCACTTGGGACAACGCATAAATCGGCCGGACCACCGCCAAATGTGGCTACCCGCGACGGTGCCTACAAAATATTGAGGCGTCAAGTCGGAGGCTAGGTTTCGCATGCCGCGGCCGGACGCAGTTTTTCAAGTTGGTCAAAGTGGAAGTTCCGGCATTAGGCTGACTCGGCTTGAACAGACGACTTGCGTTTCGCCTCAGCGCCGTGCTGTTGGTCAGCCTGCTGGGTTTGGTGGCGGCTGAACTGCTTCTGCGCTGGCGGCAGGCGGCCATTCAAGGCAGCGACCGGCTGGACCCGGGCTTCATCCGGTACGATCCCCGTCTGGGCTGGCGGCTCACCCCCGGCTGGCGGGGTGCGCACCGGCATCACGACTTCGCCGTGCGTTACGCGATCAACGAGTCGGGCTACCGCTCGGACCCAGCCCTGCCGGCGGACCGTCGTGGCCGGCTGATTGCGGTGGTGGGCGACAGTTTCACCTTCGGCTTGGGCGTTAACGACGGCGAGACGTTCGTCAGCCTGCTCAACCGAGATGGCCCGAACAGCTACCTCAACCTGTCCATTCCCGGCTTCAGCACCGACCAGCAGGCACTGTTGATCGAAGACGAATTGCCCAGGCTCCGCCCGGACGAGGTGTGGCTGGCAGTCTATGTGGGAAACGATTTGCTGGATAATCAATTTGCCCGGCCGATTCAACTCAATGCCGCGAAACCGTACTTCGTACTGACGACCAACGGCTTGGAGCTCGTGAACGTATCGGCGCCATCCGTCCCTAATTCAGGGAGGCAACCCCCACCCGACCTGGCTACGGTGGTTTTGGGCGAATCGGCGCCAGCGGACGGATTGGGAACGCGGATCGCCCGGCGGTTTGCGCTGGGGCGGATGGTATGCGAGGCCTGGCTGCCGATTCCGGATTACAATCCGACCTTCGAAGCCCGGTTTCGCGGGGTCAGCGACGTGTTCGACGCCATCCTGGCACGGGTCCAGGGAACCTGCTCCCAAGCGCGGGTAGAGCTGCGGGTGTTGGTGCTGGCGGGTAGGTCGTGCGTCGAGGAACCGCAGTCGCTTTCAGCGCAGTACCAACACTTCTTCGCCCGACATGTGCTGGCGGTTTGCGGCAGACGCGGGATTCCGGCTCATGATCTGATGACGGCACTGCGGAGAAATTTTGAGAAAACTGGTGCGCGGTATTTTTACCCCAACGATGGCCACCTGACCCCGTTGGGTCATGCGGTGATCCATCAGGCGCTCGGCGGAATGGGCTCAACCATTCCAAGGCGCAGCCAGTAAAGACACTGGATACAGCACAGGACACAGAGCGGCGGAGCCGCCACCAGGAGCAAGGCTGTGTGCGAACCACCCGCCGCAGAGGGTGGTTAAGTCTTCGGGTATTCGCGCGTATTTCGGCCGGTACTGCGGAGGCGGTCAATTAGCGCCGCCGGCGCAATAATTCTCGCCTTGGGAGTGCAGGATGGTCTCAGCCTTGCCAGTTTGAGGCAGTTTGAGGCTACGCTTGACGAAACCCGAACCACCCCCCCAAACCCATTCGAGCGTCCGTCGGTTTGCAGACGAATCGTCCGCTGTCACATCCATTTGGACATCAATTGATTTATCGGGGAAAGCCCCGCTCCGATCACTCGCTGCGGGGGGGGGGGGGTAACCAACCGTCGTCAGAGCTTACACAGTAGCATTGTACACACTGCATTCGTTAACGTCTTGTGACCAAAGGCTTGGGACAATACAAGCATACCAGCGACTAAAAAATGCTGCTTGATGTCGGCGAAGCTTACACATTTCGCGAACTAAAAGCAGTCCTCCAGGCCTTAATTAATATTATGCAACTCTTTACAGCCCAAACAAATGGAGCGTTCACGGGCATGGCCAAAAGGCGCTGGCACGAAAATTGTTCAGAAATAACCTTGCTGAAGAGGAATCAATAACTCGCAAGGTAGCTTTGAAGGACGCAGTAATGCGGAAAGGAGGAGCAGTGGGGGTGTTGGGCGTGTGCTGAGCAAAGGGCCGGACAGGGCCTTGTAATGTAAAGAGCGCCCGCGCTCTCGAAGTTTGCGCCGGACAACCTGTCTGCTGCGTGTTGACACCAAAAAAACGCCGGCTGGGAGGTCGGCGTTTTTTGTCTCAAACCAGGGACATTACTCCGCCCGGCTTGACCTGTTACCCCGCAAGCACCGAGCCAAACCCTAACGTGTTGCAAGGTGTTCGAGTTACGCTGGAGGCGCGATCATTCGAATCGGCTGTGTGCTGCAGATGATATGTGCAGTAGCGGGAGTCGGTTTGCGGACGTCATGCGTGGTTGTCGCCCGGTTGTCACTGACATGTAACGCTATTGCCGTCATTTCGTGAAACGGGGGCAGCAAGCTAGCGGCAGTTTATGCGCGGCTGCTTGCTTTGGTTTGTTGCGGCAACGGCCTGTTACCCCATGGCGGTCTGTGCGGCTGAGACAACCTTGGCCGCAACTCGGACTGCATTGGAAGAATGGGTGCGGGCCCGCCAAATAATTGCTCGTACCCGGGCCGATTGGGCTGCGGACAAGGCCCTCATCGAACAAAGCACGGCATTGCTCGAACGCGAACTTGCCGGCTTGCGGGAGCAACTCACGCGGGTCGAAACCAACCAAACCGCAATTGCTACGCAACGCGAATCGCTGTTGACGACCCAGGCGCGTTATCTGGAAGCGCTGGAGGCGGTTCGCGGTCGTCTGGCCGGGTTGGAGCGCGGGCTGCGCCAGTTGGAGCCGGTTTTTCCCCCGGCACTGCGGGTCTCAGTCCAGCCGCTGTTGAACCGGTTGCCCAGAGATCCCGAGGCCACCAACGTCGCGCTGGTGCCGCGCGTCGCGACCCTGATTACGTTGTTGAACGAGGTGGACAAATTCAACAACACAATAAGCGTCGTCGAAGAGACACGGACCGGACCCGATGGGCGCGAAGTGGCGGTGGAGGTCTTGTACGCCGGGTTGGGACAAGCTTGGTTTGTAAGCAAGTCCGGCACTTTTGCCGGCGTGGGCGTGCCCGAGGAAACGGGCTGGCGGTGGACACCCCGCAACGAACTGGCCCCAGCCGTTTCGCGGGCCATTCGCATGTACCGCAACGAAATTCCCGCTGAATTCGTGCCACTTCCCGTGCAATTGCGATGATCCTCCGCCGTTTCCAGTTTGGCCTGTTTCTGGGTGCGCTCCTGGCGGCGGCCTTGGCACAACCCGCCGCCCCAGATCTCGACTCCCTGTCGGGTAGTGCCCGTGAGGATTTGCAAACCGCCCTGGCGGAACTGACCGCGCTGCGCTCCCAGATCGAAGCGGAGCGTCTGCCGCTGGGCCAGAAGCTGGCCGCCCTCGAGCAGAGCGTGCTCGACCAGCGCACGGCGCTGCAACGTGCCCAGCGCGAGGAAGGCAACCAAATGGTTCTGCTCGGCGTTTTGAAAACCGAGGTCAACGGGCTCAGCAACGAAGTCCGCGGTCTGGAAAGCCTGCTGAACGAATACCGACGAGCCTTTGAAAGCCGGGTGAATATCGCCGAATTGCAGCGTCACCAGACCGCTCTGCAGGTCGCCGCCGCCGCGGCTGACTCGGTGGAATTGGCCGCTGCGGTGAAGCTGGAGCGGCAGTTGGATTTCGTGGCGGCTACCCTCAAGCGCTTGGAAGACGCCGTGGGTGGGGAACGTTTTGCCGGCCGGGCGCTCACTCCGGCGGGCCTGGTGGAGCCGGGCACATTCTTGCTGCTGGGTCCGGCCGCCTATTTCACCGCCACAACCGGCGACGCGGCTGGCGTGGTCGAGCAACGGATCAATTCACCCGAGCCCAACGTGGCGGCGTTGCCCGAATCGCACACGACGGCGCTGCGATCGCTGATAACCGCCGGTGCGGGTGAGTTGGCGTTGGACGCAACCTCGGGCAACGCGCTGCGAATCCGGGCCACGCGGGACACGCTCCGAGAACACATCGCCAAAGGTGGTCCGGTGATGGCGCCCATCCTGCTGCTCGGCGTGCTCGCGGCCGGCATTTTTGCCGGGAAATGGATCCAAGTGGGCCGGGTGCGGGTGGCCACGCCGGCAGATTTGAAGCTCATCCTTTCCTCCCTCGGACTGGGCCACCGCGAAAAGGCGCTCCAGCACGCGCGGAACCTCGCCGGGCCGGTCGGCGAGATGTTGCACACGGCCATCCACCACGTGGGCGAACCCAAGGAATATGTCGAGGAGGTCATGTACGAAAAGATGCTCAGCACCAAACCGCAATTAGAGCGGTGGGTGCCGTTCCTGGCGCTGGCGGCGGCAGCGGCCCCCCTGCTCGGTTTGCTGGGCACGGTCACCGGCATGATCAACACCTTCAACATGATCACCGTCTTCGGCACCGGCGATCCCAAGACACTGGCCGGTGGTATTTCCGAGGCGTTGATCACCACCGAATTTGGTCTGCTGGTGGCCATTCCCTCGTTGCTGTTGCACGCTGTGATTTCCCGCAAAGTCAAAGGAGTTCTGGGCAGCATGGAGCAAACCACCGTGGCCTTCATCAACGGCCTGCCCGAACCCGCGCCTGAACCTGCTTCCAACCCAATCTGATTATGATCGAGCGCATTCTGACCATCTGGGCCGGCGGCGGCTGGGTCATGTGGCCGCTGCTGAGCGTCTGCCTGATGCTGTTCATCGTGGGTTTCCGATTGTGGCTGGACCTCTCGGGCCGGCAGTTCCGTCGGCTCAGCGAGGCCACGTGGCAACGCTGGGTCCGCCAGCCCGAACAAGCCGAGGGCGAGGTGGGCGAGATCATCCGCTACACCCGCGCCGGTCGTACCGGGCAGGAAATCAGTCAGCGTTTTGCGGAAGTGGTCGTGGCCGAGCTGCCGGCCATTGAGCGCCGTTTGTCCACTCTGGGGGCGCTGGTCGCCACGGCGCCACTGGTCGGTCTGCTCGGCACGGTGTTCGGGATGTTGGTGACCTTCCGGGCCCTGGCCACGGGCGGTGGCGGCAAAATCACCGAGGCCATGGCCGACGGAATTTCCCAGGCGCTTTTCCCGCCAGAGGTGGGCCTGTGTATCGCACTGCCGGGATTGGTGTTGGTGCATTTGATTCGACGTCAGAAACAGGAGTTCGAAGCCTTCTTGTCGCGGCTGGAAAGCTACACCATCCAGCATGTTCGCAAGACCCTGCCGCCGGAAGACCGCTCCGCTCCGCCGGCTGCGGTACCTGAGACCCTGGTGGTGCTCACGCCCTCGCAAATGCCCGCATGAGATACCGCCGGGCCCTGGTGGAAACGGACGAACTGACCGAGATCAACGTTTCGCCGTTGATCGATATGGTCTTCATTTTGCTCATTTTTTTCATCGTCACCACTGTGTTCGTAGAAGAGACGGGTACCGAGGTTGACAAACCGCAGGCCGCCTCGGCCACGCAACTGGAAAAGAACAGCATCCTTCTCGCCCTTACCGCCAAGGGCGAGGTGGTGTACGGCGGCAAAGAAATCGGCGTGGGTGGCGTGCGCCCGCTGGTCAGCCGCCTGAGCCAGCCCGAGCCCATGCCGGTTATCATTCAAGTGGACCAGAAAGCGAACGCGGGCCTGCTGGTGCGCGTGATTGACGAGGCCAAACTCGGGAAGGCCAAAAACGTCAGCATCGCCACCGAGGTCGCCGCCCGATAGATCGCTCGTGTCGCCGAGGTTATGCGTCCCGTGTACACGCCGCCCGCCTCGAGTCAGGCGAGTCTGCCCCGGGTCTTCCTCGGGGCGGTTTTGCTCACGCTGGCAGTATTTCTGGTGCTGCCGCTCACTCAGATGGTCTCGGCGCGACGCGAGGCCGTGCTGGCCGTGCGTCCGGCTGAATTAAGTCAGATCGAGGAACCGCCCGAAACCGACACTCCGCCGCCGCCGCCCGACGCCGAACCTCCGCCCGAGCCGCCGCCGAGCCTGGCCGACGCGCCACCTCCCCTGAGCCTGAACGTGAGCCTGGATGTGGCCTTTGGGTCGGGCGGCGCAATGGCCGTCGGGGCGGGTCTGTTCCAAGAGGCATCCGCCCAGGCCGCGGCCCAGGACGCTTTCAACGCCGCGGACCTGGAGAAACGGCCGGAGTTGCTCAGCGCCGTGCCACCTGCCTACCCGGAGTCGCTGCGCAAGGCGAGGGTTGAGGGCCTGGTGACCCTGGTTTTCGTGCTGGATGAAAATGGCCGCGTGGAGGATCCCCGTGTGGAATCCTCCTCACACAAAGAATTCGAAGCCCCGGCGCTTGAGGCCATCCGCAAGTGGAAGTTCAAGCCCGGCATCAAAGATGGCCAGCCCGTGCGAGCCTTTCTCCGCCAGCCCATCCGGTTCCGACTGCCCGCCAACACCTGATTTGATCCGTATGAAACCCGCTCCCCTCCTTCTCTGGTTGTTCGCTGGCCTCTTTGTGGCCGGGCTGTTGTCCCTGCCCGCAGCCGGCGCGTCCAAGCGCGAGCGCAAGGCGGCCGACCCCGTCGCCGCGCTGGCCGCCCGCCCGTCGTTCGCGAGCACGAACTTTGCTCCCGTTCCCGCCGATCATCCGCTGGCGGGAATCTGGAACGACCCGGAATTCACCCGGCGCTTGTTGGGCAGCTACGGTTTCCTCCCGGAACGTGAACCGCGCCTCAATCCCGAGGAGCAGGTGCTCTATCGCGACACCATCCTCCCCCTCTTGCGTGAGCAGCCCACCAACGCCATCCCGGCGCTGGAGAAAGCGATCTCGCCGTCCGCCAGCGCGTTGTTCGACTACACCCTCGGCACGGTGTACTTCCAGCAGGAACAGTTCACGAACGCGGTGAAACATTACGAGGCCGCGCTGGCGAAGTTCCCGGACTTTTTGCGCGCCCAGCGGAATCTGGCGCTGGCGCTCGTCCGCAACGGCCAGTACGCCGAGGCCATACCCGCGCTCAGCCGCACCTTGACCTTGGGCGGTGCGGACGGGCGGATCCTGGGATTATTGGCTTTCGCTCACATACAGGAGGGGCAGTTTCTGGGCGCCACGGCCGCCTATCAACAAGCGCTGATGTATGAGCCGAACAACCTCGATTACCAGCTCGGTTTGGTGAAGTGCCACGTGGCCACCGCCAACTTCACCGCGGCCATGGCTCTTTTGGATGAATTGCTTCCCAGGCACCCGGAGCGCGATGCGTTGTGGGCCCTGCAGGCCAACCTGTTCATCCAGCAGAACCAACTCGCGAAAGCGGCGGTGAACTTCGAGGTTCTGCGCAAGTTGGACAAGGCCACCGCCGCTCACCTGACAACGCTGGGCGACCTTTACATGACCCAGGGCGTGCCGGAGCTCGCCTTGTCCGCGTATCTCGCGGCGGCCGAAAAGGACGGCGGTGCCAATCTGGCGCGCACGCTCCGCGCGGCGGACATCCTGGTCAGTCGTGGCGCGTGGGATGAAGCGCCGCGCCTGATCGCCCGTGCCCGCGAACTCAGCGGCAACCAGATGGCGGGCGACGACGACTTGAAGCTGCTGCGACTGGAGGCCCGCGTGGCGCAGTCCACTGGAGCCGGAGAGCGGGCCATCCAGATTTTCGAACAGATCCTGCAACGCAACCCGCTGGATGGCGAGACCCTGCTGCTGGCCGGCGATTACTACAAACAGGCGGGGGACCTCGACCGCGCCGCGTTACGCTATGACGCGGCGGCGAAGATCGAGGGCTTCGAGGCCACCGCCCTGGTCAAGCAGGCCCAACTGTTGGTCGAAGGGCAGAAATACCCGCAGGCGATCGAGTTGCTTCGGCGGGCGCAGCGGCTGGATCCCAAGGAGAACGTCCAGCGTTACCTCGAGCGTGTTGAGCAGGTGGCCGCGCGCGCCCGCGGTTGAAACCCGGTTTCGAACAGGAATTTCATGGGCGGTGTTGCCTCCAAACCGCAGCCGACCTCACCGAGCTCGATCAGCGGGGCGGACGGACAGTCGCCTTTGGTCGGATCGCCGGATTGTGTTACTCGCCGCGTTTCCCGCGGGCGGCGGATTGGCCGGCAGAGCGCGTCCGGACCGATTGCTGCCTCCTTTCTGGCGCTGGCACTAGCGGCGCGACTCGTCGCCCAAGACGTCACGCTGGGAACGATCAGCGGCACCGTCACCGAGAGCTGGGAAGGCAAGCCGCTGGCCAATGTGACCGTCACATTACGCGGCACCACGCTGGCGGCCACGACGGACGCGCAAGGCCGGTTTCGGCTGGCGAACGTGCCGCCAGGCCAGCACACGGTGCAGTTCGCCGTGCCCGGCTACTTCCGTTCTGCGGTGGGTGACGTGCTGGTGGCGCCGGGGCAGGTGTCGCCGGTGGACATCAGCCTGCGGCCGGAGTTCCAGGACATGGAGGAGTACGTCGTCACTGCACCGGAACTCGAGGCGCAAAACACCAGCCTGCTCATGGAGCGGCAGAGTGCCTCCGCCCTCCTCGAAGCGATTGGTTCGGAGCGGTTCAGCCGCCTGGCTGCCGGTGATGCGGCGGAAATCATGACCAAGATCACCGGTGTCTCGGTGGTCGAGGGCAAGTTTGCCGTCATCCGCGGCCTGAGCGATCGCTACAACATCGCGCTCCTCAATGGCGCGGATGTCCCCAGCGCGGATCCGTACCGGCGGGCTGTGCAGCTCGACCTGTTTCCCGCGGACGTGATTGACACGGTAGTGGTCAGCAAGAGCTTCACGCCGGACCTGCCGGGTGGCTTCTCCGGAGGCGTAATGGACATCCGCACCAAGTCTTTTCCGGAGCGGTTCGTCTTCAAGGTCGGCGGCGGCGTGGGCTACAACACGCAGGCCACCGGCAATGACCGGTTCCTCACCTATCCGGGCGGCGACACGGACTGGCTGGCGCTGGACGACGGTACCCGCGCGTTGCCGGGCGAATTGGAAAACGTTTCCGGAGATGACCTCCAGCGGTTGCTGGCCACGGCGACCAGCGGCAGCCTGGCCATTCCACTCGAAACCAAAACCGCTGCCGCCCGGGAGATGGATCGTCTGGTTCGGTCCTTTGGCACGCCCTACATGGGACCCAACCGGAGTGCGCCGCCGCCCGACCACGACTTCAACCTGCTGGTGGGTGACACGGTCAAGGTGAAGGACACATCCATCGGCTACTTCGCGAGCGTGAACTACGAGCGCGACTACCGCTTTTACGAAGACGGCATCCGTCGTCGCTACCGTCCGGCAGGCGGCGAACCGGACATCTATCAGGACTATCAGGACAGCCGGTCGGTGACCCTCACGCAGTGGTCGGGGCTGGCGAACCTGGCCGTGAAATTGTTCACCCACCACGAGTTGGACTACACGTTTCTCTACACCCAGAACGCGGAAGACATGGCCCGGAAACTGTTCGGCCAGATCGAGAGCAGCGGCGAGGATCAGTTCAATGACCAGCGGCGAACCCACCAAAACGAGTTACACTGGACCCAGCGCGATCTGGTGACCCATCAATTCCGCGGTGCGCACCAACTACCCGCGCTCCATGACGTGGAGGCGGATTGGATCGCTTCGGTAGCTACCACTTCCCAGTACGAACCCGATCTGCGGTACTTCAACTTCATCAGCTACCCCAATCCGCAGGATCCCTCCAGTGACCTGCGGGGGGTGGACATGATCAGCAACAATACCCCGTTTCCGGACCGTCCCACCCGCTACTTCCGTGAACTGGACGACCAGAACCTCAACGGCAAATTTGACCTCACCCTGCCGGGCGAGGATTGGCGGGGCCTGGCGTGGAAGGTCAAGGGCGGGGTGTTTGGGAGCCAGTCCGAGCGCGAATTCAAGGAACGTTCGTTCACCTACAACGGCGGCAATGGCAGCATCGTGGACACCGAGACCTTTCCTTACAACTATATGCTCGGCACCAACGCGCCGCCGCCCACGCTCGTGCAACAAGGCAATCGGTCTCGCTACACGTTCGCGCGGAGTTTGAACTCGGCCTTTGGCAACAATTTTTATGACGGCGAACAAAACATCTACGCCGCTTACGGGCTCGCGGAATTGCCCGTCCTCGAACGCTTCCGGCTGGGCGGCGGGGTGCGCTACGAAACGACCTTCCTGCAGGTGCAATCGTCGTCCTTCCAATCGCAGCGGGTTTTCACCGGCACGATTGACCAGGGTGATTGGCTGCCGGCGGTGAACCTGACTTGGGACGTGCGCGACGACATGAAGGTGCGCTTCAGCTACTCGCAAACCGTCTCGCGTCCCACCTACCGTGAATTCGCGCGGTACCGCAGCTTCGACGTCGCCAGCGACCAGATCGTCGAGGGCAATCCCTTCCTGGTGATGGGGACCAGCGAGAACTTCGACGCCCGCTGGGAGTGGTTCACCAAGAACGGGGGCCTGCTGTCCTTCGGTGGCTTTTACAAGACGCTCGAGGACCCGATCGAGAAGTTCAATGCCACCCTTTCTCCCGACGGCACCCCGATTTGGACGGCGTCGTCCGACTTCGTGACGTTTCTCAACACCGACACGGCCACCGTGTGGGGAATCGAATTTGAGGCGCGGCAGTCGCTCGCCTTCATCGAGCCCAACCTGCACCCCTTCAGCGTTGGGCTGAACGCCGCCTACATCGCCACGACCGTCCCGCTGCAGCCGGAGATCCGGGAGATGAAGTACATGGCCACCGGCGAACGGATCGAGGAACGTCCCCTGTACGACCAGTCGCCCTACATCATCAACGCCGACCTGTCCTACGACAATGAGCGCTTGGGAACCACCGTGACGCTGGCCGCCTATTACGCCGCCGAGCGTCTCGCGCTGATCATCAACAATGGCTGGGACGTCTATGAGCAGGCGGCGCCCAGCCTTGATTTGGTTGTTTCGCAGCGGCTGGCCAAGGGGCTAAAAGTCAAGTTCACCGCCCGCAACCTGCTGAACCCGGAAATCATGCGCTCGTACGGCGTTTCTGGTCCGACGGATCGGGATTTCATCTACTCGTCTTACACGCGGGGGATCACATTCAATCTCTCGCTCAATTACGAGTATTGAAGCCTTGACCCGCTTCCCGGAGCCCCTCGCGGAAGGGTCGTTTCGACACCATTACGTAACCTGGCCGCCATTGGATATCCACAGGATTGGAGGAGGCTTAACCCATCAGTTGTCCGGTCCTTGGTCGGTTCGCCAGGGGCGGTAAGACTGCTGATTCGACATCAACTATGAAACGAAATCGAACACTGCAATATCTCACTCTGGCCGCTTCGCTGTTGGCCGGAGTCGCGTCCGCCAGTGCCGCCACCATCCCGGTGAGCGGCATCTTGCGCGGGGTTCACCACTGGACGGCCGACAACGAGTACCTCTTGGACGGCTGGGTGTACGTTGTGGACGGCGCGGTCCTGAACATCGAGGCCGGCACCGTCATCCGCGGCAAGGAGGCCGCCAGCGCCCCCAACTACGGCGCCCTCTTCGTCTGCCGCGGCGGGAAAATCAATGCCCTCGGCACACGTCTCCGACCAATCATTTTCACGACGGAGAGCGACGACCTGGCGGATCCGTTTGACATTCCGCTGGCCGACGAGGGGGGCGGCGGGCGGGGTTTATGGGGCGGTGTAGTCATCCTGGGCCGGGGCCGGATCAACCGGCCGGACAGCGAGGCCTCGGGTTCGGGGGCCAACCCGGACGGGAGCTTCTACCAGCTCTACGAGGGGCTCAACGACGCCACCGACCCGGAGACCGGCCAGGGGCTGCACCGCTACGGCGGCAGCAACAACGACGACTCATCGGGGGCGCTGCGGTTTGTGTCCATCCGGTACTCGGGCAAGGCGCTGGACGCGAACAAGGAATTGAACGCGCTCTCGCTGGCGGGGGTGGGCCGGGGGACGGTGCTGGAGTATGTGGAGGTGTACGCCGGGGCCGACGACGGCTTCGAGATCTGGGGTGGGGCGGTCAACAGCCGCTACCTGGTGGCGGCGTACTGCTCGGACGAGATGTTCGACATGGACCAGGGGCACGAGGGCAAGCACCAGTTCTGGTTCGGCCTGCAGGGCATCACGGGGGACGAGGGGGTCGAGTTGAACGGGCAGCCCTCGGGTGGCAGCAACGTGAACGTGCCGGGGGCGGAGCCGTTGGGGCGGCACCAGATTTACAACGCGACGATCATCGGCGAGGGCGGGGCGGGGTCGGGCAGCGACGCGATGAACACGCGCAGCGACTACCACGGGAGCATCCACAACTCGGTGTTCATGCAATTCCAGGGGCGGGATCAGGTGTCGAGCGTGCCGACGTACAACGGGACGGTGACGCACAATCTGTTCTGGGAGAACGTGGGCGGCCGGGGCACGGTGGTGGAGGTGGACAACGCCTTTGCCGACCCGCTGCTGGCGATGATTGATCGCGGGCAGAATGAGAAGCTCGATCCGCGGCCGGCCGCCAACAGCCCGGTGTTCACCGGCGCCAAGGAAGCCCCCAAGGACGGCTTCTTCATCGCCGCCCCCTACAAGGGCGCGTTTGACGTGAACGACAACTGGCTCCTGGGCTGGACCGCGCTTTATCAAAACGGCCATCTCAAGGAAAAGGGTGCCAAAACCATCACCGTCAGCGGCATCTTGCGCGGGGTTCACCACTGGACGGCCGACAACGAGTACCTCTTGGACGGCTGGGTGTACGTTGTGGACGGCGCGGTCCTGAACATCGAGGCCGGCACCGTCATCCGCGGCAAGGAGGCCGCCAGCGCCCCCAACTACGGCGCCCTCTTCGTCTGCCGCGGCGGGAAAATCAATGCCCTCGGCACACGTCTCCGACCAATCATTTTCACGACGGAGAGCGACGACCTGGCGGATCCGTTTGACATTCCGCTGGCCGACGAGGGGGGCGGCGGGCGGGGTTTATGGGGCGGTGTAGTCATCCTGGGCCGGGGCCGGATCAACCGGCCGGACAGCGAGGCCTCGGGTTCGGGGGCCAACCCGGACGGGAGCTTCTACCAGCTCTACGAGGGGCTCAACGACGCCACCGACCCGGAGACCGGCCAGGGGCTGCACCGCTACGGCGGCAGCAACAACGACGACTCATCGGGGGCGCTGCGGTTTGTGTCCATCCGGTACTCGGGCAAGGCGCTGGACGCGAACAAGGAATTGAACGCGCTCTCGCTGGCGGGGGTGGGCCGGGGGACGGTGCTGGAGTATGTGGAGGTGTACGCCGGGGCCGACGACGGCTTCGAGATCTGGGGTGGGGCGGTCAACAGCCGCTACCTGGTGGCGGCGTACTGCTCGGACGAGATGTTCGACATGGACCAGGGGCACGAGGGCAAGCACCAGTTCTGGTTCGGCCTGCAGGGCATCACGGGGGACGAGGGGGTCGAGTTGAACGGGCAGCCCTCGGGTGGCAGCAACGTGAACGTGCCGGGGGCGGAGCCGTTGGGGCGGCACCAGATTTACAACGCGACGATCATCGGCGAGGGCGGGGCGGGGTCGGGCAGCGACGCGATGAACACGCGCAGCGACTACCACGGGAGCATCCACAACTCGGTGTTCATGCAATTCCAGGGGCGGGATCAGGTGTCGAGCGTGCCGACGTACAACGGGACGGTGACGCACAATCTGTTCTGGGAGAACGTGGGCGGCCGGGGCACGGTGGTGGAGGTGGACAACGCCTTTGCCGACCCGCTGCTGGCGATGATTGATCGCGGGCAGAATGAGAAGCTCGATCCGCGGCCGGCCGCCAACAGCCCGGTGTTCACCGGCGCCAAGGAAGCCCCCAAGGACGGCTTCTTCATCGCCGCCCCCTACAAGGGCGCGTTCAAGGACGCGCAGTGGGCGCTCGACTGGACCGCGTTAACGGACAATGGTCATCTGAAGCCCGTGGCCCTGGCGTTGGTTAGCGAGCAGCCGAAGCCGGCCGAACCCGGTCTGACCAACCTGTGGCAGGTTGTTTCGAACAATCCGGACCTCAGCACCCTCAAGACCGCGATCGAGGTGGCCGGGTTGAAGTCCGCCCTTGAGGGTACCGATCCGCTGACCGTGTTTGCCCCGAACAACGCGGCTTTTGCGGCCCTTCCGCCGGGAACATTGGAGGGGTTGCTGAACAACCCGGCGCAACTGTCCGCCGTGCTCACTTACCACGCCCTGGCCGGGGCTCGCACTGCTGAGAGTCTAACTCCGGGGGATTATCCCACCCTTCAGGGCGCCAACGTGACCGTGACCAAACCCGAAGGCAAGTTCATGGTCAACAACGCCACCGTGCTGACCGCCGACGTGTTGGCCAGCAACGGTGTGGCCCACGTGATTGACATGGTGCTGCTGCCGCCCGCGCCACCGCAGCCGCCGCTGCTCAGCGCCACGCGTGACGGCAACAACCTGGTCCTGACCTGGACCGGCTCCGGCGCCTCGTTTAAGGTGCAGAGGAAGGTCAGTCTTGGCGATGCCAACTGGACTGACGTGGCGACCACGGCGGAAAATACCTACACCGTGCCTATCGAGGGCGAGGCCGCCTTCTATCGCGTCGTTACCCCATAGGTTTACGCGCCGCGCGCATGCCGGCTTGGACCCGGAGCGCGGCGAACGACGGAGTTGTGCAGGGGGAGGGCCTTCGGGCCCTCTCTTCATTTTTTCGCAGCCCATGTTCCGAGTGGGGCCAGTGCCGGGATGAATCGCCGGGGCACAAAAAACGGGCAGCCTCGGTCAAGCAGTGTGTAGTCCGACTCAGCCCGGTTGCCGATACTGAACCGCAAAACCGCTTTGCACGTAGATGCGGCTGAGCGGGTGATCCAACATTTCAGTGCGACCATGACCACGACCAACGACCGCGCCACCTGGCTCAAGGGGGGCGCCGCCCAGTGCTCCAAACCTCCCGGGAAAACCGCCCGACCCTGGCGGTTGGTTCTGCTGGGCGCGCCCGGCGTCGGCAAAGGTACCCAAGCCGAGTTGCTCCACGAGCGGCTGGGCGCCTGCCAGCTCTCGACCGGCGATGTCTTCCGTACCGCCAAAGCCCTCGATCCGTGTGAGCGCACACCGGCGTTGAACGAGGCCCTCGAGTTCATGCGGCGGGGCGAGTTGGTCCCGGACTCGACCGTGCTGGCCATGGTAAGTGAGCGTCGGGATTGCTTGCGCTGCCAGGGAGGCTTTTTACTCGACGGCTTTCCACGCACCGTACCCCAGGCCGAGGCGCTGGACCGGTTGCTGGCCGAGGAGCGCACCCGGCTTGACGCCGTGATCAGCTACGAACTGGCCCTCGAGAAAATCGTGGCCCGGCTCAGCGGCCGGCGCACCTGTTCGCGGTGCAAGGCGGTGTTTCATGTGACCAACCGGCCGCCCAGGGTGGAAGGCATCTGTGACCACTGCGGCGGCCCGCTCGTGCAACGCGAGGATGACCGCCCCGAGGCTGTGCGTGTGCGCATGGAGACCTACGAAAAAAACACCGCCCCGCTGGCCGAGTACTATCGCCGGCGCGCGCTGCTGCTGCCGATCCCGGCCGAGGGTAGTCCCGAGGAAATCTTTTCCCGCACCGTGGCGGCGCTGTATGCCCGGGACGGCGTGACCGCGCCGGTGCCGTGAAGACGGCAAGCGGACCGTCTGGTTACATTTTCACTTTCCCGCGCGGTTCGTCTATGTTGCCGCCATGCCGCAACGACGCTGGTTGGTGAAGCAGGAGCCCGAGGACTATCCGTGGTCGCGGTTCGTCGCGGAGGGTGGCGCCGCCTGGACGGGCGTCCGCAATTTCCAGGCCCGAAATCACCTCCGTGCCATGCAGCCGGGCGATCGGGTGCTCTACTACCACAGCGGCGCTGAGCGGGCCGTGGTAGGCCTGGCCGAAGTCACCCGGGCGGCCTATCCCGACCCCTCCGCCCAAGACGGCGACTGGGTGGCCGTGGACCTGAAGCCGGTGCGCGCGCTGGCCCGGCCGGTGCCGCTGGCGGAGATCAAGGTGGACCCGGCGTTGAAAAACCTCCCGCTTCTTCGACAGTCTCGCCTTTCGGTGATGCCGGTGAGCGAGGCGGAGTTTGCGCGTCTGCTGGAACTGGCCGGCGCGAAGGATGAACTGAAGTCAACCGGGCCGCGCGCCCGCCGGCGATGAAGATCCGGATCGAACACCTCGGCCTGCCGGCGCGCGATCCCGCGGCGCTCAAGGACTGGTACGTGCGGGTGCTGGGCGCCCGGGTGGTGTTCGCGAACGAAGCCCCACCGCCGGCCTATTTCCTCGCCCTGCCCGGCGGGGAGCCTTTGCTCGAACTTTACACCGCCACCCGGTCCGTGCCGGAGACCGCCGACAACGGCCTCGTCGGCTGGCGGCACGTGGCGTTGCGCGTGGACTCGATTGAAGCCGCGCAAGCCGAACTTGCGGCAAGAGGGGTGCGGTTCGACGGCCCGGTGAAGCCCGCCGGCGGGGGTGGCAGAGTCTTGTTCTTCGCCGACCCCGAGGGCAATCTGCTGCATCTGGTGGAACGCCCGCCGGGCGCGTTCCTCTGAACCCTGCGCCCGCGGCGCCGCCTCCGGCCATGAAGCGCTTTGACGCCATCATCTTCGACATGGACGGCGTGATCGTGGACAGCGAACCCTGGCACGAGCGCGCCTTCCGGGAGATTTTCCACGAGTTGGGTTACGGTGAGACCCACGGCATTGATTTCCGGTCCTACATCGGCCGGTCCGACCGCGCGCTGTGGCTGGACTTCATCGAGAAACACCAGCCGCCGCATCCGCTCGAGGAGCTGCTCGCCGCCAAGCAAAATCGGCTCATCGCGCTGCTGCGCCGCGAGCAACCCATCTTTGAAGGGCTGCCCGATCTGCTCGCAAAGCTGGCGCCGCACTACCAACTCGCCGTCGCCTCCGGCTCGAATCACCCGGTCATTGACGAGGTGCTGGCGATGAAACAGCTTCGGCGGTTCTTCACCGTGGTGGCCAGCACGCAGGACGTCGGCAAGACCAAGCCCGCGCCCGATGTGTTCCTGCACGCGGCCAGGTTGCTGGGCGTGCCGCCGGCCCGCTGCTGTGTCATTGAAGATTCCGCGGCGGGCGTCACCGCGGCGCGCGCCGCCGGCATGGAAGTGATCGCCCTCACACATTCCCTGCCGCGCGACCAGCTCGCCCACGCGACTCACGTCGTGGACACGTACGAGGAAATCGAGCGGCTGTTGCTGCCAACCGCGCCGTCGCCCGCCGCGGCGCCGGCCTCGAAATCGTCCCCGCAGCATCCGTTGCTTTGAGTGGCACGAATCCGCACGAATAACGGCCGGGATGGTTCCGCAAATTCGTGTCCCGTGGGCTCATTCGTGGTTTCCACCAACCCGGTCTGGATGAGGCTCACAGCCGATATTGCGGAATTTTCATCCACTCCCCGCCCTTGAGGGCGGACTGGTGGGCCACGATCCCCGCCACGGTCATGTTCAAGGCCAGCGCCACGTCCACCAAGGGCCGTCGGTTTTGCAGGATGGCGGTGACGAATTCGTTCATGAGATGGCCGTGCGAGCCGCCGTGGCCGCCGGCCTCCACTTTTGGCGGTAGCGGCGGGCGTTTCGTGTCCGGCAGCTTTTTCTCCGGGCCTTCGTAGCGGCCGTGGAAGCTGCCGCGCTGGCCGCGCACCCGACCGCGTTCGCCCTCGTCGCCGGGCGTGTCCCAGCTCACCGCCATGCGGGACATGCCGCCTTCGCTGGTGCGAAACAGCGCGATCTCCGTGCCGAACGGATTCCGGTACCGGTTGTTGGCCGGCTGGAGGTGTTCGATGCGGCTGGGCATGCCCAGGCAGGACACCTCGGTGAAGCTGCCGCCGGTCACGCCCAGGTGGTAGGCGTTCGAATGAGTGGGGTACCACTGCGGCGGCAGGCCCACCCGCCAGTCTTTGAACGACGGGATGGGTTGCTCCATGTAGTGGTAGTACTCGCCTTCCGAGTACACGATTTCGCCCAACAGCCCGGCCCGGTAGAGCGTGCGCATGGCGTGGAGGTCGGCGTGGTAGCAGGAAGTCTCGAACATCATGTAGGTCAGACCGGACTTTTTGACCGCCGCAAAGAGCTGGTCGGCTTCCTCGAGTGAGCCGAACACCGCCGGCACGGCGCAGGCCACGTGTTTGCCCTGCTCAAGCGCCAGGATGCAGTGGCGCGCGTGGCCGGGGGCATCCGTGGCCACAAAGACCGCCTCGATGCGGTCGTCCTTCACCAACTCCTCGAGCGAGGGATAGGTCTTCTCACAGCGACACGCCTTGGCCAGGCCCACGCAGCGTGCGGGGATCAAGTCGCTCACCGCCACGATCTCGACGTTCGGATGGTCCTGGAAACTGAAGGCCGCCCCAAACTGGCACACGCCGTAGCCCACGATGCCGACGCGCAGGCGCCGGTCCGAAACCGGTTTCCAGTCCCGAGAGGTGTCGGGATCCGCAGGCGATTTTTCGAACCCTGCAATCGGGATCTCCTGAGCGCGGGAAGACACTGCGGCGGCGGCGCTCACCCCAAGGGTTTTCAGAAACGCGCGGCGGGTGGTCCCAGGCGACGCGGAAGTAGCGGGAGATTTCATGCCGGCGTGGTAGCGCCGGCTGCGGCTTTTGTCACGCTCGACAGTGAAGACAACCTGCGGCGGGCCGCATCGCGCCATTGCTTGCGCCCGCCGCTGAGGTTGGGTGGTGCAAGCTGTGGCGGCGGCCATCCTGAATCCAAGCGGCAACCATCTGGGTTGCCGAATAAAGGCGGCCGCGGGCGGAGTCGCCTGCCTGCCAGGGCTGGCGGACACGATGCCCAGACGCGACGGTTCGGCAGGTTATCATCCACCTGTCGGGTCGCCCGCTCCGAACCGCAGAAGTTTCTTTCCAGCCGTCGGTGAGCTTTTCACCATGCCGCCATGACCACTTTCGGCCATCTCCGTCAGCGATTGCTCGCCGTGTGGCTGTGCGCCATGCCGGCGTTTGCCGCGGGCCCGGCCACTGCCGAATCGCGCTTCCGTGTGGACCTCCCGCCGGCGCCGTTCGCCACCGCGCTGCTCACGAACTCACCCTTTGGCATCAACACCGCCCTCGAGCCCGGGCAGCCCGACCTCGAAAACCACCTGCAGGCCATGCAGGACCTCGGCGTGAAATGGGGCCGGCAGGACTTCACCTGGCGTCGCATCGAGCGCGCGCCCGGCGAATACCAGTGGCAGGCCTACGACGACCTGGTTGAGAAGATGCGCGCGCACGGCATTCAAGTGCTCGGCTGCCTGGCCTACGCGCCCTCGTTTCACAATCCCGCCACGCCGGCCGGCGCGGATGCGTACGCGAAATTCGCGGAGGCCGCCGCGCGCCGTTTTGCCGGGCGGGTGGATTACTGGCAGATCTGGAATGAACCCAACGGTGGGTTCTGGAAGGGCAGCCCGGAGGACTACGCGCGGCTGCTCGCCGCGGCCGGGCCGGCCATTCGTTTGGCGAACCGCCAGGCCAGGATCGTGGCACTCAACATGGCGTTTTGCGACGTGCTCTGGGCCGGGCGGGTGCTCAAGCAGGTGCCGGCGAACGCCTACGACATCGTGGCCTTTCACCCCTACCGCCCGCCCAACGCGCCGGAGGACAAGTTCGACTGGTGGACGCTCGATCAATACGTCAAGAGCTGGCACGCGGGCGACCTGCCCACCAATTACGCGCTGGTGAACATGACCTTCCTCGAGCAAACCGGTGAACTGACGCGCCTGCTCCGGCAACTCGGTGCGCCCAAGCCGCTCTGGGTCACGGAAATCTGCTGGAACTCGCACATCCACCCGTACGGTACCAGCGAGTTGCGCCAGGCGGACCTGGCCGTGCGCTTCCACGTCCTTGCCCTCGCCTCGCGGCACATCGAAAAGGTGTTTTGGTGGACGCTGCGCGACCAGGGGGTGCGGCAGTTCGACCAGGCGGACATGGTGGGACTGGCGCGCTTCGATCTTTCGCCCAAGTATGCCTTCGCGGCCTACGCCTGGATGACCCGCCAGCTCGAGGGCAAACGCTGGGTGCGCAACGACGCCTTCGGTCCGGAGGTTTTTGTGGTGGTCTTCAACGACGAGGCCCGGAAGGAGGACGTGCTGGTGGCCTGGGCCAACCAGCCGGTGGCCTACATCCGCGTGAATACTCCCGAGGCCGGGCTGACGTTCTACGACATCTTCGGCACGCGGCGCTTTGTGGAGCACGATCCCATCCGCACGGGCAGCCTCACCGTGCCGATAAGTGAAAGCCCGATCTACATCGTCGGGCCGTTAGGCCTGAAGGCCACCGTGAAGCCCGCTCCGGGCTGGTGAGGAGCGCTTCAGGCTTGCGGGATAAGCCGGGCGCGGCGGGCGAGTGTGCGAACGGCGTTGCCGGGGTGCGCAGTCCGGGCCGGTTTTAAGCTTGCCATGCGGGAGTGGTGAAACGAGGTACCCGGCGGGAAAGTTCGCGCGCCCTTGTAACTCATTTAACCACTCCCGCCCCCTCACCGCACCCATTCCACGATGATCTGCTTCACATCGCTGACGCCGATCTGCACCAGCGAGGCGTTCTGGTACAGCGCCAGGTTCGGTTTTACGGCGGGCATGTCGGCCAGTTCGCGCTGGCGTTCGAGTTCGTGGACCGCCAGCACGTCCAGCGCCACCGGATCGGTGCTGAACCAAAGCTGGTTTAGCACGGCCGCGTAATGTAGCAGCGTGCGTTCCTCGCCGTAATATTGCGCCAGCAAGGCGTCGGTCACGTTGAGCACCACGCGGTCTCCCAAGATGGGCAGCGCGCAAATCTCGGGCACCGCCACCGCCAGCCGGCCGGGGTCGCCGGTGAACCGGAGCGTGTTGTCCACGCTGCCCAGCGCCAGGCTCATCAAATGGCCCGAGACGCTGGTCTGGTTGTGGTTGAGCAGCGGGGTGACGCTGATGATTTTGGTCATGCCGGAGGTGACCAGCCGGCTCACATAGGAGCGCCGCCCCAGCGATTCACGCCGGAGTTCGAACTCGAGGTCGCCATGTACCAACTGGCCAAGGATCGCGTTCTCGTAAAACTCGTTGGTGTCGTAACCCGCCTCCACCGCGGCGGCCACCCGCACACCTTGCCGCGCCGCCAGCTCCTCAAAGCCCGCCTGCCGCAAGCTCAGCATCTGCTTGTCCCAGATGACGACCCGAGCCGGCGGGTGGCCGGCCGTGAGCAGGCTCGACACCAGCGCCTCGACCACAGCCGGGCGTGTGCCGCTGTACCGGCCGGGCGTGGAGAGCACCTTGATGCCCACCGTGTCCTGCGTGCTGACGAGGCTGCGCCAGGCCTCTTCCGGCGTCGGTTTGCCGGTCAGGTTGGTCAAGCCGCGGTCCACCATGCGCCGCAGAACCTCCGGCTGGGGCTTGTAAGCCGCCGTGGCGGCCGCATCCTCGACCATCACCACGCGCGCTCGGGCGGGCGCGGGCATGGCGAAGACCGGCGGGGACGGGGGCCGCAGTTCCGGCACGGACGGTGTGGGCGTGTCCCCGCCGCTTGCGAAGCCCGCCCAGGCCAGCAGGAGCGCGGCAAGCACGCAAAAATGTGGGTTCCTTGACTCGCCTGACATGGGGTGTTACCACCGGGCGACATGTTGGCCGCCCTAAAGCGGAGGCAGTTATCGGGCCTCTCCCGTGGCTTTGGCAAGCTTGACCGCCCCGCCGCATCGCCGCCTCCCATCCGCGCTTCCGGCCGGCCGGGCGTTGGGTGGATGACCATGTGCGCCATCATGGTGTTGCTGGCTGCCATCGGTTGTGGGCCGCAAGGCCGCGACCAGTTGTTGCTGGGCCAGCGGTTGATTCGTGAAGGCCGGCCGGCCGAGGCCATCGAGCCGCTCCAGGCCGCGGCGCGGGCCTTTCAAACCAATACCGTCGCCGTCGCGCAGATTTTGAACTACCTCGGTCTGGCTTATCACCAGGCTGGTCGCCCCGCCGAGGCCGCGCAAGCCTACCAGGCGGCGCTCGACAAGGACTTCAACCTCTTCGCCGCCCGCTACAACCGCGGCGCCCTGTTCTTCGAGCAAGGCAATCTGCCCGCCGCCATCAACGAGCTGACGACATACACCTCACACCAGCCGAAGGACCCCGCCGGCTGGCTGCTGCTCGGCAAGGCCCAGCTCCGCGCCGGCTTGTACGACGCCGCGGATCGCAACCTCCTCCAGGCGCTCCGCCTCAATCCCACTGCGCTACAGCAGGCCGAGGCGCTGAACGCCCTGGGCATGGGCCAGGCCCAGCGCCGCCGGGCGCGCGAGGCCTTCCAGTACTTCGAGGCCGCGCTCAACCGCGTCACCAATTATCCGCCCGCCTTGCTCAACCAGGCGGTGCTCTCGCAGCAGTTGCAGGACCGCAACTTCGCCCTTCAGAAATACGCCGCCTATCTGGCGGCGGCCGGCAACGCGCCGAACGCCGACACCATCCGCGCGCTCACAAACCAACTCGCCAGCCAGATTGCACTGGCGCTCAGACCGGCGCCGTCGCTCACCAATCAAACCCCGACCACAAACCTGGTTCTAAACACCCGCACCGCCGGGCCGCCACCTGTCGCACGTACCTCCCCACCGCCCATGCTGGCCCAAAGCTCCACGCCGCCCGCAGTCGCGCGCACCAGCCCGCCGCCGGGCGAGGTGACGGCGAAGCCGCCGCCGGTTTCGAGCAACCTGGTCGCCCAAGCCGCGCCGCCCGCCACGAAGCCGTCCGCCGAAAATGCCGTTCCCCAGCCTGCCGAAACCCGGCCGCCGCGCGGAGAGCTCACCAACGCGGTGGCGGCCGTGGTCGCGCCAGCCACCCCGCCCGCGCAACCGGAGCCGCCGCTGGAACGGGTTCAACTTGACGCGGAGCCGGAGCTCAAGCCGGCGGTGGACATCGCGCTCGCACGCCCGGCCGCGGTCGCTTCACCCACCAACGTGGTGTCTCCCGCGCCCACGCCCGCCGCGGCTGGTTCTGCCATGACTTCGCCCCCCGCCACGACCCCGGCGGCGGAAGCGGAGAAAGAGACTCCGCCCAAGCGTTCGCTGATCGCGCGGCTCAATCCGCTGAATTTATTCCACGGCGACGACGATCCGGAAAAGGCGCGTGAGCGTGAGGCGAAAAAAGCGGCCGAGCAGGCGCGCAAGGCGGAAAAGGAAGCGGCGAAGAAGCGGACCACGCCCGTGACGCGGCAAACCGCGTCGGCGCCTGCTCCCGCTCCCCCGGCCCCACCCCTCCCGCCCACATTCACCCGCTATGCCTACAACGCGCCTGCCGCGCCGCAGCCCGGCAACCGCAGCGAATCGGAGCGGCTGGTGGTGGAAGGCCTCGCCGCGCACAAGGCCGGCCGGCTCGGTGAGGCCCAGGCCGCATACGCGCGCGCCGTCCGGGCCGATCCGGCGAACTTTCAGGCCCAGTTCAACCTGGCCGTGGCCGCTTACGAGAATCAGGATTGGGCGCGTTCCCTGGCGGCTTACGAGCTGGCGCTGGCGCTGGCGCCGGACGACACCCGCGCGCGGTATGGCCTGGCGCTCGCACTCGAACGCGCCGGCTATCCGCTCGACGCCGCCTCCGAGCTGGAGCGAATCCTCGCCCGTGAACCCGGCAACGTGGACGCCCACCTCGCGCTGGCGAATTTAAGCGCCACGACGCTCGGCGACACGGTCCAGGCGCGGCGGCACTACCTGAAGGTGCTGGAGCTTCAGCCGAACCACCCGCAGGCCGGCCTGATCAAGCGCTGGCTCGGACCCGCTTACCGGCCGTGAGGCGCAGGAGTGAGGGGGCAGAAGCCAGCGCTCAATGGTCGGTGTCAGAAGCTGAGAGTCAAAAGCCGGCATTCAGGCATCCGCCCTCTGCCATCCGCCCCGCACCCTTAACTCACCGCACAGTCAGGCGGTTGGAACGCTGCTGCCCGCCTTCAGGGCGGCGAGTTCTTTTTCGAGTTCGGCGACGCGGCGGATCAGTTCCGGCAGGCGTTCCGTCAGGACCATCTGCCGTTTCATCTGCGTGGCCGGACGGGCCGGCGACCCAAACCAGACCTGGCCGGCCGGGACGTTCTGAATCACTCCTGACTGCCCGGCGATGACCGCGCGGTCGCCGATCGTGAGGTGGCCCACCACGCCCGCCTGGCCGGCGATGGTCACGTAATTACCCAGCCGCGAACTGCCGGCCACGCCCGCCTGTGCCACCAGGATGCAGTGCTGGCCCACGACCACGTTGTGGCCGATCTGGACGAGGTTGTCCACCTTGGTGCCCCGGCCGATGACCGTGGCCCCGAGCGTGCCGCGGTCCACGGTTACGTTGGCGCCCAGTTCGACGTCGTCTTCGATCACCACGTGGCCCACCTGCGGGATTTTGCGATGCGCCCCGCCGTCCAGCACGTACCCAAAGCCGTCCGAGCCCACCACCACGCCCGCGTGGAGCCGCACGCGCTTGCCCACCCGCGTGCCGGCATAAAGCGTCACGCCCGGGAACAGCCGCGTGTCTTCGTCGAGGCTGCTGTCCTCGCCCACGTAATCGCCGGCCATGAGCACCACGCGGGCGCCGATTTGCGCGCGCTCGGCCACCACGCACAGGGGTCCCACGTGGGCGGTGGCATCCACGCGGGCGCCGGCGGCCACCACGGCCGTGGGGTGGATGCCCGGCGCAAAGACCGGTTCGGGATAAAACCACGGCAGCACGCGCGCGAAGGCGATGCGCGCGTTGGGCACGCGGATCAAGGTCTTGCTCGAGGTCAGGTCCGCGGCCACGAGGATGGCGGCGGCCGCGCTGGTTTCGGCGCGCGCGAGATGCTTCGGGTTTTCGGCCCAGGTCAGATCGCCCGGACCGGCGTTGTCGGCCGGCGCAAAACCGGTGAGGCGCACGGCCGGGTCGCCCACGACGCGGCCCTGGAGGCGTTCGGCAAGTTCGGCGGCGGTGAAGGCGGGCATGGCGAGGTTCAAGTGCCGCGTTCGCTGATGATGCGGTTGGTCTCGTCCAGCACGACGACTTGGGGCTCCCAGCCGCGGGCGTCCACTTCCTCGACCAGGGCGAAGCTCATGATGGTCAGCCGGTCGCCCACCTGGCCGCGATGAGCCACGGCGCCGTTGAGCACTATGTCGCCCCGGCCACGCGGGCCCGGGATGGCGTAGGTTTCGAAGCGCGCGCCGTTGTTCATGTTGCCGCACAGGATGCGCTCGTACGGCCGGAGCCCGGCGCGCTCGAGCAGGTCTTCGTCAATGGTCAGGCTGCCCTCGTAGTTCACGTTGGCGGCCGTGACGCGCGCGCGGTGGATTTTCGACTTGAGCAATTGTATGAGCATAACCGGCGGGCGGGCGGCCTCGCCGTGTGGGCAAATTCGCAACCCGGCCCCGCCAAGTCAATCTCACGGCGGGCCGGGTTCGGAGACGGGCGCGGCCTGTGGATCATTATTATCGGCCGGCATACGTTGCAGACCCCGGAGTTGGGAGCGCACCAGCCGGGCGGTCATCTCCAACTCGAACTCCGAGATGCCCAGGCGCCGGTGGTCCACGTCGAATGCCGTGAGCCAGCGGTCTTCCACCGGCTGGTAACCCAGCGCCCGGCGGAGCCGGTATTCCAGGTCGGCCATGTGCCCGGCGCCGTAAAACACGGCCACGGACGCCGGTGCGGGTCGCCGGGCCAGCGCGGCGCGCGTGTCCCGCACCACCGCTGCGTTGCGTTCCTCGACCAGCACCCGCATGAGCCGCTGCAAGCCCGGTGGCAGACCCGCGATCTGGGTGAGGTCGTTCGGCAACTGGCCCAGCACCTCGATCAAGGCCACTTTCGTGGCTGCCTGAAGGCGCGGGCTCGCAGCCAGCAGGGAGACGCCCAGCCGGGCCAGCCCGCCCAGCAGGCCCTCCCCGCTCATCGCCTGCACCAGCGCGTCGAACTCGACCGCACCCGCTTGCGGCTGGCCGCCGGGCGTGGGCCTGACCAGCTCGTTGGTCGTTCCGCCAAACACGCGGGCAAGCTGCTCGAGGCTGAGGTCGCTGTTCCGGAAGTGCGGCCGCTGGTAATTGATGGCGTCGAGCTGGAAGGTCAGCCCCAGCGCACGCGCCAGGTCCGCCTGCAACGAATAGCCCTCGTGCCGGACCGGCGGGCCGTCGTCGCCGGAGCGGATGGCCTCGAACAACACCACCGTCTGCCCGTCCAGGAAGTCCTGCAAGGCCGTGTAGTAATTGCTGCTGCCGATGTGCGTGACCGCGACCAGCCAGAGGTCCGCGCCGGGGCCCCGCACCGGCACGAGCCGGCGCAAGGCGACCTCGAGCGCGATCACGCCGTTGGTGTTCTTGAGTGACCGCAGGTAGGGCCGCACCTCGTCCACGCTGGCCGGCTGGGCGGCGGCGGCGGAGCAGCCGGTCAGGCACCACCCGGCAAGGGTGACCAGGGCGGCCAGACACTGGAACGTTCCGCGTTTCATCGCGCCGCCCAAAATGCCAGCAGTCGGGCCGGGATGCCAGCGGGGGTTTGGCGAGGTTGCCGGCAGCGCCGGTCAAAACGCGCGGCTAGCCGTGGTGACGGCATGTCTCCGGGCAACTTTCAGGCCGCCGGGTCTTTGGGCATCAGGAACCACAGGATCAGGTACACGAGGATTCCGGGGAACGCGGCGCTGAGAATCGAGACCAGCACATAGACCAGCCGGACCCGGAAGGGTGACCAGCCCAGGTAATGGGCCAGCCCGCCGCACACCCCGGCGATCACGCGGTCTTTCGTGGAGCGGGTGAGTTTCATGACCGGGGTGGAACGGCGTGCGTGCTTGTGCGTTCAGCGGGTCAAGGCGAGCGCGGCGGCAGGTGGACGGCGGCCTGTCCTCGGGGCCGGCCGATGAAGAAATAGATCAGCGCACCGATCAGGTTCACGAAGACGATGACGATCACCCACACGATGCGCTCGGAGTCGTTCAGGCCGCGGTTTTGGATGGCATGGATCAGCATCCACAGCCAGAAGGCAAACAGCGCCAGCGATACCGGTAGAAACACCAGCATCAGGACGAGTTCGGCAATGCCGAGAAAGGCGAGGCAAGTGGTCATGGCTTCAAGTTGTTTGAGGTCGCTACGCGGCAGTCGGCTCAGCCACGGCCGGCGCGGGGCAAACACCCCGAGGGCGACGCGATTGGATGGGAGTCAGGGCCTGCACAAGGACTCCGAAGTTTACGGGCGACAGGATGGCACACCCGCCGCCCGGCCGGAAGCGCAAAGGCGGGTCCGTCGGCCCGGCAAACGGTTTGACTTGGTTTTTTGCGAAACTTAGATTCTGCGCAATGCTGGCGACTCACACGACCGCGGCCGCCGTCCCCGAATCTGCCGCGCCCGCTCCGGACCTTTCGCTGTCCTGGCGGCATATCGTTGCCCCGGTGCAGCCGTTTCTGCGCGCGGTCGAAAGCCGGCTTTCCGCCCAGATCGCGGCCTTTGAGCCGGAGCTTGAGGTGTATGCACGTTACGCGCTCAGCAGCCAGGGCAAACAGCTCCGGCCCGCCCTGGTGGGACTGAGCGCCGAGGCCGCCGGCCGGCTCCACGACGACCACGTGACCGTGGCGGTCATCATTGAGATGGTCCACCTGGCCACGCTGGTCCACGACGACGTGATGGATGCCGCGGCGATGCGCCGTCGTCGGCCCACCCTGGCCGCGCGCTGCGGCGCCGCGACATCCGTCCTGGTGGGCGATTGCCTGTTTGCGCACGCGTTGGTGCTGGCGGCCAGTTTCCCCACGCCGGACGTGTGCCGTGCGGTGGCGTCCGCGACCAAAATTGTTTGCACCGGGGAGACCATTCAGACCGAGCGACCGGGCCGTCTGGGTCTGAGCCGCGAGGAGTATTTCCGCATTCTGCGGATGAAGACGGGCGAATTGTTCGCGCTCTCGTGCGAACTGGGCGCGCGGCTGGCCGGCGCCGGCGCCGAGGAGCAACGGGCCCTGCGCGAATACGGCATGGAGCTGGGTACCGCGTACCAGATTTACGACGACTGCGTGGACCTGTTCGGTACCGAGTCGCAGGCCGGCAAATCGCTCGGCACCGACCTGCTCGGCGGCAAGCTGACGCTGCCCTTGTTGGTGGCTGGCGAGCGCGCCCGGGGCGGCCGCCACGCTGAGTTGGAGCGGCTGTTGACCCCCTGGCACGCGGAGAACCTGCCCCGGCTGCGCGAGCTGCTGGAGGAAAGCGACGCCCTCACGGAATGCCGGCAGGTCATCCACAGCTTTTGCCGACGGGCGGGTGAAGCCTTGCAGGGTCTGCCGCCCAGCGCCGGTCGCCGCGCGCTGGTGGCGGCGACGGATTTTCTGGCCCGCCAGACCGACACCCTCGGAACCGGCGACGGTTCCTGATTTCTGACCGGCGCCATGCCGCCCACCGCCCCAGGGATCCCTCCCACCCCGGCGGTCGCCCCGACGAGCGAGCCCGCCGAGGACGCCGAGTTGGTGCGCCGGGCGCAGGCCGGAGACCTCGAGGCCTACGATGCGCTGGTGCGCCGGTACCAGGAGCGCATATATGGTGTGGTGTACCACATGACCTCGAATCACGAGGACGCGGCGGACCTGGCGCAGGAGGCGTTTGTGCGCGCCTACCGGGCGCTGGCCAGTTTCAAGGGGGATTCGAGCTTTTTCACCTGGCTGTATCGCATCGCGGTGAACCAGACCCTCAACTTCCTCAAGCAGCGCCGGAATCGGGGGCACCTGAGCCTGAATGACCTCGATTTCCAGGCCGAGAACGATCCGGACATCGTGGCGTTGATCTCAGAGAAAACCCCGCGGCGCGAGACCAGCCTGCGCGAGCTGCAGGAAAGATTGAACACCGCGCTGCAGAAGCTGTCTGTACAGCACAGAATGGTGGTCACCCTGCATGACATCCAGGGCCTGCGGCACGAACAGATTGCCGAGATCATGAATTGCAACGTGGGCACCGTGCGCTCGCGGCTGCATTACGCCCGGCAGCAATTGCAGGCCTATCTGGCCGACTGGAGGCAGTGACATGAATCCGGGAGACGACAATTTCGACGAGCTACAGCGGCTGCTGGGCTGGAAACGGCACGAGGTGCCGCCGCCCGGCTTCTTTGTCACGTTCCCCGAGCGGGTGCGCGCCCGGCTCAGCCAGCCGGTCCGCGCGCCGGACCCGTCGTGGTGGGAGCGGTTGTTGACCGGGGAGCTGTGGCGTCCCGCCCTGGCGGGCGCTTGCGCGCTGGCCGCAGGCGGCCTCTTAATCTGGCAGTTCAATGCGGGCGTGCGGCCTCCGGCCCCGGCACCGGGATTGGTCCGCCAGGACCTCTCCGCGCCCGGAGCGGGGGTGCTTTCGGAGCCTCCGCCCACCGTGTTTCAGCGGCAGCTTCCCGCCACGCTGGCAGGTTTCGGGCAGTTGAGCTCCGATGCGCCCAGTAGCATGGCGCCGCGAGGGTTGTTCGCTCCCGGCGCCGGTCTGCGCGGTTCTCTGACCCAAGCTTCGGCCACGGGCTATCCGCAAGCGCTCACGGTGACGGGGGTGAATCTGGGCGGACCGGAAGCGCAGTAGGTTGAGCCAAGGCTGACAAGAATGCCCGCGCTCTCCGGCGCGGGGTTTCAGGTTCACCAGCTTGGTCCCGGCAATCCGAAATGGATCTCACGGGTCTTAGATTTTCCCGGGCACGCGCCAGGACCGGGGTTCCGAACTGGAATGCGCTGGCGCCGATTTCCACGGGGCTGAAAACGGGTCCTCAGTAGGTTCGCACCAAGACCAGACTCTGTCCCGCGGCGGTGAGGATCAATTCGTCCTGTTCCAGCACCGCCGTGCCGCGGCTTTCCCTCCCCTGCTCGTTCTGGATGGTGACCTTGTAGCGCAAACTGGAGCCCTCGCGCTCCCAGGTGCCCTTGCCGGCCAGGTTCGCTCCGGGCACGGCCGGCATGGCGGGAGCTGCCGGAGCCGCATCCGGCGCCGGGGCGGCTTCGGGCCCCCGGCGCATGAGGCCGTAGCGTTCCGCATAGCCGGGCGGCAGTTGTTGTACGCCGGAGGCCTGCTGCTGAGCTTGTGCCGCGGCTTCGGCGGCCTTGCGAGCCGCTTCGATGATCTGCCGCGCTTGCTCGCTCAATTCCACGCGAAGCAACAGGCTCTTGTCCGGCGCCGCCATGACAGTGAGTTGCGGTATCCAGACCATGAGCAGTTGCTTGAGCTCCGACATCTGCTTGGGCGGCATGTCCGGATTCTTGCGGCGGGCCAGGGTGAACGTGGCGTGCGGGTCCAACTGCCACCAACCCAGAATCTTTTCCTCGTCGTATTTGGCCGACTTGCCGGTCTTGAGATACTGGTAAAGGTCCTTCAGCGACAGGGCCTCCAGTTCGCCCATCACCTCCGGGTTGTTTAGCAGGGCGACGATCTTGGGATGCTTGATCACCTCCAGCACGGGCCCGCGCGTCTGGAGGAGATTCAACAACGCGGTGTCGGTGGCGATTTCCTTGAACTCCGGTCGCTCGCCCCAGGCCAGAAACGCCGGGTAATTCGCCAACCGCTGCTGCAGCGCGGCGTAGTTCTGATAAACCAGCCCCGTCACGTCACAGGCCAGGTAATAATTTTCCGGCATCGGGTCCAGCGCGGCCAGGGTGCGATCCAGGCCCGTCGCGGTGATGTCCTTGCGGGCCGCGCTCAAAAAGCGTTGCAGCGCCGGGCTGTCGTCCCCGGTCACCTGCACCGCCGGATAGCCGAGAATGTAAATGACCAGGCCGACCAGCAGCGAGTAGATCACGCCGCCCACCAGGCCCACCACCAGCCCCAGGCGCTGGTTCAACCGCTCGAAGCGCAGCCGGGTGTAGTCGTCTGTGGCGTACTTGAAATGCAGCATCACCTTGTGATGCACCAGAAAGGACAGGCCCACGAACAGCAGGGCGATCAGGAGGAAAACCACCACCGGCGGCAACAGCACCGCCCAGAACGGGTGCGTCAATCCCACCTTGGGCACCAGCGGCTTGAGCAACGGTGCCAAGGGCAGGGCCAGGAAGCTGGCGAGGATCACGCCGACCAGCGCGACGAGCGACCGGATGGCGCCTTTGTAGTAACTCGTCAGCCCGAGAACGACGAAGATCGCGATGATAATCAGCCAGAGCAACATGCCGGCAATGTAGGCGCGGACCCTGGCAAACGCACGTGAAAATTGGCCGGCAATTCGGGTATTGCAGAGGTGAAACCCGACATGCGGGATCAGCCTGATCCGCACGACTGAGGGCGGGCCCCAGCCGGGACGATTCAATTACGGCCGGGGAACAAAGGCACCCGCGCGTACTGACCGGCACCCCCCGCAGTCACAAACCGCCCAGGTAGCGATCTACAGCCGCCCCCGGGGCGTTCCTGTTTTTAACAGCATCGCTCCGGCTCAGCCCGATCTCGCCGCACTCGGAGCCAGCGGCGACCCGGCTCTTCAGCCGCTGGACGCCTCATTCCGCAGCGGGCGTGCGCTGGTGGCGGAGCAGCCACTCGTAAAGCTTCGGGTTCGCGTAGGTCTCCGTCCACGAATCGTGCTGGGCCTCCGGGTACACGGTCAGTTCCACTTCGCGTACCCCAGCCTTGCGGAGCGCGTCCACCATGCGTTCGGACTCCACCAGCCGCACCACCGGGTCCTTCGCCCCGTGAAAGGCCCACACTCCCAGCGAACGCAGCGCTCCGGCTTTCTTGGGGTCCGCCAGCAAGGCCTTGAGCGGATCGCCACCGCCGCAGATCGGCACGATGGCCGCGAAGCGTTCGGGATGGGCGAGGCCCAGACTCCAGGTCCCGTAACCGCCCATGCTCAAGCCGGTCAGATAAACCCGCGTCGGGTCCACGGGCTGCGTGGCCAAGATCTCGTCCAGCAAGGCGAGCACCTCATCGTTGTCCCAGACCCGGCCGGCGGGGCATTGCGGCGACACGACGATGAAAGGGAAATCGGGCTGCTCGCGGACGATCTTTGGCGGGCCGTGCTTGGCCACCAGCCAGATGTCGCTGCCGCGCTCGCCGGCCCCGTGCAGGAACAGGATCAAGGGCCACTTCCGGTCCGGCTGCGCGGCGGCTGCCTTGGGCACGAACAACAGGTAGTCCAGCGACACGGTGCGCGTGATCTGTCGGGTGAACTTGCGGACCTGCTGCACGGCGTCGGGCTTCACATCCTGGGCGGTGGCGGGCAACAGACACGCGGCAGCGGCAAGCAGACTGCAGAACGGCTTGGTTGGCATGGCAGGTATGGAGTTGTGACGTTCATTCGGGAAACCGCGGCAAGGCCGGGCCGGATGCCGGCGCGGCAATCCACTGCGGGTTCAGCCGCGCCGCGGGTTCACGCGCGGAGGGTGTCACATGAGCTTGAGCTTGGGCAAGTCCTGCGCGTCCACCAGGCCCACCGGCTCGCGCCGGGCGTTGACCACGATGAGGTCGTCAATGCTGCGCTCGTTGAAAATTTTCAGCGCCTCGACCGCCAGGGCGTCTTCGCGCACGCACACCGGCCGGCGGGTCATCACCCGGGACAACGACCGGCTCAGCACGTGTTCGTCCGCCGCCATGCGCCGGCGCAGGTCGCCATCGGTGAACACGCCCACCAGCCGGCCGCGGGCGTCCACCACGCTCACGCTGCCGGCCTTGGCCCGGGTCATGACCAGCAGCGCCTCCTTGACGGTAAGCGTCTGCGGAGCGACGGAGTTGCGTTCGCCCCGGCGCATGATGTCCTGGATGCGCAGCAACAACGCCCGGCCGATGGCGCCGGCCGGGTGGTGGCGGGCGAAGTCGTGAGGCTTGAAGCCCCGCGCCTGAAGCACGGTCATGGCCAGGGCGTCGCCCAACACGAGCATGGCCGTGGTACTGGTGGTGGGCGCGAGGTTGAACGGACAGGCCTCGCGCGGCACGCGCACGTTGAGGATCCAGTCGCTGTGCCGGGCCAGCGTGGACCGCGGCTGGCCGGTCACCGCCACGAGCCGGACGGCGAAGCGCTTCAGGGCGGGCAGCAGGTTGAGCAGTTCGTCCGATTCACCCGAATAACTCAGCGCGAGCACCAGGTCGCCGTCGTTGACCAGGCCGAGGTCGCCATGCACGGCGTCCACCGGATCAAGCGCCACGGCGGTCGAGCCGGTGCTGGTGAGCGTGGCGGCGATTTTGCGGCCGATGTTGCCGGACTTGCCGATGCCCACCACCACCACCTTGTTGCGACGCCGGAGCGTCTCGATCACCTCCTCGACGACCGCGCTGAACGTGCCGTCCAACTGGCCGCGCACGGCGCGCAGGCCGGCCAGTTCGAGGTCAAAGACCTGCCGCGCGCGGGCCAGGTGCGAGCGCGGCCGGGCGGCGGGGGCGCGGTGCATGGCTACTCGAGGTTCGGATAGGAACCGAGCACCTTTACGAAGACGCAATGCCGGCCCAGCTCGTCCAGCGCCCTGGCCACCTTCGGGTCCGTGGCATGGCCGTCGCAATCCACGAAGAAATAGTACTGCCACGCCTTCCGCTTGCTGGGGCGGGACTCGATCTTGGTCATGTTGATGCGGTACTTGCGGAACGGCGCGATGGCGCCGTGCAGCGCGCCGGGGCGGTCCGCGATGCAGAACATCAGGCTGGTGCGGTCGTGGCCGGTGCGGGGCGGACACTGGCGACCCAGCACCAGGAAGCGCGTGGCGTTCTCGGCGTTGTCCTGGACGTTGTGCTCGAGCACCGGCAGGCCGTACTTCTCCGCCGCCAGCAGGCCGGCGATGGCACCGGCGCCCTTTTCGCGGGCGGCCAGTTCGGCCGAGCGCGCGTTTGACGCGGTCTCGATGATCTCCACGTCCGGCAGGTTGCGCTGAAGCCATTGTCGGCACTGGGCCAGTGACTGCGGGTGGATGTACAGGCGCTTGATCCGCGCGCGCGGGGACTTGCTCATCAGGCACTGGGAGATCGGCATCACGATCTGCGCCACGATCTTCAGGTCGCTGTCCATGAACATGTCCAGCGTGTGGGTGACCACCCCCTCGGTGGAATTCTCGACCGGCACCACGCCGAAGTCTGCGTGCCGCTTGGCCACCTCGCTGAACACGTCGGCGATGGTCTTGAGCGGCAGGTAACGCAGGCTGTTGCCGAAGCGCTGCATGGCCGCTTGATGTGTGAACGTCGCCTCCGGCCCCAGGTAGGCGATGGTCATCGGCTTCTCGACGGCCAGCGCGCTGGACATGATCTCGCGGTAGATCGCGCGGATGCCGTCGTTGGTGAGCGGTCCGCGGTTGAGTTTGGTCACGCGGCTCAACACCGCGCGCTCGCGGTGCGGGGCGTAGATTTCCTCCCCGTGCCGCAGCTTGAGCGAACCGATCTCCAGCGCGCGCCGGGTCCGTTCGTTCAGCAACCGGACGATCTGCTGGTCTAGGCGGTCGATCGCTTTGCGTTGTTCGAGAATGCTCATGGGGACTGCTGATCAGACGTGGCCGGGGCGGCCGGCGGCGCCGGCGGCGTGTCCGGGGCGGCGGGTTCGGCGGACGGCAGGTTGAGCTGCGCGGGCGGCACGGTGGCCAGGCCGGGTTCCACGGTGAGCAAGGTCGGCGGGCGTTCCACGGGAATGCGCCGTAATTCGTCCCCGCCGGGCAGGTCGTCCAGCGACGCCAGGCCGAAGTATTCCAGGAAAGCCTTCGTGGTGCCGTAAGTGATGGGCCGGCCCACGACTTCGGCCCGCCCCACCGCCTCGACCAGGCCGCGCTCGAGCAGCGTCTGCATCACGCCGTCCACCGACACACCGCGAATCTGCTCGATCTCCGCGCGCGTGATCGGCTGGCGGTAGGCGATGATGGTGAGCGTTTCCAGCGCGGGCGGGGACAGGCGCGCCGGCCGGGCACGTTCACCCGCCAGCACACGCAGCCAGGGCGCAAACTCCGGCCGGGCCACGAACTGCCAGGCCTCCGCCACGCACGTCAGACAATAACTGCGCCCGCCGGCCTCCTGCTCGTCGCGCAAGGCGGCAAGCGCGGCGGCGATCTCGTCCGTCTTTGTCCTCTTCAAAGCGCGCACCGCCGGCTCGTCGCTCTGGTCGGCGGCCCGGGCGAGCACCCCTTTGAGATCGGCCACGCTCAGCGGCTTTTGCGAGGCGAACAGGATGGCCTCGAGGACAAGCTTCAAATCGGTCATGGCAACGCGGGGGCCACGGGCGTCGGCGGCACGGCGGGCTCGGCAGAATGGGACTCGTCCGGCGGTGGAGACAACTCCGGGGGCGCGGCTTCGATGGTGATTTCCCCGAAGGCCTCGGTTTGGGTGACCAGCGCCACCCGCAACCGAATCAACTCCAGCAAGGCCAGGAACGTGACCACCACCTCGGCGCGGTGTGTGGCGCCGTCGAACAACGCGGCGAAACGAAAACGTTGCCCGCCGCTTAGTCGCCCTCGCAGTTCCTCGAGCTTCTCGCTCACCGTCCAGCGGTCCTCAACGATTTCACTGGCGTGCCCGCGGGCCTGGAAGCGCTGGAGGACGGCGTTGAGCGCGCCCACGAGATCGAACAGCGAGACTTCCGGCCGGCCGGGCGCGGGCGGCGCTTCCGGCCGGGGCGCCTGGCGCGGGAAGGTCAATTCCTGACGGCGTTCGAGCGCCTGCAATTCCGCGGCGGCGTCCTTGAATTTCTTGTACTCGACCAGCTTGCGGATCAGTTCCCAGCGCGGGTCCTCGAGATCTTCGTCCTCCGGTCCGACCGGCGCCTGCAGGTCGCGGGGCAGCAGCTCGCGGCTTTTGATGAGCATGAGCGTGGCGGCCATGACCAGGAACTCCCCGGCGAGATCGAGATCCAGCTCCTTCATGAGTTCGACGTACTCGATGAACTGGGTCGCCAGCCGGGTCAGGTTGATCTGGTAAATGTCCACCTCCTCCTTCTTCACGAGGTAAAGCAGGAGGTCGAGCGGGCCTTCGAAGACCTTGAACTGGACCTTATATTCGACCATGCCGTCGCGCGGCGCGTGTCAACGAATGAGCGACGCTAGCGGAAGCGCGCGCCGTTGGCAACGACCCGCGTGGCGGGGTCGCGTGGTGGCTGCGGCTGTCAGACGCGCGGTGGCCAACCCCGGGTGGGACGAGTCCACGAGCCCCCAACTCCCGGCCGGGCCGCCGCTTACCGGCCGTCGTGGGACTCCGCCCTCGGAACGGGACCGCCGCTGAGGGTGGACGCGCCGCCGCCACGCCCGACCGTTGCACGGCGCGCGCGCGGGCGTATAGTTTTACATGAAACCCAGGCGCGACAAAGCCGCGCGACGCATCGGAGGCTGATGGCTCTTCCAAACACGAAGTTGGCCGCGCCGGCCGCCGGTCCGCCGACGGCCCGCGGGGGATTGGCTGACGCGCTCGACCGCCATACCACGGTGGGCCGGTTGTGGCGGACCGAAAACGGCAAGGTCCGCTGCGTTGCCTGCGGGCACCGCTGTCTGATCGCGCCGGGCCGGCGCGGCATCTGCAAGGTGCGCTTCAACCGCGACGGCGAGCTGCGCGTGCCCTTCGGCTACGTGGCGGGGGTGGCGTGCGACCCGGTTGAGAAAAAGCCGTTCTTCCACGTCCTGCCCGGTAGCGACGCGCTGACCTTCGGCATGTTGGGGTGCGACTTTCACTGCGCCTACTGCCAGAACTGGATCACCAGCCAGGCGTTGCGCGATGAGGAGGCCAGCACCCGTTTGCATGCGACCACCCCGGCTCAGTTGATAGCCGCGGCGCGGCGTCACGGCGCGCGGTTGATGGTCTCCAGCTACAACGAGCCGCTGATCACGGCCGAGTGGGCCGCCGCGGTCTTTGCCGAGGCGCAACCCGCCGGACTGTTGTGCGCGTTTGTGTCCAACGGCAACGCCACGCCGGAAGCGCTGGACTTTCTCCAGCCCTGGCTGAGGGCTTACAAGGTGGACCTCAAGGGCTTCAACGACCGGCGCTATCGCACGCTGGGCGGCACGCTGGGGCACGTCACCGAGACCATCCGAATGGTCCACGCGCGCGGGTTGTGGCTCGAGGTGGTCACCCTGCTGGTGCCCGGTTTCAACGACGACGAAGCCGAGTTGCGCGAGATGACCCAATTTCTGGCCTCGGTGAGCCCGGACATTCCCTGGCACGTCACGGCCTTTCACCCGGATTACCGGATGTTGGATCCGCGCGCCACGACCATCGCGGACTTGATCCGGGCGGCCGAGATCGGCGCTACCGCCGGCCTGCGTTACGTCTATGCCGGCAACCTCCCGGGCCGCGTGGGCGAGTGGGAGAACACCCGTTGCCCACAATGTCATCGCACGCTGATCCGCCGGCACGGCTTTGCCGTCCTGGAAAATCAACTCGGCGCCGAGGGCCGGTGTCCCGGTTGTGGCGCCCTGGTGCCGGGGATCTGGAGTTACGCCGACCACTCCCCGCCGACGATACAGCCGGCGGGCTCGATGGGCCGCCGGCCACGCCCGGTGGTCTTGTGATGGAGGATTTACCATGCTTAAAACCACCCCCCAATTAATCCGGCCTGCGGCACAGGCCGGCCGCTTCTATCCGGGCAGCCCCACGCGGCTGCAAGCGGACGTGAACGGGTATTTGGAACAGGTTGCCCCCGCCGAGGGCCCGGTACCCAAGGCGGTCGTTGCCCCGCACGCCGGCTACGTGTACTCCGGCCCCATTGCCGCGTCGGCGTTTGTCCGGCTCGCGCCGGCGCACGCGCGGCTGCGCCGGGTGGTGCTTCTTGGGCCCTCGCATTACGAGGACTTCGAGGGCCTGGCGGCCACGGCGGCGGACGCGTTCGCCACGCCGCTGGGTCTCGTCCCGGTGGATTCCGAGGCGATTGAGCGCGCGCTGGACCTGCCGCAGGTCAAGGTGTTCGACCGCGCGCACACGCCGGAGCACTGCCTCGAGGTGGAACTACCCTTCCTGCAGACCGTGCTGGACGAGTTCACCATCGTGCCCTTGCTCGTGGGCCATGCCGACCCGGCCGAGGTGGGCGAAGTCCTTGACGCGCTCTGGGACGGCGAGGAAACCTGCGTGGTGGTGAGCTCGGACCTGAGCCACTACCTCGATGCCGAGAGCGCGCGGCGGGTGGACCGCGCCACCGCACGGGCGATCGAGGCGTTGCGCGGGGAGGCGTTGGACGGGCGTTGTGCCTGCGGCTGCCGGGCCATCGCCGGGTTGCTGTGCGTGGCGCGAACCCGCGGAATGAGGGTGGCGACACTCGACCTGCGCAATTCCGGCGACACCGCCGGCCCCGCGGACCGCGTGGTGGGCTACGGCGCCTTCGCGTTCTTCGAGCCGGTGCCCTCCACCCGCTGAACCGAAAAAGGCTTCAGCCGGGCCATAGCGGCTCGGGTGACTTCGCCTGCGGCAGTCACGCAGGCGAACGCGCGAGTCCGCCCCCGAAGTTGCCGAGCGTCGGGGAACTCTGCTCTCCGAAAAGAGGACTGCCGCCATGGCCGGCCCCCGCCGTCACGACAGGCCCGGGTCCGGCGGAACTCTTGTTTCGAAGACGAAATCCGAACTCCGAAACTCGGGAACCGAAGGCAAGGAACCGCGAGCCACGAACACAAAACCACCCTGCACACCCCGGCGCTTGCCCGCCGGGTGTAACTCGGCCAGACTCCGCCGGCTTGCGACCGGCCCGGCGGTGGGTGCCGGGACCGGTCCGGTCGCACCGCACGCATGCCGCCGACCCGATTGCTCCGCGAACTCATCGCCCTGTCCAGCGTCAACCCGGCCTTTCTGCCGGCAGACGATTCGCGGGGCGGCGAGGCGCGCGTGGCGGAACACCTGGCCCGGCTCGCGGAGGCTGCCGGCCTGCAGGTGACCCGCCAGCGCGTGCTTCCCGGCCGGGAAAACCTGCTGCTCACGCTCACGTCCACCAGCCGCGCCCGCCAGCGAGTGATCCTCGCTCCTCACCTGGACACGGTGAGCGCGGACGCCGCGCAGTTCCGGCCCGTCCAGCGCAACGGCCGGCTATATGGCCGCGGTGCCTGCGACACAAAGGGCAGCGTGGCGGCCATGTTCACCGCGCTAACCGCGGTAGCACGTTCGGCCCGCCGGCCCGCCCACACCGAGATTGTTTTCGCTGGCCTGGTGGATGAGGAGGACGGCCAGCGGGGCTCGCGCGCGCTGGTGGCGTCGGGGCTCGTCGCCGACCTGGCCATCGTGGGCGAGCCCACCGGCTTGAAGGTGGTCACCGCACACAAGGGCAGCTTGTGGCTGGGCCTGGCGACCCACGGCCGCGCCGCGCACGGCGCCCGGCCCGGGCTGGGACGCAACGCTATTCTCACAATGGCGCGTGTGGTCGCGTTGCTGGAGACCGAGTACGCCTCCGCGTTGCGTTGCCGGCCGCATCCGGTGCTCGGTCCGGCCACGGTCAGCGTCGGCACCATCGCCGGCGGTGTCCAACCCAACATCGTGCCGGATCGTTGCGAAATCCGCGTGGACCGCCGCACCCTGCCGGGTGAGACCGCCGCGGGGGTCATCCGGGAAATGCAGGCCTGCCTGCGCCTGCATGGTCTTCAAGCGGCCATCGCCAACCTCAAGGAGTTGCCCTGCGATCCGCTGGAAACCGATCCCACTTTGCCGTTGGTCCGGCAGTTCATGGACTGCGCGGGCCAGCGCCGGCCGGCCGGCGTGGATTACTTTTGCGACGCCGCGGTGCTCAGCGCGGGCGGCATTCCCAGCGTGGTGTTTGGGCCGGGCGACATCGCGCAGGCACACACGGCTGACGAATGGATTGCCCTGGACCAACTTCAACGTGCCACCGGGTTACTGACGCGATTCCTCGCTTCTTTACCCTGAAGCATCGCGGACTCGGCGGAGTTTGGCGGGCGCGCCGGCACGGGTGGACAGCCGTGCTTCCGCACCAGCGGTCGGACCGGATCGCTGCCGCCGCGGCCTTCAACTCGGCTGCCGCGAGTTGCCGCTGCACTTCGGCGGCGATGAAGAACGTCTCCCGGGCGATTTCCCGGCACCGGGCGTCGTAGGCGTTGGTCACGTACCCGCCCCCGGGCAGGGTGAGGCTGATCGGCAGCGTGCCGGCGCTCCCGGCCGGGTAGGCGTAGGTGAAGGTGCCCGCCGTGCCGCCCACCACCCACCAGCGGCCGGCGGCGTCCCAGGCGTTGGTGACCGTGAACTGCCCGCTGGGCTGGGCGAGGCGCAGGCCGGCGCGCAGGCCGTAGCGGTTGGTCACGGTCACCTCGTCGCTGGCCCAGGGACCGTCTTCGGTGAAGGTGCGCTGCCCGTTGCCGAGCACGGCGTAACGGTACTGCGTCTGGCCCAGACCGTCCAGCCGGTTGGTGAGCCGGTTCAACGCGTCGAACCAGTTGGTGAGGGAAGCGGTGGTGGTCATCCAAGACAGGACTTGATATCCAAACTGTCGTCGCCGGCAGGGTCGTCCGACCAAATCTACGCCGACCTAAGGTGCGCAGGATTCCCTTGCATCATTTGTGTTAGACAGCCGGGGCATCAAGGACGTACGGCAGCTCTATTGTGCCGAACACCATTGGCCATCGAAGCTCAAGGACTGGGAGTTGTAGAAATACCGCCAGTCTTCTTTGTTGAAAAGCAGTCTTACACAAGCGGAGTTTGATTGATGCTCAATTCGCGCACTCCACGCCTTGGATGCGTCCGGGTCGCCCACCGCATACAGGCTCAATCCCGAAGGAAAGTTGTGGCGAATTCTCGTCAGGTAGCCGTCACCTTCCCAAGTTTGCGTGAGTTCAACGGATTCACCGTTCCGAACGGTTATCCGAGCGACCACGACTTCCTTTCCTGAAACAACATCCGGGAGCCATACAAAGTAACTGCCGAACGCCAGCAGCGCGAGCATGATGCCGGCGATAACAAGAAGCAGCGATCTCATAGCCAAATCCGAGTCGGTAATCGCGGCAGCGGAGGCGGTACATAAATTGGACCGCAGCCGTCGGGATACGTGTTGCCGATCTTCGCACCACGGCTACTCGGGCTATTCGGACCATCGGAGTCCCAATTCCATTTACATTTATCGTTTGGATTACAAGCATCAGAACGTCCAACCCCCACTTTGTAGAATGTAGTGCCCACCCAATAGCCATCCACATCGTCGGACCCACCATTCATGTTGCCAGCGGCGGTGCATTGACCCGGCGGGAGGGTGTAGTAGTCGCCATCAACCAGAACGCACACCGTCAACGGATTGTTTGCGCAGTTGCAGACCCTTCCGTTGTAAGGCCATGGAGTTGTGTCTAAGCCGAACGGATCGAAGGATCCAACCGGTTCATTAAATACAAAGTGGTAAAGATTTCGGTCAATGCGTTTCCGAGAGACTGGAATGTTAAAACGGTTCTTGAACGCTCGGTCGCCCAACGGATCCCGATTCACCCACCGTTGCAGGTAGGGATCGTAGAAGCGGTACCCGTAGTAGTAGAGGCCGCTGGTGGTCGAGCCGGCAAAGCCCACCCACGGCTTGCTGGAGAAGCGCAGCCCGTTGGCGCTGGCCAGGGCCCCGCCCCCGCTCAGATACCGCCCAAACGGGTCGTACTTGTAGCTGGCCTGCAAGGTCCCGCCGCTGTTGACCAGCGCCGTCACGGTCCCGTTGCCGTCGGCGTGGTAGAAGTTGTGACTCGACCAGTTGCCCCCGCTGTATCCGTGACTGCGGGCCAGCAACCCACCAATCCCGCCCGCCCCGGCCACCGTGCCGCTCAGGTCCCGCCCCCGCGTGTAGGTCACCGTCGGCACGTTTGACCCGTTGCGCTCCTGCACCAGCAGCATCCCGTCGTAGAGGTAGCGCGTCTCGCTGCTGAGCGTCCACGCCCCTCCCGACCAGCCATAGTCCTTGCGGAGGCGCAGCCGCCCCTGTCCATCGTAGGTGAACTCCACCTTGAACCGGTACGCCTCCAGTGTGCTCGCCGTGTCCGTCGCCACGCTGGTCAACTGGTTCTCGTGATCGTAGCTGTAGGTCCAGTAGTACTGCGGCCCGGCCGGGAAGTACCGCTGCACCAGGTTCCCCCGCCGGTCGTAGCCAGCGGCCCCGCGAAGCAAGTTAACCGATGTGGACAGTATATCCATCTGGGTGGCACCGGTCGGAAGTGTGGAGGACATCTGGAGGGCAGAAATAGCTACTGCAATAAATTATGTCGTTCATTTAATTTTTCCCACCTTCTCCAATAGAATGGAATCTGTGAAACAACAAGTTACCAACCAAGATTAGGGTGATCCCTCCAAGAATTCTAATTTCAGTCCACGCATCGTAATCGGCTATTCCTTGGGAGAGCATAAGGCCAAAACCGACACCCGAGATTACACCTGAATAAAAATAACTCTTGGATTTCATCTCTGGCGTATCAATAGCACGCGTAAGAATTGCAAAGTAAATGCGCCCCAATGCGGTTGATTATCAATCCAGTCCATATTCCCCAGTTTGCTGCCGGTGTTCCCTCTATGATTGCAATCGCTCCCAAAATCATAGATCCGCTGAACGAAACACTTAAATCACAAACACATTCATGTGCATCATGATATCCCGCAGCTTTCCAAAGAGGCATCCAACTTTTCCCAGCCATTATACACTTTCCTTCCTCGGTGTACCAAAAGAGGCATTCTGGATAAGGCGCACACGGCGGGGGCAGGTTCATGCCCGGTGGGGTAGGCGGGGCAGGCAATTGCAGTGGGGGCGGCTGAGGGATTTGGGGAAACGGCACAATGGGCGGACCGCCCGGGATGCTGATCAGGTCGAGCCCATATGGGTCGTAGTACCGAAGCGGGTTGCACGCCGCAAAGCGGTAGAGGTTCCGGTCCGCCTTTTCCCCCAGCGGGTCCCGGTTCACCCACCGTTGGAGGTAGGGATCGTAGAACCGGTAGCCGTAGTAGTAGAGGCCGCTGGAGGTGGAGCCGGCAAACCCCACCCACGGCTTGCTCGAAAAGCGCAGGACGTTGGCGCCGGCCAGGGCCCCCCCGCCGGCGAGGTACCGCCCGTACGGGTCGTACTTGTAGCTGGCCTGCAAGGCCCCGCCGCTGTTGACCAGCGCCGTCACGTTCCCGTTGCCGTCGGCGTGGTAGAAGTTGTGACTCGACCAGTTGCCCCCGCTGTACCCGTGGCTGCGGGCCAGCAACCCACCAATCCCGCCCGCCCCGGCCAGCGTGCCGCTCAGGTCCCGGCCCCGCGTGTAGGTCACCGTCGGCACGTTTGACCCGTTGCGCTCCTGCACCAGCAGCATCCCGTCGTACAGGTACCGGACTTCCGAGGCCAGATTCCAGGCGCCGGAGACCCACGTGTAGTCCTTGCGGAGGCGCAGCCGCCCCTGTCCATCGTAGGTGAACTCCACCTTGAACCGGTACGCCTCCAGTGTGCTCGCCGTGTCCGTCGCCACGCTGGTCAACTGGTTCTCGTGATCGTAGCTGTAGGTCCAGTAGTACTGCGGCCCGGCCGGGAAGTACCGCTGCACCAGGTTCCCCCGCCGGTCGTAGCTCGGCGTCGAGTTGGGGATGGTGGTCAACTGGTTCAGTGCATTGACCGTGAAGGTCTCGACGGTCGTGTTGTTGGTCCGTTTGGCCAGGTTTTGCGCCGCGTCGTAGCCGTAGCTCCACTGCTCGCTGGTCACCGGCGTGCCGTTGGGCTGGTAGGTCCCGGCGTTGGTCAACTGCCCGGCCGGATCGTACCCGGCCAGCAGGTAGCCGTTCCAGGCGGGGTAGGCGCTGTTGGTGCGGCCCAGCAACGTGCGCTGGTGCGCCAGGTTGTACTGGTAGCCGTGGGCGTTGAGGAGCGCCCCGGCGCTGGTCCGCAACTCGGTGCGCGTGAGCCGGGCCAGGGCGTCGTAGGCGTTGGTCACGTACCCGCCCCCGGGCAGGGTGAGGCTGATCGGCAGCGTGCCGGCGCTCCCGGCCGGGTAGGCGTAGGTGAAGGTGCCCGCCGTGCCGCCCACCACCCACCAGCGGCCGGCGGCGTCCCAGGCGTTGGTGACCACAAACGCGCCGCTGGGCTGGGCGAGGCGCAGGCCGGCGCGCAGGCCGTAGCGGTTGGTCACGGTCACCTCGTCGTTGGCCCAGGGACCGTCTTCGGTGAGCACGCGCTGACCGTTGCCAATCATAGTCTCCTGTGTGAATCGGTTCATTTAGTCAACAGCGAGGCCTGACGCCCATCTGGTTGGTATTCGCCTAAGTATTCCGGGCGTTTGGAAGGAATAGTTAGTGGATCCTGTCGTATCAAGAAGGCCTTTCCAACCACTCGCGGATCCTGACAAAGCGATGACGTGAAGTTGGTACAGTTGATTTTGACGACTGCTGCGCCGCCACGGTAAACGGAGAACACCATTGCTTGTGTGGTTATTGGCACGAGCCGACCTGATCTCCAGTAGGTAGCCTCGTGATCCACGTAGTAGCCGACCCACAGGTTGGTTCGCACCCGCTGATACACGGTGATTGTGGAGGGTTCGCCAAAAGAGCCATTGTATCTTTGGCTAAGTAACAGAATTCCCCCATCCGGTAGCGTAGTCTGGTCAAGAATTTGCAGCTCGTCAGGAACACGAAAGGGGTTAACAAGCCAAAGCGAAGAGACGGCGATTGTGAACACGATGGCGCTTAACGTAATGGCTCCGTATGCAAAGCCATATCCACGTTGGCGCCGCAAAGCGAGCGATAGTACCCCAAGAATGACAACCAATGCCAGCGCGACGAGGGCCGCCCATGAACTGTGACTCATAAGCCACTCCAACTCTATCGGTTATGAGTTGCACCTTGGCGTCGATGCTCGCACTGACAAGGGGGTCGCGGGCCATACGTGTAACCGGGTGGCGTATCACCTTCACGGGAGCCGCGAGCTGTTGGTGATTCAGCCTCGCTACCATTCGTTCCGCCTGCGCCTTCCCATCGTGCACTAGCGAATGGCCAAGAATCGCAGCCCGGGGTCTGACAATTCCCATTGATCGCACCCACCGCATAAAATCCTCCACCACAAGTCATCCCATCGCAGTCCGTGAACACTGGCGTGCATTCTCCAGGCCACAATTCATGCCACTGACCGTCGACCAGCGCCCATTCACTGCCTCGCGAATGGTTGCAGCATCGCCCTCCATGCGGGAAGAACCGTTGCGGCCAATCTTCAGGATTACTCGGACGATTTGGATCCGGTATGGGTGGCCGCCCGCCGGGCCGACCACCCGGCGGAGGTGTAGTTGGCACTGCTTGCCGACCCCTAGGATCAATCTGGCCAGTTGGAGCATTTCTTACAAAGCCAAACAAATTTCGACCTCCCCTTTCCCCCATCGGATCCCGGTTGACCCACCGTTGCAGGTAGGGGTCGTAGAACCGGTAGCCGTAGTAGTAGAGGCCGCTGGAGGTGGAGCCGGCAAACCCCACCCACGGCTTGCTCGAAAAGCGCAGGACGTTGGCGCCGGCCAGGGACCCGCCGCCGGCGAGATACCGCCCAAACGGGTCGTACTTGTAACTGGCCTGCAAGGTCCCGCCGCTGTTGACCAGCGCCGTCACGGTCCCGTTGCCGTCGGCGTGGTAGAAGTTGTGGTAAGACCAGTTGCCCCCGCTGTACCCGTGGCTGCGGGCCAGCAGCCCGCCGATGCCGCCCGCCCCGGCCACCGTGCCGCTCAGGTCCCGCCCCCGCGTGTAGGTCACCGTCGGCACGTTTGACCCGTTGCGCTCCTGCGCCAGCAGCAGGCCGTCGTAGAGGTAACGGCTTTCCGAGGCCAGATTCCAGGCGCCGGAGACCCACGTGTAGTCCTTGCGGAGGCGCAGCCGCCCCTGTCCATCGTAGGTGAACTCCACCTTGAACCGGTACGCCTCCAGTGTGCTCGCCGTGTCCGTCGCCACGCTGGTCAACTGGTTCTCGTGATCGTAGCTGTAGGTCCAGTAGTACTGCGGCCCGGCCGGGAAGTACCGCTGCACCAGGTTCCCCCGCCGGTCGTAGCTCGGCGTCGAGTTGGGGATGGTGGTCAACTGGTTCAGTGCATTGACCGTGAAGGTCTCGACGGTCGTGTTGTTGGTCCGTTTGGCCAGGTTTTGCGCCGCGTCGTAGCCGTAGCTCCACTGCTCGCTGGTCACCGGCGTGCCGTTGGGCTGGTAGGTCCCGGCGTTGGTCAACTGCCCGGCCGGATCGTACCCGGCCAGCAGGTAGCCGTTCCAGGCGGGGTAGGCGCTGTTGGTGCGGCCCAGCAACGTGCGCTGGTGCGCCAGGTTGTACTGGTAGCCGTGGGCGTTGAGGAGCGCCCCGGCGCTGGTCCGCAACTCGGTGCGCGTGAGCCGGGCCAGGGCGTCGTAGGCGTTGGTCACGTACCCGCCCCCGGGCAGGGTGAGGCTGATCGGCAGCGTGCCGGCGCTCCCGGCCGGGTAGGCGTAGGTGAAGGTGCCCGCCGTGCCGCCCACCACCCACCAGCGGCCGGCGGCGTCCCAGGCGTTGGTGACTGTGAACTGCCCGCTGGGCTGGGCGAGGCGCAGGCTGGCGCGCAGGCCGTAGCGGTTGGTCACGGTCACCTCGTCGTTGGCCCAGGGACCGTCTTCGGTGAGCACGCGCTGCCCGTTGCCCAGCACGGCGTAACGGTACTGCGTCTGGCCCAGATCGTCCAGACGGGGCGTCAGGCGGTTGAGGCGGTCGTCTGGGCAGACACGAGAGTGCTCGAATACTGAAGACGAAAGGCCTGCCAAGCGTTTTTGCAAAAGAATTTTCGGCTGGAAGAAAAGGCTGGGGTGCCGCGCAGCCGGGCGGCTGGAGGCTGCCGCCACATCGGGCATCCGCCTACTGCGCGAAACGCAGATGCGCCCCTCGACTTGGCCGCGCGGCCCGCCTAGGCTCGGGTCGTCACGTTCCGCTCGCGCATGAACCGTCCTGAAAAGCGCCGATGCACCTCGGCGGCTTGGTCAGCCGTTGGGTCGAAAGCCACCGGGTGGGCCGACCTTGGCCCCCGCCCGGGGGCGGTGGCGTAGAGCCGTTCTTCATGCGCGTTGCCCTGCTGACCCATGAACCGTTTTACCCGCCCAGCGGCGGCGGGTCGGCGGAGGCCCTTTACCAGGTCCGCGAGCTGGTCTGGCGCGGTCATGCGGTGACGGTGTTTGCACCGGTCAGCGAAGTGCCAGCCGAGTTGGCCGCGACTGGTCGGGTGCGGTTGGAACCGTTCACCGGCTGGGCCATGGGCCGGCGGACGCACCTGCGCACGCTCAAGTACCTTCTGTACCCGGGCGCCCTGGCCCGGCTGGTGCGGCGGGCGGCGGCGCGGGAGCGGTTTGACGTGCTGGTGGCCCAACACGCCATCGCCTGCGTGGCGGCCGGCCGCCTCAAGCGCCCGCTGCGCGTGCCGGTGGTGATGAACTTCCTGGATCACCTGACCGGGTTCATGGAGACCTGGCCGGCCTGGCTGATGCCCCCGCCGCTGCTGGCCGTGCTCAAACGCTACGAACTGAACCTGCCCCGGCGTTTCGCGGCGGACGCCGTGCTCACCGTGTCCGAGCCGCTGGCCGACCGCTTCGCCGCCACCGGTTATCCGCGCGAGCGGCTGCGGCCGATTTTTTACGGCTACGACGCCGAGTGGTTCCGGTTTGACCCGGCGCAGGTGGAGGCGCGCGGGCAGGTACCGCCGGTGGTGGTCATGCACGGCTCGTTTGACCATCACCACCTGGGGCCGATTGCCCTGGACACTGTGGCCCGCGTGCGCGCGGAACGGCCGGACGTGGTCTTCGAGTTCATCGGCCCGGACACGCCGGCGTGGCGGCGGTTTGCCCGGCAGGCGGCGGCGCGGGGGCTGGCCCCGGCGCTGCGGCACACGGGCTTTGTGCCTTACGAGGCAATTGCGGAGCGGCTCGGCACGGCCACAGTGGGACTGGTGCCCTACGAGGAATCGGCCGGTACGCACTGCGCTTTTGTGGCCAAGGTGGTCGAGTATCTGGCCCTGGGCCTGCCGGTGGCCTGCACGGCACTCGAGGGTCTCCGCCGGTACTTCGCCAATGAGCCGCTGATCAAGTTTGCCCCGTTCGACGGCGCCGCGCTGGGGGAGGCGGTGCTGGCCTGGCTGGCCGAACCTGCCGCCGCGCGCGCGCGCCTGGCCGGACCGGCGGCGCGGCGCGTGCGGGAGGAACTGGACTGGCGCGTGGTGTGCGGGCGGGCGGCGGACGCCATTGAAATCGCCCACCAGCGCGCGGCGACCGCGGGAGCGAACTCATGAGCGACCACTCGACAGGGGGCCGGGCCTTTTTCCGGCAGGCGGGCTGGATGGTGCTGGCCACGGGGCTGATGGGCGTGTTCATGACCGGCACGCAAATGGTGGCCGCCCGGTGGATGGCGCCGGCCGAGTACGCGGTCTGGTTTGCGCTGTTGCGGGTGTACCTGTTGCTGGGCATTCCCAGCATCGGCCTGCAAACGGTGTTTGCCCGACAGGCCGCCGCCGCGGTGCACCCCGAACACCAGGCCGTGCTGCGGGCCACAGTGAGCGCCGTGCTCAAGGGCACCTTCCTGTTCTGGCTGGGCGTGGCGGGCCTGACGGCGCTGAGCCAGGGCTGGCTGGTGCGCACGCTCAAGATCGCAAACCCGGCCGCGCTGTGGATCACGCTCGGCATCGGGCTGTTCACCCTGTGGGGGCCGGTGCTGCGCGGGCTGGCGCAGGGGCATCAACGCTTCGCCGCCCTGGGCGGGGCGCTGATCCTGGACGGGGTGGGGCGGTTCACGGCGGTGCTGTTGATTGTGCTGGCCGGGGGACAGGCGGCCGGCGGCATGGCCGGGGCACTGTGCGGGCAACTCGTTTCGCTGGGGCTGTGCCTGTGGGTGGTGCGGGCGGATGTGTTCGGCCCGGGCGGGGGGTTCGCCTGGGGTCCCTGGTTGCGGCAGGTGGGTCCCATCACCGCCGGCACGGGCACGGTGGTGTTCCTGTCCACCGCGGACGTGGTGTACGTGCAGAGCCTGTTCCCGGTGGAAGCCGCGCAGCGGTACGTGCCGGCGGCGATGATCGGGCTGGCGCTGACGACCTTCGGGGTGCCGATTGCGGCGGTGATGTTTCCCAAGGTGGCGCGCAGCACGGCGCTGGCCCGCGGTTCGAAGGCCATGCCGTTGGCCCTGGCGGCGACCCTGGGCGGCGGGGCGCTGGCGGCGCTGGCCTGCACGCTGTTCCCCGAGCTGCCGCTGCGGGTGATTTACCTCGGCAAGCCGTTGTACTGGCAGGCGGCGCCGCTGGTGCCGTGGTTTGCCTGGGCGCTGCTGCCCCTGATCGTGGCCAATGTGCTGATCAACAACCTGCTCGCGGCCGGCCGGTTCCGCGTCGTGCCGGGGGTGCTGGCGGTGGGGGTGCTCTACCTGGGGTTGCTGTTCGGCGGCCGGCACTGGCTGCCCACGCTCGAGCCGTTCACCGCCTTCCGCGTGTTGCTGGGGACGCTGGGCGTTTGCAATCTCCTGCTCCTCATCTGCGCGGCGATTTTCACGTTGCGCGAACCGGCTCCGCCGGTGCCTGGCGAGACCGAAGTTGACGCCGACACCCGCCCAACACCACCGTGCGTCTCGTGACCATGCGTTCCCCACTTGATCCCGAAGAACGTCGGCTGTTGCTCGCCTTGGCCCGGGAAGCCGTGGCCCGCAGCGTGACTGGCGCGCCGTTGCCGGAGATTGAAGCGTGCAAGGTGCCGCCGCGGCTGGCGGAGCCGGCCGGCTGCTTCGTCACGCTCACGCGCGAAGGGGCCTTGCGCGGCTGCATCGGCAACCTCGAGCCCCGCTGGCCGCTCTGGCAGGCGGTGCTGGAAAACGCCCGCGCGGCCGCGACCCGTGACCGCCGTTTCCCGCCGGTCGGACCGGACGAACTGGAGACGCTCCGCATCGAGATCAGTGTGCTCACGCCGCCACAGCCGCTGGCTTGCGACTCGCCGGACGCGTTGCTGGCCCGACTGGTGCCGGGCCGCGACGGGGTATTGCTCGAGCTGGGGACACGGCGGGCGACGTTCCTGCCGCAGGTCTGGGACAAGCTCCCGGACAAGGTCAGCTTCCTGGACCAACTGGCGCTGAAAGCCGGCGGCGCGGCGGGCGACTGGCGGCGGCCAGACGCGCGGGTGTCCGTTTACACCGTGGAGCATTTCGAGGAGGCCGACGACCCCGGTGCGAGGCCGGACCCGCCGTCGCTTGAACCGGGGCCCGACCCGGACTACGCTGCCGCCATGGACATGGCCACTGTCTTCCGCACCTTCAACTCGGTCGAGGCGCAACTCATCCGTGGTCGCCTGGAAACGGCCGGCATTCCGGTCAATGTCCGTAACGAGCAGTCGGTTCTGGGTGGCGGCGCGGGCATTGCCGGCGTGGAGTACTGCGTGGATGTTCCGGAAGCCTCCGCGGAGGAAGCTCGGGAGTTGCTTCGGGCACCAGCCCAACCTGAATGAACCGGAAAACCGCCGGTGGGAGTGCGCATGACGCAATGAGCAGGAGCGGCGGAGCAAGTTGGCGGGCTGGGGGGCTTTTCCAGTCGGTAGCACGAAAGCCGATCCCGGCCGTTTCACAAATGCCTTGCCTTTGCGCGGGTCGTGCCTGCTTGCGGCCAATCCAACTGCGGATTCCCGAATGACTGCCCGCCTTGCCGCCGCGTTGCGCCGCCTGCAACGCTCGCTGCCCGCCGGCGAACTGCGCCTGGACGCCGCCACGCGCGAGGCCCACGCGGGCGACAAGTGGTTTGCCCGCGCCCTGCCCGAGGCGGTGGCGCTGCCCCGCTCGACCGCGTCGGTCGCCAAAATCCTGCGGTTTGCCCACGCGCACCGTGTCCCGGTCACCCCGCGCGGCGCCGGTCACGGCTACGTGGGCGGGTGCGTGCCGGTGCGCGGCGGGCTGGTGCTCTCGCTGGACCGGATGAACCGCATCCAGGAAATCCACCCCGGCGACTTTGTGGCCGTGGTCCAGCCCGGCGTGCGCACGCAGACCCTGCAGGACGCGGTCGAGGCCCGCGGCCTGTTTTACCCGCCCGATCCGGCCAGCCGCAGCGAGTGCAGCATCGGCGGCAACATCGCCACCAACGCCGGCGGCCCGCGCTGCCTCAAGTACGGCGTGACCCGCGACTACGTGCTCGGCCTGGAGGTCGTGCTGGCCGACGGCACGGTGGTGCGCCTGGGCAGCCGCACGCACAAGAACAAGACCGGCTTCGAACTGGCGCGCCTGTTCGTGGGCAGCGAGGGAATGCTGGGCGTGGTGACCGAGGCCACGTTGAAGCTGCTGCCGTTGCCGCCGGACCGCGCCTGCCTGTGCGTGGGCTACGACTCGATGCGCGCCGCCGCGCGGGCCATTCGGGCCATCTTCGCGGCGGGGCTGCTGCCCTGCGCGCTGGAAGTGGCCGACAAGTTCACCCTGGCCGCCGCGCGTCGCCGCACCGGCAGCCGGCGGCTCGAGGGCTGCGAGGCGTTGATCATCGTCGAGCTGGACGGCCAGCCGCGCACCGTGCGCGCCGAGCTGCGGCTGGTCGAAAAGGCCGCCCGCAACCCGGGCACCCGCTTCGTGCAACGCGCCCTGGGCGCCGCCGCCTGCGAGCGGCTCTGGCAGATTCGCCGCGAGTTTTCCTACGCCCTGCGCGACACCGGCCTGACCAAGCTCAACGAGGACATCACCGTGCCGCGCAGCCGGCTGGAGGACCTGTTCCGCTTCGCCGAACGGCTCCAGCGCCGACACGGCTTCCCGGTGGCCTGCTTCGGCCACGCCGGCGACGGCAACATCCACGTGAACGTGATGGTGGATGACACGCAAGCCGGCGCCCGCGCGCGCAGCGAGGCGGCGCTGGACGAACTGTTCGCGCAAGTGTTGGCCTGGGGCGGCGTGGTGACCGGCGAGCACGGCGTGGGACTGGCCAAGAAGCGCTGGTGGCCCCAGGCGGTCTCAACGGAGGTGCGGGCGCTGCACACGCGCGTGAAGCAGGCGCTCGATCCGCGGAAGATTTTGAATCCGGGCAAATTCCTGGGGTGAGCCGCGAGATGAGAGGGCAGAGGCTGGAAGTCAGAAATCAAGGGCCCGCATTCAGCATCTGGCATCGAGTCAGGGTCTGCGCGCCTCGCTTCGCCGGGCGTGGCCGTTCAACCCAACATCCGCTTGAGCCGTCCGGTTACGCAGGCCACGCGCCGGCCGGAGTTGTCTTCACGAAGGTCGGCGCGCCATCGGGCAGGGTGGGGCAGGCGGGTGCGGATTGGTTGTCCGGGGTCTCGAGTCTGGCGTTTGGCGGCGAGGCATTCCATGCTGGGAGCTTGAGGTCGTCCGCCGGGGCTTTCGGCTTTTGCGCCGGTCCCCAATTCACGGAGGTTTGCATAGCTCTGCTGGTTCTGCACCGGCAGTCGCGCGGGGGAATCGAGTTCGGCCACCAACCTTAAGACCGGTGACCCCGGCCACCCCCCGGGCCCGCGGCTCAGGTGAAGAAGATCTGCGCGCCGGCTGACAGCTGGGCCTCACCCGGTTTGATGGACACCTTCAGAGGGGTGGGGCGCATGGATGTTTTAGTTTAGTTGGCGTTCAAAGTCCACAGGGGATTTGAAGCCGAGCGCGCTGTGGCGCCGCGCCCGGTTGTAGTACGTTTCCGCGTAGTTGAAGAAATCCAGTTGGGCCGCGGCGCGCGTGGCGTAACCGCCCGCTTCTTCGGCCAGGCCAACGCATTCGCGTTTGTAGGTGGCCATGAAGCTTTCCATCGTGGCGTTGTCATACGGATTGCCCGCCCGGCTCATGCTCAACTCCAGCCCGGCCGCCACGCTCAGGGAGCGGTGTTCGCCGCTGGCGTATTGCACGCCCCGGTCGCTGTGATGCAGCAAGCCCCGCGGCGGCTGCCGATGTTTCAAGGCCATGCGCAGCGCGGCCACGACCAGACACGCTTGGAGCGTCGGTCCCGCGCTCCAGCCCACCACCCGCCGGCTCCACGAATCCAGGATTACCGCCACCTACAGCCAGCCTTCCCGGGTGGCGACGTAGGTCAGGTCGCTGCCCCAGATTTGATTGGGGCCGGTGGGGGCCGGCGCTTGCGCCAGCCGGTTGGGGGCGATGGGCTGGTCGTGGCCGCTGTCCGTGGTGCGCGGCACAAGGCGCTTGGGACAACGCCCGCGCAGGCCACCGGCCTGCCTCAAGCGGGCGATGCGTTTCTGTCCATGGCGCTGACCTTGGGCCGCCAGTTCCCGCTGAATGCGCGGGCTGCCATAACGCCCCCGGTGGGCTTCATGCACCGCCTTGATTTGCACCGATAGGGCCGCATCGGCCTGGGCACGGGCGCTCGGTTCGGCCTGTTCCCAGGCATGGTAGCCCGAGCGGGTCACGCCCAAGGCCGCGCAGAGTTGCGCGAGCGAATGGTCCCCTTTCATGGCTTCGATCCGTTGGTAGCGCTCTTCGACGGTTCGGTGAAAATGCCCAGCGTTTTTTT